>Ga0315906_10010893_pt1 | contig 10633 bp, 9 predicted proteins | sample LakEriMetagenome_4_FD_203526 | JGI IMG/M metagenome (GOLD analysis project Ga0315906, IMG submission 203526) | Freshwater fungal communities from buoy surface, Lake Erie, Ohio, United States - Buoy 2 MA122 | ecosystem: Environmental > Aquatic > Freshwater > Lake > Lake biofilm | place: USA: Lake...
TGCAGGTGCTCCTCCTGCTGCTGCACCTGCTCCTCCTGCTGCTGCACCTATCGCACGAGTTGCTGCACCTTGAGGCTTTGGTCCGCCTGCGCCTGCTGCGCCTGCTGCGGCTGCTGCGGCTGCTGGTTGTGTCGATCCTGCGCCTGCCGCTGCCGGAGCTGCGCCTAGTTGCCCTTTGTTCGGTGCACGTGCCGCAATGTTCGGGTCATTTAAATCAGGTTTGCCGCCACCCTTTGTATACCATGCTTGATCTTCAGGACTAAGTCTTGCAAACTTTTCTGCATCTGCACCTGTGTAAGGATTATTTGCTGGTGCTGCTGCTGGAGCAGGTTGTGGTGTTGCACCAGGTGCTCCTGCGGCAATGCCTTTTTTCTGTTGATCTAACGCCGCTGTTGTTCCAGCAGCCGGTGCCGGTTGTGCTGGAGCTGCCGCTGCTGGAGCCGCTGCCGCATTTTGTCCAAATGCCGCAACCGGAGCTTCATTTATTGGTTTGCCCTCAATTATATCGATATAATTTCTTAATGAGTACATTTAATTGTTCCTTATCTTAATCCTGCTAGTTTCAGCATACGCATCTGTTCTGATTGTGCAGCGTGTCTAGTTTTATAAACTTCCATAATACGTCTGCAGGCACTTTCGACCATTCTATCAAACTTTTCTGCTCTCATAGTATCTGGCTCAACATCGTATTTTTCTTTTAATTCTTTACACATCTTAGTAATAAATCCTTCCTCGCCAATAGTAAAAGTTCCTTCGTTGGCATTAAAGAATCCACTAACACGTTCTGCTATTTCATCAAAAAGTTTTTTGCTTTTTGAATGTCTTGCAGATTTTTGTTTCATCATATCTTCATCTTCTTCAGCTACTGGTGCTGCCACTGGTGCTGCTTCAGGCGGTGGTGCTACTGGTGCTGCCGCTTCAGGCGGTGGTGCTACTGGTGCTGCTTCAGGCGGTGGTGCTACTGGTGCTGCCGCTTCAGGGGGAGGTGCTGCTGGTTCAGCTGGGGGCGGTGCTTCTGCACCTGCCTCATATCCCAATTTTCCACTTAATTCAGTGCCATTCTCAGCATCATAACTTTTTAGAAATTCTGCAACAATTGGTCTAGCATCCATTTCATCTAAACCTAATTCAGCTAGTAATTCAAATGCTTGTTCTAATTTTTTGTCGTCAATGATGCCATCTAAACTACTATTGATATTGTCTCCACCAGTGCCGATTGGGACTTCTTGACTAAAAAGATCCTGTAATGTTTGTATAGCTTGAGTTTGACGTTCTTCATTGCTGCTGAATAAATCATCGTCTTCAGCTACAATGCCTTCTATATGACGTTCAAATTCTGCAAATTCGTTTGTTGGTTCATAGTATTCGGTCACTTCTTCTTCGCTGTATGTTTCACCTAATAGATCATCAGCATTTAATTCCTTTATAGGTAACTCTGATTCATCAACTAAATTATAAATGTATGGGAATACTGTTTTTAGTTCTTCATTGAAACTGCGTACAGTTAATCTATCAATCCAATCATTTAGAATATCCTCTGGGATTTCTTTTTTGTTTTTGGCTGTAAAACTTTCACGGAACTCTGTATAGTACTTTGGCGTTTGTAATGCATGAATTTCTTTTTTAACTTGTTCAATACGTTCGATAACTTTATTTTGAATAGTTCCCATATTCTCACTGATAACAGGACTGCGATCTACATAATTCTTAAAAAATCTTAACTTGGACATTTCCTCACTAAGACCAATAATGTGTTGTCCGATACCATCATATGGTGATCCGCCTTCAGCAACGTGACGAGCCAATGCTCTTGCACCATTTAAATGTTTAACAGGGTAAGCAAAACGTTCGCCTAGACTATTCTCAATAAAAATTCTTTCAATATGCTGTGTCCTACCGTTAGCGGCATTATAGTTTACGGGTTGGGTGTGTCTAACAATTATCTTAGCCTCACCTATGTCTTGGAAGCTAGTTTTGCTAGTTCCAAACAATCTTGATTCAGTCATTTTTGCTTCTCCGATAGGATCTCTTTTATCTAAATTACTCTGTGAAGGATTCTGCAAATCAAAATCCATGCCGTGGCTTTGTGCAAATTTGCTTAATTCTTCTAAAAAACTTACCCAGCTTTTGTCGTCCGGATTTTTATTCCAAAGCACACTTAATGCAGGCTTTTCACCTTCATCATTTAGGCTTAAACTCACATTGGTCAGTTTTTCGCCCCCTCTTCGATCTGTAAAGTCAAAGCTAATTTTACGGACGTCTGAGTCAGTGAGTTTTTTTCCGTCAATGGGTTTGGAATCTGCGGTTTCTTTGCGCATGTCTGGAAAACGGGTACCAAGTTGTTGTACCAAATCTTTAGATATTCTTTGAAAATTTGCGGTCATAGTTATATTTAGCCTAGGGTGCTACTTATGAAAATAGGCAACGGGGCTTCAAACTCCTCGTCTGAGCTGTTGCCACTTAGGGTTTCGAAGACTCTTGGGTCCCAATCTGCTATAAGTCCACTCATACGAACCAGTAGTAACAATGAACTTACTAGATCGTCGTGATCTCCGTTTTTAGCTTTAAAACTAAATCCTGTGGCTATAAATGTCTTAAGTTCGGAAATCAATGTTTTACTATAAATCTCCATTTTACTAGTTTCTATTAAGTATTTTAATCTAGCACAAGCAGCAATCTTGCTCCCATGCGTAGTGTTAAACCCTTTTCGAAATTTACGCACATGCCCTTTGCGCATTGGTTCGCTAATCATAAGTCCAGGGAAATTTTCTTCCCCTAAGTTTTTAATAACTACCAGCGCACTCTCGCCCACTGTGTTATTTTCCACACTCCAGTAAATATTGTTCATACTTTCTGGCATTTGCTCTTGAAGGTATTTTAATATTTCTTTTAATATTTTTATCTGCCCCTCTATGGGAGTAGTATTATGATGCCATTCTGCTACTTGTTTAAAGCTGGGCAACTCAAATACCTCTATAGCTGCAAAATCGCCACCGGTTCCTAGGCAGGGATCTAGAGCTATTAAGTATATGTTATCTGAATCGATCTTTTTATACCAACGTGTTTGACCCATTTTAAAGATTGGATCAGTACCAGTCATGTCAGAAAGTTTAATACTGTTAATTAATGTTTCGTCATAGATTAAGAATTCACAGTTATATTCTCGACGAAAACGCTCTTCACCAATGCGACCTTGTTCATCTTTGGCCCAATCTTCGTCTCTATCTGGGTGCTCACTCCAGTGGCATGTAAAACTACTAAATCCGTTTAATCCCAGCTCTTGTTCGTTACCATATTCATCAAATTTATTATTTGCATCTTTCCAAATTTGTGCAAAGGTATCTTCGTCGCTATTTGGTGTACTAGTGATAATTGCTTTACCACCAGTTGCTAGTGTTGGAGATATTGACGTCCAAAATTCTTCTGCAATATTAGGCTGCACAAATGCAAACTCATCACAGTATAATAAAGATATTGACATACCGCGACCAGTAGTTCCTGTTGTTGTCTGTGAAACTATACGACTACCATTATCAAATTCTATGCTGCCTTTGTTATAACTAATAACACCGCAACGAATATGGTCCGCACAGAGTTCATATGCATAACGTATACGTTGCATGATTTCTTGTGAGCCTGTGTACTTGTGCGCGGCAATTAGAATTGTTTGATCCGGATGAAACATGGCATACCACAATAAATAGCCGGCAGCACAGGTAGTTTTCCCCATCTGACGTGGTAACATGTTAACAGTAAATCTATGTCCATGATAAGCATCTAAAAGCCTAGTTTGAAATTCAAAAGGCTCAAATAACAGCTTGCCTTTTACAGGGTGCTGTATATGAAAAAAGTTTTTACAGAAATAATGATACCCAATGTCGGGATCAGCACATTGTAATAAGTCCTGAACTTGTTGTTCACTAAACTTATCTCGTCTATGTGCTTTTTTGGTTAAAACGCCATCAAGTGATTTACTCATATGTTTATTTACAATAAAAAAGCGGTGACTAGCACCGCTTTTGAGTTGACATAGTGTCTATTTTTATCTGTTTTTAACTTCTTGATACAGATTTTTTAATTGTGATTTAAGTACAGATTCATCGACTTCTCTAGCATTCCAAGGATTTCCACCGCCGTTTACTTTTTCGGCTTCGTCGCCTTTGCTAGCCAAATCATCGCCTGTTGGAATAACATCAGATACCGGCATCACTGCTTCTTCTGGTTCGTTAGCGAATTTTTCATCTAAGTCAATTTCTTTTGGGCTGCCCATTCCAATGATCATACCCTTTGGACCTTCCTGTGCATCGTCACCGCCCTCCATATTGCCTTTTAAAATATTAAGCAAGTCTCTGATGCTGTTCGTGCCACGTGCATTCATGTTAACACTGAGTGTTACTGGATCATTTTGTGGTGGACTCATTGGTCCTGGACCCATACCCATACCGCATTCATCGACCTGTGCTTCATTTAGCCCAGAAAGTTTTTTAAATGCATTTAGATCCATATCGCTTTTCACTAATGTTGCGACTTTTTCTTCTTTTAATTGCTGTATAGGTTTGTCAAAATCAGCAATTTTTCCAACCAATTCTTGAAAGTTCATTTTTATCGTCCTTTATATGGATCAACAAAATTGCCTGATTTTTTAGAACCGATTGGGCTTGTTGTTCCAATGTTAACATCTACTGTGAGTTTTTCTTTCGGGGAACTTTTAGATAAAAGTTGGTCGTTTACACCTTTATACTGTTCGCCGTCATGCTTGAATTGACTTAATTCTTTTAAGAAATCAATGTTGCGCTTGTCACCTACTAATTTTTGATTATCTGATGCCTCATATGGTTGATTCAACAATGCTTCTGTTGAACTCTTACCTACTCGGCCTAATGCTAGAGAATTGAGTTCGATTTCAGCTTCCTCTCCGGGATTTCGTACACGAATACAACTAGCACTCATGCTTAACTTTTCTGATAGATATTGTGTTAATACATGACTAGTGACGGGGTAGCGGCAGTTTACATCAAAAATTGTAACGTGGGTGTTTTTCATCTCTGGGAAATCTAACGGAGCCTCTTGTATGGGTGTTCTTTTTCCCTTACCAACCCCGTCGCAGTCATATTTCTTAAGAGCAACATTCATTTTTTCAATCGTGTCTTCTTTAAGATCGCCTGCGATTTTGATCTTGAAATTGTAAGTTTTTACGCTTTCACTGATATATTGTTTTAGTAAGCTCATATTCATTTCCAATAATATTATATTTATTTAATATTCTTGAGTTTTTCTAATAGGCTATTCCTATCAGAAACTATGTATCCGTTTCCGGGGATATTGATACTGTTATCGTTATCTCCAGCATCTTGATCTAATTTCTGTTTTTTGAGCTGTAGTTCGATCATTTTCAATTTTTTATCAATTTTTGCGGCTTTTGCATCTATAGCATTTTTTAGCATACTTCCTGCAACTTCAAAAATCCTACCGCTGTATCTAGAATCTACGTTCATGCCCAGATCCATTAGATCATCATAAGCGTCTGTGGCACGTTGAGCTAGTGAATCAAATTCACTATCGCTAATATCACCAAGGCCCTTGACCTGAGGCAACGCCGCAGAGATTTTGTCAAATTCTTCCATACTACGCAAAAATTCTTGAGGTTTTGCAGATTTCTTTTCTTCCTCTTTGACCAATTTTTTGCTTTCTGGTAAATTTAAAATTTCTTCTAATTTTTTAGTCATAACAATACTTATCTAATTCCGCCTTGATGAAATATATCTGTTTCATTTAAAACTCTAAATTTAAGGCCCTGTTTTTTGCACCAAGCATTTGCTGCGGTCCACTTGGCTTGATTTACCACATACTGCATCTGGCGCTCTTTACTTCGACCTACGTTTTCTAAAACTTGTTGATTTTTGGGTTTTATTTCGATTACTTCAGAATACATCTTGCCTTTTTTATCTACATACTGTATAAAAAAGTCAGGGACATAAATTGTCTGTTTACCAGTTAACGGATTTCTATAAGGTACACTAATAGCTTCACTGGCCCATTTATGTACACTTGGGTGATTATCGCAGAAATTCATAAATGCCCATTCCCAACTACTACGGTATGTAGGCTGTTTATTGCCTACATATTTTTCTGGGTTTTTGGGTGTGAATTTACCGCGAGCAAATCTACTCATACTAAAATATTTCTATTTTCAAAAGTATCTTCTAGTGTTGCTACTTTATAACCCAGTGTGCTGGTTTGAATTCGATATGCATTAAGTACTTCAGCAACCACTCTGCTTAATTGAACATCGGTGAGGCCTTTAAGTTGGTCAATTAATTGAAATACATTTACACTATCAAGTCTTGCTTGATTTAGCAGCACAATCGATGTGCTTCGTGCAGCTTCCTCACCGAAACCTCTTTTTAAAAAGAATCCCATTACTGAATCAATTTGATTGGTGGGGAAAGTTATTTGATGCCTAAAAAACTTATCAAAAAATTGTCTTACTTCCTCACCGCTTGATATTCTAACATCGTTTGAATCTACTCTTTCTCTATCAGGTAAATTATTCATTTAAAACTCCAATGGTCTCGCCTGTACTGTTGTGTTATTATTTGCTGTTGGAAACACTGTATTTTTAATGCCGCTAATCCCGGCAGCAGCGACGGCAATCGCACCTGCGGTGACAATTCTTCTGCCTTCTTGTTGCAATCCAGCGTTTGTTAATCTTTTAGAATTTTGGTATGTATTAACTGCGGTTATTGCTGTTGAAATAAAATTACCAGGACTATCAAAAGCCCTTCCGCTGGCGATTGCATCAAAAATATCTGCTGCACCATCAATTACTCCGCCAGGACCAAATAAAGTTGCAGTACCACCGCCTTGTGGGCTTAGGGGACTTGGTGCCTTATCGTAATGATCTACAGCAAACCCTTTTACACGACCACTTCTAATACTACCAATGTCATAGTTCACTGCCTCATATGCTATGGTCATATTGCATTCTGAATCACCGCCATTTTGACTGGACGATTGCACTTGATCATGAGTAAATGCAGTTATTATGGGGTTCACTAGTGTATAGCTAACATATTCTCTTTTATTCAATTGATACAATGTGATCCTATTAAAAAAAGGTATCGAACTATTGTTGTCCAATCCGTACCTATTTCTTATAAAATTTCCATTTCTCATCGCAGTTCGATAATATGCACCAGTTACCCTACTAGATAGAGAATCTGCATAGTAATAACTGTAATAGTTTTGCCAGAGAGCGTTAACTATGTGAGCTCTGTCATCATGAAAACGTAAATTAATTGGTTGAAATTCGTGATCAAATTGAATTATTTTTTTTCTGTTGTATTGATTTAGCGTCTGTGTTTTCATACTAAATCTAGGCAAGTCTGCGCTTTTGACTAAGAGACCGATCTCATTTTGGTGCTGATATTTTAAGTTTAATGTTTTTAAGGCACTGGTGTTAATATCAAAGAAAATATGATAGAGAAACTTGGCTTTTGGGGCAAGCCTAAAGTAGTCATCTTGAAATGTTCGACTAGCATGTTGCCAAGTTGAAAGCTGACCTTTTGGTCCTAGCAGTCCATTTACAAGTTGATCTAAGAATGAATTATTTTTACTAGCCATATTGTATTTATAGACTATAATTAACTACGTATATTACTCATAGTCACAAAAAAGGGCTATTTCTAGCCCCTTTTATTAAACGCCTGCGCCTGTAGCTAGGGTATTAATTGTACGTCCTACTACTGTGCCAAGACCTGTACCTTGTGGGGTCTGTACACAATTATCCGGTTGTATTGTAAGTTCAATAGTTACCGGTGACTGTTGATCATATCCTAATGTTTGATAGTTAGCAGCAGTTACATAGCATCCATAACATTCCCAAGTTTCTAAAACTTGCGGGGTGTTTGCCCCATTGCCACCATCTAACATTTCGATTCGCATTGTAAACTTGTAGTCTACACCACTGGCTGCACTTGCTTGTTCAAAAAAGTCGAACTGCTTTTGTAATTGCTCACCAACAAGTTTACTAACTGCACCAGTAACATCATCACGTAGTGAAACTGAAAATGTATTCCACGTTGGTTTACCAGCATAGTTAATTTTACTGTTGTAGATCTCAATTACTTGGTTTGCAAATGACAAATTTGGGCGAGCCGCTGTTTGCACTTGTTTTGTTAGCTCAGTAGTTGGTGTGCTTACTCCAAAATTTTCAAACATCACTCTAAAGCGATACTTGAGTTTAGGCATCAGCATGCCTTGCGCACTTGCGCTGGCATCACTGGCTAATGGTACTGTAAATTTACTTAATGTTGCGATTGCCATATTAGTTAGCTCCGTTATTCATATTTATCATTTTATAAACCTGCTATTTCGCCAGTGTTCTTCAAGCGGAGAGGAATATAAATGAACTCAACTGCCTTCACAGGCTCAATGGCCACATCAACATATAACTCATTTCTATCAATCCTAGATGGGGTGTTATTGCTCTCATCGCAGACCACAATGTAGTCATATAGTGCTCGTTGACCTACAAGTTCTAGCAATAGACTTTCTACTGCACCTTTAATTTCATCACGAGTGATTTTATCATTAGGTTCGAAAATGTATGGTTTAGCCAATACATCCAACTGTCTACGTAAGTAAACAACTAGACGTGCTACGTTAATACGATCTAAGCTACTTGCATTTCTTGCACGTGTCTTTTGACCGTAATTAACAAGACCAGCTCCAGTCAAGAATGTGATTGGGTTGATCTTTACATCGTATAAAGTGTCACGTTGGCCAGTGTTCAATGCTACCGCATTGAATTCGCCTTCGCTGTCGATATATCCAACTGCTGTTGCATTTGTAATACCACCACGACGTGTTCCAGCTGGAGCAAACCATGGATAACTTACATTGTCACTCAATGCAATTGTTCTTAAAATCATATGGCTTGGTGGTACAACTACGTTGTTACCAAAGTTGTCGCTAGTAAATCCCCATGGATAGAACATAGCCATGTATTCGTCATAGCTTGCTCCACCTAAATCGTTGTCTTCCAATGCCAGTCTTGTGTTTAATCCCCATGCTAACAATGATGTAGCGTCTGGAGTCAAACGTGCAGGTGTATCAGCTACAACAAATGCACTTAGACCATTATCGTAATTCAAAGTAATCATCTCGCCAATCAATTCAGGATATCCTGGGCAAGCCAACAAGTTATAGACTCTGCTATCAACTTGTCTAATTTCTTGATTACTGTTGACCAACGCCTGTAGTGCTTGAACGACAACTTTACGTTGTGCTTTACGTCCAAATGTTCCGGCACCGTTTTCTTGATTACCGGACTCAGTGACCCAACGATGTGGGTAGTAATTCTGCATACTTTCACTGTTGTTAAATCTAATGTTATCTCCGTTAAGATCGATATAATTTCTCTTAAACTTCTTAACATTGAATCCGCTTCTACGTAGGTTCCATAACAACATGCCTTTTGGATACAATGCTGGATCCGGAGCGTCTGGGTCTACATAGTTACTGGTTAGTAATGCTGCAATTGTGCCATCAGTGTTACTGTTTGCTCCAGCAGTATTATAACGTGCATCAGCAAATACGATGCCATTCTCTGTACTTTGATCTCCGGTATCGACCGCTGTCCAACGATTTGCTATCGGTGTGTTTGGCTTATTTTCATCGAACTTATAAATTTTAGGGAAGTTCTCAATATCACTGGTATCAATCCACAAATCACCATCTACAAGAGCCGTACCGTCACTTTGTGTCAGTGGTGTAGTTGCACTTACGATAGGACCTTCTGGATCTGTTTGTAAGGCTGGGTCACTGTCGTAGAATGGACTTGTTACTGCTTGATATCCGACCCATTTGTCTCCATCATGTATCATGATATCGATTTCATCGATAATACTGCTGTACCATAGTGTCCCGTCAGCAGTTAGTGTTGACGGTGCTTCTGCAGAAGCAGTAAATCTTAATGATTGCCATAAACTTGCAACGAACTCGTTTACAGTATCACCATCTGGGGCTGCACTTAGATTTAATGTACCAGATCCAGTAAGCACATTGTAGGCAGCAAACCCTGCTTGACTTAATGCACCATTTAACACTGTGGCTAATCTAAACTCACCACCTAATTTATGAGAAATAGTAACTCTATTCTGTGCGTCAATACTTGCTTCAATATTAACAAACCCGGCAGCATTGATAGCACCAGCCATCGCCTCAGCATCAGCTAAGCCGATACCTGTAGCTGTAAAAGACACTGTGACTGCACTTGAAAGTGCTAGTTGGCCTTTTAAACTTTCTTGAATGGTAAAGCTCTTTGATGCTGTACTGCCAGCGGTAATGAATGTGCCATCGATAATTTTTACAGTTCTAATAGTTGTTGCACCAATTGCACGTTTGCGGAATATTTTAAAATCGGCCACTCTTGGACTGTCATCGTCTCCGCGATTTTCTGTGCTGTTAGTTTGTGTGTATAATGCGCCTAAAGGAATATTTTCCCCACCACCTGATCTATCTAAATTATAGATAGCAGCTTGATTAGTAGCATACATGGGAGCTTCTACAGATTCAAATGCATCTGTATCGCTGTTATAACGTTTGACACGCAATCTTGCACCATTATTTG
>Ga0315906_10010897_pt1 | contig 10632 bp, 9 predicted proteins | sample LakEriMetagenome_4_FD_203526 | JGI IMG/M metagenome (GOLD analysis project Ga0315906, IMG submission 203526) | Freshwater fungal communities from buoy surface, Lake Erie, Ohio, United States - Buoy 2 MA122 | ecosystem: Environmental > Aquatic > Freshwater > Lake > Lake biofilm | place: USA: Lake...
ATTGTTTGCTCTTACTGAAGGACCGTTAATTGTTAATCCTTTAAATAGATTAATACGACCAGTACCTAATTTACCTTGAAAGCCACTATTTGCAGCAACACCATAAATATTATCGCAAGTGATACGTAATTGCTCACCTACTTGTAATCCTGTGAATGAAGGGTTTTGCGACTTTATAATTGCAGCACATCCAGCAGCAACAGGAGATGCCATAGATGTACCACTCATGCTCATGTATGAATTATCATCAACAGTTGAAAAGATATTACTTCCTGGAGCACAAACGTCGATGTATGTTCCGTAGTTAGAGAAACTCGATTTTGAATCGTTAGCGTTTGTAGAAGCAACACATAATGCATTCGGATATGCAGCAGGGAAAAATTCTAAACTTGAATTGTTATTACCTGCAGCAACAACCACTAAGCAATTCTGATTGTTCGTTGCGTAATCGATAATATTTTGTCCGAATGAACCACCACCTGGGCCACCCCAAGAGCAATTGATAATCTGACAGCCATTATCAGCAGCATAAGTAATTCCTTCATAAGCCTGCGTTAATGATCCATTAGCATTCGCAATTTTAATTGGCATAAACTTACACTTAAAACCAGGAGCAGCAACACCAATTCCATTGTCGGTAGAAGCAGCAGCACAGCCTGCAACATGACTACCATGATCACATGTACCACAAGTCCCAACTTGCGTGTCATTATCATTCTCTCCTAAATCCCAACCCGTGAAATTGTCAACATAACCATCGTTATCATCATCAATACCGTTGATAGGATCGCTGTAATTATGCTTCATATTATCTACTAAATCGGGATGATCAGTATCTGTACCTGTATCCGTAATTCCGATTACAACATTCGTATCACCTTGTTGAATATCCCAAGCATCAAACAACTTCACTTTTGCTAAAAACCACTGTGAACTTTGTTGAGGATCGTTAGGTGTGTAAGCAACAACCTTTGGTAAAAACTTTGGCTCAGCATATTCAAATACACCTGTTGCTAATAATGAATTAATTGTTTTTACTAAATCTGCGTTCGACTTATAATGAAATTCATAAATCAAACTTAAATCGATAAGTGGCATTCCGTATTCATTAGTAGCACGAGAAGGCTTTAAATGACGAGGGAATATTTTTGCAAGTGACTCTTGATTAGCAGCACTTAAAATTCGCTGAACTGAAGCAATGTTAATTTGCTCATTCGTGCAAGAAGCTCTGTACTGATCTTTCACTTTTAAAATAATTGTTTGAGCAATGTAATCATCAGCCGTTACATTAACAGGCATGCGATAACTTCCACCATTCGTAGGCACTCCTGCCGTTAACGTAGTTAGCGATAGTAAAATACCAGCCGCTAATAATTGTAAAGATTTTATCATAAGTTTTGGTTCGTGAGCCACGAAGTTAAAAAAAACAGACTATTAAACAACCCCCAAGTGTAAGCGAATTATCATAATTAATATTGCCAATTCCCATCACATTTTAGCATGTTTAAAATTGATAAGATACCTGCATTTTTACCTCATATTCTGGATAGAACGTCTTATTATCAGCTAGTTGTGTATAGCTGAGCATTCTGCTTCCTCTAACCCATAGATGCATATTTCTAGCAGGCTTATAGTGAACCATTACATATAAAGCTTCTCCACTTCCATAAAAAGCTCCCAGATTATAAGAACCTGGCAAATCGCTTTGATAGGCATACATCCTCGTCGAATACGATTCGGTGCGATAAATGCTAGCCCTCATCGAGAATGAATATGGCTTTAACATCGGTTTGTACTGAATATCTAAATAAGCTAACATTCCCGATTCAGTTGCTTGCTGTTTTAAAAATGTTAAATCATATCTACCTGTAATTTGAATACGATTGATCTCAGTTCGAAATTGAAATCGCAGCGACTTTGCTGTTGATTCATTTATATCTGAAGTACGGATATCATTACCTAAAACTTCCTCCTGATTTTTTGTTTGATGATATCGCAAACTTATACTTGATGCTTTTGCAGGTGTATAGATAAATTGCAATGAATAATCTTGTCCGTATGATGGCATATTTATCTGATATTTTAACCATGGAAATTTATACAAATCGTAATAAGCACTCAGCTGTATTTTCTTTTTGTAGGTATAATTAGCTCCAATATAAAATCCGTTTTCATTAGCAACTTTATTATTTTCTCCAAAGGCATTCGAATGAAATGAAAAATAATTTTTGGAATAATATCGATGTAATAGACTCACAGAAAAATTCTTTTCGATACTTGCAACGATACCATTGACAATTGCCGGCGATAAATTCTGATCAATTGCAGCTTCGCCGAAATAATTAAAATTGCTTCGTGTTCCTGAATAAGAAATTGAATGATTAAAACTATTATTTCCACTGAAAGCATAGTAGTTGTTATAATCGCTATTGGGTTTTATCGTAATACTGTTTGAAGTAAAAACAGAATTCAAACCGATTGTTGTATTCCTAAGCAACATTGAACATGCAGAACCAACAACCATTTGCTGCATACTATTTTTATGCTCGAGTTCTAAATCAGTTCGATGATAGCCATCTGTTTTTATCGATTGAATATAATCTCCATTTAAACTATCAGAATAAATAGTTGCGTCTTGATTTTTGTAGGAAATCCAATTGACAATTTTAACTTTTTTGATTTTATAATCGATAGCCAAGCCTCTGAAAAATCCAAACTCCGACATTCCGTTGTAATCTTTTATCCCGCATTCTTGCTTACGGATAGTGACGATATCGGATGTTTTACCCAGCGACATTCCCTGCCATATAGCTAAGCCTTGTCCTAATTGGATTTGATAATCGCCAATGGTGATTTTATTCATTCTTCGGATGTTCTTAATCGTTAGATGCGATGAAACATAATCGAAGCCCTTCACTTTTTTCGAAAACTGAAATACTTCGCCTGCATCTTTTTCTGCGTTTAAAACAAAGTTTATTTTTTCACTCACATTTAATTTTAATCCAATTGCTTCGCGATATTTACTTCCGTTATAAATCCTTTCTTCATCAGCTTCGTTCTTAGAAAAAGGAGCAGCAATACGAGCTACTACTCTTACATTTATCTTTTTTAAATCTACCATTTCATTCAATGACGTTGGTATTTCAAATGAAAGAATCGACTTTAGTTTTTCCAATCGATTAACGCTAATCAAATCCAACACCTGCATCTCCTCTAGCGAATAAAAATAGCCGTACTTGTCTCGATAACTTAGAATAGAATCGACTTCCCTTCCTACAAACAACCCTGATTGAAGCAACTGTTCTTTATCCGAGAAATTAATTTTTAAATGTTCAACGCTATCTACAAATAACTGATCTTGAAAATTAGCATTCACCAATTCATCATCGCTGATTGTTATTCCGAATTCAGCACCATTGTTCTGCGCTTGAATATAATTACAACTGATTAGTCCAAGTAAAAGGAAAATCTTCTTCATACTAGAGCTGTGTTGTTATTCCGACAAACGGTGATAATCCTAAAGCATAGTTATACTTAGATCCAACAATATACCCCATTCGCTTTTTAGTATATGCTAATTGAAAAACAGTTGCTGCCGACAAACAATCGAACCGCAATTGTATTTTAAAATCATCCGAAGGGAAATATGACAAACCAAAATAGCAATCAGAATTTACCTGAGACAAACCAGCATCTACATTAAACACAATCGACTTACTGTAATCGTAGCGCATAGCTAAAACTAAATGATCAATTCGTTTGGTTGTTTTCAAAGTAGCAAATGATAATTTACTGTAAACTTGCAGCGAATTATTAAACTGAACTAAACACGATGGTTCTACTAACAGCGACGACTTAACTAAGTAATCGTTACTGAACTTTTGCGATTGATAATTGATCGTTAATCCAGCCGTAATTGTAGTACTGTATTTCTTCGCATAACCTACAACCAACACATTTTCTGCGTACTGATTAAACCTTCTCGTTTCATAATAAAACCTCAACTGTTCCTTTTGGCGAATGCGCTTCTGCAAATAAATTGCTTGCTTGTTTAATTCTGTCATTCCTCCAGGAGAAAAACAAAATAATCCCGCATGCCATAAGCTATCCGCGTTGATCGAAATTACATTTGTCGATACCATTTGATGTGGCGAGACTTCCAGCTCGGAAAAAATTCCTTTCCACTCTGGCTGCACTTGTGCGTAAGAAATTAATGGGGATAACATCCCGACGGCAATGCCTGCCGTTATCAATCGTTTTTTCATAAAAATTAATTCATCCCCCTTTGAAAATGGAAAGGACTTTACTGCTTATTATTAAATTACTTTGCTTTTTTCTTCGGAGCTTTACTTGCTTTAGCAGCATTCTCCATTTCTGTAGCAGCTTTCAATACTTTCGCTTTTAATCCGTTTTTAAAGTCGGAAACTTTCTTCAACAACTTCTTATCGCCTGCACTTAAAATTTGCGCTGCTAAAATTCCTGCATTCTGTGCTGCATTCAATGCAACGGTTGCAACAGGTACACCATTTGGCATTTGCAAAATCGATAAAATCGAATCCCATCCATCAATACTATTACTCGACTTCACAGGCACACCAATCACAGGCAAGGGAGTTACAGATGCTACCATTCCTGGTAAATGTGCTGCTCCACCCGCTCCTGCAATAATCACCTTAATTCCTTTTTTATCTGCTTGCTTCGCATATTCGAACATACGCTCAGGAGTGCGATGTGCAGATACCACAGTCATTTCATAAGCAACACCAAATTGCTCTAATATCGTTGCAGCTTCTTGCATAACTGGCAAATCGCTGTTGCTTCCCATAATGATTCCTACTAGTGGCTTATTCATATTCTTTGAATTATCGAGTTAATACTTTTATTTGTTTCTGAACTAATCGTGCTTTTTCAATGGCTGCTTCAATGGTTTTATCTAATACCGTTACATGTCCCATTTTACGCATCGGCTTTGTTTCTTTCTTTCCGTATAAATGCACATATACACCTCCGTTAGTCAATGCATCCTGAATACCATCGTAGTGCGCTTCTCCTGTATGTCCTTTTTCTCCCAATAAATTAATCATCACCGAAGGCATGATAATCGAAGTATCCCCCAACGGCAGACCCATAATCGCACGTAAATGTTGTGCATATTGTGAAGTAATATTCCCTTCAATCGTTTGATGTCCGCTGTTATGTGGCCTCGGTGCAATTTCATTTACTAATACCCCTGATTTTGTCACGAACATTTCAACAGCGAGAATACCTGTCATGCCCGTTTTCTCAATTACTTTTCGTGCAATGGCAATTGCTTTTTCTTTTATCTCGTCGCTAATTCTCGCAGGGCTACATAAAAACTCTACAAGGTTCGCATCAGGATTAAACTCCATATCTACTGGCGGATAATGAACGATATCTCCCACAGTATTTCTTGCAACAATCACTGCAATCTCACAATCAAAATCGACTAACTTTTCTAAAACACAAGGCGCATCAAAAGCTTCATTTAAATCATCAACACTTTTTACTTTCATCACTCCTTTACCATCGTAACCGCCTTTTCTCAATTTCAAAATTGCAGGAAACTCAGCCACAAATTCTTTTAAATGTTCTTTATCGTGAATCAATTTAAAATCTGCAGTTGGAATATTATGCGATGCAAAAAATTCTTTTTGAATTCCTTTATCCTGAACCATTGCCAATATTTGTGGCTGCGGATAAACCATAACACCTTCACTTTCTAATCTTAGCAACGCATTTATATTCACATGTTCAATTTCAATCGTCAACAAATTAACGTTCTTTCCAAACTGATACACTGTTTCCTCGTCACGAAAGTTGCCACATTCAAAATGCTCCGTTAAATATTTACAGGGCGCATTCGGATCTGGATCCAGCACAGCTGTTGAAATATTGAGATTGATCGCTTCCTGAATAAGCATGCGTCCAAGCTGACCACCTCCAAGAATACCTAATTTAAAATCTTTACCTGCGAATTGTAATTGCATATCTGGCGGCAAAAATAAATGCTTTCTTTTACAATTACCCGATAATAAGCATTTACAAACGTTTAATTTTTGCTGGAGCGTCATTTCCCTTCCATAATTCACAAAAATCACGTCCTATTTTATCGAACACCCCCGCTTTTTCCCTCTATTTCCTTACCTTCGTGCCTTCTTATGAAAAACGAAGTACAAGTCCACGATAAGGTATTCGTACCTTTTATCACCGCTGCCGAATTACAGGCAAAAAGTGTTGAGCTAGGTCAGAGAATAAACGAAGATTATCAAGGTAAACGTCCGCTTGTAATTGGTGTGCTGAATGGCTCTGTTATTTTTATGGCCGATTTACTTCGTAATATTCAACTTCCTTGTGAAATCGGATTTATCCGCGTGAGCTCGTACGAGGGGACTTCATCAACAGGCGTCGTAAAGAATGTCATCGGATTGAACGAAAGTATCGAAGGTCGTGATGTAATTATTGTTGAAGACATTATCGATACTGGCGATACGGCCTTGTACCTTATCAACGAATTCAAAAAACAAAATCCAGCGAGCCTAGCATTTGCTACTCTATTATTTAAACCAGCTTCTCTTCGTCAGCCAGTAAAACCAGAATACGTAGGTTTTGAAATCCCTCCTGCATTTGTAGTGGGTTATGGACTCGATTACGACGGACTGGGAAGAAATCTTGCCGACATCTATCAACTAAAAAGTTAAATCAATATCCTATGTTAAATATCGTTTTATTTGGCCCTCCGGGAGCAGGAAAAGGAACTCAATCAGAAAAATTAATTCATCAGTATCAACTGGTGCATCTTTCTACGGGAGATATCTTCCGTGCAAACATCAAAGGTGGAACTGAATTAGGAAATAAAGCAAAGCAATTCATAGATCAAGGTCAGTTAGTACCTGATGAAATCACGATTGGCATGCTTGAATCAGAAGCAGACAAATATCCTGATGCGAAAGGTTATATTTTCGATGGATTTCCTAGAACACCGAAGCAAGCAGAAGCATTGGATAATTTTTTAACCTCGAAAGGAACTGCTATCAGCGGTATGATTGCTTTAGAAGTGGATGAAGAAGAATTAAGAACGCGTTTAATGATTCGTGGTAAAGATTCTGGTCGCATAGATGATCAAGACCCTGCGATTATTCAAAAACGTATTGATGTTTATAAGAATGAAACTGAACCTGTGCGTGATTTTTACATGGCACAAAATAAATACACTGGCATTAATGGCATTGGAACTATCGAAGAAATTTTCGGTCGTTTATGTACTGCAATTGATACAATAAAATAAAAAATTATGTCGGGAAGTAACTTCGTTGATTATGTAAAAATTTGTTGTCGCTCTGGAAAAGGCGGAGCTGGCTCTGTGCATTTTCACCGAGACAAACTAACTGCAAAAGGTGGTCCCGATGGTGGTGATGGTGGTCGTGGTGGTCATATCATTGTGAAAGGAAATTCACAGCTGTGGACACTCCTACATTTGAAATATCGTAAACACGTTTTAGGTGAAGATGGTCAGCCGGGTAGCAGCGGTTTAAAAACGGGTGCTGATGGAAATGATATTATTTTAGAAGTTCCTATTGGGACTATCGCAAAAGACGAAGAAACAGGAGAAGTGTTTTTTGAAATTGAGCAAGACGGACAAGAAGAAATTATAGTACCTGGTGGACGAGGCGGAAAAGGAAATAATCATTTTAAGTCGCCAACCCAGCAAACACCACGCTTTGCACAACCTGGTGAACCAGGATTAGAAGAGTGGAAAATTTTAGAGTTAAAATTATTAGCCGATGTTGGTTTAGTAGGTTTCCCGAATGCAGGTAAATCAACTTTGCTCTCTGTGGTTTCTGCTGCTAAACCAGAAATTGCGGATTATCCTTTTACTACCATTGTTCCGAATTTAGGGATGGTACGTTATCGCGATAATCAATCGTTTGTAATGGCCGATATTCCAGGAATTATTGAAGGAGCTTCGGAAGGAAGAGGATTAGGAACACGTTTCTTGCGTCATATTGAACGTAACTCTGTTTTACTATTCATGATTCCTGTTGATACGAAAGACATTCGTGAAGAGTATAAAATTTTGATGAATGAATTGCAACTACATAATCCTGAATTAATCGATAAGCGAAGAGTAATTGCTATTACGAAATGTGATATGATTGATGATGAATTACAAGAACAGTTGATGAATGAAATTCCAGAAGATAAAATGAATGACGGAATGAAAGTCCCTGTTTTATTTATCTCTGCTGCTGCCAACAAAGGAATTATTGAATTGAAAGATGTGTTGTGGAGCTTGATGAATGAACGCTCATTCTTAGATCGAGAATAAACCATGAAAGAAAAAGTATTAAATCTTGATAGAGATTTATTATTCACCATTAACGGTAATCACAATGAAATGCTGGATACTATTTTCACAGCAGTTAGTGATCGCTTTTTCTGGATTCCTTTTTATCTGATGATTCTTTATTTGATTTTTAAAACTTACGGACCACAAACCTTTCGTTTATTATTTCTGATTGCATTAATCATTTTAATCAGCGACCAAGTATCCGTTTTCTTTAAAGAAACATGGATGCGTCCACGACCTACACACAACGATGCTATCTATCCTAAGCTGCATTTAGTGAGTACCTATCTTGGAGGTAAATATGGATTTTACAGTTCGCATGCATCTAACTCGGCTGCTGTATTTGTTTTCTCCTGGATATTTCTGACAATTAAAAATCCGTTTTTAAAACCATTGTTGTTTATTTATTTTCTTTCCGTTGGATACAGTCGTGTTTATTTAGGATATCACTATCCGTTAGATGTATTGATGGGATGGATGATGGGCTATTTGATTAGTGCGCTCATTATAAAATTTATCATTGAAAAAACTAAGTTCATCAAATAATGAAAAAACCGTTTTCACTCACCTTACTTTTAGTATCATTTGTTTCAATTTCGTTCTCCCAAAAAACGAAGCAGCCTAAACTGGTTGTAGGAATTGTTGTCGATCAGATGAGAGCTGATTATATTGAAAAATACAAAAGCAAATATTCTCAAAAGGGATTTTTAAGATTACAGTCGCAAGGTTTCGATTGCAGAAATACGAATTTTAACTACGCTCCTACTTTTACTGGTCCGGGACATGCAAGTATTTACACAGGTACAACACCAATGTTAAATGGAATCGTTTCTAACGACTGGTATGTACGCAAATCGAATGACACCATGTACTGCGTTTATGATAAAAATGCAAAAAGTATTGGTGCTGAAAACAGTGCTGGACGAATGTCGCCGAACAACTTACTAACTACCACCATTACCGATGAATTACAATTGACGACTCAAGACAAGTCGAAAGTGATTGGCATCTCGTTAAAAGACAGAGGAGCAATTTTACCTGCTGGACGTGCTGCTGATGCAGCTTATTGGTATGATGGCTATACGGGCAATTGGATATCGAGCAACTGGTACATGACGGAACTACCTGAGTGGGTAAAGAATTTCAACAACAAAAAATATCCTGATCAGTATTTATCAAAACCATGGAATACCTTACTTCCGATAGAGCAATATACAGAAAGCGATAAAGATGATTCTCCTTATGAAATGAAATTTAAAGGAGAAGAAAAACCTGTTTTCCCTCACAACTTACCTGCATTTAAAGGAACGTCATGGGACTTAGTCCGCCGCACACCCTTTGGCAATACGATGACCAAAGACTTAGCCGTAGAAGCTATAACGGCTGAGCATATGGGCGAAGATGCGATTACCGATTTTTTATGTGTGAGTTTTTCTGCAACTGATTATGTAGGACATCAATTTGGAACCAATGCAATTGAATTAGAAGACACCTACATTCGTTTAGATAAAGACCTGGAAGATTTATTTTCATTTTTAGATGCGAAATGCGGAAAAGATAATTACCTCGTATTTCTAACTGCTGATCATGCAGCGATTCAAAATCCGCAATCATTGATTGATGTAAAATTGAACGCAGGTTTTATCAATGCAAGAGTCATTAACGATACCGTAATTGATTACCTAAAACAGCAATATGGCACTGCTAAATATTTTAGTTGTTACGATAACAACCAGGTTTATTTAAACAGAAAGGCCATTGCAGAGGACAAATTAAATCTGGAAGAAGTACAAACTAAAGTCGCTCAATACTTATCGAATATAATCGAAGGTATTTACATGTGCGTGGCGGGAGAGACCTTAAAAAACAATGTATCGGTTGATCCATTAATGGTAAGAATCAAAAATGGTTATCATCCGGAGCGTTCGGGAGATGTAATTGTAGTATATGCACCAGGATGGATAGAAAATTTATATGGTGGCAATGGTAAGCAAGGAACTACGCATGGATCACCCTACTCTTACGATACGCATGTGCCTCTATTATGGATGGGAACAGGGATATCGCAAGGCTCTACAACAAGGCCTATCAACATTACCGACATTGCTCCTACCTTATCGTTTTTGTTAAACACTAATTTACCGAATGCCAACAAAGGATTTCCAATTTACGAAATCACGAAGTAAGCGACATTAAAAAATACCCTCTATCTTTGTAAAATGAATTTATCAGTTGTTTTATTCCTTGAGAGCCTTGGCGGTGGA
>Ga0315906_10010900_pt1 | contig 10630 bp, 12 predicted proteins | sample LakEriMetagenome_4_FD_203526 | JGI IMG/M metagenome (GOLD analysis project Ga0315906, IMG submission 203526) | Freshwater fungal communities from buoy surface, Lake Erie, Ohio, United States - Buoy 2 MA122 | ecosystem: Environmental > Aquatic > Freshwater > Lake > Lake biofilm | place: USA...
GTCGCCGCATTCGCTATGGGCGTCGTCATCACCAGCGCGTACTTCATTCTCTTTGTCCTCAAATGAGCCAAGAACTCGAAGACATCAAAGAAGAGCTGGCAGAGTACAAATGGATTTCCAAGGAGCTTGCGAAAGCACTTGGCTGCGGATGTACAATCGGAGGAGACTTCGACCTGTGCATCGACTGCGCCGACACACAGAAAGCATACAAACGAATACAGAAAATATATGAGCCTAAACAGTGCGAACAAAATAGTCAGAATCGCTGAAGCCGATGAATCAACGCCACGCATCGATTTCGCGTACATCGACAAGAAGTATAAGGAATGGCTTGTCCGCCGTGGATTCGCCAGCGAAGAGAAAACTGAACTCGGCATGCGACATTCCGGCGGTCGTCGCGGTCGTGCGGTCAAACGAATCAATTCCGATGAAAGCATCTGAAATATCCCGAGAACAACTCTTGAAGGAAGCTCCGCGCCTCATTGACTATGCGATTCTTCGAGGTTGGATGAGCAAGCCAGCGAAGCCAAAACGCAGCGTGGATGGCGGATGGCAAGCGGTTGGAGTCGGCCATCTCGACGACGCTTCTGAAGATGAAATACAAGAACTCAGGAAACAGCTCAGTGGAAGTTGAACTCCTGTCCGACGACGTAGAAATACGCATCGGAGAAACCAAGTGGTCAGGCGTGGCCTACATGCGCGAGGGCAAGGCCAAGGTCTACGTTCGAACGAAAGCTGAATTCAAAGCTAAGTTCGTCCTGATAGATGCGAAGCCCTAAACTTTACATCGCCGCACAAGAGCAGCTCTTTGCGAAGTTTCAGTCACGCTCCATCGCCATTCAGCATTGGAGCAAATATCTGATGACTCCCAAAGAGCTTGCTCTCCTTTTCAGCAAGTTAGAGAAATCAAATTCAGTCCTCTCCGAAATCGCCAAGACTGATCTTGGTCGAAGCGGGGAGATAGCGAGAAAACAACTTGGAATCGAATGAATCAATCAAAAGTAGATCGTGCGCGCGCATGGCTGCGTAACACGCCAGGAGCCGTCTCAGGTCAGAATGGGCATGGAGCAACCTTCGCAGTGGCAACCTCGCTCATACACGGTTTTGAGCTGAATGCAGTGGATGCCGAGACGCTCATGCATGAGTACAACTCGAAATGTCTCCCGCCGTGGAAGCCGCATGAACTGGCCCACAAGCTGAGCGAGGCTGCAAAAGTAGCGCATGACAAGCCGCGCGGATGGCTTCTGGAATCGCATCCCGGCATCGGCCAGGGAGGCACTCCCGTATCGCCTACCGGCAAGTTTGTGGTGCGTAAGATCCAAGCAATTCCGCAATCGGACTTTCGATTTTCAACCATAGATTTCTTAAAAGCCTGCTTCGAACCGGACGAAGTTGTCTGCATCTGCAATGACATCGTGAGCGACGAGGGGGGTAGGAGTAGGCCAGCTTCCAAGGGTACGTTCCTCAAGCGCGAGGAATGGATTCAGAATCACTTCACGCCGCCAATTAGTTCCATGTGGAACGGTCCTGATAGTCACGGCGCGTACGTCCGCATCAACCCGTGTATCGACGAGAGCGGCTCAGACTCTGGTGTCTCCGCCTATCGCCATGTTCTCATCGAGATGGACGAGAAGTCGAAGGACGAGCAATGGACAGCGTTGAAAGAGTCGAAGCTGCCGCTGTCGGTCGTCATCGATTCAGGCGGCAAGAGCTTGCACGGCTGGGTGCGCGTGGATGCGGCGAACAAAGAAGAGTGGGCAGAACGCCGCGACATTGTTTATCGACATCTGGAGAGCATCGGAATCGATCCGAAGAACAAGAACGCGAGTCGCTTCAGTCGCCTCCCCGGCGTGATGCGTAATGGCGTCGAGCAGAAGCTCATTGCGGTCAATGTCGGCGCGGTGAACTGGGAAGCGTTCAAGGACGATCTGGATGCTTTAGATCTGCCGATGGAGTTCACGCTCGATAGCATCATCGAGTACGATCCTAAGAACGATCCTGACAATCTGATTGGTGACAGATGGATTCGACGCGGTTCATCGCTTCTCTTCGTAGGCCAAAGTGGTTGCGGCAAAAGCTCGATGGCGGCGTATCAGGGTCTGAAATGGGCGTCGGGAGAATCTTGGTTTGGCGTCCGGCCCGTCCGTTCGCTAAAAGTGGTTTACATTCAGGCGGAAAACGACATCGCCGATCAGCATGACGCACTCAAGGGGGCGGCTCAGATGACGTTTGGAAAGGAGAACTGGGAGCGAGGATTGCGGAATGCGAACATGCTCTTCTTCCGCGAAACGGTTCGAACGGGTGCTGACTTTGCCACGATGCTGCGCCGCTTAGTGAGAAAGACCAAGGCTGACGTTGTTTACATCGATCCGCTGCTCTCCTACATGGGCGGCAATCCTGCGGACATTGAGGTATGCGCGAACTTCACGCGGCATCTACTCCAGCCGATTATGATGGAGACAGGCGTTGTCCTGGTGCTTGTCCACCACTTCCCAAAGCCGAAGGGTAAGGACGACAAGCCTGAGAGCGTGGCAGATTTGGCCTACTCAGGATTCGGATCATCGGACCTGACCAACTGGGCGAGAGAGGTGATTGTGATGAAGGAGGTTGGCTTCAACAATCCGCGCAAGTTCATGCTCGGCATGGCCAAACGGGCAGACCGTTCCGGCATGACGGACAAAGACGGAAAAGTCACCGGATCGATTATGATCCAGCGTGGAACAGGCGGCGACATCTCATGGAACTACGCAGAACCAGAGAAGTTCGTCGTTGATAAGGAGTCGGCCAAAAAGCCGTACTCCAAAGGACGATATCCTAAGCGTTAGCTTTCTCGCGCATGGCGCGGCGACGGCCTTTCGCAGCGAGCGATTGGAACTTCGCCTTGCCGAGCTTCTTACGTCCGATGTAAGCAGCCAAAGCGCGAGGCTCTCTCACACCCTTCTTCTCAAGACTGCCGATCAGCTTTTCGTAACGTCCGCCACCGCCAAGTTTCATCTTGTCCATAAAATTACCATGCTTTGCAACTCCAGTGCCGAGGAGTCGTTTTATCGGTTGCCGTCGCGCAGTTATGCCGCGAGCGGAAGTTCTTGCGACGCTCAGGATTCGACTTCTTGATCGTCATGTTGGCGTCTCCAAAGCGAACCTTGATGACGTTGCCGTTGTCATTCTTGACGTACACCGCGCTCTTCTTCCGCTCGCCAGGAGTGTAGAACGGCTTGTTGAGCGTCACCTTCTTGCCCTGATAGGTATTACCCTTTTTGGAGAGGGAGGTTTTCATCGTTCAAGGTTCTGGAGTTCGTCGATGTCAGGGGCATCCTCGCCTTCAGTGGCAGCAATCGCTGCGGCTGTTCCACGAAGAACAGCATTCAACTCATCCTTCGAGAATCGGCCAATCGGCTTCATCGCAAGCTCTCTCAACTGAGGTGTCGAAAGAACGTATGATGCTATCTTGTATTTCACACCTGGAGTCAGCTTCGAAACTTGCACAGCCTGATTGGCCGCTCCAATCGGGCCAATCTTGGCTATTCCACCAACAACTTCTCCAGTCACAGCTCCAGCAGTTCTAATCATCGCCTCTACAAAAGGATCGTTAGAGGATACCGGAGTTTTAAGTTTTTCAAGTCGAGCAACATTGTCCAAAACAGATTTAAGTTTAGAAACTTTTCCGGTTCCTAGAATTGCATCAGCATAATTTCTGGTGTTGCTTGCTTTGCCGACAATTGACTCTCCTGCAAGTTCAGACGCCAGCTTCTTCGAATTCAGAACTCCAGATTCAGAATACTTCCTGATCAAGTCGTCAACATATTGAAACTGAAGTTGCTCGACGAGCATCGGGCTTTCACGACCGATCATGTCGAGTGCGGCGCGGCTTTGTTCGGGGGTGTACGTTCCGTCAACAATTCCGCTGATGAAATTTTTAGGATTCTGAGAAACGATGTCAGTCACATCGCTTGAAGACGCTTTTTTCAGTGCGCCGAGGATTGATCCGCGCAACTGCTTCTCCATCTCTGCTTTCTTTTTTATAGCATCAGCGATGGTGTCCATGATGGCTAAATCCCTTCTTCCAACTGCATCGGACAGAAGTTTTGCATCAACCGTTAAGTTTGAAATCACCTTGCTAGGATCAAGCCCTGCCAGCGCGGACTGTTTTTTTGCCAAACTGGCAATCTCCTTTGCGTTTGGGAAGAATTGGCTTTGGATTTCAGGTGCAAGTCCGTTGATGTAGTTGACTACTTTAGAAACTGAAATCTCCCCAGTAACTGGATCAAGGCCCGACTTTGCAGCCTGATTGAATAGATACTCTCTCGCAGCGGAATCGATTGCGGTAGCGTCTTCCGGTCGAGCCGCTCTCTTGATTGAGTTTAAGAATGTCGGAGCATCAGCAGACTCCAAATTCCTAGCGATTGACGCAGGTCCAGCGCCACCTTCTGCGCCAACATTTTTAATAATTGACTGAACCTGTTTTCCTAAAAAATTATCCGCGTTTTCTCGGTGAAACTTGTTGGCATTTTGAAACTGCGTTTTGAACTCCTTGTCTGCCACTCCGTCAACCGCAGCCTCGATATCTTTGGTGAAAGCATTATACAGTTGTTTTTTTGCTCGGTCGGAAATTCCAGGCAAGATGGAATCGTTTCCGATAGAGTCACCGATGATAGTCCTGTATTTTCTCATGGCATCAATTGACTGCTCTGGGGCCATGTTCCCAATTGCTGCTACATACTTTTGAGTTTCAGCGGGATATGTGGACGGTATACCCTGTGTTGTTACAGTTGAAGGTTTGCTAACAACTTTTCTTCCAAATTGATCGACAATAAGTGACGACTCTTCTGGTGTCGTCCTCAAAGATTGAATTGCCTCTGCGTCAATATCGTTGGCCCACTCAACAATGTTTGATGTTTTTGATTTTAACTGCTGATAAGTTGGGTTTGCTCTAAGACCGTTAAAGTTTTTGGCGTCTGTTTGTTTGAAAAAATTATATCCAGCCTGCTCAACATTTCGAAAAATATTCCCAAGAAACGATGGTGTTGATGCGGTTCCAGGAATCAGCGCATTTGCTTGGTTTTGAACATAGCTCAACCCCTTGTCGATTGAAGGCTTCAACTGCGCCGAAAGCGTTCCGATTGCATCTTCGTAAGGTTTTGAAACAACCCCAAGTCGCCTCCTCAAAATATCGACAGCACTCTTCGCCAGATCGTCAGTTGTGATTCCCGTGTTTTTTCCGCCAAGCTCGGTGGCGTTTAGGACGATCAGCCTCTTAAGGCTTTCCATGTGTTGAGGTGTAACCTCCGCACCAACTGGAGCGTTCTTGATTGCTTCGACAAGTCCCGGCTCGCCAATTGCCTCAGCAACACCGAGTGGAACTCTTACGCCAGTAGAAGACTCAATGGTGTCCCGAATCTGCGAAGTCTCCAGAGAGCCAACGCGAGGAGCGTAGCGAGGTCGAAAAAACGTCGTTGCTGCACCCCTAAATCCACCTCCAGTAAGAAACTCCTTTGCAGCGATTGCAGGCTTAACAAACTGCCTAGCCCCAGCGGCGAGAACGGGAACGCCCACCTCGCTGATAAGTGGGCCAAGAGCTGTTCCAGCCAGAATGTTTTCGCCGAGCGTTTCAGCAGCTTTTCCGTATTCTCCGCGAGCAAGTTCAGGCAACGCTTCTACCGCTCCAGTTGCAGCGCCACCCGCTCCACCCCCAAGTGCTTGAGCGCCTGAACGCTCAAGAAATTGACCAGTGCGAGCCAGCCGTGTAGCTCCTCCCGCTGCGGTCATTCCAGCGGCAACCTCTGGAACCGCTGCGGCAAGAAGTTCAGGGGCAACTATTCCAGCTCCAGTAGCGGCCTGAAATCTTGCTGCCTGACGAAACTTTTGACCTTCGGGGGTTTCAGCTCCAGCAATAGGTGCGCGAAGAACTTCACCTCCAGACAAACCGCCGCCTCCGGTTCCTATTCCACGGAACACCTCTTTCAGGCCAGCCATGAACCCTCCTTCTTGCTGGCCTACATTGCTCGCATCCTGAACCGCCTGATTCAACTGAGCCGTCGATCCAACAACAGCAGCAGATTCAACTTGAGGAATAGAAGGTTGGTTTGGAACGGCATTGCTTGACGCCATTCGTCTAGCGACTTCCGCCTCAAGTCGTTGAAGCAAAGCAGCTTTTTCAGGTGATAATGGCATATTTTTATTGCTGTCCGTTTTCTGCTTTCAACTGCTGAATCAAACTCTGCATATCTTCAAGACTCATCGAGTCGGTCGATATCTCCGTAGATTGGAACGAAACACCGGGAGCGGAGTATGCGGCAGTAGTTCGCGTTCCAAACGGAGTGGTTGACCAACGCTCATAGAATGACGGAAGAGCCTTGTCGATGTTTCTCCCAATGGTTCCACGCGCACTCCGCTCAATTCGATTCCTGAATCGATCAAGTTTGATGAGCGAGTTTTTGTCGAAAGATCCGCCGATTTCCTGAGCGATTCGTTTGCCTTCACCTTCGGTGACGTTTAGACCGGAAGTGGTTCTTGCGGTGCGATTGACAACCCCCATGAAGTCAGCCAGCAATCCCAACGCTTCCTGCTTCATTGGATCTTTTTCCGTTTGAATCAACGACCGGATCTTAACTTCAGTGGTCGGAATCGCCCCGAGGAAGTCAGTGAACTTTTTGCCGGGATACTGTTTTTCAAACTCGGCGATACCGTCTTGAAGAGAGTCAATCGTTTCCATGACGGCAAACTCGTCCTCCAGCTTTGTGGCCGTCTTAGCTTCAAGCGGCTTGAGACGTCCACCTCCGCCAATAAATGTCTGCCTCAGTTCAGCTTCCTTGACTGGCGTAATCTCTTGTCCAGAAGCTGCTGCCTTGGCCTTAGCAGCTTCAATAAACAGATCAGTATTCTTGCCGACTGATCCGGTCTTTGATTTTTCGAAACTTTCGGCAGCAAGGATAGCTTGGGGTGCGATTTCTTGAGGAATCTGTCCAGAGTCGATCATGCTCTGAACGGTGTTTTTTCCAAGACGCCCCAAAGCTCCAAGTTTTGACGCTTTTCCGAGCTGCTCTTCTTCCGTGCGCTTTTTAGCAATTAACGCATCATCAATGACGTACTTTCCATCAGCGGTGCGCGTTAATGCACCATATTTTCGAGCATCCTCAATTCGTTTTGCCTCAAGCTGATCTGTGAATGCAGCAAGTTTGGCCTGCTTTTTAATCAGTTCAGCGCGAGCAGAATACGGCTCAAGGCCGTTGATGAGTCGAGTAGCCTCCTGATTGAACTGCTTTGATTTAAACCGAGGAAGCGCAGGCATTGCAGCACCCTCTGTCGTGCTGTTCAAAAAGTCTGAAACTTGCTGATTGAAGTTCTGAAAAGCGTCGTATTCCAGATTCTGCGCCTCCGACTCTGCCAGCGCATCGGCATACGCCTTCGACTGAATCTTATTCTGAAGATCGAACTGCCGCTGACGCATTACCTGTTCAGCAGCGTTCATCTGCATCTGCTCCATCATGCGAGCCTGCGTCTGTGCGCGGTCGAACAGCGATGCGCCTAGCTGAAATGCTTGAAGAGATTGGTCGGCCATAAGATTTATCCAACTTCAGGGATTATTCCAGTAATACTCATGTCTGATCCGGTTGTTGCGCCTGCCCCGGCGTATGGTGAGCCAGAAGGAGGAGTAGAATACAGATTCGCAGGATTCTGAGCCATTAATCCCTGATACATTCCGTACTGCGACAGCGCGCCACCAACAGTCCCTCCAAAGTTCGTGAACGCAGTCTGAGCCGCCTGCTGCATCGGAGAAGGAGCGGCAGCAACCTGAGCGGCAGTCAAGTCACGACCGTACATTCTGGCCTGCTGTTCCTGAATCGCCCCAATACGCTGCGCTGGCGTGATGAACATGCTGCTCACCGAGAACGGCTGAACCATGCCAAACGCTCGCTGCTGCTGGATGAAGTTCTGCGCCTGAGCAAGACCCTGATTCTGAATCTGCATGCCGGTCAGACCTAAATCGCGAGCGGTCAGCGCACGGCCAAATCCAGATCCTGCGCCGAATCCACCAGACAAAGCGCGTCCAGCGGTCGAACGCTGAACCTGAGCGGAGACTTCAGGCGAGATTTCGCCGCGAAGAGAAGCGGCAATGTTCTGCCCAGCCTGAGAAACAAGCTGGTCATAACCAGGAATCGCACGACGAAGCTGCGACTCAAGCTGAGACTGCTCAGCGGCGGTTGTTTTCTTGGCCAACTCGGTAGCAGGCTCAAGCGACGCGATGTTCTGCTGAATCGCCTGCTGCTGCTCCTTGGCGAAATCAATCGGCTTCAGCTCGGGAACCTTCGGCTTCTTTCCACCGAACAATCCGCCGAGCAGACTTCCCGCTGCCGAGATTCCTGCTCCGCCCAAAATTGCCGCTCCAAGTCCTATTGCCATAAATTATCCTTTTGGTTCAGAACCATTGCGAAAATCCTCCGCCGTTCAAACCGACGCCGACCATGCGTATCGTATGCACTGCATCGCCCAGATACTGCATCGTCTGCTCCTGCACAGCTTGAACCGCTTTAGCTTCGTAGGCCACTGCTTCCTGAATCAAATCGTTCTCCTCCTTACGAATCGCCATGACCATCAGCTTGATGGCATCAGGACACGGAGGAATGAGGTAGTCATTGACGCTCGTCGCGTTGATATGGCGCATCTTCGCCATGACCGTCACCGGCCTATCCTCGTCGTTTTGGCAGCGGTCGGTGAGCAAGCTGCGACGGTATTGCGGCAAAGTTTCATCTGGGTCGTAAACTGCCAGATCCGTTTCCAGAGAAGTCGTCGCATTGAACTCGTACAACCGACTGACTGTGTTCGTCGCCTGACGAATTACGCCGGTTAGCTCGATGAACTTCTTGGTCGATTGAACGTACGGCAAAGCGAGCGTCAGCTTCTCTCCGTCAATCCATGCTCCGCCGGACTGCGTTCGAATCCACTGACCGTTCTGATCGACTCCTTGCAAGGTGATGGTCTTGCCGACATCCGAAGCGTCACCAGGGTAGACTCGAATGTAGCTGTTAAGACCACCAGACATGTCGCGGTAAGAGACGACAGTCCCACGGTCAATAAGCTGCTTACCGACGCAAGCGTCTCCTGAGTTGAGCAGTCCATAGCCAGTTTCCTGAAACTCGAACCATTGATTGCGGACGGTTCCAACTCCGCAGCAATCGGCTACGGACTCGATGGTTTCAATCTGACGCGGCCATGTGATGCAACCGCCGACCGTATGAATCGTGAATCGTCCGTACGCACCGGCCCACAACCCCTTGTGTAGAAGCCTTCGACACGCTTGGTTGATGTAGTCGTAAACGCGCTGATCATCGACACATACGCCGATGACCCGAGCGATAGTCGAGCGGATGTCCTGAACGATTAGCTTCATTTGGTGTAGTAGACTCGGGCTGACCGCTTGATGAAGTACACACCGTAAAACGGCGGAAGGTTGTTGTGAGCCGTATCGCCACCAACACTTGCGGTATTCTTGGTGATGTCGTTAGGCACGTTGGCATCAGGTCCAAGGTACAGAGTTTTGAGCTGATTGCCGCCAGCGGTGTCTTGAGAATCCCAAGTCATCAAGTGTGCATGTGAAGGCATCTCAGCCGTTGTCAGCAAATGCTGATCCTCGCCAACGATAGCGGTCGATGTGGTTGTTCCGTTTACCGTGACAACACCACTCGCCGCAAAGGTTCCAGCACCGACCGGGAAGCGAGCCTGAAAAGCCGTGTCAACCTCCCACATTGCTCCGGTGTAATTGGTAGGAGGGTTTGAAGTTCCATCGCCACCATCATACGAAAGTAGGTCGTTGGTAGTGCCGATGAAGATCCGACGCTCAAATGTGCCAGGAGGAACAGGATTCTTTCGATTCCAATAGCCGCCGTTAAAGACCCACCAGTTACCATCCTCATCCAGCCACGGATAAACCTGATTGTTCAGCGCAGGAGTCGAAGGCCCAAAGTTGAAGAACGAGTTTCCAATCGAGCTGTTGAACGTCGCCTGAGTACCGCTGATGATATCGTTGGCCAACGTCTGGTAATTCAGCGGACAATATCCAACCGGAAGACTCGGCGGAGTAAGCGTGATGAGCGTAAGGTTTGGCATGGTTGTTAGACTATTCCGATGTGTAGGTCAGCGGGTTGATATCGCAGACATCAAGCGGTGTGCAGGCGGGGAAGACCGTCCGGCACTCTCCAACACTCGACTCTTGGATGTCGTAGGCGTGAACTCGAAGACTCTTAATCCGGCAATATCCGATGATGTTTAGCGACACCTGAACCTCGTAAAGATTCCGAGCGGGAGTGCTGATCGTCGCGTTACACGGCGCATCCGATGGAGTCGGGAAGCGCATCTTGGGTCGGTACTGCGGCTTGAAGTTCGTAATCGGACAAAGATCCAAGCACTGTGTAACAGTCGCGCATTCGGAGAAATCAGCCCACTCGATCCAACCGGGATACTGGTCCGGTCGATAGGTGACGCTGAACGAGACATCACCTTCTAACTTGTCGATGAACAAGTCGCCAGAATCGAGACGCTTCAAACCGAAAGGAACCTCGAAGTTGTAGGCGCGAGTCTGCACCTGCCACTCGATTTCCTTCTTGGGCGTCGCACTCAAGTTCATGTCGAACTT
>Ga0315906_10010904_pt1 | contig 10626 bp, 7 predicted proteins | sample LakEriMetagenome_4_FD_203526 | JGI IMG/M metagenome (GOLD analysis project Ga0315906, IMG submission 203526) | Freshwater fungal communities from buoy surface, Lake Erie, Ohio, United States - Buoy 2 MA122 | ecosystem: Environmental > Aquatic > Freshwater > Lake > Lake biofilm | place: USA: Lake...
AGAAAAAGATAGCACTTTTCAATTCAGTTTTTATGGAATTGATATTGAAACGCAAAAACAATTGGGTGTTGTTTATCATTCCTTGGGTGTTGGTGCCGCGCCCTTTCGTTCGGTTTTAAATATTGAAAATTTAGAAAAGCACGCTGCAATTTTAAAACCTGATTTAGTGATACTTGATTTTGGTACAAACGATATTTTATTCAAAAATGCCATTGATGAAAAATTAAGCGATCAAATTGAAAAAAGTATTGATCGTTTTCGCACTATCAATCCGGAAATTTTAATTGTACTTACGTCAACACAAGATTTATTTTACAAAAAGAAATTTATAACTGCAGGTATTTCATTCCGAAATTTAATTGATTCGCTAGCTAAAAAGAACGATTGTTTATTCTGGAATTGGTATGATTTATCAGGTGGTTACGGAACAATTAAAACCTGGAATGAATTGGGTTACGCTAGAAAAGACGGAATACATTTAACGCATGATGGGTATAAAATTAAAGGTAAATTACTATTTCAATCTATTATAAATACATTAAGAAAAATAGAAACGAATAAAGAAAAAGTAGAATTTCATTCAGATTTAAAATTTTACGAACTAAAAAAACAATCGACAAAAATAAAATCAAACAATATTTCGTCTGAAAACTTTCATCGCGTTAAAGCTGGCGAAACCTTGTCTTCAATTGCAAGAAAATACAACATAAGCGTTAAAAAAATAAAAGAATTAAATCAATTACAAACAGATATTATAACTCCCGGTGAAGCGCTAAAAATTAAATAAACAACCTAATGACATTTTTTAAAAATAAAAAAAACAACAATGAGCATTCAACTAAAAAAATAGTTTTTTCAAGTTATCAAATTTTTGTAATTACAATTTTATCAATCATTCAATTTTCAGTTGTGTTGGATTTCATGGTGTTATCACCATTAAGCGATACCTTGATAAAAGAGTTAAAAATCAACACCAATCAATTTTCATTAATAGTGTCTTCATACGCTTTCAGCGCTGGAATTTCAGGCTTTTTAACTGCAGGTTTTGCCGATAAATTTGATAGAAAAAAAATATTATTGTTTTTCTACACCGGGTTTATCATATCAACACTTTTTTGCGGATTATCACCAAATCATTCTTTATTAACTATTGCACGTATGTTTACCGGTTTGTTTGGTGGTGTAATTTCTTCAATTTCATTTGCAATTATAACAGATTTGTTTGTTATGGAAACCAGAGGGCGAGTAATGGGATTTGTTCAAATGGCCTTTGCTGCAAGCCAAATCCTTGGTATTCCGGCAAGTTTGTTTCTTGCAAATAAATTCGGATGGCATGCACCTTTCATTATGATAGTAATTTTTAGTGTTCTTATTCTGATGATTATTTTTTTCAAATTAAAACCAGTAAACAAACACCTTGAGTTAAAGTCTGAAAAAAATCCATACAAACATTTATTATCTACTATTACAAATAAAAAATACATCACCGGTTTTTCTGCAACCTGCCTGCTTGCAACAGGAGGTTTTATGTTAAATCAATTTGGCGGTGCTTACACCATTAATAATCTAAAAATTACAAAAGACCAACTACCTTTATTATTTGGAATAACTGGTTTATTCTCCATTATTACCGGTCCGTTTATTGGAAAAATCAGTGATAAAAAAGGAAAATACAATACCTTTTTAGTTGGCTCATTGTTTTGTATGCTGATGGTTGGAATTTATACTCAGCTCGGAGCATCGCCTTTCGGTCTTGTACTTTTAGTGCAAGTATTATTGTTTATTTTTGTTTCATCAAGAATGATTTCTTCATCAGCATTAATGTCTGGTGTTCCTCAGCCAAAAGATCGTGGGGCATTTATGAGTATTAATTCTTCATTTCAATACCTTGCCGGCGGTATTTCAGCATATTTTGCGGGTTCTATTGTTTATCAAAGCACTGATGGTGTATTTCATAATTACGAAAGATTAGGATATGTGGTAATTGCAAGTATGGTATTTAGCGGAATTATGATGTATTTTATTCATAGAGGTCAAAATAATACTAATCGATAAGAGCCAAATTGATTTAAATCAATTAAAAGTAAAAATTTCATTAAATAATTAACTTATAAAATGAACTTAAACTCAAATGTTGTAAAGTCAATCATTTAATTGATTTGATTTTATAATTACATTTGCTTAATGGCTTCACTAGCTTCAGAAAATATTCGGGTTGCATTTTCATCTATAAAATCGCAGGCTTTACGAACATGGCTTACAATAATTATTATTGCTGTTGGTATTACAGCTTTGGTAGCTATTCTATCATTAATAGATATCATCAAATCTTCCATCAACAGCAATTTCAGTAATCTTGGAGCAAACACTTTTACAATCAGAAACCGCGAAACAACAGTAAGAATTGGCAGAGGCGGAAAAAAACCTAAACGTTACCGAATCATTTCTTATGAAGAAGCAATAAAATTTAAAAATGACTTTAAATTTCCTGCAACAGTTTCAGTATCTACAATGGCATCTTTTTCTGCAAAATTGACTTATGGCTCAAAAAAAACTAATCCTAATATACAGGTTTTCGGTAGCGACGAAAATTACATATCTGCTTCAGGTTATGAGTTAGAAATTGGAAGAAATTTTACAGAACCTGAAATCACTTCCGGAAAACCATTTGTAGTAATTGGTCAGGAAATAAAAAAACTCATGTTTGGCAATGAATATCCTTTGGGGAAAAGTATCAGAATTGGTTCCGGGAAATATACGATAATTGGTGTTTTAAAAACAAAAGGCAGCGGAATGGGTTTTGGTGGTGATAAAATTTGCATCATTCCCATACAAAATGCCCGACAAAATTTTTCATTACCAAACCCAACTTTTACCGTAAATGTGCTTTGCAATAATCTGCAACAAATGAATGTTGCCATTGGTGAAGCAACCGGAAAATTCAGGCAAATCAGAAAAGTTGAGTTGGGAGACAATGATAATTTTGAAATCAGTAAATCCGATTCATTGGCAAATTTATTAAATGAAAAACTTCACTTGTTTAATTTAGGTGCAACCGTTTTAGGATTGATTATTTTATTAGGTTCAGCTGTTGGATTAATGAATATTATGCTTGTATCAGTTACCGAACGAACCCGTGAAATAGGTATCAGAAAAGCACTTGGAGCTAATCAGCAGACTATCAGAAATCAATTTTTGGTTGAATCAATAGTTATCTGTTTAATGGGCGGACTATTTGGAATTTTGTTTGGGGTAATTATTGGTAATGTGCTTTCACTTGGTGTGTTTGATGTCGGCATTTATCTGCCATGGCATTGGATTTTAGGAGGAGTTGTAATGTGTATTTTTGTAGGCACACTTTCAGGTATTATTCCTGCCCGAAGGGCGGCAAAATTAGACCCAATTGAAAGTTTGAGGTATGAATAATTTAGTCTTCCAATTAAAATTTAACGCTATTTGTTTGGAATTAAAATAAGAATATCATAATATTGTCGTAATAAACCAAAAAATCTAATTCTATAGGAAAAACAACTACTTAAACATTCTCAATTTTTTAAAAGTAGTTCCTATGAAAACAATTGAATTAGATGACAATCAGTTAGTAGTAAATTATGTAAATGGTGATGAAAATGCACTTGCAACATTATTACATCGTCATAAACGAAAAGTATATTCTTCAATTTATTTGTTAGTTAGAAACAGAGAATTAACTGAGGATATATTTCAGGACACCTTTGTTAAGGTAATCAACTCATTAAAATTTGGAGTTTATCACGAAGAAGGGAAATTTTTACCATGGGTTCTACGTATTTCCAGAAATATGGTGATTGATCATTTCAGAAAAAACAAAAAAGTTCAAACCATTCAATATGTAGTTAACGAAGACGGGGAAGAAGTTGATATTTTTTCTTTGCTTAATATTCAAAAAAATGAGGATAATGAAATTGAAAAAAAAGAATTCAGAAAAAAAATCAGAGCTTTAATTGACCAACTTCCTGATGAACAAAAAGAAGTTCTGTTAATGAGGATTTATTATGATATGAGTTTTAAAGAAATTGCTGATTTTACAAAAGTAAGTATCAATACTTCGCTTGGCAGAATGCGTTATGCGCTTATTAATCTAAAAAAAATGCTTGAACATTCGAAACAGGAAATTCCCTTTTGCGTTTAGTTCAATTCGATTTTTCAGAAATTATAGATTTCTTTAAAAGTTTGAAATATATTCTTTTTTTAATTATTTAACCCATTTTTATGAGAACTTTTCCGTCATAAGAAATTTTAAAAAGTATTTCTATCTTAACTTCACAGAGTTAACAAATAGTATATTTGATAAATTAAGTTTGTATGAAGTTAAGAATTGGAGATAAAGTTAAATTTCTAAATGAAAAAGGTGGTGGAGTAATTGTTAGGTTAAAAGATTCGGAAACAGCAATTGTAGAAGATACTGAAGGATTTGAAATTCCTTATTTAATAAAATACCTTGTTCCAATTCATAATGAACTTGTAATAAATAAAGATGCAATTAACTTAGATATTGAGCCAAACAAATCAGTTGAAGATCGTGTTTATTTTGTTGCTGAAATGGATAATGAAATTATTTCTCAAATTAATTCCATACAATTATATATTTACAATAGTTCTTCTTACAATCTTCATTTTACTTATTCAATTAAAGATGGTAATCTTTTCCAAACTTTAAAACATGGTGAGATTGGGCAATATCAAAAGTTAGCTATAAAAAAAATAAATCGAAGAAATTTACCTGAATACAATTTACATAAAATAGATTTACTATTTTACAAAAACACCCACTACCCTGCCCAATTGCCAAGTGCAGAAATTATTTATATGGGAGAACATTTAATTAATTCAAATAATTTAATTAAACACCATGAATTTCAGTTGCCAATTCTTGCTTTTCCGATAAAGGAAAATTTTATGTTAGCCAATCAGATCAAATATAATTTAACTGAGTATGATTTAGAACGACTAAATAAAATAAAAGAATTCAATCCGGACAAAAAAATTTCAAAACCACATTCTGCAAATGTGTTGGCACAAAAAGAAGTTGATTTGCATATAGAAAACTTATTGGAATCTGTTAAAGGAATGACAAATTCACAAATAATTCAATATCAATTAAAATATTTTCAAAAAGAGCTAGAAAATGCTATTTCAAATGAATTTCATAAAATTATTTTCATACATGGTGTTGGAAATGGCAGACTTAAACAAGAGATTTTAGCCATTTTAAGAAACTACCCTGAATTAATTATTCAAGATGCCTCATTTAAAAAATATGGATTTGGAGCTACTGAAGTATTAATACCTAAACAAAAAATAATTTAATCATTTTTTTTATCGATTTCTCAAAAGTAATTTTGGGTTTTCTTCAGGAAAGTCTGTTTATCAAAAATATAGTTCTATTTATTTGTTCAATGATTCTAATAGTTCATTAAGATCATTTACTAAAAAAAGTTCTCCTTTATTGTAAAGATCCTTAATCATTTCTTCAGGAAAATTAAAAAATCTAAAATTATTTGCTTTTGAACTAAAAATAAATTGTTCCAATAATGGCACTTTATTTTTAGCATTATCTTTAAGATCCACTTCAGTAGATTTGTAAATAAACTCTTCAGCTATTTCAAATCCTGGTGCATCGCTACCGCTTTCAAATAAGTATCCTTCAGGTGGATAAATATAATTTTTATCAGAATAAATTGAAAAATACAATTGTTCTTTAGTCCCATCAGTGCAATATAATTCATAAACATCTACAACAGATTTTGTAGATACTTGACTTCCCAAACGATGAGTAATAAAATGATAACCATTTTCTTTTTTAACCAACGAACTAAGAAAATGAAGTGTTGCATTTATTGACTTTAATAATATTGGGTTTTCAATATTCTTACCATAGTCAGAATTTCTGAAAAAATCATTGCTCATTTTTTATTTAAAAAGTTTTTAAAATTGTGAGGAAAATATGTCTATAGTTTTGGTCCTGAAATAACCTGTTTTTTAGCTTTTATTTCTCTTTTTCCAATTTCGTAAATTACAGACAATTCATGAGATCCGGTTGAACTTTTTATCAATCTGTTCATCGTTAAATCATAAGAATATGCAATACGCATTTTGTATTCTTTAAGTTCCATACCCACCAAAAAACAAAGGGCATCGTTATTGGCATATGTAGGTAAATATTTTTTTACAGGCAAGCCTCTGTACCATATTCCAAAACTAGCAGGTGCATATACATACAAAACTCCAACATCTAACTGATCAAAATTTGCCTGCTTTCTGTAATTAAACATGGGCATAATATATTTCACAATTTCATTTGCTTTTCTTGCCTGAATAATTTTATATGCCCCGTGAATTGAAATATTCATAGGCAACTTGGAAGTTTTATCAATCTCTGAAGTAGCAGGTCGATTAATATGTGAGAAAGAAATTCCTGCCCAATAATTTTCCTTATTAATCAATACGCCGGCATTTATATCCAAATAACCAAACCTTTGTGATTGAGTGTTGGCATCTGCAGATACTGCAGGTGCATTTGGAATAAGTTGATCATTAAATACAAGATTTGCTGTATTTACAGATCTTGAAACATAATTAACCTGAATACCGGAACGAATATCTAATTCACTTTTTGTTTTTAAATTATAAGCATAAGAAGCGCCAAAACTTGTAGTATTTAATCTGCTTGATCCTGCCATATCTCTCCATACTTGAATGCCAACACCATTTTTTTCATCTTCAAATTTATAGTCACCTGAAATATTTATAGTTTGAAATGCTTTACTTAAGCCCAACCATTGATTACGGTAATTGGCTATCACCCTTTTTTCATCTGTGTTTCCTGTATTGGCAGGATTAAGGTAAATAGGGTTATTAAAATACTGGGTAAATTGTGCATCCTGCGCAAGTATTTGAGTAAATACAACGCTAAAACAAAATACAATAATAATTTGAACTATTTTTTTATTCATGATTTAGCGTATTAATAAAAAATCTCCTGTTTTATTGTATTCACTTTTATCCTTACCAATTGCCTTAATTTTCCAGATGTAAACATCCTGCTGACAAAGTGTTCCCCTGAAATAACCATCCCAACCTGATTTTGGATCTTTTGATTCAAAAAGCAATTCGCCCCACCTACTGTAAATTGATAATTCAAATTCTGTCATGCCTTTTACCACCGGATGAAAAATATCATTATTTGTAGCATATGGATCATAAAAGCCAAATTGATTGGATGTTTGTGTATTTGGTGTAAAGGCATTTGGTACAACAATACTAATTGTTTCATCTACTTTAATTAGCTGTCCAAACTGAAAAGTATCCTTGCAACCTCTACTGCTTGTAACTATTAAAGTAATTTGATATTCTCCAACTTTTTTGTAAGTATGAATAGGGTTTGATTGTGATGAATTAGTATTATCTCCAAAATTATAATTATAAGTAATTATAGTCCCGTCAGAACACGTGCTTTGGTTAGTAATAATAACCGGTTCAGTTTCTATATTTACTTCTAGTGGTGTTGCTGTAAATTGCGCAACCGGCTTATCATAAACCACAACACTATCAATTCCAATAATTGAATCAGTTCCTCCCGGACCTGAAACAATCAACATCACATCATAAGTTCCGGCATTTAAAAAAGTATGAGTTGGGTTTTCAGCTGTAGACGTTTGTCCATCTCCAAATTTCCAGAGATACGAGTTATCATATTGCGAGTTATTTTGGAAACTTACATTTAATGGTTTACATCCTTGTTTTTTTCCATTAAATCCTGCAATTGGAAGCGGAGGCAAAATTTCTATTGTATCTTTTGTAACATCAGTACATTCACCGTTTTGAACGCTTAAAGTTATAATGTAATTTCCCCAGGTACTATATGAATGTTGATTTGGGAATGCAGTTGATGATGTTTGTCCGTCACCAAAATTCCAGTTTATTGTATACAAAGAAGCGTTAACTGTTGAGTTAAAAAGATTAACAGTTGCTGATGGAAAAGTCTGATTTTGCGGACTGGCAACAAAACTTGCTTCTGGTCCGGCAAGCACATTACAAACTTTAGTTATTGAGTCTTTACAACCGAAAGAAGAACTAGCTACTAATTTTATTGTGTAAGGCAATTGTCCTGTTCCAATATTTTGGAAATCATGTTGCGGATTTGAAATTGTGCTAGTAGCTCCATCACCAAAATTCCAAAAATAATTTGTTGCTCCAAGCGAGTTGTTAGTAAAAACAGCGGTTTCGTTTGAACAGAACAATGTATCAACAGAAAAAGATGCAGATACTTTTGGCAAAACAACTAAATTCAATTCGAAAGTATCTTTACAAGTGTTTAAATTTTCAATAATCAATTGAATAGGATTGATCTGAGATTGTGTGAAAGAAGTGTTGGTATAAATCGTAATTGGTGAAGGTGAACCTGAAACATTTCCATTACCAAGACTCCATGAATTTGAAGAATTTCCTTGAGAAAGATTTGTAAACACAACTGAAGTTCCAGAGCAAACACTATCATTTAACACGCTAAAGTTGGCAATTGGTTTTCCGGAAACAGATATTGAATTTAAAATAGTATCTCTGCAACCAAATGATGAAATAGCGATAAGCTCAACAGTAAATGTAGAATCATTTAATGATGAAACAAACACATTAGTTGGATTTGAATTTGATGATACATTTCCATCTCCAAAATTCCAATTATAAGTATTTGCACCGGTACTTAAATTTGTAAAATCAACTTGTAGTGGCGAGCAACCGGTATTTACATTGGTATTGAAAAAAGAAGTTGGCAAAGAGTAAACTTCAACTGCTTGAGTTATTGTATCTGTACAATAAGTTGTATTTACAATTAATCGAACATCATAACTTCCGGCAGAAGGAAAAACATGAGTGGTATTTTGGTTGGAAGAAGTGTTTCCATCACCGAAATTCCAAATCCATTGCTGAATAGTGTCATTATTAAGTTCGATTGATTGATCTGTAAAAATTGATGTTTGATTGAAACAAACATTAACTGAATTAAAGTTTGCGCTTGGTGAAGTATAAATTTTTACAGTATCAACAAATTCATTCTGGCAATTATTAGCATCAGTTACTGTTAGGGATACAGCATAAAATCCAGAAGTATACGTTTGTGATTGCACATTTTGTGAAGAAGCAATATTACCATTTCCAAAATTCCAGTTCCAGGTAACTGCATTTACAGAGGCATCAGTAAAATTTGCTACTGCCGAATCGCATTGGTTTGATAAACTAATACTGAAAGATGGCTGAGGCAATTCCAAAATGGTAACATTCACATTTGATGTATCAAAACATGAGGTATCAGCACCAATAAAAAATGCAACCAAATTTACATTGAATGTTCCTGCAGAATCAAACTGAAGAGAATTATTTCCAATAACAGCGGGTAGATATGTGGCATCTATTCCTGAATTGATTTGATAAGAATAACCAGTTGAACTTGTATTGTTGAATGAAATACTTCCATTTTTACAAGAAATAGGATTAGCGCAAGTAACCTGTGCAACAGGATTATTAATTAGCGTTATGGTTAAAGTCGCTGAATCTCTTCCGCAGGAACTACTATCAATTAAAAGTATATTGTGATTTCCTGGTGCCGGATAGCTAATTGAATACGTGTTGGGTGTGAACCAAGCTGTCCAGTCAATTATAGAATCATGTCCAAGGTTCCAATGATCCCCAAAATTCCAATATTCATACCTTACAGCATTTACACCAATCGTATCACATTGTTTAATGGTAGAATTGGTAAACTGAAAAGAAGGATTACTCAAACATTTGATGTATTGATCGGGAGTAATTTGAACAATATCGTTTTGAGCCGAAACTTTAAAAACGAAAATTGAAATAAAAAAGATGAGGTTGAATAATTTTTGTTTCACGATTTAAAATTATAAAAAACCTATTTATAAACAACAAATAATTTGTATATATTTACGTCACTATGAAAGACGATTACCATAAATCATTAGTCAATAATTCTGAGCATTTTGAAAAGTATTACAAGAAATCATTTCAAAAAACCGAACAACAAAAATTTTTAGAAACATTACTTTTTAAAAACGAAACAAATTTTGCTGATTGTATGATTGCAGATATTGCATGTGGTGGCGGAAGCTTGTCTTATCATTTAAATTCAATGTATAAGAATGCTGAGTTTTACCTCGCTGATTATAATCAACAAGCAATAGAACTAGCAAAACAAAATAACGAATTTCCAAATTTTAAGTTTTTCGAAGACGATATTTATCAATTAAAAAATTTTGAGAAAAATTGCTTTGATTTTGTTTTTTGTTGGCAAACACTTTCTTGGTTAGATCATCCTAAAGATGCTTTAAATTCATTACTTTCAATTACCAAGCCGGGTGGTAAATTATATTTAAGCTCACTTTTTAATCTTGATTATGATGTTGATGTATACAGCAAAATAAAAGATTATAGCAATGGAACAAATATAATTGAAGCAAACTACAATACTTACTCCTTAAAAAGTGTGAGTAATTGGCTTGAAGGAAAAGTGAAAAATTTCAGCATTTTGCCATTTCAAACTACAATTGATTTTAATTATTTAGGAAGAGG
>Ga0315906_10010912_pt1 | contig 10621 bp, 19 predicted proteins | sample LakEriMetagenome_4_FD_203526 | JGI IMG/M metagenome (GOLD analysis project Ga0315906, IMG submission 203526) | Freshwater fungal communities from buoy surface, Lake Erie, Ohio, United States - Buoy 2 MA122 | ecosystem: Environmental > Aquatic > Freshwater > Lake > Lake biofilm | place: USA...
CCCTACCAGCAGGGGGTCTTGGATGCCATTGCCAAGCAGGGCGCCAGGAATTTGAGCGAGAATATCCTTCCCCAGGTGTCTGATGCGTTTGTTCGCGCGGGGCAGTTTGGATCTTCGCGCATGGGTGAATTGGGCTCTCGGGCAATCCGCGACACGCAAGAGGCCGTCCTGAAAGAGCAAAGCCAAGCGATGCAACAGGGCTATGCACAGTCTATGGCTGCGGCCCAAGCTGATCTGGCGCGCCAAGGGCAATTGGCTGGCACTGTGGGTGGCATTGCAGGCTCTGACCTGTCGCGCATTCTACAGGGCGGTGCTCAGTATGGCAGCTTGGGCCAAGCGACTGGCCAATTGACTGCACAGCAAATGCAAGCCTTGGCAAACCTCGGCCAGTTGCAGACGGGCGCCGGGCAGGCGCAGCAACAGTTTGGCTTGACTGCCGCCCAGCAGGCCAATCAAGCGCAAGCGCAAGACCTAGCGCGTCAGGCGGCTGCCTTGCAGGCCTTGAGCGACATTACGCGCCAAACTCAAGCATTGCGCACTGCAGACGTCGCGGCCTTGGAGGCGGCTGGCAGTGCCCAGCAGCGCCAGAGCCAAGCTGATTTGGATGCGGCTAGGATGCAATTTGAGCGCGAGCAGTTGTATCCACGCCAGCAGCTTGATTGGCTGAGCACTCAGATCCGCGGCATGGCGCCGATCACGCCATCTCCGACTGTGCAGTCTGGCGTGACTACCGGCCAGACGTACTCGCCTTCTCCGCTTTCTCAATTGGCGACTGGGTTGTACACCTATAAGGGCCTTCAGAACATTTAAGGAGCCGGGATATGGGAGCCAAACTTAATAATCTCATGCAGCAGTATGGGATTATGTCCGGAAATGGCTTTGCCTCCGGTGGCCGTGTGCGCACGCATTACCAGACGGGTGGCGGGGCTGAGGTTCCTCCCTCCTCTGATCCGCTTGAAGAGCTTGATGCCTTCTATTCCAATCAGCGCAATTTCTCTCGCCCGCAAACTTTAGGTCCAGCATCGACTTATCGTGAATTGCGGCGCGTTGCAGAGATGAATGAAAATTTGGCGCCCCCCAGTTTTAATGCTGGCGAGGGCTTGCCGGTTTCTTCGACTGAGGACGTGCCATTGAGTGAGTGGCAAGGCTCCTGGAGCCAATTGCCGCAAAGCAATGAGATGCCGGTTTATGTCACCGGGGAAGAGCCGACTGGAGGCAATGCTGGCAATGAGCCCGCGGCTGCTGCCGCGCCTCCTCCTGCCGCCAGCGCGTCTCCGCTTGAGGGTATGTTGGCGCGTTATCTGACGCCAACAGGCAGCGGCTCACGGGAATTGGCGGAAGCCCGCCGCCGTTCTCAGAGTGAGAGCGAGGCCTTCTACAACATGATCCGCCAAATGGCCGAGCGTGGCGAAAGCCCGACGTCGCGCGCTGAGATGTATTTCCGGCTTGCGTCTGCATTTGGCGCGCCGACCAGGACCGGCACTTTTGGCGAGACGCTTTCAAACGTCGGCAAGGAACTTGGCGAATACACCAAGGGCCGCCGCGCGGAAGAGAGTGAGCGCCGTGGCCTGATGTTGAAGGCGCAAGAGGCAAGGATGGCCGGCGCACGCGAAGAGTTGTCAACCACGCGCGCCTTGGCTGCCCAAGAGGCCACCGAGCGTCGTGCGATCGCCAACACCATGCTGCAAGAATACATCAGGTCTGGGCGCCCGCAATCGAATGCCGGTAGGGCTGCTCTTGATGCTGGCTTGCGGCCGGGCACTCCAGAGTTTCAAGATTTTGTGCGGCGTCAAACCGAGTTGGACATTGAGCGGACTACCCAATTGATTCAAACTCAAGCCGAAAATCTTGATTTGCGGCGACGGCAATCCGAAAGCCTGTCGCCAACAGAAATTCGCTTGGCTGACGAAACCCAACAGAACCTTTCTACCGCCCGCGACAACCTCTCTACCTTGCGCCGGGCGTTGGAACTGAATGAGCGCAGCACGCCAAGCAATTTGACTGAAGGCGTGATTACGGCACTGCGTCGGCGGCTGGGCAGCACTGCGCCGGAAGTGGTCAACACGGCCGAGCTGCAGAACATGCTGTCTCGCCTGACCTTGGCGAGCCTCAAGGAGACGTTCCCTGGCGCGATCAGTAATGACGAGCGCAGGGCCTTGGAGGCCGTCAGTGGCGTTACGGCGCAGTCTCGCGAAGAGCGTCGGCGCATTCTGCAGAATGCCATTGAAAATCTTGAGCGCATTGTGCCTCGGTATGACGAGAAGTTTCGCGAAATTAGAAGCGGTCGTTTTGGGCGTATTGAACGGTAAAATTGAAAGGGTCGGGCAATGACTGACGAAGAATACGATCGCGCACTCCTTTCTCGGGATCCGTTCACCACGCAGGCTTCGCGCATGGGCGTCAGGAATGTGCCCGTGCCTGCAAACCAGCCCTTGGAAAACGAATATTACCGGGCGCTGATTGGCCAGGGTTTGGGCATGGGCTGGGGCGACGAGGCCGAGGCTTGGCTTCGCTCCAAGCTTCCTGGCGGCCGGTCTTATGAAGAAGAGGTGGCGGACCTCCGGCGCCGGTATGCTGAATTTCAAGAGCGCAACCCGGTTGGCGCAAATGTCGCCGAGTTTGTCGGGGGCGCTTTGCCGACTGCCGCCAGCCTGCTTGCCACGCCATTTACGGGCGGCGCGGCGGCTCCGGTGGCCGCTGCAGCCACGGCGCGCACTGCAGGCACCCTGGGGCGTCTTGCAGGCCAATACGGCCGCACGGCAGGTATAGGGGGCGCCACGGGCGCCGTGACGGGCGCAGGCGTGGCAGACGAGGGTGACCGACTGAATGAGGCCGTCGTGGGTGGCCTGCTGGGCACTGGCGTGGGCGTGGCGTTGCCGGCAGGCATGCAGGCTGTTTCTGGCGCCCGCAGGATGCTGCGTGATGCCTTTGCGTCGGGCGATGATGCGACTGCGAGGGTTGCATCAGAGCGCATCAACCAAGTCTTGCAGCGTTCTGGCATGACGCCGGCAGAGGCCGAGGCGCGCATCCTGGCGGATCAGGCGCAGGGCATTCCCACATCCTTGGCCAATCTGGACCCCAAGATGGCCGCGGCGCTGGAGCGTGCGGCTGTGCGGGGCGAGGGCACGGAGCGGATGGTGGTCGAAGAATTGGCCCCCAGGCTTGAGCGTTCACGCCAGCGTGGGGCTGTTCAGACCCAGCAGCGCCTTGGCGCCGGGGATCTCTTCCAGCAGGAAGAAGTGATCGCGCGCGAATTGCGGCGCAATGCTGACCAAAATTACCGGACAGCTTACGCTGTGGGTGATGTTGAGGATCCACAGATCACTCAAATGCTGCGCAGCCCCGCGGTAGTTGGTGCTTGGAAGGATGCCGCCGAATTGGCCCGCCTTGACGCCCAGGCCGCCCGGTCTAGGGCAATTAGGGCTGGAGATGAAAACTTCAACGCAAGGGATTTTTTGATCCGCGCGCCCGGCGACACGCCTGACGTCAAGACGATCGACTATCTGAAGCGCGCCTTGGATGAGAAGATCAATTCTCTGTACAGGTCTTCCGATACTACCGCCCGCACTGAAGCCGCGGCGCTGCGCACCATCCGCGACAATCTGCGGGACCGCACCAAGGAAGTGGTGCCTGCCTATCGTGAGGCCCTGGAACGGTATGCGGGCGACGTTGAGGTCAAGCAGGCTCTCCGCACTGGCTTTGAAGACTTCCAAAAGCTTCCGCGTGAAGAAATTGAGCGCATGTTCACGCGCCCACCCTCGGCCGGCGGCATGAGCGACGCCGAGAAGGAAGCCTTCATCACGGGCGTCAATCGGTATCTGTATGGCCAGATCATGAATGCCCCTGCCGGCCAGAATGCAGTGGCGCGCCTTATCAGGTCGCCTGAGATGGGCGAGAAGTTGCGGCCGATGTTCCCCAGCAATTCGCACTACGAGATGTTCAAGAGCGCCCTGGAGCGTGAGGGGCAGTTGTTTGAGCAGGGCACCAATGCCTTGAAGGCTGCCGTGCAGGGTGGCCGTTTGCGGGCCGCCGGCGAGATTGATTCAAACAGCCAACTCGGCCAATTGCTGGGCGACTTTCTGACGCAGAGCACGCGCGGATCTTTGACGAGTTTGGCGGCGCGTGCTGCGCGCAATGCCAGCATCAGCGAAGAGGCGGCAGAGCGCATCACCAGGATGCTCATTTCCTCCAAGCCAGAAGAAGTCTCTGCCGCGGTTCGCCTGTTGGAGAATTACGGCGAGCGTACTGCCGGCCGGGAGAGGACGCTGCGCCAGCTGCAAACTGGCGCAACGACGGGAGCGGCGACCTCCATGCTTCCCCGCCAGCAGGCCCAAGAAGACGTTGACGTGCTGGGCCGCTAAGTTTTGGCGGCGTAGAACTTCTCCAGGATTGGCGCGAGGGCGGCGGCATCAAATTCGTCGCCCTCGTCTTTATCCACCCGGCCAATGTAAATCTTGCCGGGATTGAACTTCATGCTTGGTGCGATGAAGAGATTACCTATGCGAATGTGCCAAGCGCATGCCGGCGCGTATTGCTGCTTCATGGTCTTCCTATCGTTTCGTTTTTCTGGATCCTGATTTCGCTGTTCCGGTAGGACCAGCACTGGCCATTGTCGTCCAGGAAGCAGACCCATATCAGGTCTGCCTCTGGGCCGTAGTCAATGACGATGTGCGCCCAGGCCTTACCCTTTGGGGTTACCACCGGGAGCGGCGGGTTCAATTGGTGGATCATTTTCTCTTTCCATCATGGCTGCGGCCTTTTCAACTGAGATGATCAGGCTGGAGAGTTTGACGTTGCAGACGGCAGCAAAGGTCACGAGGTGGGCCCAGCTGGGTGATCCCCTGCCCCCCTCCCATGACGCTATGGCCGATCGAGAGACGTTTATCCGGCGGGCCAACTCAGTCATTGTCCAGTTGCGATATTTACGCGCCGCGCGCAGGGATACCCCCAACGCGCGTGCGTACAATTCATTGCGTGCTCGTGGCATTAAGTATCAATCAACTTTTCCACGAAGTTGATGCCCTTCCTGGTAATGAGGATACGGACCTTGCGGCGGTCAACTTTCTCTTCGCGGCGCCGTTTGAGGAGGTCTTGCTCTTCGAGTTTGTCCAGGGTGCGGGAGACTGCCGGCGCGGTAACGCCAAGCTCTTCTGCCATTTCGTGGACCAGGAAATTGGTTTCCTGCAGGTAGGCCATGAACAAGATCTTCAGTGAGAGCTTGTTTACCTTTCCAGAGCGAGCCAGCACGAGATTGATGAATTGTGCTTTTTCAAGGTTGGTCATTGTTATCTCCTGTCTATGCGTCTGCTGACGCCTGTTATGATTTCAAAGGGGTTGATGCTGCGCTTGTTTTTGCAGTCGCAGCAAATGCGGTTGTGGTTGCCTTCTGAGTCAAACTCCTTTCGGCAGCACATGCAGGGCCTGGGGCGCAGCATGGGCTTTGGGGCGACGTGCAGCCCGGCTTGCTTGTGGGCTGCTTCTGGTGGCGCCGGCACTCTGTAGACCTGCCTGCTCCTGACTGATCTGATGGTGCGATCAGAGACGTTGAACAGCTTGGCCAACTCGTGGCTTAATTTTCCGCTGTTGCGGATTTCTTCCACCTGATCATCCGTAAGCTTGCGGTTGAAATAGGCTGCCTTGCTCATAGGCTCTTCACCACGTTGTAGATGATCATCAAGATTAGGTCGATCATTTGTCTTCCTGCCATGCCCGTTCAAAAATATCGGGCGGATCTCTGTTCTCGCCTTCCCAGCCTCGGGCTTGCACGGCCTTGCGCGCCCACTCCATGGCTTCTTCTTTCGTGGTTTCATAACCAACAGTCATAACATTATTGCCGCGCATGATTGCGGCCATCCAAAGCTCTCTTGTGTAATCGCGGCCAATGACAATTTGCAGGTCGCTCATTCCTTTTCTCCCACTTAATTCATTGGTTTCTGGTTGTCATATTTAATCGGCGGGAAACTCCCGACAATCTTTGCCATATCCGCAGCCATTTTTTTCTTGCGTCCGGTTTTTACCGTCATCTCAATTCCCAACGCCAAGGCTTGAGCTATGGCCCTAATCACATCGTGACCATCCAAATCATTTTCTTCCCCTCGAGCCATCGCCCAAGTCACAATAGCAATGGAGAAGTTTAAAATATCATCATGCTTTTCGCTCATTCCTTTTCTCCCAGCAGCTCGCGTGTTTCCGGCTTCAGCTTATCCCAATCGCCGCGCCAGATATGCTTCGCCAAATCCTGCACAGCAGCGCGCAGCTTTTCGATTTCGTCGGCGGCTTCCCTTGCCACCGTACCTTTTACCCATATTACTGGGCTTCTCAGCCCATCTGTTGCTGAAGCAAACTCAGTAGAGCGCAGCCGTTCTACAATGTCGCTCATTCCTTTTCTCCTGGTTCCAGTTTGAAGTCTTTGGGAGGGTGGCCTAGATGGTCAGCGTTATAGAAACGCACATAGGCCCGCTGGCTTTCGGGGATCAGCAGGTGGATTTTCCCGTCTACCGCCATGATAATTCTGACCACTCCTTCACCCACCCTTAAACGCCCAATACTCATGGGTATTGGTTGGCCGGTGGCAAAATCTCTTTCAAAGATCATTCCTTTTCTCCCAGCGCCGCGCGCACATTTGTTGCCTCGGACTGCCCAAAATATTTTTGGAAAGCCGCCCGCAGCCTTTTGTTCTCCGCCCGCAGCTTTTCGTTCTCCGCTTGGATCATATGCCCAATCTTTGCCGCCGCCTCTGCGCCGAGCGTCAGTCCGGTGGCGGCGTATATTTTATCTGCGATGTCGCTCATTTTTTTTCTCCCAGCGCCGCGCGGGCTTTGATGACTATGGTTCCCATGTCATTTATCATCCCCACCATGATTTCGTTGTCACGCTTCAGCATATCCCGTTCCGCCCGCAGTGCATCACGTTCCGCCGCAAGAGCGCGGAGAAGATTGGCTGAGATGTGGTGCATGGCGCGCCGCCCACTATCTTCTGGATTGCCGGCGTATAATTCTTCACTGACCTCATGAAACTTCGCCACTTCCAAAGCGCGCTTTGTGCTTGTGTCGCTCATTCCTTTTCTCCCAATACCGCCACGATGATGGCATGCGCGCCGATCACATCATCGGCATCAATGCACTGCCGGGCATGCACCAAAGCTTCACGGAGCTTGCCATTCTCTTCCAATAGCAGCCGGGCCTCCGCCTTGGCTTGGACGGCCTCTGCCGTGGTGCTGGTGGTAGGTTGTGCTTCAATCTTCACGATGGGCCTCCATGACCGCTGTTAGGGCTTCCTGGGCATCCTGGCGCGTGGGCCAGGGGTAGCCGTGAAATGCCCCCGAGGGGGCGTTGATGATGAACCAAAACTGTCCAATGAGCTTGATCATATGACCAGATCCGCGAACAGGATCAGCAGGATGACGGCCCCCATCAGGAGGCCGCCGGCAATTACCTCAAGTAGTCTCACCGCCAATCCCTCCTGATCTGCCGGGCCTCTTCCCGATACTGGGTCGCAATCTCAAAATTGACCTGCGCCACCTGGGGAAACAATCCAGCCGCCTTGCGGCCGAAACGATATAGATCCCAAGCCCGCTGCATGATTTCGCGACGGCGTTCAATCGCCTCATCGCGCTCCATTTCGTAGCGGTTCCAATCGTCTAGGGCCTGTTGTTCAAGCATCGCATTATCCATGTCGATCAGCATGTCTTTCCACGCGCCCATGATCACAGCCCCCGACGGAAATCAGCGGTGGCGCAAGCGCGGTTCCAGCCGGCGTTGACGCGGTCATTTTCTTCCTCGGCAACGGCGCGGCCGACCAGATCAGAGAGCAGATCGCGGGTGCTGTTGATCAGATCATCGCACTCGTCGGTGCGGTGCAGCTGGCGGATCTCCAGGAGACGCTCCAGGAAAGACTGGGTGGCGAACACCACGCGCTCGGCAATGGCGACGGTGGGGTGGTCGTCGGCGGCATCCAGCTTCGCGAGCTTGGACTTGATGTCGCCTTCAAGGTTGAAATTCTGAATGCTCATTTTTGTATCTCCTGGTTGGTTGGCTTGTTTGCCATGACCAGAACCCTATCGTAGCAAATCGCTACGGTCAACACTTTTTTTAAACAAAAACGCAAAAAGATGATAAAAATGCGTTAACTAATTTATGGTGGTATTGGGGTTGACAGTTTGTCAAAATGACGAGTAGGCTCGCGCCCCATGAAGAATGCGACCACATCCGACATTATAGATGCACTTGGCGGCGTCCAGCACGTTGCCAATAAAATCTGCGTTGATCAGCAGATCATCTATAATTGGATGAGGCCAACGCGGGGTATTGCGCGCTTGTACTGGCTGGACATTCTTGAACTTGCGCGGCGCGAGCGCGTTGCTTGGATTACCCCACAGGTCTTGAAGAAGGCCAAGGGCTCGTATGCAAAGGAGATAAAAAAATGAGTGAAGAGGCCCCTTTGGATTATCTTAAAAAATCTTTAGAGCTGCAGTCGGCCGCCTTAAAACTTCAGAAAAAAAACCAGCCAACATTGCGTGATTTGTTTGCAATGGCAGCTTTGCAAGGTTTGTTAGCGAACCCTGAAACAAATACAGGATACGGCAGAGAAACTTACGCTTCTATTGCTTATGGGCATGCTGATGATATGCTTAAAGCGCGGAAATAGAAAAGCTATTCCGCATGAACCCCTTTGAAACCCACGGCATCAAGCACCTCTCGGCTTCCAGCCTTAACACCTGGGCGGCAGAACCCGCTATGTGGGTGATGCAAAAACTCGCCGGCAAGCAGACGCCCGCAGGCTTCGCGGCGCATCGCGGCACCGCGTCAGAAAGCGGCATCGTCAGCGGCCTGCTCTATCCTGACATGCCTATCGTTGAAGCGCAGCAGATCGCGCTTGACCAATTTGATACGCTGTCAGGCATGAGTAAAAACCCCAAGGCGGTAAAAGAACGCGCCGCCATTCCCGGCATTGTGGAGCAGGGCATCAATAAGCTGCGCGTTGCCGGGATCCCCGACGAGGTCCAGCAGAAGATTGAAGTCTTTCTTCCAGGCATTCCCATACCCTTCATTGGCTTTGTGGATCTTGGCTGGACACGCCACGGCATTCGCCTGGATATCAAATCCAAACTTCGCATCCCCTCAGACATTGAGCAGGCCCACCGCCGGCAAGTGGGTCTGTATATCCACGACACAAACAACACCGGCCGCGTGGCGTATTTCACGCCAACACAAGAGGCGGTGTATGCGCTTGAGAGCGCGCCCCTATATGTTGAAGAGTTGCGTCAGATCGCAATTCGGATGCAAAATTTCCTGGCGCTGAGCGATGATCGCGAAAAGCTGATCCGCTCCTGCGTGCCTAACTACAACAGTTTTTACTGGTCTGACGAATATACTCGGCAGCTCGGTAAGGAGGTTTTCGGTGTCTAACCGGAAGGCGGTGCGGCGCTATCCGCACATCACGTTCAAAACGAGGTAAACGATGTCTACGTCTGTCACGATTAAAAACGTCCGTTTGGCTTATGTGCATTTGGTGGAGCCGCGTGCGGCCGCAGCCAATGCCGAGCCAAAATACAGCGTGACGCTGATCATCCCGAAAACAGATACGGCCAATTACAATTTGGTCCGTGATGCTGCTAAGGCTGCGCGTGAAGCGCGGTGGGGTGCGACTAAAATGTCCAACCTTCGCCCCCCATTTCGGGATGGCGATGAGAAAGACGAAGAGGGCAATTTCATTCGCGGCGAAGAATTTCGCGGCGCCATTTACATGAACGCTTCCAGCAAAAAGCCGGTGGATGCGAAAATCATGATGGGTGGCAAAATCGTCAACTGCCCGCCGGAGCATCTTGTCTCTGGTTATTACGGCAGCGCGATGGTGAATTTCTACGCCTACGAAAACACTGCCAACAAAGGCGTGAGCGCCGGCCTCAATGGCATTACGATCACCAAGCGTGGAGAGCCCCTGGGCCGCAAGCTGGATTGGTCGCAGGCTATGGAAGGCGCTGAAGACTTTGGCGCTGGCCCGGCTGCTGCTGGCATGGAAGACTTTGGGGCGCAGTCTGATGACGGGCAAATCCCCTTCTAAATAACGAAGCCCCTCCCTTCACGGGGAGGGGTCTTTCCCCAACAATAGAAAAGTTCTGGAGGGTCCATGGCCGATATCTCAGCATTCCCTGATCGCCTCAGGCCGAATGCAGACGCCATGCACGATGCCCTGACATTCTGGTTTGCCCTCTGCACTGAGGGCCAGATTGAACTCGGCTGGCGCGATCCGCACACCCAAACCCTCAATAGGTTCCAGCGTTTTGAATTGGACGAGATTGAGGAGCTTGTGACCTTCGCCTACGAGGTCAACACCAAGCCGGGCGCCAACGTCTATTTCCGGGTCTGCACCCTGCGGAATATGCCCGGCCCCACGACTGACGACCACTTCCTCCAGGCCCCTGGCGCCCACATAGACCACGACGACGCCGCCAGCGTGGCGCGGCTATCAAGCCACCCGCTGCCTCTGAAGCCTGCCTATCTGGTGATCACCGGGCGGGATCCGGAAGTGCGCGGCCAGACATTCTGGCCGGTAGATGAGCCCATCACAGATCCCGCCATTGTGCGCGAATTAAACGGCGGATTGGCGCAATTTTTCGGCG
>Ga0315906_10010913_pt1 | contig 10621 bp, 13 predicted proteins | sample LakEriMetagenome_4_FD_203526 | JGI IMG/M metagenome (GOLD analysis project Ga0315906, IMG submission 203526) | Freshwater fungal communities from buoy surface, Lake Erie, Ohio, United States - Buoy 2 MA122 | ecosystem: Environmental > Aquatic > Freshwater > Lake > Lake biofilm | place: USA...
AAGCGAAGCTTCTCCAAAGGGAACGTAGTTCCCTTTTAATCCCTCCTTTGAAAGGGAAGATTCAAGTAAAGCTGAATTGCATATTAACTATTGGAAATAAATAAAAATAGAATTGTTTTTATTTACTGTTTGAAAAATCTCCTACAAAAAGGAGGGATTAAAAGGCGTAAGAGAAGCAAAGCTTCTCTGAATACGTAGTTCCCTTTGGAGAAGCTTTGCTTCTCTGAATACCTTGGTTCCCTTTAAACTGTCACCAGCTTGATAAGGAGAGGAGCTGTTACTACACGGGTAATCAACTCAGTTGTGGCCTCAGTTGTTTGACTGAAGTTATCACCAGAAGTGAAAGTTGTACTCTGGCTTAAGGCAGTAGCACTACCAAATGAATTGCCCACGTTGTTAAGAGGAGCAAGGGCCTCAGGGTCAATGGCGAGTTTCAATGTAATCGTGGTTCCAGCGGGAACCCAGATAAGATCACCTGCAACAAAGCCATTCTCAACACCCCAGTTTGTAGTTTCGGGGTCTCTGTTTCCAAAAACGTTACCATCAACAGAGTACCTGAGAAGTTTAGCAATGTTACTAATGGTGATAGAACCAGACAAATCACTGATGTAGCGTCCAGATGGGTCTTGAGCAGAAGCAGTCAAAAGAGCAATGAATGATGCTCCAGTGAATGTATTGTCAGTGTCAATAGCAAACTCAGAAGCAGCAGTAAATAAAGACGAAAATCCACCAGCAATTCCAAAATAGTTGGAAACGTAAGTCTGGAAATCAGAATACAAAGTTGAGTATTTTCCAACGGAAATGATTTGAGATTCAGCGGTAACTCCAGCTGTCAATTCTTCAGCAGAAAGACTAATTGAATCAACACCAAAAGAATCAGTAACACTATCAAAAGATGCAAGGTCAAGCTTAGTGTTGAAGGTGGCAACATCCATCTTGATTTGGACGGCATCAGTCACATCAACATAAACAGGGATGGATTGCTCGGCAAGCTTGATGGTGTCAAATCCACGCTCCATGGTGAAACCACCAGTAGCATTGAAGGCATAAACTGAGTCCTCGTAAGTGGTGGCGTGCGTGGCGTCGTTTCTTGGAAATTCGGGGTCGGATAAAGACATTTTTATATATTCTTAAATTATATTTTTTTTTACAAATAATATAATTCTCTACAGGTCATACAACATTTTGAACAAAATACAACAAGAGAAGTTGGAATTGTTCATATCTAAAATACGTCCGTGGTCGTCATATACTTGGATGTGCATCTTCTGAATATCCACCGGACCAAAATATTTGCGCGGTTCCGTCGTAAGGTTCAAGTCAGTTTCCATCATTAAACTGAAATACGACCCTTTCACCGAAATTCTTGCTAAAATGTTTGGACTGAGGATGGAATTATTGAACGCAGAAATAAAATGATTGTTGACATTGTTGTTGAAATCATCTATTGCTAAATAAAGATACCGCACTGTTGCCGGTTCTACAAGGGTTTCTGACACGTAACTTGTTGCTCCTTGATACTTACGCTTTAAAAACCCCAGATTCATTCCGATTTTAGTTGTTACCGGTATTTTGTCAGGATTTCCATTGATATCTCGGGAAAAATCAATGTTGATTGTTTTAATTGTATAATCCAAATTTCCAGTGGTCTCTACATAAACTTTGGCGGTTCCTGAACCAGTTTGCGAGACGTCTAATCGAAACACAATATAATTGAACAAACTGTTGGGGTCTAACGGCGTGCCGTCTGAGTTTGTCCCAGAAATCAGCGTATTAATTGTATCTATGAAATCGGATGCATTGTAATTTCCATCCGGCACAATAACAATCTTGGATTCTTCGAAAATCTCTCCTTCATCAACAAGCTGCTGGGTTGCTTCAATATAAAAAAAATTGTTGCCATATTTGGCAGAAATTCCGTAAAAAGAAACCGGAAACTCAATGGCGGTTATTTGCATGGAAACCACTTTTTGCAACCGGATTGGCAAATTTATCAAGAAATCTGAACTATTTGTGAGCGTCATATTCTCTCTAAAACGCGTGTCAATATTCAGGCACTTGGATATAATGCGAGTCTTGAGGGGGTTCATTATTCCAGGGAAGTATTCGCTCGAGAAAGTATTCACGTAAGGTGTATCGGGTCTTTCCGTTAATTCCTCCATTCTTGGCATCGCTTCTCTTGATGCCGGAACATTGGGATACTTCTCCATTTTAGGAACATTGTGAAAACTGGTCGGATTTTTAGTTTCGTTCTTGCACTTGACAGTAATTAACCAGTCTTTGGCTGTATCCAAAAACATAATCAAATCGCGCTTGAACTTTTTATCAATGTGACCTGTAGACAAAAGGACTTCTTTTAGCTGCGCCTCTTTTAACTCAATATCCGCGGCCGAATACTTCTTGTTGGGTGCAATCTGGAAAAATCGTTCCAAATCCTTAATTGTGTAATTATTAATATCTAAATCCAGTCCATCCATATTATATTGTTTGTTGATTTTTATTTATTACACTTTTCAACTACTATATTAAGACATGAGCAGCAGATCCAAGAGTAAATCACTAATGACTGGTTCGCAAAACACTAGCAAATCATTGATTAATCCTGTGAGCACCAGTTCGCAACAAGAGTTGCAATTTGGTCCTGAACTTACCAATACATTGAAACGTATTGAAACTGATTATGTAAATAAAATGGCGAGGCGTACATTTTTGACTATACCTGACTCGGTTCCGGCTTTTTTGTCGCTGAATGACGCGATGCTAACTGCAATTTCCAATCAAAAAAATACCAATTTACGTTTATTGTTCCAAATTGCGAGAGATGGTATGGATGGCGCCCTCTATTCCAGGAAACTCTTTTCAGACAATGCTGAACTTGATATTCGAGTATTAATGTTGAATAAGAAGAACGACGACATTCTCTCGGGTAAAAACGAAGTTAAGGCAATTGGTTGCACAACTGGTCAAATTTCTATTACAAAAACGTTTAAGTTGGTGCCTCTCTACAGTTACTACATTTATTTGTATGGTATGCCTGCATACGGTGTTGGTTTTGATGCAACCAAACTTTCTTTCCTGGCTACCATTTTGACCAAGTATGGAATTAATCCCTACAAGTAGGGGGAACGTAGTTTCAATAAATACTTAGAGATAATTCACACAAAATATCAGAATGACAAAATTTATTAAATTTTCCAATCAAATTGTAAATACTGCTTTTATTCGGTATGTGAATATTGACAAACCAGCTGAAAAAATTACTATATATTTAACTTCATCACCACATTCAGGTGCTTTTATTTTAGGTACTGGACATTTTCGTGAGCATTTCTCTCATATTTGGGCTTCTAAGGCACAACACCCTGAAAGTTATGCAACCCTTGAAAAATGGATTAAATCGATCAATTGTGTTTCGAATGATTAATCTACATGATTCATTGTCATCAAATAAATTCCGGTAATCGTTAGCAAAATACCAATCATGTGTTGGATTTCATATTTCTCTTTGAAATACAGTACTCCAATTATAATTGCACACACCGCCGTGAGAGAAACCCGCGAAATATAATTTATTAGTGGTGTATTATAAAATTTATCCAATTGAAAAATAAAATACACGACTGAAACTGATATTAGAGACATTGAAAAAATACACAACAATTGTTTGTATGTTAAACGTTGATAATTGGTGATTGTATTCATAATATTTGTTTTATCAAAAATACATTTGTAAAAGAAAATGCAGAGAACAATGATGAAGAAAACAAATGCATCTAAATACAATAAATCGTGGCTGTCTAATGTGTTCAACACATGTTTTCGCATATAGGGAACTGCGGATTTGAAAAGGGATGCACCCAGAATATAATGATACATATACAATGTATCATTATATAAAATTGAAAAAATTTTTTGCATAATTGTTGATGAATATAAACAAATCTAAAAAATGCAACCAATTAACCGCAAAATCTTGAGAAACTTGAAGGCCGAGACGGAGAAGAAAAAACTCCAGGAAAGAATCGAGGTTGTTACGCAACTTATTTTACAAGAGGTAATAAATGTTGCAAAGGTATCTAAGAAACATTGCTGTGATGTTATTATTACACCTTATGTTAATGAATTGCGCACGAATGCACAGTGTGTCATTGACAATTTGAAAACGCTGATGTGTGATGTTTCCATCACATTGCACACATACGAATTCAATCAAGTATCTACCAATGAAATTGGCTTTTACGAAGAAATTGGTGAAGTTAATGTGCTAGAAGTTTATAGGGACCATTATGGAAAACGATATACTTTGTCTTTTGATTGGTCTTAAGGTAGGGAAACCGTAGGTTTCCCCTACGACCCCTTCCCTTTAATTAGAAAACATAAAGAACCTACGGAGAAGCAAAGCGTCTTCTCCCTACGCAGTCGCTTCGCTTACCCCTTTCCTTTAATTAGAACCAATTAGAAAGCATAGGCGCTTAAAAAGTTCTCAGTATATTTAAAATATGGATTTATACAACACAATTATTATCGGCGGTGGAATTGCCGGACTTTATACTGCCTATTTATTACAAAAGCGTAATCCAAAGCACCGTTTTATCATTTTAGAAAAACAAAAATATTTGGGTGGGCGACTTCTCACTTACACCGACAAATACATGACTGTAGAGAAGGGCGGAGCCCGATTTTCCGAAAATCATCATCTATTAATTGAATTATTGAGAGAAATGGGTTTGTACAAAAAAATCGTTGAGGCGTCTCCTGACGCTTTTTTTTCACCAGCTGACGGCACATCCACTATGTATGATTCCGTTTTTGATTTTGACGATCGTTCTCTCAATCCCTTTTCCAAATTATTCGACGTTTTCACTGAGGCCTATGTAAATAGTCCCACACCCATTGCACCATTGCTTGCGCGTGTTATTATCGCCAGTAAATTGGAGACAAAAGACCATCTGATTTCCCGCAATTTCACCGATTTTGCAAAAGAAGTTCTCTGCGACGATGATATTCAACACATTCACGATGCATTTGGTTACTCTACTGAACTGGTTGAGATGAATGCTTACGACTGCATTGCTTTATTGGAAGGCGGTTTGAATCCGCGCCAGAAGTTCTTTGTTTTGGCGGGCGGTTTGACCCAGCTGATTAACAAATTGGTTTCAATAATTAATTCTGGAGAGAGACGCATATTCACTAGTTCCGAAGTTTTCTCTGCATCATACGAGCAAAATCATTTTGTAATTAAAACGAAGACTCGCGAGTATCGTTCGTTAAAATGTGTTTTCGCGGTTCCCAAACAGGCACTCGAAAAACTCACCTTGTTCAAGCCCATTTATAATGAGCTGAAATACATTGGATGTTTTCCTTTGTGCCGCATTTACTGCAAATTTGATATGAACAACAGAGAAAATGCGTGGATTCACACTTTGCCGAAAATCACCACGAACAACAATTTGCGCATTATTATTCCGATTGATTTGAAAGCCGGTGTCATTATGGCTTCTTACACTGACCATAAATACGCGGACTTCTGGCTCAAATTATATGAATCGGAAGGTGTCAAAGGTGTGAACAAAGAATTGGTGAAGTTGTATAAGGAAACGCTGGGGATAGACATTCCCCTCCCTATTTCAACGAAGGTATTTCATTGGGGATGTGGAGTGGGTTACTGGGGGAAAGGGGCTGACAGTGCCGCTTTAGAGAAATTGTTCTTGCAACCGTTTGCGAATACTCCTCTTTATATTTGTGGCGAACACTACTCTGCGAAGTCGCAACAATGGATTGAAGGGGCGCTGGAAACCGCAGAGAAAGTGGTTGAGAGGATTTTATAAAGATGTAATTATACCGGGTGGTTGGCGACCTTCAAATTATATAAGGCAAAGCCTTAAGAACAGTTTGTGTTTAATTTGCGGATCTAAATACATAATTGGTTGCACCGGACAAATTAATATTTGTAGCTAATAACATATATCTACCATCAGCAGATAAGTATGGAGATAAAAAATTATTACCAGTTCCAGCGGCATTAATATTCGTTATAACGGTTGTCCATGACTCTCCATAGTTTTTTGATATTTGCATAGTTGTATTTTCCGAATTTACAACTATTAAATATTTTCCATCCAGTGACATTTTTTTATTAAAAAGATTGGTACTATTATATTTGGATGTAAATGTTGCTCCAAAGTTTGATGAGATATATACATTAGTTCCGGTTCTAAGACTAACATATTTTCCAGTATAACTACATTCTAATGTGTTAGCACCAGTTACTCCAGTTGAAACATTCCAAGTAACGCCAAAATCACTTGAATATCTTAAACTGGTTGAACTATTGACAAACATATATTTGCCATCCAATGACATTGCTACCGTGTTTAATCCAGTTAATCCACTAAGTATAGAAGTATAGGTTACTCCTAAATTACTACTTACATAGATATTTGTGGATGAAATTGCCAATTGATATTTTCCGTCTTGTGAAAAAGCTGCATATACAATTGAAACGGATGATAAAGCACTTGGAATCGCAAAACTTGTTCCTGAATTGCTCGATATATTCAATCTACTTGTACTTGAAATATATCCATGGTAGGTGTCATCTTGTGAAAAAAAATAATAAGCTGGTCTTAAACTTGCAAACGCAACACTAAAACTTGCACCAAAATCTGTCGATTTATACATTTTATCTGTATAAGTTGGTATAAACATATATTTTCCAGAGTATGATATATATACGGTAAAATAACCATCTACAACAGTACCTGTTTTTGTCCATGTTGAACCATAATTATTTGAAACATATATACCGTTTAAATTATATGTTGGAACAACTTGGTATTGTCCTAATCCGGAAATACCTGAACCCAAAAAACTATAACTTGGTGCGGTAACCGTTGGAACGGTTGAGTTTGTCCAATTTCCGCCATAATTTGTTACTGAATCTGTAGTTAATCCGGGTAATGTTATACTCAGAATTTTAGCCGCCGGTGTTTTCAAGGTATTAAAAATATTCCACGGCATATAATAAATGCGACCATTTTATACCAGCATAAACACTTTATCACTTTCCCACACATGCACTAAATCATTTGTTTTTTCCATATTTGTCCATACAACATAATAATTTTTATAAAATGTCTAAAAATTCCAAGAAAACATTTAACTGTATCCAGTCATAAATCCAACAACTGTTGGCGTGGCCGACGCAAATATGATTGTAAATTGGTAAATAATCATTGTTCTTGATGCAGATGGCGCGGCAAATGCAGTTCCATCTTGTTTGATATAAGTACGTGATGTACCATTTACAGTAATTGCGGTTCCGGTAAAATAAAATGTTCCAGATTGGGGTGTAATCAATGTCACCGTTATACTGCGATTTAATGTTGTTGGAACATTTGTAATGACCAGTGCTGCAAAGTTTGCAGTTGCAGTTGTATAAAATATACTACCTTGTGTGTAATCAAGTGTCATTGAAGTTGAATTGAAAGTAAGTGTCGTGAATTTTTCAACGGTATTGAAAAGATTGATATTCACACTGGATAAATCAAAATATGAATAACTTGCGTCACTCGGATTTTTAGTAAGTGACAAGTTTCCAGTAATTGTTGCTGCGCCGCTTACATCTAAAGAAAACCCAACAGCTGCGGTTTTGTTAATACCAATTCTTCTACTTCCAGAGCCAAGTTGCAAATTTCCATTGAATGATAAGTCTTGGCTGGTGTTATTTGCTATGACTGAACCAAAACTATTGTCGATATAGGACCTCGTATAAACATTGCCGAAACTATTGTCGATATAGGACTTCGTATAAACATTGCCAAAACTATTGTCGATATAGGACCTTGAATAAACACCGTTTATTAAGGCGTAATTGGCAAAACTTGCATCTATATAGGACTTCGTATAAACATTGCCGAAACTATTGTCGATATAGGACTTCGTATAAACATCGTTAATACTGGTTGTTAATATATTGATACTGGTATCTTGCACCGTATTTTGTAAAATGACTGAATTGATGCTTGGGTCTTGAGTTCCACTACTTATCATTGTTCTAAGATCATTAATGCTTGAGTCAGAAGAAGCAATCTTTTGATAAACCACAATACCAAAACTTGCGTCGCTTTTAATTGCAGTTGTAATTTCTGCCAATGTGTTTAATGTTTCGGGTGCGCCATTTGTTAATGTATATAAATTTGTATTAATTGTGTTTAAACTTCCATCAACATAGGATTTCGTATAAACATCGGCAAAACTTGCATCTACATAAGACTTCGTATAAACACCATTAAAACTGCTATCAATATAGGATTTCGTATAAACATCGGCAAAACTTGCATCTACATAAGACTTCGTATAAACACCATTAAAACTGCTATCAATATAGGATTTCGTATAAACACCATTTAATAAAACGTAATTATTCAAACTGCTATCTACATAGGTTTTCAAAGCATAACTTGACAAATCAACACTTCCGCTATCGCCACCGCCAGAAGGCACTGACACAGTATTTCCTAAATAATTTGTTTGAAAAACATTAGCCAATGTGTTTGAATTTTTCACCAAAACATTTAATGTTCTGCTATTTAATGATTTGTATGAACGCATATAATATATATACTGGTGAAATTATGTTTTGACATTATTATTCTAATGGCTAATATAATTCAACAAATGATGGGCGGTGCATCTGGAAATCCAATGGCTAATATAATTCAACAAATGATGTCTGCAACAAATGAAGATAGAAGCAAGGACTTATAATAATTTTCAAAATATAATAATGCAAAAATAATACTCTGTTGCATTATTATACAAATTTAATACTGAAGTTTCCGTAAAAAAATGACAAAAAAAGTGCCCCTGTACAAATAAAACTCCAATTAACGTACTTTTGTGTCTGCATATCAGTTAATGCAATGCGAACTGTATGCACATCTAAATACAGCGATTTTCCATGCTGGTTAGACCCTGTATTTTTCATTTGCACAATATATTTTCCCAAATAGCTTACAAATATGCAATCAATGTTAGACGGAAGTTTATTTGCCGGTATTTCATTAATTAATTCTACAATAGGTGCAATATCATAAATGGTTCCAGTAAAATTCTTGATATTGTGTTTGGCAAAATCGTTAATTATAAAAAATGTAGTGGGAACCAGGTCTTGATAATCGTATAAAATTTCTTTTTTTTCAAAATTATTTGTGTCGATTGTTATAAATAAAGATGGCAATAAATCAACCACTCTGGATTTTCCGTTTTTCTTTATAAATTGGTTCATTTTGTTATGGTTATAAGGTCTTAATTTTTAAATTGTTTTATTATGCAATAATCTTGTAGACACAATTAGTTAAACTGAATGTTTGACGCTTGGTGGCTGCATTCTGAATTTTGGCACGACGCGCAAAAGTGCTTGTTGCACCTACGCCGGAACCAACTACATATTTATTAAATATACTTCCTTGTTGGTTTTTGATGCTGTCAATAGGCAATACGCGCCCGTTTCCGGTACCGCGTCTCTTGGATGTGAAAAACCAGGTCATTATATAATCTAAATGTATATATTATTTATTTGTCTTTGCAGGAACAAAGGGTATTTCGGCGGTCGGTTTTAACGAGTAGCGTTTCAAAAATGCATAGTGTTCTTCGCTTTCAATAAGATCTCTCTCTTCTTCTGTGAAGGAAATGTCTGAGTCATCCGAGTCATAATCGTAATCATCGACTTCTTCGTCCTCAATTAATTCCAATATTTTGTATATACCATTCTGAAATTGTTCGGAGTCGTTCGCGTGTTCTTTTAAATCCGCATTTATGCGGTCAATTTCAGCAACAATTGCTTCTAATTTATTAATTTGGGTTTCGATAGTTTGCATATACTATGCTAATTTGGCAAAATATTTTTAAATTGTTTGTTAAAACTTTCAAATACTTGTATTCTTTATAATACAGACAATTTTTTTATTTGTAAAACCAATGTTTGCTTTTTGCACAATTTTGGTAATGCTTGTATCAATGGTGTATCCATTGGCACTTATGTATCCCAGCAAAGAAGGCACATCCTCCGCCGTCAAAAAATAATTCTCTCTGTTTCCGCCCATCCGCAAAAACGCGTATTTGCAACAATTATTGTCATTGGATGAAACCTGGAATTGCGACAGTTTTGGAGAACTATATCTGGAAACCATTTGTGAAAGCGGACCTGTCGGCATCTTATCAATTGTAATAATGCTTTGGTATTGTTTGGAATATGTGTTTAAATATGGCTCTATGTAGACAACATATGAAAAAGATTGTAAATCGCACATTTATATATCAATCCAATATACTAAAATCTAATTTATCAAAATCAAGATTATCGGCAATAAAATTGTCCAAATTAATATTTGTTAAAATATCAATTACTTCTGCATCCAAATAATCAGATTGTTCCAAATCTATCTAAAATTTACTACTATCGCTTATTGTAAAAAAAATGAGTTATTACTCATTTTTTTATTTTTATTTTTATTATTTATTTTTATTATTTATTTTTATTATTTATTTTTATTATTTATTTTTATTATTTATTTTTATTATTTATTTTTATTATTTATTTTTATTATTTATTTTTATA
>Ga0315906_10010921_pt1 | contig 10615 bp, 5 predicted proteins | sample LakEriMetagenome_4_FD_203526 | JGI IMG/M metagenome (GOLD analysis project Ga0315906, IMG submission 203526) | Freshwater fungal communities from buoy surface, Lake Erie, Ohio, United States - Buoy 2 MA122 | ecosystem: Environmental > Aquatic > Freshwater > Lake > Lake biofilm | place: USA: Lake...
CCCGCCTGCGCGATCAGTTCCAGCAGGCCGGCGATCGCTTCGAGGAGCGCCTGGAGGGCTGGATGGAGGAGCCCCCGTGGGATGCCCAGCCCGAGCTCGAAGATGAGGCCTGGAACGGCTGGCCGGATGAGGAGCCCGGCGGCAATCTGCGGCCAGACCCCCGACGGGACCCGCGCCGCCGTGCGCCTGAGGAAGACCGCGAAGACGACCCCTGGTTCTGAACCGGCAGCACGACGCAGACGATCACATCGCCGATCAGATCTAGGTTGTCACCATGCGCGACATCAGTCTGCCGACGGTTCCGAGTGAGGAGCTGATCAGCCCGGAGTTCAGCGACTTCAGTCGCGCGCTGCTGGCTGGCGATGGCGTGTTCGATGTCTACCTGCATCGCAGTTCCGGCCCGGTCACGGTCAGCGGTGGCGAATTCGGATCTCAGATCATCCAGACCCAGGCCATGGCCGACGATCTGGCTGCCTTTCTGCGCACGTCCCTGACGGCCCTCGATGCCGAGCTGGATCTGGACCTGCGCTTCGTGGATCAGCCGGAGCAGGCGGATCTGCGCTTCTATCTCGACACCAGCTTTGATCTCGGTGATGGCGGCGTCACCCTTGGCATCGCCCTCAGCAATCCGCGGCCCGGCGGCGGCTTCTGGGAGGTGTTGCTCAACGCTCCCGAGCTGCTGTCCCAGCCCGACTATCTCCGCTACGCCGCCCTGCATGAGACCGGGCATGCCCTGGGCCTGGAGCACCCCTTCGATAACGCCGATGGGGATGTGTATCAGAGCAGCAATCCCTATCGCAGCGCCTATCCCGACGACACGCTGATGGCCTACCGCCAGCCCAGCTCCGGCATCTGGCCCCAGGCGTACACCAGCAGCGACCGGGCGGCCCTGCGGGCGATCTGGGGTGCGGAGACCCAGCTCGCCAGCAACCGCCTGATTGGCACCGCCGGCGTCGACCGGCTCACCGGTGGCCCCGGCAACGATGAGCTGGAGGGCTTGGCCGGTGCGGATCAGCTGCGCGGTGGCGCCGGGAGCAATTGGTATGCCAGCCCCGCCGATGCGGCGCGCGATTGGATCGTGATCAGCCGCGACGGCTCCCGCCGCCTGGCCCGTTCGGCCCGCACGGTGGATGTGATCACCGACCTGGGCGTTGAAGACCGCATCGCCATCGTCGGTGCGCGGAGCCGTCAGCTCAGTTTCGCCCGGGTGGCCCTCGACACCCCCACCTACGGGCCCTTGGAGGGGATCGGCATCTGGGCCTCCGGGCGTCTGGAAGCCCTCTACACCGGTGGTGAGTTGAACCGCTTCCAGCTCAGCCAGCTCAGCATCGGCCTCCCCAGGGACACCCTGGCCTGAGCGGCGGCCGGCACCGGCGGCTGGTGAGTCGCTCGGCAGACTGGTGACATCCCGCCCGTGCGTTCGTGGTCGCCGCTCCCGAGTACTCCGTTGCCGACGCCCTCAAGAAGGAGAACCTCAGCCAGGCCGACTACGACGAGATCTGTCGCCGCCTCGGCCGCGCCCCCAACCGCGCCGAGCTGGGCATGTTCGGGGTGATGTGGTCCGAGCACTGCTGCTACCGCAACTCGCGGCCGCTGTTGCAGGGCTTCCCCACCACCGGCCCGCGCATCCTGGTGGGCCCCGGCGAGAACGCCGGCGTGGTGGATCTGGGTGAGGGCCAGCGGCTGGCCTTCAAGATCGAGAGCCACAACCACCCCTCGGCGGTGGAGCCGTTCCAGGGGGCGGCCACGGGCGTGGGCGGCATCCTGCGCGACATCTTCACCATGGGCGCCCGGCCGATCGCCCTGCTCAATGCCCTGCGTTTCGGGCCCCTGGAGGATGAGCGCAACGTGGGCCTGATGGAGGGCGTGGTGGCCGGCATCGCCCACTACGGCAACTGCGTGGGCGTCCCCACCGTGGGCGGTGAGGTGGCCTTCGACCCCAGCTACTCCGGCAATCCGCTGGTGAACGCCATGGCCCTGGGGCTGATGGAAACGGAAGACATCGTCTGCTCCGGTGCCGAGGGCGTGGGCTATCCGGTGGTGTACGTGGGCAGCACCACCGGCCGCGATGGCATGGGCGGCGCCAGTTTTGCCTCGGCCGAGCTCACTGAGGCTTCGCTCGATGACCGGCCCGCCGTGCAGGTGGGGGATCCCTTTCTGGAGAAGGGACTGATCGAGGCCTGCCTGGAGGCCTTCCAGACCGGTGATGTGGTGGCCGCCCAGGACATGGGTGCCGCCGGCCTTACCTGCAGCTGCTCGGAGATGGCCGCCAAGGGGGGCCTGGGCATCGAGCTGGACCTCGACCGTGTGCCCGCCCGCGAGGCCGGCATGACTCCCTATGAGTTCCTGCTCAGCGAATCGCAGGAGCGGATGCTGTTCGTGGTGAAACCCGGCCGCGAGCAGGCCCTGATGGAGCGCTTCAGCCGCTGGGGCCTGCAGGCCGCCGTGGTGGGCCGCGTGCTGGAGGACAATATCGTGCGCGTGCTTCAGAACGGCGCGGTGGCCGCCGAGGTGCCCGCCAGCGCCCTGGCGGACGACACGCCGATCAACCACCACGCGCTGATCAGCGAGCCGCCGGCCGAGATCCAGGCCCACTGGCGCTGGAGCGAGGCCGAGCTGCCCGCCGCCGGCGCCAACGGCATCACCCCCGCCGCCGGCAGCCGCGCCGGCCAGCCCACCAGCTGGAACGAGGCCCTGCTGGAGCTGCTCGACGACCCCACCATCGCCTCCAAGCGCTGGGTGTACCGCCAGTACGACCACCAGGTGCAGGCCAACACCGTGGTGCCCCCCGGCGGCGCCGATGCGGCCGTGGTGCGGCTGCGGCCCCAGCAGGGCGATGGCGCGATGGCGACGGCCACACGCGGTGTGGCGGCGGTGGTGGACTGCCCCAACCGCTGGGTGGCCCTCGACCCCGAGCGCGGCGGCATGGCGGCGGTGGCGGAGGCGGCCCGCAACCTGAGCTGCGTGGGCGCTGAGCCCCTGGCGGTGACCGATAACCTCAACTTCCCCTCACCGGAAACCCCCACCGGCTACTGGCAGCTGGCCCTGGCCTGCCGCGGTCTGTCGGCCGCCTGCTCGGCGCTCGACACGCCCGTCACGGGTGGCAACGTCTCCCTCTACAACGAGACCCGCCTGCCCGACGGGCGCATGCAACCGATCCACCCCACGCCGGTGGTGGGCATGGTGGGCCTGGTGCACGATCTGGCCCAGGTGCGCGGCCAGGCCTGGCGCGAGGCGGGCGATGTGATCTGGCTGCTGGGGGCGCCGCTGGAGGCGGGAGAGACTCCCGCCGACGTGCGCCTGGGCCTGGCCGGCAGCAGCTATCTCGAGCGGCTGCATGGAGCCGTCACGGGGCGCCCGCCCGAGATCGATCTGGCGCTGGAGCGCGCGGTTCAGGGCTTCCTGCGCCAGGCGATCGCTCGCGGCCTGGTGCGCTCGGCCCACGACCTCAGCGATGGCGGCCTGGCGGTGGCCGCGGCCGAGAGTTGCATCGCTTCGGGTCTGGGTGCCCACCTGGAGATCCCCGCCGGCGCCGCCCGCCTCGATCGTCTGCTGTTCGCTGAGGGCGGCGCCCGCATCCTGGTGAGCGTGGCGCCGGCCCACACCGCGGCCTGGCAGGAGGCTCTGGATGCCGCCCAGGCCGCCGCCCCCGGTTCGGTGCCGGCCCAGTGCCTGGGCGTGGTGGAGGACGCCGCCGAGTTCACGCTCAGTCAGGCCGGCCACTGCCTGCTGCAGCTGCCCGTGGCCCAGATGGCGGAGCGCTTCGAGCAGGCGATCCCGCGCCGGATGGGCGTGGATCTGCCGCCGACCTCCTGATGCACAATGTTGATGCCAATCCAACAGTGGGACCTGCTGTGAGCCTTCTCCAGCCCGGCATCAGCCCCACTGTTCAGGAGCGTCCCGACAAGCCGGAGGAAGCCTGCGGCGTGTTCGCCGTGCTGGCGACCGATCAGCCGGTGGCCAACCTCACCTACTTCGGCCTCTACGCCCTGCAGCACCGGGGTCAGGAGTCGGCCGGCATCGCCGTGTTCGATGGTCCTGTGGATGGCCGTTTGCAGGTGCGCCTGCACAAGGACATGGGCCTGGTGAGCCAGGTGTTCGATCAGGACGTGCTCGAGCGCCTGCCCGGTCACCTGGCCATCGGCCACAACCGTTACTCCACCACCGGCAGCAGCAAGGCCTGCAACGCCCAGCCGGTGGTGCTCAACACCCGCCTGGGGGCCTTCGCCTTTGCCCACAACGGCAACCTGGTGAACGCGGGCGAGCTGCGCCAGGCGATCGCCGCCGACATGCCCGAAGTGGAGTTCACCTCCACCACCGATTCGGAGCTGATCGCCTTCGCCATCCAGCAGGCGGTGGACGGCGGCCTCGATTGGGATGCCGCCATCCGAGCCGCCGCCGAGCGCTGCCGCGGTGCCTTCAGCCTGGTGATCGGTACACCGGAGGGTCTGTTCGCCCTGCGGGATGGCCACGGCATCCGGCCGCTGGTGTTCGGCCACATGGGCGAGCAGGCCGAAGCTCAGTGGGTGGTGAGCAGCGAAAGCTGCGGGCTGGACATCATCGGCTCTAGCTACGACGGCGACGTGGAGCCCGGCGAGATCATCCAGTTCCGCCTCGGCGATTCCGAGCCGCTGCGCAGCCGCTGGACCAGCGAACCCGCCAAGTTGTGCGTGTTCGAGATGATCTACTTCGCGAGGCCGGATAGCCGCTTCTTCGGCGAGTCGCTTTACAGCTACCGCGTGCGCATCGGCGAAGCCCTGGCCCGGGAAACGCCCGTGGCGGCAGACATCGTGATTGGCGTGCCCGATTCCGGCATCCCGGCGGCCATCGGTTACTCGCAGTTCAGCGGCATTCCCTTCGGCGACGGCCTGATCAAGAACCGCTACGTGGGCCGCACCTTCATCCAGCCCACCCAGGCGATGCGTGAGGCGGGCATCCGCGTCAAGCTCAATCCGCTGCCGGATGTGCTGGCCGGCAAGCGAGTGGTGGTGATCGACGACTCGATCGTGCGCGGCACCACCAGCCGCAAGCTGGTGGCCGCTATCCGCGATGCTGGTGCCACTGAAGTGCACATGCGCATCAGCTCTCCGCCGGTGACCCATCCCTGCTTCTATGGCATCGACACCGACACCCAGGACCAGCTGATCGCCGCCCGCCTTACCTTGGCGGAGATCGCCGCTCACTTGGGTGTGGATTCCTTGGCCTACCTCAGCAAAGAGGGCATGGTGGAAGCGGCCCGTTCGAACGCCGGCCACTTCTGCACGGCCTGCTTCGACGGCGCTTATCCCATTGAGATGGAGGAGTCGCTGCGCAACAGCAAGCTCATGCTGGAGCCGGGCGGCCTGGCATCAGAGGCTATTCGTTGACTGCATCAATGATCTGTGATTGATCCCATTAATGAATCCATGGATCGATCATCGGATCTCTCGATTGATCTGCTTCGAAATGGAGCACAGCTTGCTTCTCTAGGTTATATCCCATCTGCGATCGCTTACTTTCTGCTATGTCTTCGTTGTGATCCAGAAAATTCCATCGCACTCTCAAATCTCGGTGAAGCTTTTAGGATTCAAGGGGAATTAAAAAGAGCTGAGCAATGCCTTATTGAGGCTGTCAAAATTGAACCCAGTAATGCCAATGCGTTGTATAATCTGGGTGTTTTATATCAACAGCTAGATCATCTCAATATTGCCATTGATCTATACGAAAAGGTTCTTGTTGTTTCGCCTGATAATGCGCGAGCAATTTATAATTTAGCTATATGCCACAAGAGCTGTGGCCATCTTGATGTTTCCCATCGATACTATGAATATCTCTTTGTAGCTGGCGACAAAAGACCTGAATTTCTATGGAATTATTCGCTTGTTAAGCTGAAAATAGGAGATTATGCACAGGGTCTGCATTTGTATGAGAATAGATTCTATGAGAATTCATCCGTAAGGCCAATTATTCAGCCGCCGATTGACAAAATTACCGCATTAAAAGGTGAGGTCTTGGATGGAATTCTTGTTGTTGCTGAGCAGGGTTTAGGTGACACCATTCAGTTCGTTCGCTACTGCTCAGCTCTGAATGAGCTTCAAGTTCCTTTTGAGGTTTGTGTTCCTGAATCGCTCTTCGAGCTTTTAAGTGGTTCGATAACAGACATCAGTTTTATTCACCCCCATCAAGTGAATCATCAATGGCTGCAGAGCCATTCGAAATGGAAGTGGATTCCAATGATGTCGTTGCCACACGCTCTTTCTATTGACCCGTCTAGATCTGGGAGTCAATCTAAATATCTTGTTGCCGAACATCGGCTCGTCACAGAATGGCAAACAACGATCAACATCCCTAATCATATCAGAATCGGTCTCAGCTGGCAAGGTAATCCAGGTACTGAATCAAGTAACCTGCGTGGTCGATCTATACCGTTGTCTGAATTTAAACCTTTGCTCCTTCTTGAAAATATTAAACTTGTCTGTTTGCAGCATGGTTTTGGTGTTGAACAGCTTGAGCGATGTGAGTTTTTAAACTACTTTGTAACACACAATCATCGTATTGACTTTATGGGTCATTTTAAGCAGGTACTTGCGATTATGAATCATTGCGATGTTATTATTACATCTGATACGGCTGTAGCTCATTTGGCGGGAGCAGCCGGATTGAGAGTGTATTTGTTGCTGCACTCCAATTGTGACTGGCGTTGGGGATCTGAATCTAATACAACATTTTGGTATGAAAATACAACGATTTTCCGTCAGAAAATATCAGGTAAATGGAATGATGTGTTTGATGAAGTTGTGCATGCCGTTGCTTGTGAATTCAATCTTTCAATGCGTTGACTTCGTTGCGTGGGTATGGATTTATCCATGGGCGCACGTTTCTATTCCATTGACTGATAAGCTCTTCCTAGGTACGTGGTCCATTTCGAGACATGCTCAAGCTGCTGCTGGGTGATCCCAATGCCCGCAAGCTGAAGCGCTATCAGCCGATCGTCTCTGACATCAGTCTGCTGGAGGAAGAGGTGTCCTCCCTCTCAGACGACGAGCTGCGGGGTCTCACCGCTGAATTTCAGGGCAAGCTCCAAGCTCTGCAGCTGGATTGCCAGAACCGCGGCTTGAGCCTGGAGGCCACGCTTGAGCGCGAACGCAAGCTGCTCGATGAGCTGCAGCCCCAGGCCTTCGCTGTGGTGCGCGAGGCCAGCAAGCGCGTGCTTGGCATGCGCCACTTCGATGTCCAGATGATCGGTGGCATGGTGCTGCACGATGGTCAGATCGCGGAGATGAAGACCGGAGAGGGTAAAACCCTGGTCGCGACGCTGCCCTCTTATCTCAACGCCCTCACCGGACGCGGCGTCCACGTCGTTACCGTGAACGATTATCTGGCTCGGCGCGATGCTGAATGGATGGGCCAGGTTCATCGCTTCCTTGGCCTCTCCGTTGGTCTGATCCAGCAGGACATGGATCCCGCCACTCGCCGGCGAAACTATGGCTGTGATATCACCTATGCCACCAACTCGGAGCTGGGCTTCGATTATCTTCGTGACAACATGGCGGCTGACATCGCTGAGGTGGTGCAGCGTGAGTTTCACTACTGTGTGATCGACGAGGTTGACTCCATCCTGATTGATGAAGCTCGTACTCCGCTGATCATTTCTGGCCAGGTTGAGCGTCCTCAGGAGAAATACAAGAAGGCCGCTGAGATTGCTTCTGCTCTGGTGCGTTCTTCTGAAATGGGAAAGGACGGTATCGATCCCGAGGGAGATTACGAAGTTGATGAAAAGCAGCGGAACTGCACACTGACAGACGATGGCTACGCCAAGGCAGAAGAGCTGCTGGGTGTAAGTGATCTGTTCGATCCGCAGGATCCTTGGGCGCATTACATCAATAATGCCCTTAAGGCTAAAGAAATGTTCGTCAAGGATGTGAACTATATCGTACGCGGGGGTGACGTCGTCATTGTTGACGAGTTCACAGGCCGTGTGATGCCGGGCCGCCGTTGGAGTGATGGTCAGCACCAGGCAATCGAAGCCAAGGAGAGTCTGCCGATTCAGCCAGAAACACAGACGCTCGCCTCGATCACTTACCAGAACTTCTTTCTTCTCTACCCACGTCTGGCAGGCATGACGGGCACTGCAAAGACGGAGGAGGTGGAATTCGAGAAAACTTATAAGCTTGAGGTTACAATCGTGCCAACCAACCGAATTCGGTCGCGCGCCGATTGGACCGATCAAGTTTACAAGAATGAGGCATCCAAATGGCGCGCCGTTGCTTTAGAGACCGCCGAGGTTCATAAGAGCGGCAGACCGGTGCTCGTGGGTACCACCAGTGTTGAGAAATCAGAATTGCTCAGCGCTCTGCTTGCCGAACAGGATGTACCGCATAATTTGCTGAACGCCAAGCCGGAGAATGTCGAGAGAGAAGCAGAAATCGTTGCTCAAGCTGGTCGCTTCGGTGCCGTTACGATTGCCACCAACATGGCAGGGCGCGGCACGGACATCATCCTTGGTGGCAATGCTGATTACATGGCTCGCCTCAAATTGCGTGAGGTGCTTTTACCGCGTTTAGTTCGTCCCGAAGATGAGCATCGGCCGATAGCCCCACGCCCTGTTCTCGGCTCCGGCTCTTCGCCTGAAGCCAAGGCCGTGCGTGAGCTTTACCCTTGTCGGCTTAGCGATGACACGGAACAGTTACTCATTGACTTGGTCCACGATTTGGTCAACGTTTGGGGTGATCGCCAGCTCAGCCAGCTTGAGTTAGAGGATCGCATTTCGCAGGCAGCCGAGAAAGCCCCGACTGACGACCCTCAGATTCAGCAGCTACGCGCTCAGATTGCCCGCATCAAGGCCGAATACGAGGCGGTGACACAGATGGAAGAGCAGCAGGTGCGTGATGCAGGCGGTCTCCATGTGATCGGTACGGAGCGTCACGAATCAAGACGGGTTGATAACCAGTTACGAGGTAGAGCCGGCCGTCAGGGTGACCCTGGCAGTACGCGCTTCTTCCTCTCGCTGGAAGATAATCTGCTGCGCATTTTCGGTGGTGATCGTGTTGCTGGTCTGATGAATGCCTTCCGAGTGGAAGAAGATATGCCGATCGAATCCGGGATGCTTTCGCGCTCTCTTGAGGGAGCCCAGAAGAAGGTGGAAACCTACTATTATGATATCCGCAAGCAGGTCTTCGAATATGACGAAGTGATGAATAATCAGCGCAAAGCAATTTACACCGAGCGGCGGCGTGTTCTCGAAGGACGCGAACTCAAGGCTCAGGTTGTTGGCTATGGAGAGCGTACAATGGATGATATCGTTGATGCTTATGTAAATCCCGATCTACCACCCGAAGAGTGGGATCTTGGACGACTTGTGAGCAAGGTTCAGGAGTTTGTTTACATTCTCGAAGACCTAAAGCCTGAGCAACTGCGGGGCCTATCCATGGAAGAACTCAAGGCTTTTCTGCAGGAGCAGCTGCGTAATGCCTACGACATTAAGGAGGGCCAGATTGAGCAGCAGCGCTCAGATCTGATGCGCGAAGCTGAGCGTTTTTTCATTCTGCAGCAGATCGATAGTCTTTGGCGTGAGCACCTCCAGGCTATGGATGCGTTGCGAGAATCTGTAGGCTTACGCGGTTATGGGCAGAAAGACCCGCTTATTGAATACAAAAACGAAGGTTACGACATGTTCTTGGATATGATGACACAGATGCGCCGTAATGTGATTTACTCGATGTTCATGTTCAGGCCGTCTGAAAGCTAGAAGCCTGCTCGCCAGCAACTCAATGTTGCTTGAATCAATGCTCGTGACTGGATATAATGCCTTACCGTACTATACTAATAGTAGTTCGTGTAGTTCTGAATTCGGGATACAGGCGATATAGGCTGCTTGATCGCTGACACCGTATGACAATACCAAACGATCTTCCTCTACTACTAAGCCGGCAGCAAATTCTATGCCTCGTTTTTGTATAAAGAAAGAGCCGCTGGTTTCTACCCGGCTTAGGCTTGCATCGTAGCGTAAGAATTTGTGAGTATAATAACAGCGATCACTTGTGAACGGAGCTTGATGGACTGCACAGAGATATCCTCCCCTCCATGGCTGCAAAGGTGTTCCACCTCGCAAGCTATATGCTTGAGCAACTGGTGTCTCTTTACTGATGAGTCTCAAGTCACCTTCTTTTGTTAATTGATAAACAACCAAGGGTTCATGAGAGTAGATGATATAGATCTTGTCGTTCACTACTAATGGTGCCCAATTCTTCTCAATCTCCAGGCCAAGTGGTGACTCCATGATCTTCAAGTTTACGATTCTAGACCCATCGACTTCGAATACTGCTTGCTCAACTCTGAATGGTGAGCCGTTGACACCTCTGCTAACTGATGCGCCAATTCCGTAGAGCTTTCCTGCGGCCGTAAAGAGTCGGATATCCTCGATTCCATAGCTGCCCCTCATTGTTTCACTGCTAGAAGCATCATATTTAAGCTCAGCTATACCTTTTATAACCAAACAATCGTCTAGGTAGTAGACGTAATTCTCAGTCTTATGCCCGCCCTTGTCTGCATATGCCCAAATACTGTCATTTAAGGCATAAAAGTTTGAGGAGCGAGTCACGCAGATGTACTTTCCATCGAATTTGATAATCGATGG
>Ga0315906_10010922_pt1 | contig 10615 bp, 9 predicted proteins | sample LakEriMetagenome_4_FD_203526 | JGI IMG/M metagenome (GOLD analysis project Ga0315906, IMG submission 203526) | Freshwater fungal communities from buoy surface, Lake Erie, Ohio, United States - Buoy 2 MA122 | ecosystem: Environmental > Aquatic > Freshwater > Lake > Lake biofilm | place: USA: Lake...
GCTCATTTTTCAGCACCCCAACCTACGCAGTTTGTCGATCATGTCGTTCTTGTTTGCCATTAGTCAGATGTCGCTGACAGGCTATCTTGTGACCTTTTTATACGAAGACCTTGGCTGGAGCCTTGTAGCAGCCGGGGGCGCACTGACTGTCGCCCAAGGGGGCGGTGTGGCGGGCCGGATGCTGTGGGGTTATATCGCCGACCGCTGGCTCGGTGCGAGCATGATGCTGATTGTGATTGCGGGGCTTCTTACCATCGGCTGTGTCGGGACTGCTCTGCTAACCCCTGACTCCTCGCCTTGGTTGCTCTTTCCAATCCTTGCAATTTTTGGTTCGTCTGCTGTTGGCTGGAACGGTGTGTTTTTAGCAGAAATTGCGCGGCAAGCACCGATTGGGCAAGCGAGCCTTGCCACCGGCGGCACACTGTGCATCACCTTCCTCGGTGTGATGATAGGTCCTGCTATGTTTGGTTTGTTGGCTGGGGCCTTAGGCAGCTATGGATCGAGCTACGGCTTGCTAGGCCTAGTCGGGGTGCTGTGTGTCTTGACCTTGTGGCCGTTGTACCGCGCTTCAAAGACGAAAGCCGCATGACCTCACCCCCAGCCGCGCAATCAGTACTTTTAACTCCTCAGCCCTTGCAGTGGTTAAAAGGTTGCGGTTTCTTTTTGTTTTCGATCACGATGTTTGCCACGCTCGATGCGTTAGCAAAAGGCCTTGTGCATGTTTATTCGGCCCCACTCGTGAACTTTTCACGCTATACGGTGATTGTCGTGCTGGCGTTTAGCGCTCTGTTGCTCAGAGGTTACAGCTTTCGGGTGGCGCCCTCCGAACGCAATCTCTTGCTCTTGCGTGGAGTTTTGCTTGGGGTGTCTGGCACAGCCTTTATGCCTAGCCTTCAGTACATGCCACTTGCTGAGGCAACAGCAATTTATTTTGTGTCACCTCTCATCGTCCTGATCTTTGCTCCGATGATGCTCGGTGAGAAAGTAGGACTCAAACAATATCTGGCGCTTGCTGCGGGCATGATTGGCATGCTGTTTATTGTGAAGCCTGGGAGTGGGGAAATCTCCTTAATCGGAACGACGTTGCTGCTCATTTCAGCATTGAGTTTCGCACTTGTTCAAATCTATACACGCAAGCTTTCTCACCGCGTGCATAGCGAACAAATTTTCGTGTATGCCGCCAGCACGTGCTGGTGTATTGGTGCGGTCACAACATTAATTTTTTGGCCAACGCTGTGGCCAACGTCGATAGACTGGGCGTGGATTTTGTTGATGAGCGTGGTTGGAGGACTGGGTCAGTACGCGTTGATCTATGCGTATAAATATGTTCCAGCCTCGAGCCTCGCGCCACTTAATTACTTCCAGCTAGTGCTCGCGGTGATCTACGGCGAGCTCCTGTTTGGACAGATGCCCACACTCTCTTCGTTGGCGGGCATCGTCCTCGTTGTTGTGGCAGGTTTGTCGCTTACGCTTCCCATGTTGATTACATATCTGCGGTCTCGTTGAGCCGCAGCAACCACAGCAATAACGCTCAGGGCAAGAAGCTTTCGCCTCGAATCAGATCGGCAAACGTTTCGCGTTGGCGCACAACGTAATACTTGTCGCCATCGACCATGACTTCGGCCGCACGTGGACGGCTGTTGTAGTTGCCTGCCATCACAAAGCTGTACGCTCCAGCAGACTCAATTGCAAGCATGTCGCCTTCGTGCAAAGCCAGCTGCCGCGCCCGTGCTAGCCAATCGGCGCTTTCACAAACAGGTCCGACCACGTCGTAGAGCGCGCTTGAATCGTTGCGAGGCGTGACAGGCAACACCCCATGCCAGGCCTCGTACAGCGCGGGCCGCATCAGATCATTCATCGCGGCGTCGACAATGGCAAAATTGCGCGCGTCAGCGTGTTTCAGATACTGTACCGTTGTGAGCAAGACCCCTGCGTTACCCACAAGCGAGCGTCCTGGCTCGAGGACAAGTTCAAGCTCCTCAACCCCGCGCGCCTTTAACTGTGCAAAGACTTTGTCGAGAAGCACTTTCGGCGCTAAGGGGGTCTCATCGTCGTAACGAATACCCAGCCCGCCACCGAGGTCCAGATGTTTTAGCTTGATACCCAGCTTGGTTAGCTGATCAATCAACTTAAGCAGTTTATCCAGCGCATCCAGATAGGGAGCGACCTCCGTGATCTGTGAGCCAATGTGACAGTCCACACCGACAACGGAGATTCCCGGAAGTGACGCAGCCAGTTGATAGGCAGCAGGAGCGTCTTCGATGGCAATGCCAAATTTATTTTCTTTCAGACCCGTGGAAATATACGGATGCGTTTGTGCATCTACGTCGGGATTCACGCGCAAAGATACCGCTGCCGTCTTGCTCATTTCGCAGGCGACTTGCGAGAGACGCTTGAGTTCTGGGACGGACTCGACGTTAAAACACTTTACGCCAGCCTCAAGGGCGGCACGCATTTCCCACGCTTGTTTACCAACACCCGAAAACACCACCTTCGCGGGATCTGCACCGGCGGCCAATACACGGGCTAATTCGCCGCCCGAAACAATATCAAAGCCACTCCCGAGTCGCACGAATTCTTTGAGCACAGCCAGGTTTGAGTTGGCCTTCATCCCATAACAGACCAATACGCGGTGTGCGCCAATCGCCTCCTGATAAGACGACCAGGCGGCTGCAAGCGCAGCCTTCGAGTACACATACAGCGGGGTACCTAGTGCGCGACCGAGTTCCGCGAGCGAAACCCCTTCGGCGTATAGGGCGCCGTTGCGATAACTAAAAAAAGGTGAGCCGGCAGGGGTGGCCAGAGCGTTGGCCGATGCGTTGGATCCAGGAGCAGTCATGTTGGGGCTATGGGTATTGAAGGGTTCACGAACGTTCTGAAGCACAATACGGACATCAGAGATTGAGAGGGTTATTCGATCACGATCGGCGCTGGGGTCAAGATAAGGTCCTCGTCAAAGAACGGGATGACCGAATTGCCTTCGTCGGGTGGCATACCGTACATCGACTCTTGGCTGACATAGGGGCGAACCTCCGCAGGCTTGGCTGGCATATACAGCGGACCTTTAAAGCCGCAACCTACCACCCAAGCCGAGAGGGTAAGCATCGCTACAATGCGGGCATGTCGCGGAAGGTCGATTTTGCGGATCACTGCTGGCTCCCTCAAACGTGAGGACAAGGATTATGAACGATACAGAATTTCATACACGCGCAACCACCATTCTAGATGCAATAGAAGCCCAAGCGGACCACTGGTTCGAAAAGCTTGATCTAGATGTGGAAACGAAGCGAAACGGCAACGTTTTGAACCTGATTTTTGAAAACGGACACCAGGTTGTGATCAACAGCCAGGCGCCCCTGCATGAAATGTGGCTCGCAGCGCGCAGCGGTGGCTTCCATTACCGCTTTGATGGCCACCACTGGAAAGATACGCGCGGCGGCACGGACTTGCATGACACCTTGTCTGCGATTTGTTCCGAAGCGACCGGTAAGACCTTGACCGTCGAGCTGTAATTCTTGGTGTGCTTGGGGGGGATCAACCCCCTGGGTCTGGGCGACGACCTGAGCCACCCCGGTTTCCACCGAGATTATTCAAAAAGTCGCCAAGCGAGTCCTGATTGGGATCCCCAAGGCGCTTGACGGACTCCGCGGCTGGAAACTCTTTGAAGTAAAGATTTCCACCTTCAGAAATCAAGCCCTCGGGCAAAGGACCACGCTTTTGCTCGGGGAAGGTCTTGAGAGCATTTTGCATGTAGCCCAGCCAAATCGGAAGCGAAGCACCCCCCCCTGTTTCTCGCGAACCCAAGGATTTTGGTTGGTCGTAGCCCAGCCAGGCTACGCCGACTAGTTGGGGCGTATAGCCCGCGAACCAGGCATCAACCGAATCGTTGGTCGTGCCAGTCTTGCCGGCAAGATCCCCACGTTTGAGTACTTGGCGCGAACGTGCCGCCGTACCAGAGGTTGCCACCCCACGCAGCATATCGTCCATGACATAGGCAGTGCGGGCATCAATGGCGCGGGCTGCTGAATCCCCAGCAATCACAGGCTTGGCGCGCATGAGAGTCTGACCGGTTGCATCCGTAACATGATCAATCAGGAAAGGCGTCACGCGATAGCCGCCGTTTGCAAATACTGAAAAACCAGTCGCGAGCTGCATGGGTGTAACCGAACCCGAGCCCAAGGCCATCGGCAACACAGCCGCATGACGTGACTTATCAAACCCAAAGCGCGAAACATATTCTTGCGCATATTGTGGCCCAATGGATTGCAAGATGCGGATCGACACCATGTTTTTTGACCGCGCAATGGCTTCGCGCATGGAGAGCATCTGGTCGTATTGGTCCCCGTAGTTTTTAGGTGTCCACGCTTTACCTGAGCCCGTTTGTTCCGCAGTCAATTCAAACGGCTGATCCGAAATCAAGGTGCCGGGTGTCAAGCCACGCTCAAGTGAGGCTGCATAAATGAAGGGTTTAAACGACGAGCCTGGTTGACGCCACGCTTGTGTGACACGGTTGAAGTTGCCATGGTAGAAGTCAAAGCCTCCGACCATCGCGCGCAGCGCACCGTCTTGCGGCGTCATTGAGACAAACGCTGCTTGCACGGTTGGCAGGTTGAGGATTTCCCAGTACTCAGGTGCTTTGTGTAAATACACCACCGAGCCACGCTGAATCTTTAAACTTGCGGGGGCCTTGGGATTCAACGCACGTGCAATCACGCCAAGCGCACGCTTGTCGTTCACAGTGATGACTTCACTCGCGCTGCGCGCTACCTTGATTTCATTGGGCGCAACAGACAGCACGACACCAATAAGCATTTCGGTGCGATCCTGATGCTTATCAAACACGCCATCTAAAAACTCGTCAAACTTAGCCGGGTCTTTTTCCAAACCGACCGGCAGCGTCAATTGCGCCTCGGGACCTGGATAAGGCGCACGGCGGGTGTAGTCCAACACACCCTCACGCAGCGCCCGATAGGCCCACTCTTGGTCTTTAGAGTGAATCGTCGTGTAGACATTAAGACCGCGCGAATACACATTGTCTGGGTATACGCTAATCATCAGCTGACGTGCGAGTTCGGCAGCGTACTCGCCATGCACCGCATACCCTCCTGCAGGCGTGCCTTCTGCGGATTTAAGGATAATCGGCTGCGCCAGTGCCGTCTTGTATTCCGCATCAGTCAAGTAGCCCAGCGAATGCATGCGTCCCAATACGTAGCGTTGGCGCTGCACGGCGCGTGGCTTGTTGGCGATCGGGTTAAAGCGCGAAGGCGCTTTCGGAATTCCCGCCAGTAGCGCTGCATCGGCCGGGGTGATATCCGATAGTGATTTGCCTAGATAGGTGCGTGAGGCCGCGGCAAAACCATAGGCGCGGTGGCCGAGATAGATTTGGTTTAGATAGAGCTCAAGAATCTGGTCTTTCGACAGGCTGGCTTCAATTTTGAAGGTCAGCAGTAGCTCATAGAATTTACGCGAATACGTCTTTTCTGAGGACAGATAAAAGTTACGCGCGACCTGCATCGTGATTGTGCTGGCACCTTGTGACTTTTGCATAGAAATCAGGTTGGTCAACCCAGCCCGTACGACGCCAAGCCAGTCGATACCACCATGTTGATAAAACCGATCGTCCTCGGCCGACAGCACGGCTGATTTCATGATGTCGGGGATTTCGTTAAAGCGCAGAACGTTGCGACGCTCTTCGCCGAATTCACCGATCATCACTTTGTCAGAGGTGAAGATGCGCAGGGGGACGCGCGGACGATAGTCTGTCATCGCGTTCAAGTCTGGCAGGTTGGGCCACGCTAGCGCCATCGCCATTCCAAACAGCAAGGCGCCGCATAATGCCAGACCAGCCGACAAGATGGATAGTTTCAGAAGGAACCTGACCAGAAACGAGCCCCTAGGCTTTTCGTCTGGTAGGTCGTCGTCATCGCGGGGGGGATTGGATTTGCTCATTGCGTGTCATTTTAAAGGTTTTGCGCGGGTTTGCCCCAATCTATTGGTGTCTCGGGACGGTCAATGGGATAATGTTGCTATGAGTCACGAATCCGCTCCCGAGTCGCCCCAACACAGCGAGCCCCACGCAGCCGTAGACAGCGTTGTGCCAGAGCTGCCCTTGCGCGCGCTGGGCCATGACACGCCGATTTTTTTGGTGGGCATGATGGGGGCGGGAAAAACCACGATCGGTAGGGCACTTGCTCGAGCCTTGCGGCGTGATTTTCTCGATCTGGATCATGAGTTAGAAGCCCGCTGTGGTGTGCGTATTCCAGTCATCTTTGAGATCGAAGGTGAAAAAGGGTTCCGTAAGCGCGAGTGCCAGGTACTCGATGATTGCACTGTCCGTCCCGACATCGTGTTGGCAACCGGTGGTGGCGCAGTAATCGCGGCTGAAAACCGCAGTGCCTTGCGCACCCGCGGGCTGGTCGTGTACCTACGTGCCAGTGTGGACGAGCTCTTTCGACGCACGAGCCGGGATCGCAACCGTCCTTTACTGGCGACGCCTGATCCCAAGGGAACCTTGCGGTCTTTGCTCGAAGCGCGGGAACCCTTGTACCAAGAGGTCGCTGACCTAACCGTTGACACGGGTACGATGTCGGTCGGGCAGCTTGTCCTTCAGATCGTCGACCGACTCAAACAGTTCGACAAACCCATCGACCACGCCGCGCAAAGCCGGCCAGCAAACTCATCAGAGAGCATGCGGGCTGATTTTGCAGCGAGCCATACTGGTGAGAACAAACCATGCACACCGTAACCGTCGCCACACCGGGCGGAAAATATCCCATCCACATTGCTAGTGGCCGACTCAATGCCCTGGCGGAATCTATCCCGTCTGACGCGACGACCATCGCGTTAGTCACCAATCCTGTTATTCAGGGTCTGATGGGCGAACAAGTGACCAAGGTCCTGTCCGCAACCGGCAAACGCATTGTGCCGATTGTTTTGCCCGACGGCGAGGCGCACAAAAGCTGGGAAACACTGAATCTGATTTTTGATGCCATGCTCGGCGCGCAGCTTGACCGTCGCACCGTCATCGTCGCGCTTGGTGGCGGTGTCATTGGTGATATGGCCGGTTTTGCTGCCGCCGTGTACATGCGCGGTGTGCGCTTTGTTCAGGTGCCTACGACCTTGCTATCCCAGGTAGATTCTTCCGTGGGTGGCAAGACGGCGGTCAACCACCCGCTTGGCAAAAATATGATCGGTGCGTTTTATCAACCGATCGCTGTTGAAATCGATACGGACGTACTCAACACCTTGCCTGACCGTGAGATGTCCGCGGGCCTGGCTGAAGTGATCAAGTACGGCCTGATACTGGATGCAGAGTTTTTTGCCTGGTGCGAAAAAAATGTAACGGGACTGCGCGCGCGCGACCCTGTGTTGTTAGCTGACGCCATTCGTCGTTCATGTGAATACAAAGCGTGGGTCGTCTCAAAAGACGAGCGTGAAACCGGCTTGCGTGCGATTTTGAATCTGGGCCACACCTTTGGGCACGCGATCGAAGCGGGGATGGGCTACGGCCAGTGGCTACACGGCGAAGCGGTAGGCTGCGGCCTTGTGATGGCGGCTGACCTATCTGCTGAAATGTTTGGCTTTCCCGTGGCGGATGTAGAGCGCGTACGCGCCCTGGTCGCGGCGATTGGTTGTCCGATACGTGGCCCGCGCCTAGGCGGTGTCGAAGAGTGGATGCGGTTGATGCGCGGTGATAAAAAGGCCGAAGCCGGTGAAATCAGTTTCATCATGATGCCGCAAATTGGCGAAACGATTCGTCGCGGTGCGCCAGCCGAAACCGTAGCGCGTGTGATTTTGCGCAATACAGATTAAGTCATCTCCTGGAGTAGCGATGCCGGATCCGACACTAGAGCTTGCTGCATACGCGTGTCGCCCAGAGTCAAGCCGTGGACGGCGTCACCCAGAGCCAGCACCGAGTAATCGCAGCGAGTTTCAACGCGATCGGGATCGGATTATTCACGCAGGTGCATTCCGTCGACTGGAATACAAAACGCAGGTCTTCATCAATCATGAAGGCGACTTGTTTCGCACACGCCTGACACACTCACTCGAAGTCGCGCAGATTGCGCGCGTCTTGGCGCGTAGCCTTCACCTTAACGAAGATCTAACTGAGGCGATTGCGTTGGCGCACGACCTGGGCCACACCCCGTTTGGTCATGCTGGGCAAGATGAGCTCAACGCCTGCATGCGCGAATATGCGCCAGACGCGGGAGGGTTTGAACATAATCTTCAGAGCCTACGCGTCGTAGACGAACTCGAAGAACGCTACGCGGCCTTTAATGGACTCAATCTTTGTTTTGAAACCCGGGAGGGCGTGCTCAAGCACTGCTCGCTTACACACGCGAAACGTTTGGGGGATGTGGGTCAGCGGTTCATTGAGCGCACACAGCCCTCGCTTGAGGCACAGCTCGCGAATCTGGCGGATGAAATCGTCTATAACAATCACGATATCGATGATGGCTTGCGCTCAGGCCTGCTAACAGTCGAGCAATTACAAGCGGTGCCGATCTTTGCCCGACACTATGCGCAAGTAGAAAAAAAATGGCCTGGGCTCGCGCCACGGCGTGTGATTGCGGAAACTATTCGCAGCATGATCAACACATTGATCACCGATGTCACGCAGACAACGGCGGCCAAGCTCGCCGTCGCTGCACCAACCGACGCAGACGCTGCGCGACGCAGCGGCGCGCTCGTGGCGTTTTCAAGCGCAGTGCGGCAAGAGGCGAATGACCTGAAGACTTTTTTGATTGAGAATCTATATCGTCATTACAAAGTGATGCGCATGACCAACAAAGCGCGTCGGATTGTGCGCGAGCTGTATAGTGCCTTTGTACACGAGCCCAGATTGTTGCCGCCCGACTATCGCCATGATGACGAGATGCGGCAGGCTCGTGCGATTGCAGATTACATTGCAGGAATGACCGATCGTTATGCGATTCGCGAGCATCACCGCCTGTTTCGCATGGGCGAACAGTTTGATTAACCAAGGAGTTTTCATAATGCGCTTCACGCAACCCAGTCGTTTGGCTGCCATGTGCGCCACGCTTGCCGTCTTATCGGCTTGCTCTTCTCAGCCCCCAGCGCCGATCAATAATGCGGCACCTAATGCGGCCGCTGCTCCTGTGGCGACACCTATCGCTCCCCAGCGGTCGACCGAAATCGCGCCAGTCTCGCTCGAGGCAGCCAACGCCGCCACGCAAACGACGCCACAGGCAGCGGGTGCAGCTACACCTGGAACGGGCGCGGCAGTTCTGGTGTCTGGCTCGCGCGGTAGCAACAATTCGAATCAGCTAGTGCTCGTGCAGGTTTGTCAGCCAGCGGCGTCGGGTGATCAATGTATCCTGGCCTTTGCCGATACACGTGCCGGGCAAGAGGCGAGTAGTCAGGTCACTGCGTACTTTCAGCGCACCAGCAGCCGGCCTCCGCCTAAAGTTGCAGTCGAAAGCACCTGTGCGCCAGGCTGGTTGGCGTCTGTTGTGTCTGAGCAAGGGACGGTTGAGGGCGGCGGCATCATGCAGGCTCAAGCTGCCGTGTGCGGCCATCCTTCGGCTGGCGCCGCACTCACTGCATTGCTCAATGCCTGCGACGGCCAAACACAAGGGGGATGCCGACAGTCCACGCGCGTCAAAATTTCTTGGGGGCGTTGGGATGGCACGCGCCCTCCAGGACGAGAGGCTGATATCGGGCGCCCTTTTGAAGCCGGCGCCTTTGCCGAAGGCCAGGCCTGCGACTCTGTCTTGCCGCTGCGCGAGTCCGGTCAGTGTGCAAGTATGTCAGCCGTGCAATTACGGCTAATTGGCTTGCCCTGATCTAGACTGACGGGCCAGGACACGTCCGAGGTAATGGCCCGTATGGCTCTCGCTTGAGGCGGCAATGTGTTCGGGCGTACCTTGCGCCACGATTCTGCCGCCACCATCGCCACCCTCTGGTCCCATATCGATTACCCAGTCTGCCGTCTTGATGACATCCAGATTGTGTTCGATCACCACGATCGTATTGCCAGCCTCGACAAGCTGATTCAACACACCGAGTAACAACGCGATGTCATGGAAATGCAGCCCTGTGGTGGGCTCATCCAGAATATATAGTGTGCGCCCCGTGCTGCGTCGGGAGAGCTCAAGCGATAATTTCACGCGCTGCGCCTCACCGCCCGAAAGCGTCGTGGCACTCTGCCCCAGACGCAAATAAGACAGACCAACGTCCATTAGTGTTTGCAGCTTGCGCGCGATGGCTGGAACCGCCTCGAAATACGCAAGGGCCTGCTCAACTGTTAGGTCTAGGACCTCATGGATGTTGCGGCCACGATAGCGGATCTCGAGTGTCTCGCGGTTATAGCGTTTGCCCACGCACACGTCACAAGGCACATACATATCCGGCAGAAAATGCATTTCTACTTTCACGACGCCGTCGCCCTGACATGCTTCGCAGCGCCCGCCTTTCACGTTAAAGCTAAAGCGGCCCGGATCATAGCCACGCGAGCGTGATTCGGGCACACCCGCAAAGAGTTCGCGAATAGGTGTGAAGAGTCCTGTGTAGGTCGCCGGGTTACTGCGAGGCGTACGACCGATTGGGCTTTGGTCGACACTAATGACTTTGTCGAAATGTTCAAGCCCGG
>Ga0315906_10010925_pt1 | contig 10614 bp, 7 predicted proteins | sample LakEriMetagenome_4_FD_203526 | JGI IMG/M metagenome (GOLD analysis project Ga0315906, IMG submission 203526) | Freshwater fungal communities from buoy surface, Lake Erie, Ohio, United States - Buoy 2 MA122 | ecosystem: Environmental > Aquatic > Freshwater > Lake > Lake biofilm | place: USA: Lake...
ATAATGCTGGAACTGGAACAGCACTAGACGGTGCAGGATTGGGTGGATCAGTTACAGCAGCCGCACTGTTCTTGAAACAGTTCCCGCTAATTAATGGAATCATACCAGGTATACCAAACGAACTCATCACTGAAGATGCGATAAATACGATAAACACTGAAGGTAATGTGGCAATTTATACAGAGGAATAACGAATGACAATTAAGATTAGCCAACTTGGAACTGTGGCCAGCGTGCAAGGCAATGTGCTGGTGCCAGTAGTCAGCAATATTACTGGGACTCAAACCACAGTAACAGCCAACGTTGACATAATAAAAACTTTTATAGTTGCAGAAGCAGAAGCAAATATTGTTGCGGCTAATGCGGCTACGATATTTGCCAACACTCTGATGAAAAGTTATGTTACAGGACAGATCACAGCGGCAAATGCAGGAGTAACTGCGGCTAATGTTGGTATGACAGGTTATGTTGATCAAAGCAATAGTTCATTAAAAACCTACGTAGACGGACAGATCACAGCGGCAAACTCTGCTGTTGTGGCAGCTAACTTAGGAATGAAAGGATATGTAGACAGCATATCGGGCGGTGAAAGCATAGCCAACGTCAACATGAAAAACTACGTTGATGGGCAGGTCACAGCGGCTAACGCAGGAGTAACTGCAGCCAACGTTGGCATGATAGGCTATGTTAATGGTCAGATATCAACCGCTAATACAGGAATGATTGGTTATGTAGGAGTCCAGGTTACCACTGCCAACATTGGCATGAAAGGTTACGTAGATTCACAAGTAGCAACAATCGGTGGAAGTAGTTACGGCAATGCAAATGTAGCACAATTTTTACCTACCTATAGCGGATTCCTTGGACCTAACGTTCAGATAAGCAGTGCTGTTACTAGTATTTTTACTCCATTGTCTGTGGGATTTACGCCATTAATTACCTATGCAAACACTGTATTTGCAGGAACTAGTTTAGCTAACGGGTATGTTCAGCTTAACATACAGAATATTGATAGTGTAGGTAATCTTGTCAGCGCAGATTTTATCGCCACTGCACCAAACGGCACAGACACAACCCATTACATAGATGTGGGCATCAATGGTAATAACTGGAGCTCAGGTTCATGGACCGTCAGCGGACCAAACGATGGATACGTTTATATCAATCAAGGTAATTTAACTCTAGGCACAGATACCCTAGGAACTACAGTTAAAGTTCACGTTGGCGGAACACTTGCTGGCAATGTTGTTGGCACATTCAACAGTAATGGCCTAAGCGTAGCAGGTAATGTTACTGGCACATATTTTATTGGTGATGGTAGTCAATTGACTAATTTGCCAGGCGGAGGTAGCAGCTATTCCAATGTTAATGTTGCCGCTTATTTAAATACAGCAGGTTACAATCTATATTCCAACATAAATGTAGCGGCGTATTTGACCACACAAGGTATTACCAGCTATGGAAACACGCAAGTATCTATATACCTTTCACAGTTTAATAGTAATATAATACCAAGTGCTAATGTAACCTACAGCTTGGGTAACGTTACTAATCGCTGGAAAGATCTGTATCTCAGCGGTAATACCATATTTCTAGGTGATGCTACTATTACTACAGAAGGTGGTAGATTAGTCACAACCGGAGCGGCCATCAGCCCACCAACTGGTGCTGTGGCTTTTGCTAATGTGCAACTAGAAGCTGCTACAGATTTTGCTCAGATACGCAGTTATTACGTAGACAATAACTTTGGCTATACAGCCAATCTCACGAGTTGGACTACTGCTCCTATCGTCTGGGATGAGTTACGCAGTGCTAAAATAAAAATTAACAGCACAATCGTAGCAGGTTCAACACCAGATTTTGAATCATTAGACACAGTAGGGGGTAGATTCGCTAACGCTGTTACAACATTGGATGCTACTGGTAATATAGCTAGCCTTACAATCACAGATGGCGGTGTGGGCTATGACGCATACTATCCATACTATGCCGCAGACAGCGCAGGATACAATAACAATTATATAGGACAATCATATACAGGTAGTCCTACAGGCAAGAGCTTTAGACGTATTGGTTTAATACCCACCACAGCTAGTGACGTTGGTAATATTACCAGCATTGGTAGTTTTACTAGATATAGCGATTTACCTACAGTAGGAACTAATAATTATACATGGACAGGTAATACCGGAACTACTATTAGTTTTACAGTAGATTGGTCCAGCAATACAGTAACAGCTTATACCTATACTCCAGCACTGCCAGCACTAACATCAGCCCAGGATTGGCAGAATTGGATATCAGATTATCAATCCTCAAACGATTATGGTTGGATCATTGGTAGTGGATCGATCACTGGGGCCGGTGGCACACCGATACAGGCTGTTTATGATTATCTCTCAAGAGAAGCCTTGCCAACAAGTCTGACCTATGATCAAAGTGCTACGACTTGGTATCCTGGCAATTTATTAGTTAATAATAGTTCAAGTGTGGCTTCACTATCATCAAGCACATTCTTTGTAACATTTAACAGAACTTCTATAAACTATGCTACGTTAGAAAACAGTTATGGTAATCCAGTCTACTGGTCACGTGGACTAAGTGCTGACACTGGTATCAGCTCTGGTGGTGATATGACCGTAGCGGGCGATCTAAGAGTCGCAGGTGATCTATATGTTAGCCCAACCAGCATCTATATGGGTGATCTACGCATCAGTGCTGCAGACGGTAATCTAAAAGTCAATACAGGTATTAAGTTCAGCGATGACTCCGTGCAGAGTTCTGCTTACAGCAACGTGCAGGTTGCGGCATACTTGACAGCTAATCCACCAGCAAGCACTTACAGCAACGTCCAAGTAGCCACATACTTACCAACCTATACTGGCAACGTAGCAGCTGGAAACGTAAAAGTATCTAATGCCTATAGATTTGAAACTGGTAACGTAAATATAACTAATGAAAGTAGTCATCTTAGCTTAAATCCAGACACAACAGCCAATGCTCTAGCAGGTGTAAAAATTGGCGGTAGTGGTTACTTATTAGGACCAAACAGTGCGAGAAATCTTACACTTAACTATGGCGGCATCAGTGGTGCTCTCGGTATACAGGCAAACGTAACCATTGGGACAGGGGGTTCAGGAAACTTATTTGTTGTAGGTAACGTTATTGCTCGTGATATCACAGGTGGTAATATCCTTGCTACTGGAACTAGCGGAGTTTTAGGTTTCAACGGTGGCGGGTTTGCACAACAAGCTACATCAAATGCGACGCAGGTTACCTCACACTTTACCAGTGGTAACATACAGCTGATGTCAATCGATCTAGGTGCGAGTGCTGTCCATACAGTGACTTTTGCATGTAATAAACTCACAACCAATGATTTATTACTAGTTAAGCACATTAGTGGTGGGTTAACTTCAGTATATGTAGATGCTTATGTAGCATCCGACGGCCTAGCTGTAATATGGTTGCGAGACATAACAGGTAATGGTACTGGTGCATTTACACCAATGCTCAAATACGCAATTATAAGGGCGCCTAGTGCATAAGAAAAATCATGGCTACAGAAGCGATAAATAAGAATATGACAGAAAAACAACAGGAAACAGCAGTGGAAAATCAACCTAAACGACAACCTGATGAGCGCGGTGGTATACATCTACAGGGACATATCAAGATATTTGACCCTGTGACCAAAGAAGTTTTTGTGGACAAGCGTAACGCTATCCACTATGAAAATTTCTCAGTGTGCCTAGCACAAAACGCTGCCAACAAAGGTACAAAATTCATCACAGAAATGCACTTTGGTAATGGTGGCACTACAGTTGACCCTACGGGTGTTATCACATATTTGCCTACAAACACAAACGTAGCCAATGCTGATTTGTATAATCCCACATATTTTAAAATCGTAGATGATACCAATGCGGCCAACACTGATCCTGTCAATAATAAAATGGTGGTCAATCATACACCAGGACTAAAATACACAGATATCGTGGTCAGTTGCTTGTTAGACTACGGTGAGCCCAGTGGGCAGGCAGTATTTGATAACAGCCAAACACTCAATGGTGATTTCGTGTTTGACGAATTGGGATTATTTGGTTACTTAGAGGGTGAGTCGGGATTAGGTGCAGGTTTACCATTACTGACACACGTGATTTTCAGCCCAGTGCAGAAGGCACTGAATAGACTTATTCAAATAGAATATACAGTGAGAGTTCAAACGCTAACAAACTTGACAGCATAATTAGGATAATAGAACATGTCGTATACAATTAATTTACCAGATGGATCAGTTTTAACTACCATACTTGATGGCACGATAAACAATACTGCATCTAGCTTGACCTTAGTAGGTCGCAACTACAGCGGCTATGGTGAGATTATCGCAGAAGATCTAGTAGATTTACTGGTGAATTTTGCCTTCAGTGTGGCTCCAAGCAATCCTAATACTGGACAGCTTTGGTATGACACTGGCGCAAAAATTCTAAAAGTTTATACTGCTAGTTCTACATGGAAAAACGTAGGTAGCGTCACAAGCCAAGCCACAGCACCAAGCTCAACAATAGCTGGTGACCTATGGTGGGATAGTGTAGACAAACAGTTATATGTTTATGATGGCACTACTCCTTATGCTGAGGCAGGATGGATTCTAGTCGGACCGGGTTATAGCGTAGTCGATGGTAAGAGCACAGCTATCCGTGAAACCATTAACAATGGATCGGCAGATGTTCCTGTAACAAGTTTATATCTAGATGGTGTAAGAACTGCTATCATTAGTGCCTCAAACTTTACTCCAGCTACTCCTATCACAGGATTTGGTAATATCAGAGCCGGACATAATATTAGCAGTGTATATCCAATATATGGTGTGGCAGAAAATGCCAACAATCTTGGTGGACAACAAGCGGCAAACTATTTCCGCAACAACATTAATAACAATGGCACAGGCACGCTAACAATTCTAAACAATGGTGGAATCACACTAGGTAACCATCAAGCTGTGTCAATGACTACATTAAGTAACAGCTTGGCTATCACTAATAATATCAACGGGGGTAATATTAGCTTCAGAGCCACAACTGCCAGTGTTGTTACACAATATCTCAGTATCAATGCAGTTTCGGGTGCAGTTGAAGTATTAGCCGATCCAACCACAGTATTGGGAGTAGCTACCAAACAATATGTTGACAATAGATTTATCAATGCTAATCTATGGGGTATTTCAACAGCGGTTACAGCACCAGCTGGAACTAGCAATACCATGATAGCTACTACAGAATTCGTAGCATCAGGTTTATCTGGCTTATTCCCATATAAGATCTATCAAGCTAATAGTCATTTCTGGATCAATGACAGTGGCACCGGTTCTGCAAATCTAGTCATTGACGGATCTACTATAATGACAGCTACTAGTTCTGGTGTGTATTTAGAAAATGGTGCTACAGCTAACGTAGTAACAGCTACACGTGGTGCATCAGGTGATGCGTCAGTAGCATCAACAGGTTATGTAAGGACAGCAGGACAATGGTGGGGTAATGCGGCACATCGTAGTGCTAAGATTGTCAGCACAGCTGAACCCGATCCTGGTGTAAATGATATTGGTTCTGCAGATGGTGACATCTGGTTCCAAATAGAAAGTTAATTAAGGCGAAAGAATGGCATATTCAATAACTACAACATCTGGTAGCTTTGTAGCTACTGTGCAAGATGCGACAATCAATACTACAGCTACCTCTCTGACCTTGATCGGTAGAGACTATGCGGGATATGGTGCATTCCTTAATGAAAATTTCGTGCACCTAATGGAACACTTTGCAGCCAACACAGCACCCGTAAAGAAACTTACAGGTCAGATTTGGTATGATACCAGCGTACAAGGTGGTGGCACACTAAGAGTTTGGAATCAAGGTGCAAATATCTGGAAACCAGTTGGCAGCAGTATTTCACAAGCTGGAGCACCAGCTTCGGGATCACCAGGCGATCTATGGTTTGATACCGCAAACAATCAATTATATGCTTGGAGTGAAGATGATTCAGATTGGATCCTTATCGGACCACCTAGCACCCTAGCTGGATCTGGTGCAGTTGTTACTACAATAATTGATTCAAGTTCTAACAGCCATGTGGTGATACAGTTTAAAGTAAACAATAATATTGTTGGTATCATCAGCTATGACGCCACATTTACTCCACAAACCGCTATAGCTGGATTCTCTACGATCAAACCAGGATTTAATCTAGTCAGCACCAGCACCTTAACTGGAGCCCAATTTACTGGTGATGCCAGCAACGCACTGTTATTAAATGGTGTAGGAGCTGGCCAATTCTTGCGCAGTGATCAAAATACAGCTACACCTTATAGATTGGGTGTGGGTAATTTAGTGGTAGGTAGTGACTTAACTATTTCTGCTGCTGTGGCAGAAAATGAAGTTAAGTTTATCGGAACGACTAATAACAGAGATATAAATTTTTATGCCAATGTTGGCGGTAATGTCAACATCAGACCTATCGCGATCAGCGGCAGCACAGGCAGTGTGAATTTTGAAAAATCAGTAAGCATCAACGAAAATTTATCAGCTGCAGGCACTTTATCAGTCACTGGTGCCACTACGCTAGTGGGTGCAGTTACAGTGCAAACTGGTGTATCTCCTACTAGTAATAATACCATAGATATTGGTAGCACGACAGGCACGTTTGCTAATGTCTATGCAGGAAAACTACATGGTATAGTAAATTCAACAAATGTCTATGCAGTAACCGGAACGATCTTAAATAATTTAACAGTCAATGGAACTATATTTATTGCATCAAATGTAGTAGCTACACAGAGTTATGTGACTTCAACTATAGCAACACTAGGTAAAAATAGCCAAGGTAACAAAACCATATCTGCTTCACCACCCACAGGCGGCAGTAATGGAGATATCTGGTATCAAATATAATGCCAAAGTTATATGTATTCGACAGCAATATTGCACCGGGTAATCTACAAGTCAAACAACTGTATGTAAACACTGGTGCCCCTGCTGTTCAAATAGTTTTTAGTGGTAATATTACAGCTAACGTTGGGCAACTTGTATCACAGGATAAAGGCAGTGGTAATTATGCCAATGCCACAGTAGTTACAGGTATAAATGGTAGTAATACACTGTCATTATCTTATGCAAACGTAGCGAATGTTTTTACATTAGGATCCATAACAGCAAATGTTAGTGTAGGAACTACGTATGCTAATGTTTATCCAATTTCAACTGCTAATGTTATTGCTGGCAGCTCTTGGGCTAATGTGCAATACGCTTATGTAAATGACAACGGCACTTGGAAACAGTTTTATCCCGATAACATAACCACAACAACCTACAGCACTCCAGGAACTTATACCTATACTATTCCAGCCGGAGTGCATTCTGCTAACTTAACTATAGCAGGTGCAGGAGGCGGTGGCGGAGGCTGTGATTCTCAAGCTGGTGCAGTTGGAAGATCCGGTTCTGTCGTATCCGGAACTCTTACAGTATCGCCTGGACAAGTATTAACAATAGTCGTTGGCAGTGGCGGCAATGGCGGGGTAAATGACCAAGGCAGCGCACCTGGTGGTGTGGGCGGCACAAATAATCTAGGTTATAATGGTGGTGCTGGTAGTGCTGCAGGCCCTACGCCAATTTCTGGTGGTGGTGGAGGAGGTGGCGCAGCAACAGCACTAATAGTTGGTAGCACACTATCCGCAGTAGCAGGTGGTGGTGGTGGAGGCGGTGGTGGCGGAAACGGCTCAGCTGGCCAAGGTGTAAATCCAGGAGGATCATCTGGCAGTATCGCTGGAGGTGCAGGCACTGCTAAAGGTGGAGATGGCGGTGGCGCTGGAGGAGGTGGAGGTGGTTACCCGGCTGGTGGTGCTGGTGGTGGTGTCCAAGGTGGAGATAACGGTGGATTTAGTGGAGCAGATGGGGGTAACTTTGTGCCATCAGGATGGGCAACATCATCTGCAGGTAATGGTGGAACGAATGGAGTTCGTGGAGTAAGAAGTTCAAGTCCTGGCGGCAGTGGTTACGTAACCATAGCCCCGTAAGAGTGATAAATAATATAATATTAAATAGGTTATAAAAATGGCATATACAGTAACTACAACAGCGGGAGCCGAAATAGCCACAGTGCAGGACGGTACCGTAAATACCACAGCAACTAGTATTACTTTAATTGGTAAAAACTACGCTGGTTATGGTATTTTCCTTAACGAAAACTATGTGCAACACCTAGAGAACTTCTCTAACAGCACACCACCAAATGCACCTTTAACTGGACAGCTTTGGTATGATAACGTTAACGATATCTTAAAAGTATATAACTCAGATACTAACCAATGGAAACCAATTTCCAGCAGTATCACATCATCAACAGCACCTAGTTCTGCAGTAAGTGTAACTGGTGATATTTGGTGGGATACTACTAACGCACAGTTAAAAGTATGGTCGGGCTCAGCATGGATTACCATTGGCCCATCATATACTTCGACAGCAGGAACTTCAGGTGCTGTAGTTGAAACAATTTTAGATACTAGTTCAGCTAGTCATGTAGTTGTTAAATTCTACATCAGTAACAGTGCTATAGCAATCTTAAGCAAAGATGCTACATTTACACCACAGACAGCAATTCCTGGATTCAGCACGATTATTCCGGGACTTAATTTAATCAGCCAAGCTACTCTTACAGGAGCACAGTTCACAGGAGCGACTACAGGTGCCAGCACCTTAGGTGGATTCACAGCTGCACAATTTTTATTAAAAGATACTCCACAGACTACTACAGGCGCACTAACTTTAAGTGGTGGTGCGACTATTGGTAGTGATTTGGTATTAGATGCCAGCTCAGGATCTGTAGCTGTAGTCCAAGAAACGACTAATAATAAGAACATACGATTTGATGTAAATTCAAACGGTGTCCAGACAGCCATTTTAACACTGGCAGCTTCAAGTAGAGCCGCAACACTAGCAGGTAACGTAGCAGTTGGCAGTTCATTAACTGTGGCAAACTTAACAGTGGTATCTGGAGCCATATTGCCATCTAGCGCGAATGCTATCAGCATTGGTTCGAGTGTTTTAAGTTTTGCTAACGTTTGGGCTACGACATTCCGTGGTCAAGCGATTACAGCACAATACGCTGACTTGGCAGAACGTTTTGCAGCAGATTCTGCATACCCAGCCGGAACAGTGGTAGCACTTGGTGGTGCTAAAGAAATCACAGCGGCTCTAGAAGAACTAACAGAAGATGTATTTGGTGTTGTCAGCACCAAGGCAGCATTTTTAATGAACGGTGACGCTGGCAATGACCAGACACATCCAGCTATCGCAGTGCAAGGTCGAGTTCCTGTGCGTGTAGTTGGCACAGTTCGCAAAGGTGACAGATTAGTTTCAGCAGGCGCCGGCTTAGCTCGTGCAGCCGCAAGAACAGAAATCACAGCATTTAACGTCATTGGACGTAGCTTAGAAACAAAAACAACAGCAGGCGAAGGCACAGTAGAAGCCATAGTTAAGCTAAATAGTTAAAAGGGTTACAAGGATATGGGATACGCTCAAGGTGATTTGATTCAAGCAACGGACTTCAATGGTCTAGCATCTACTACAATAGGCGGCAACGTTGCATGGGTATGGGGCACTGGGTGGCAACGTGCAGGTTACGGTCAAGATACTACCTTTCTTTCAAGTGTAACAGCATCCAGCACTGTGACAGCGACCCAATGGGCAGGACTTGTCTACACAATTAATCGTACGTTAGGACATCAAGGGCAAACACAACTAGGTGGTGGTGTTGGTGGCGCTAATATCAATATGACCGCTGGTCAAACAATTACTTACTTTGCCAATGTAGCATCAGCAGTAACACAGGTTAATACGACTAAAAATTCTTACTATGCTGTTGGGACAACAGTTACGGGCAGCAATTTTACAAGTTCAATATCATTCCCAGATTCTTTAAGTAATTATGGGTTTGCAGCAACTAGGACTGTGACATTTGCGGGTGGAGCAAATGCAGTTCGTTATTTCTTCAATGGAGGCGGCAGACTTCAATTGGTACTCACTGGAACTAATAATAATGGCACAGCACGTAGCGCAGATATCCTAAATCTATTCCAAACTTGGTTAGGGGGCAGTATCATCTATGATGCTAACAGTGCAGCTAGAACTGGCACAGGTGGAACTTTGAATTCTAGTAATGCATCAGCTGGTTACTATACATTAACTACTACACCAACACTGCTGGCTAACGTGAATAGTAATTCAGCGACATACGTATATCAATCAGACTGGGCACGAATACAGGTAAACACCAATGGGACCCAAGGATCTACAGGTGATCAGGGAACTACAGTAACATTTACATTTGGTTGTGGGGTTCAAGCACAATCGGGCTCAAACTTTAATGATGCTGTTAATGTCACATTAACCAGCAGAGTCGATATTATTCCACCAGAATCAGGATTTTTAGCTAACACTTGGGGTGTGATTGGAGTAACATAGTGAAACATCCAAATCAAGCACTCTACGGAGTGCTTTTTTTTTGGCTAAATTTCAGGCCGATAAATAGCTATATGAGCAACTTAGAAAAAATCACACAACA
>Ga0315906_10010927_pt1 | contig 10613 bp, 8 predicted proteins | sample LakEriMetagenome_4_FD_203526 | JGI IMG/M metagenome (GOLD analysis project Ga0315906, IMG submission 203526) | Freshwater fungal communities from buoy surface, Lake Erie, Ohio, United States - Buoy 2 MA122 | ecosystem: Environmental > Aquatic > Freshwater > Lake > Lake biofilm | place: USA: Lake...
CATTAAAAAGGTTTTCTGGCCAAGCTCGATAGCTGTATTTGGCCCAACCACACCAAGAGTGATGACGCCTCAATATACCATTACGGAGCCTACAACAATTTATGGCATCTCAAAATTAGCGGGTGAAAGGTGGTGTGAATATTATCATTCCAAATATGGTGTTGATGTGCGGAGTATACGTTATCCCGGGTTGATTTCATATGCATCTCTTCCGGGGGGAGGTACAACGGATTATGCAGTAGATATATTTTATCAGGCGAAACTAAAAGGATCATATACAAGTTTCTTGAGAGAAGATTCAGCTTTGCCAATGATGTACATGGAAGATGCTATTCGAGCTACCATTGAGTTGATGGAGGCAAAAATTGAAAATGTTAAGATTAGATCTTCCTACAATTTGGCTGGTTGTTCTTTTACACCTGCTGAGTTGACAGAAGAAATCAGAAAACATTTGCCTGATTTTCATCTGTCTTGCCAACCGGATTTTCGTCAGGCTATTGCAGATAGTTGGCCTATGTCGGTTGATGACAGCGAAGCACGAAAAGATTGGGGTTGGATTCCGGCGTTTGGCTTGTCTGAAATTGTAAGAATCATGCTTGAAAATGTGAATCCATCGAAAATTTAATTCGATGAAAGAAAATTTTTTCGTCGAAACAAATTATCTATTAAGCGAAAAAAAAATGCTTTTCAAATTGGTTGATTGTAAAAAATGACTATATTTCGAAATCAAATTTAACTTTTGTCATGTTTTCAGCTCGTCTGATTCTTATCATTATTTCTTTTGTTGCCCTAAATACGGGCTTTTCAAGCCCGTTGTACCCAGCCAAAGCTGGTCAGCCCGGGGACATAAACAAAAAAGATACCGAGGGCAGAAAACAAGGTCGATGGATTTATTTTGGAAAAGATAGGCCACAAGAGGGGTATCCTGCAGAGGGCAAAATCGAAGAGGGCGATTACAAAGACGACAGAAAAGAAGGTAAATGGACGAAATATCACAACGACGGTGAAACTCCTAAGTTGATTGGTGAATATGTGAATAATAGACCTCAAGGAACCTATGTAAAGTACTACGCCAATGGAAAGGTAAAAGAACAGGGTACTTTTATTCGAAATCTTTACCAGGACTCATTGAAAAGATTTCATGAAAACGGAAAGGTAGAATATGTTGCCAAGTACAACGAAGAGGGAAAAGAACAGGGAGCGGTCAAATACTTTTATCCGAATGGTCAAGTTGAGTTTGAATATGTGGCAAATGATGGAAAACCATCAGGAAAAGCAGTTCGTTACTATGAAAACGGTGACGTGAAGGAAATCATTTTCTACAACGCAGAAGGCACTGTTGAAAAAAGTGAACAGAAAGAAATGGTGAATCCTGCAATTAAGGTAGTTGATCCAGGTGTTTCAAAAGAAACTGCTCCAAAAGTAAATTCTCCCAAAACGAAAGGAGCAAAATTCCAGCCAAATGGATACAACAAAGTGTACAATTCAAATGATGAAATTTGGCAAGATGGTAATTTTAAGGACGGATTGCTTTGGGATGGCAAAGTTTATGAATACGATCGCGACGGCATCTTGTTAAAGGTTAAAGTTTACAAGAATGGTTTGTATCATTCCGATGGGCAATTATAGGATTTAGTAAATTATAGGAGGCTGTCCCATCAGGACGGCCTTTTTTTTGGAATTTTTAGTGTAATATTAAAATCACTTTTTTCATGTCGAAACTTCCTGAATTCAAATCTGAATATATTCAGTCTCCTACTGTTGATAAGGTTGGTGTTGAGGAAAGAGTTGCACGTTTTCAGTCCAGAAGTATCAAAAGTGACTCCAAGAAACAAGGTCTTAAGATGGTTCTGAGCATGATCGACCTGACCACTCTTGAAGGAAAGGATACGCCCGGTAAGGTTAGACAACTATGCTACAAAGCAGCACATTTGCATGATCAACACGAAGGACTACCGACGGTGGCAGCCGTTTGTGTGTATCCTTCAATGGTAAGCACCGCGAAAAATGCTTTAAAAGGAACATCTATAAAAGTAGCTTCAGTTTCTACTGCCTTTCCTGCTGGACAGGCTCCTATGGATGTCAAGATAATGGATACTAAATTTGCGGTTGATCAGGGTGCGGATGAGGTTGACATGGTTATTTCAAGAGGGAAATTTCTTTCAGGAGAATATTCCTATGTGTTTGATGAAATTGCACGAATAAAAGATGTTTGTGGACAGGCACGTTTGAAAGTAATTCTTGAAACTGGCGAGCTCGCTACCTTGGATAACGTGCGCATGGCATCAGACCTTGCGATTCATGCCGGAGCTGATTTTATCAAAACCTCTACTGGAAAGATTCAGCCTGCAGCGACCATGCAAGTTACTTTCACAATGTTGATGGCAATTCGAGATCATTTTGACAAAACAGGAAAAATGGTGGGCATGAAGCCGGCAGGTGGCATCTCAACCTCTAAATTGGCATTACATAATCTGGTAATGGTCAAAGAGCTACTTGGAGATGCATGGCTCGACAATCATTGGTTCCGATTTGGTGCTAGTAGTCTTGCAAATGATGTATTGATGCAAATAATTAAATCAGAATCAGGAATTTACCAGTCTCCTGACTATTTTTCTATCGACTGATATGGCTAAGAAAAGTTCAAACAAAACAACATCCTGGGATTATGCGCCCTCTCTGGAAAGCACCTCTCACATAAAAATCAAAGAGCACTACGATCTTTTCATAGATGGTAAATGGGTCAAACCAAGTTCAGGAAAATACTTTGTTACAATAAACCCAGCGAATGAAACGGTTCTTTCGAATGTGGCCCATGGAAATCGGCAGGACATTGATAAGGCCGTCGCTGCTGCGAAAAAAGCGTACAAAGGATGGAGTAATTTGTCCGGTTCGGAACGTGGAAAATACCTTTACCGAATTGCACGATTAATTCAAGAAAGATCCAGAGAGTTTGCCGTAATTGAAACATTGGATGCCGGTAAGACAATTCGTGAGTCACGGGATGTGGATGTTCCCCTTGCAGCTAATCATTTTTTCTATTATGCTGGTTGGGCCGATAAATTGGAATACGCGTTTCCGAATAGAAAGGTAACTTCGATTGGTGTAGCTGGACAGATTATTCCATGGAATTTCCCACTGCTCATGGCAGCCTGGAAGATTGCGCCTGCTCTGGCAACCGGAAATACGGTTGTACTCAAACCTGCAGAAACAACACCTCTCACAGCATTAAAACTTGCAGAATTGATGGAAGATGCAGGGTTACCTCATGGAGTGGTCAACATTGTAACTGGTTTTGGTGATACCGGGGCAGCTTTGGTAGATCATCCGGATGTAGACAAGATTGCATTCACTGGTTCAACCGGTGTTGGAAAATTGATCCAAAAAGCCGTTGCAGGCACAACTAAAAAAGTTACGCTGGAGCTTGGTGGCAAATCTGCTAATATCATTTTTGACGATGCGCCTATCGATCAAGCTGTGGAGGGCATTATCAACGGTATTTTCTTCAATCAGGGACATGTATGTTGCGCAGGTTCACGTTTGTTTGTTCAGGAAAATATTTCCGAGCTTGTCATTCGCAAATTGCGACAGCGTATGGATTCACTTTATGTGGGGGATCCTTTGGATAAGAATACAGATATCGGGGCAATAAATTCGAAAGAACAATTGCAAACTATTCAACGCTACATAGAACTAGGAAAGGAAGAAGGAGCAGACTTGTACCAGCCAGCATGCACTATTCCTTCGAAAGGTTATTTCTGTGCGCCTACAATTTTCATGGATGTGGCTCAATCCAGCGTAATTGCTCAGGAGGAGATTTTTGGTCCGGTACTAACAATTCAAACATTCAGAACTGTCGATGAGGTCATTCAGAAAGCGAACAATACTCCCTATGGTCTGGCAGCCGGTGTTTGGACAGACAAAGGATCCCGAATTTTTAATCTGACCACAAAATTGCGGGCTGGTGTAGTTTGGGCCAATACCTACAACAAGTTTGATCCGACCTCTCCATTTGGCGGATACAAGGAAAGTGGATTTGGGCGTGAAGGTGGACTTCATGGATTACAGGCATATGTAAAATTGAGTTGATCATGACAAGATTGGAGATTTTAAAAACATACAAATTGTATATCGGTGGGCAGTTTCCAAGAACTGAGTCGGGAAGGTATTATCCTCTTACAGACAAAAATGGAAAGGTGCTGGCTAACATATGTCTTTCTTCAAGAAAGGATGTGCGCAATGCAGTGCAGGCAGCACGTAAAGCATTTGGTTCATGGGCAGAACGTTCCGCCTTTAACCGAAGTCAAATTCTTTACCGAATCGCAGAAATGCTTGAAGGAAGAAGAGATCAGTTCATTTCTGAACTTATGCTTCAAGGTAGCTCGAAAGCGGAGGCTTCCAAAGAATTGGATTTAGCGATTGAGAGGGTAGTATACTACGCAGGTTGGTGTGATAAATTCCAGCAGGTATTAAGCTCTGTAAACCCGGTTTCTACCTCCCATTTCAACTTTTCTGTTCTGGAACCCACGGGTGTAATTGGAGTGCTATCACCGCAAGACAGTTCTCTTATCGGATTGGTATCCGTCGTCTTGCCAGCTATTGCTGGGGGAAATGCGTGCGTAGTCCTTGCCTCAGAAAATTTACCGTTATGTTCCATAACGTTTGCCGAATTATTAAATTCTTCTGACTTACCGGGGGGCGTGGTCAATATACTTACGGGTACAGTTAACGAACTGCTCGAAACATTTGCGACGCACATGGACATCAATGCCGTCAGTTATTCAGGAAAAGATCCAGAGGTAATTACAAAACTGAAAGAGCAATCAGTCTTAAATGTGAAAAGAGTCTTTTCTTACGACAAAACATGGATGGATGCGGCTGCTCAGGACTTGTATATGATTGCCGATCTGCAAGAGGTTAAAACGACCTGGCACCCTATCGAGAATATAGGTGGCGCAACCTCCTCTTATTGATAGTTAGTTAAGATCGATCGTTAAAGGCAGCCTGTAGCGGCTTCTGACAACCTGACCTTTGTATTTCCCGGGTGTCCATCTTGGGCTTCTCTTAAGCAAGTCTACGTAGTAACTGAGGTCCGTACTGCATTTGTTGTGCGCTTTAATATTGCTTAGGCTGCCATCTTTCTCAACTACGAAATCCAGAAAGACATGGGTAAAGCAATGGGATCCCAATTCGGCATAGATCTCTTCGTTGATCAATAGGTCCTGTTGTATCCATACCATCATGGAATCAAAGCCTCCTGGAAATTCAGCTTCGGGCTCGGGATTCTCATAGATGACTGTGTCCTCTTGAGAAAAACTTTTGAGTGCACAAAACATAACGAAAAAGAAAAGAACTAATCGCATGATGAACTATTTTACAATATAAAAAATCCCCGGAATATGTTTCCGAGGATTTCTGATGTATATACCAGTTAAATTATCCTATCAAATCACTGTAGACTGACGCGTCAAGCAGGTTTTCTACTTGAGAAGGGTCAGACATTCTAACTTTGATCATCCATCCCTCTCCATAAGGGTCTGAATTCACCAACTCCGGATTTGCTTCAAGGTTCGCGTTGAATTCTACGATTTCTCCACTCAAAGGCATAAAAAGATCAGAGACAGTCTTTACTGCTTCAACAGAACCAAAAACTTCCTCCTGATCAAGGGTTTCGCCTTCGGTTTCAATTTCTACATAGACAATATCTCCTAATTCTCCTTGTGCGAAATCAGTGATTCCAACAATGGCAACGTCGCCTTCGACGCGCACCCACTCGTGATCTTTTGTGTACTTTAAGTTTCCTGGAACGTTCATGCTAATCTTATTTAGAACAAATGTAAAATTTTTTCGATGGTTCACTGCAACCAGATCATTATTATTCTGCACACTTTGTGATGCCAAATATTGTGTAAACATGAATAAACATCAACAACACAACTCTTTTACTAAATTTGTATCCTATGGTAAATCAGGAGCAACTCAAGGAAATTTTAGGGAGAATAGAGGCCATTGCAGCTTATTTGAAGATTACTGAGAAACGAGTACAACTGAAAGAGGAGGAGCTTAAAACCCAAGATCCCTCTTTTTGGGATGATCCAAAAACAGCAGAGGCTCAAATGAAGTCGATCCGTACGCTTAAATTTTGGATCGAAGCCTACGATAAACTTAAGAATTCGTATGATGATCTTGAAGTACTCATTGAATTTGTTAAAGAGGGTGCGGCAGACGAATCAGAGGTGGATGAGGCACACAAGCTTTTGTTGAACGATGTAGAAGAACTCGAACTTAAAAATATGCTTTCCGGTGAAGAGGATGCCTTGAGTACGGTATTACAGATTACTGCAGGCGCTGGAGGCACGGAGAGTTGTGACTGGGCATCCATGCTCATGCGCATGTACATGATGTGGGGGCAGAAGAATGGCTACAAGATCAAGGAATTGAATTTTCAGGAAGGTGATGTAGCAGGGGTAAAGACAGTAACGCTAGAATTTGAAGGAGAATTTGCGTTCGGATATTTGAAAGGAGAAAACGGAGTTCATCGACTCGTTCGAATTTCGCCCTTTGACTCCAATGCCAAACGCCACACCTCTTTTGTTTCAGTCTATGTATACCCTTTGGTTGATGATAACATTGAAATTAATATCAATCCTGCAGATATTTCCTGGGACACCTTCCGATCAGGCGGTGCCGGAGGTCAAAATGTCAATAAGGTGGAGACAGCAGTTCGTTTAAAGCATGCTCCCTCCGGGATAATTATAGAAAACTCCGAGTCTCGTTCACAGTTGGCGAATAAGGAAAAGGCCATGCAATTGTTGCGTTCACAGCTCTACGAACTAGAATTGAGAGCCCGAATGGAAAAACGAAGTGAGATTGAAGCGGGCAAGAAAAAAATAGAATGGGGTTCACAGATACGTAATTATGTCATGCATCCTTACAAGTTAGTCAAAGACGTCAGGACCGGACATGAAACAGGAAATGTGGATGCTGTAATGGATGGTGATATTGGAGAGTTTTTAAAGGCTTTTCTAATGATGTATGGAGGCGATTAAATCTGTAATTAAGTAAGACTACGTATTTATTCAACAAATTTCACTTAAACTTACTTGAAGGCTATCCTTTAATTTACGAAAGGCTTCCAACTTTTATTTCTTTTAAGGTTACTGATTCTGTTGCTTTGTTCTATGAAAGCAGCACGAAATATATCAGGACTAATCAAAACATGGGTTGTTTTGATGTTCACTTTTAACCTAGTGGCGCAATCAAATGATCAGTATTTAATTGTTCGTTTGAAAAAAGATCAGGCAGGTAAATCCGTCGATCACCGGGCTGTGTTTTCTGAATGTAAGGAATTTCATTTTATTCCATCAAAAGATGGTTCCCTTTATAGGTTGACCCTGGATGCAGAAAAATCAAGTGACTTCATCGAGAAGTTGAGGTCAAATTCGAATGTCGAACATGTTGAAATAGATTATCGAGCAGAATTAAATGGGGAACAAACAAGCATTCATCCTGAAGATCCTCATTACTATAAGCAATGGGCGTTTGAAAACAGCGGAAATATTCCATTTGCGCCCTCAAAAGTGGGTGCTGATATTGAAATGGAAAAGGCATGGGCCATTGAACAAGGAGATTCAAGTGTGGTAGTGGCAATAATCGACACCGGAGTGAAATGGGACCATCCTGAATTCAACGGACGGATTTGGACAAATCACGCTGAAATACCAAATAACGGACTGGATGACGATTCGAATGGATATGTTGACGATGTTCAAGGATGGGATTTCGCTGACCTCGATAACAACCCAACAGACATGAATGGACATGGAACCAACATTGCATCGATCGTAGGTGCCAATCCAAACAATTCAATTGGGTTTGCCGGTATGGATTGGAATTGTAAGTTGATGAATTTAAAAGTGATGAATGAAAATGCATTTTACTCATGGTGGATCGAAGCTATCTATTATGCCGTAGATAATGGAGCGCACGTTCTGAACATGTCTCTGGGAGGCGACGTTGAGTCTCAAGAATTGATCAATGCTGTGAATTATGCACTTTCTCATAATGTTATTGTGGTGGTTTCTATGGGGAATGGCAATACGAATAAAATTTCATATCCTTCAAATGTGCCGGGTGTGATTGCAGTTGGATCCACAGATCCCGACGACAATCGCAGTGAAGTGTTCAACTGGAGTCCAAATGCAGGTAGCAATTATGGGGAACATATATCTGTTGTGGCGCCTGGGAGCTATATTTTCGGAGTGAGTTACAAGGATGAATCAGATTTTAACACGTATTATTCCGGTACTTCGCAGGCAACTGCCTACGTTTCAGGCTTGGCCTCTTTGCTTAAAGCACAATTGCCTGAGTATTCAAATGCCCAAATAAAACAGTTGATTGAGCAGACTTCAGAGGATCAGATTGGAAAAACTTCAGAGGATAGTATCGGAAAGGATGATTTTTATGGAAATGGAAGAATCAATGCATTCAATGCCTTAAGCAAGAATGATCCTTCAAACTTTGAGCTCAATGGTGAAGACATTAGTTTGTATCCGAATCCGGCAAATGGAAAATTTGTAGTTCGTTACCCAAATCAAGTAGAATTCATCCGGGTGAGCAATTTGATGGGTGAGAGGATAGTAGATTTAACGAATAATCAGAGTGAAAGCATGGAGATAACTCTTTCCGAACAAGGAGTTTTTGTAGTCACTTTTATTCATAAAAAACAAATCGTTTCAAAAAAGGTAGTCGTTCTTTAACCATTAACGGCTAAAGTTTAACCATTGACCAAGGAATTAAACAAATGGCAACATTCGGTTAACATAAGCCAATATTGTTCTGTATATAGTTTTATTGTGACTTAACTTTGTATATTGTCAATCAAAAAACTATACACGTGAAGTCTCGCGATCGCTCAAACGGATCAAGTTTTGATAAGTTCAACATTAGGTTGAGGAATAGTATACTTTTATCCGGTTTCCTGATTTTAATTTTTTCTAATCTTTTTGCCGCCAGTTGGTACGTGAATGACAATTCGCTCCTAGGGGACATTTATTGTACTTCCGTTGGATCAGCAGGTAATTCAGGCAGTTTGCCCTCTTCACCAAAAGCTTCATTGAGTTCGATCATTGCGCTTGCAGGGGTTGTAAATGGAGACACGGTGTATGTGGATAAGGGAAATTTCAACGAAGTCAACCTCACCATCAACAAATCACTCGTTATTATAGGGGCAGGTCCTGGAAATACTGTTTTCACCGGCAATGCCTCTGTAAATCGGTTTGCTTCTATCACAGCTGACAACGTCAAAATTAAAAATCTAACACTTCGTAATTATTACCTAAACGCCAATGGCCAGGTAATCACTATGACAGGCAGAACGGGTATTTTGTTTGAAAATGTAACCATTAAAGACAATCAAGGTTCCGCTGCGTCAGGGGTTAATTTTGATCTAACAAATTCTAATGTAACCTTTTTTGCATGTGTTTTCAGCTGTTCAGGATGGAATGCGGATGGAGGTGGAACGATACGTTCAACAGGTGGAACACTAGATATCGAAAGATGTGTGTTTAAGGAGGTTAGAAATTTCGCAATTTCTGGAAATGGAGGTGCCATCGAAATGCAATCATCTGTTATTGTTACAATTATCAACTCAACCTTCGATAATTGTAGCGCTAGGAGAGGTGGAGCCATTTATCAAGGAAGTGGAACATTAATTGTTTCAGGTAGCTGTTTCACAGATAATTTTACTGCCGGTGATCTGAGTGACCCAAGTAATGGTGGGGGTGCCTACTATTCTAATGCCCCTGCTGGATCTTCATGTTCCTTTACAAATTGCTCTTTTACAGGAAATAAAGTTAGCCGTAACGGTGACCAAAACTCTTCTTGCGATGGTGGCACTGTTTTATTCAGAGGTGCAAATGGAACATTTTCCTTCGATAAATGCAGCTTTGACAATATCTCAACCTCGGCCTTCGATAAAGGGCAGGATTTTTATTTGGATGAGGGTACATTGACTGGAACAATTTCGAATTGCTCATTTGGGGCATCCACGAATGCAAATGGTGGAGCCAAGGTGAATATTTACAATTTTGATCTTGAGGGCGGGGATGTAATCATCACTAATTCTAGTTCATGGACATTTACCGGCCTTGCATTTAGTGCGATCGATACCAATCCGCAAACATGGGATCCTTCCCTCTCTGGACCAAATACAGTCTGTGCAGATCCCTCAAATATTGCACCCTGTGGTTCAACTGTGGATTGTGCATCTGAGTCTGTAGCACCTGTAATCTTCAATTGCGCAACTGACCAGACTATTACGGATTGCTCGCCTATCGGGGATTACACACCAGAGCTTTTGGCCTTTGATGATTGTAGCTTCTCTATTGTGCAATCCCCGGCATCAGGGACACTTTTGCCGAATGGAAGCCATGTGATAACTTTTACTGTCTCAGATCAAAGCCCGAATAGTCCTGATGCTACTTGCTCAATTACTGTGACTGTATCTGGTTGCGTTTGTACTCCTCCACCTGCACCAACGGGCAGTGCTTCACAGAGCTTTTGTTTGTCAGACGGGCCTACTGTTGCAGATCTTTCAGCGACGAGCGCAGGCA
>Ga0315906_10010928_pt1 | contig 10612 bp, 10 predicted proteins | sample LakEriMetagenome_4_FD_203526 | JGI IMG/M metagenome (GOLD analysis project Ga0315906, IMG submission 203526) | Freshwater fungal communities from buoy surface, Lake Erie, Ohio, United States - Buoy 2 MA122 | ecosystem: Environmental > Aquatic > Freshwater > Lake > Lake biofilm | place: USA...
TCTTCAATATCTTCTATCTTTGCTCGTGAATAATCTTTAGCGCTCTTATACTTTTTAAAGAGTGCTGGCGTTACTTGATTGACTCTCTTGTCTGTGCACTGCGCTGATAAAACTGTTGCAACCAATAATTGCAAAGGATTGTTAAAATCTAACTCGCAGCGAATATTTGGATATGTCTTACACAAAATGCGATAGACAGCCTTGGCTTGGCTTCGAGTTTCCCTATCCGCGCTCATGCGAGTAAAGTACCCTTCGTGGCCCTAGAAGAAGATGTCGTTCGTCGCGCACCACTATTTACTGCGCTAGATGAAGCCTCTGCCGTATCACTTCGCGCATCAATGGATAGCGTCAAGATCTCTAAAGGAAACATCCTCTTCGCCGAAGGCGATGAAGGTGATCACCTATACGTAATCCTCGAAGGCAAGTTAAAACTCGGTACTTCAAGTGGTGATGGTCGCGAAAACTTACTTTCAATTCTTGGACCCGGTGAAATGTTCGGTGAACTCTCCCTCTTTGATCCCGGCCCACGCACATCAACTGCAACAGCAGTCACAGATGCGAAACTTTTAACTCTTAGTCATGACAAGTTAATTCCTTGGCTCCGCCAAAATCCAGATGTTGCACTTCATTTACTTGCTCGTCTTTCACAACGTCTTCGCCGCACAAACGAAGCAGTTGGCGATTTAGTTTTCTCAGACGTTCCTGGTCGCGTCGCAAAAGCTCTTCTTGATCTTGGTGAGCGTTTTGGTAAAACAACTGATGCAGGTTTGCTCGTTAATCACGACCTCACACAAGAAGAGCTTGCTCAACTAGTTGGCGCATCTCGCGAGACTGTAAATAAAGCACTTGCAGATTTCGCTGGCCGCAACTGGCTAAAACTCGATGGACGCTCAGTCTTAATTACTGATTTAGAACGTCTTTCAAAGCGCGGTAAGTAAAGCTACTTTCTCTCAATCTGGATAGTGTCATTAGATCCTGATTTAACTAATGAAATCTTCACACCATTTGAGATCAAAGACTCTCCTTGATACATCACATAATTGAGATCCCAGCTGTTCTGCACAATTCCAACTCCATTTACTAAATGGATTCCGAAGTTTTCATATCCAGGCACAGGCTTTCCTTGAATAGAAACAAAGCCGTGATTCGCCCCAGATAACTTCACATATGTTGAAGGTGCTTCAAATAACTTATTGCGATTATCAACTGCGGTATCAACGATGTATGTCATCACACCTTGTGCTTGTTTATTAAGCAGTGGAGACCATTTATCAACGCGGTGAGACTCCACAACCAATACTCGACGCCCATCTAGTTTGATCATCACCGAACTAATGCCTTTTTGTTCTCGTTCAATAGGAACAAGAGTTATGAGCGTTTTCGTTAGTTTTTCCACTTCCACGCAATAGGTATCACTTGGTTCGGCCCAATCTAGAGTCAGGGCTTCCCAAGCATTTAAATAATGTGTGGGGCTGTCATCAAAATTCATAATTCCACCCATCACTGGTGGCATGAATGGTGAGTGTCCAGCTAAACCTTGTGCGTGCAGGGTCTCGTGCACCAGGTAAAGCCATGGTGTTCGCTTTGATTCATAAGTTTCTTTTCCGATAGCAAACATTGCTGGAGCAATTACTCCGTCTTTTGTTTGAATCGGATACCACTGTCTATTTTGTCCGACAGCAACAATTTTCTGAATGTCTTCTGGGTATATAACCCAGAATGCGGCAGCTTTTTCAACGTTAACAACTTTTTCAATCTCAGATACGTACTCTTCTTTAATCTCTCTGGTGATCTGAGCATCTGCTCCAACTTCAGCGACATCCAAAACTTGTGATTCCTTGGGTGCTCTTATCCACTTGTCATAGGTAACAAAATCCCACGTTAATTTCTTACGCGAATACCAATTGAGCCACTCTGAAGAGTTCTTAACAATTTCATCAATCGCAGCTTTTGGCGTTCCAGTCCCCGGAGAATCTGAAAAATCCATTCCAACAACAACTATTTTCTCTCTACCTGAATTAACGAAACCAGGTTCTGGCTCTGCTGGAAAAGCAATCGCACGGTGTCGCATACTCAAAGGACGTTGATCTGAAATTTTGCACGCACTTAAATCACTTGGAGATACAGGGATTGAAATCGGAAGGTCTATGCCGTTATTCCATTTTAGTTTTATGCCAGATTTAACACACGTATATTTCTTGCCGTTGAATTCAATACTCTGTCCAGATTTCTTACATGCAGACCCAGCTTTAATTGCTGCAGAATTAGCCGAAAGGGTTGGCAACGAAAAAATCAGAACTAATCCCGTGACAAGTGCGATGGACTTTCTTGTCATGGGTAAAAAACTAATCCGCGATTTCTACCGTTAACTCAATTTCAACAGGTGAATCCAAAGGCAATTCTGCTACACCAATTGCAGAACGTGCATGCTTTCCTGCTTCACCCCAGATGTGTACAAAGAGTTCTGATGCGCCATTAACGACCACTGGCTGTGCGACATAACCAGATGCACCATTTACATAACCAACTACGCGAACAACCTTTGAAATCTTATTTACATCAGCAACAAGAGCAACAGCAGCCAAAGCATTTAGGGCACAGATCTGTGCAAGCTCTTTCGCGCGCTCAGGAGAAACTGTTGAACCAACTTTTCCAGTGCCAGCCATTTCACCATTTACCAGTGGCAACTGACCTGCTGTGAAAACAATGTTGCCAGTACGTACCGCAGGGACGTACGCAGCAACTGGTTTTGCAGCGACAGGAAGTTCTAGACCTAGTTCTGCAAGCTTTGCGCGAACGTCAGTGCTCACTTAATTTCTCGCTTCATGTAAGCAACTAATTGTTCGCCAGTACCTGGTGCAGGAATTACTTGTACGAGTTCCCAACCATCTGAACCCCATGTATCAAGGATCTGCTTTGTTGCGTGAGATAACAATGGAACTGTTGCGTATTCAAATTTCATTTGTTGAGCGCTGCTTTCACTAGTCCGGATACGGTGCCACCATCTGCTTTTCCTGCTACTTGCGACTTAATGACACCCATTACTTTGCCCATGTCCCCTGGACCGCTTGCACCAGTCTGTGCAATCGCAGCATCAATGAGCTTCTTAATTTCATCTTCGCTCATCTGCTCAGGTAAATACTTAGCAATTACTTCGCCCTCAGATTTTTCAAGCGCTGCTTTATCCGCACGCCCTGCATCAGCAAACGCCTCTGCGGCTTCGCGGCGCTTCTTAGCCTCACGTGAAAGCACTGTAATGATTTCTGCATCAGTAAGCGTGCGTGCTTCTTTTCCTGATACTTCTTCATTTGTAATCGCAGTTAAAACCATGCGAATAGTGCCAGAAACGATTTCGTTGCGGCCGCGAATAGCTTCGGTGAGATCTGCTTGCAGAGTTTCTTTAATGCTCATGGGGATAGCCTACTTAGTAAATTCAACGGCTAGTAATTCAGCAATCTGCGCTGTATTAAGCGCAGCGCCCTTACGTAAATTATCTCCGCATACGAATAGGTCTAAAGCCATTGGATCATCAATGCTCTTTCGAACACGACCTACCCAAGTTGGGTCAGTACCAACAACATCTGCTGGTGTTGGGAACTTGTAATTCTCGGGATCATCAACCAACTTAACTCCAGCTGCATTAGCAAGAATGTCCTGCGCTGCTTTGCGTGATGGCTCTTTCTCAAAGATAGCGTGAACGGTCAGTGAGTGAGTTGTAATCACCGGAACACGAACACATGTGGCTGAAACCTTAAGGTCGGCAAGCCCCAGAATTTTTCGTGATTCATTGCGAACTTTTAATTCTTCTGATGAATAACCATCGGCCTTTAGCGATCCAGCCCAAGGAATAACGTTGAGTGCAAGTGGTGATGGGAACGGACCAAGATCAGAAACTAGTTTGTGTACGTCCCCTGCAACGTCTCCCGCATCTGTACCAGCAACTTCTTTCATCTGTGCACGAAGTGCATCGATACCTGATTGACCCGCACCTGATGCTGCTTGATAAGAAGAGACAACTAATTCTTTTAATTCGTAAGTTTTGTGCAGTGCACCCATTGCAACAATCATTGAAAGAGTTGTGCAATTTGGATTAGAGATAATTCCGCGTGGACGTTGCTTAACCATCTCTGGATTTACTTCTGGAACAACTAGTGGAACATCGGCATCCATTCGGAATGCACCAGAGTTATCAACCACAACCGCGCCACGTGATGCCGCAATTGGTGCCCACTCTGCAGAGACTTCGTCCGGCACGTCAAACATCGCAACATCAATGCCATCGAACGCCTCAGGTGATAAAGCAACAACAGTTAGTTCTTCTCCGCGGCACTTAAGTTTCTTTCCCGCACTGCGAGCAGATGCGATCAAACGAATCTCGCCCCATACATCAGGACGTTCAGACAAAATGCTGAGCATTACTGTGCCAACTGCGCCAGTAGCGCCAACAACCGCGAGTGATGGTTTGTTACTCATCGTCCTGTGCCTCCGTACACAACTGCTTCGATTTGATCAGCATCTAGTTCGAAGGCTGTATGTGCTGCTTTTACTGCACGATCTAAATCTGATTCGCGACAAACAATTGAGATGCGAATTTCTGAAGTAGAAATCATTTCAATGTTTACACCTGCCTCTGACATTGCGGCAAAGAATGTTGCTGTTACACCGGGGTGTGATCGCATGCCAGCGCCAACTAGTGAGAGCTTGCCGATTTGATCATCGTATTGAATGGATGCAAAACCGACTTCACCTTGAATGCCCTTTAAAATCTTTGATGCATTAGCACCCTCTGCCTTTGGCAGAGTAAATGAAATATCTGTTAAACCAGTAGCGGCTGCAGAAACATTTTGAACAATCATGTCGATGTTGATGTCAGCATCGGCAATTGATTGGAAGATGCGCGCAGCAACACCGGTGCGATCTGGCACACCAACGATGGTGATCTTTGCTTCGGATTTATCGTGTGCGATACCCGAGATGATTGCTTGCTCCATGTTGCCTCCTTCAGGGTGATCTTTGACCACCCATGTTCCTTCGTTGGTTGTAAAAGATGAACGGACGTGAATTGGTAGGTCATATCTACGTGCATACTCAACGCAACGCAGATGTAAAACTTTTGCACCGGACGCGGCTAGCTCGAGCATCTCGTCATACGTAACAGTTTTTAGTTTTCTTGCAGCAGGCACAACTCGTGGGTCCGCACTAAAGACGCCATCAACATCTGTATAAATCTCACAGACATCTGCTTCAAGGGCCGCTGCTAATGCAACAGCAGTTGTATCTGATCCACCGCGACCAAGCGTTGTTACATCTTTTGTATCTTGAGAGATTCCTTGGAAACCAGCAACGATTGCAATTGCACCTTCTTCTAGTGCTTCTTGAATACGTCCCGGTGTCACATCAATAATGCGAGCGCGACCATGTGCGCTATCTGTAATAACTCCTGCTTGGCTTCCTGTAAATGAACGAGCTTCGTGACCTAAATTAGAAATAGCCATTGCAAGAAGTGCCATCGAAATTCGCTCGCCAGCTGTCAGCAACATATCTAGTTCGCGACCGGTCGGAATAGGAGTGATCTGATTTGCTAGATCAATTAGTTCATCAGTTGTATCGCCCATCGCAGAGACCACAACGACAACTTTGTTGCCATCGCGCTTTGAGGCCACGATTCGAGCAGCCACCCGCTTCATGCCTTCGGCATCAGCGACGGATGAGCCGCCGTACTTTTGAACGATTAATCCCATGCGCAAAGCATGACAGGCTCAAAGAGTGATTTGTAATCGAATTACGGGATTTCTCAAATAATGATACGGCAGGCATCTCAAATAACGAGATAATTAGTTTTCGACGTTCCTTCTGCCTTCAAACGCTCTTCCAAGCGTAACTTCGTCCGCATATTCCAGATCCCCACCCACTGGCAGACCACTAGCTAAACGGGACACCTTTATATCCAAAGGCTTAATCAATCGAGCTAAGTACGTAGCCGTTGCCTCGCCTTCAAGGTTTGGATCCGTTGCCAAGATAACTTCAGTAATCGCTGAATCAGAAAGCCGCGTCATCAGCTCTTTAATTCTTAATTGATCAGGACCAATTCCATCAATAGGACTAATGGCTCCACCAAGCACGTGGTACTTGCCACGAAACTCTCTTGTCCGCTCAATTGCAATCACATCTTTACTCTCTTCAACCACACAAATCTGTGAGACATCACGACGCGGATCACGACAGATGCGGCACTCTGTTTCTTCAGAAACGTTTCCGCACTGAGTACAAAACTTCACACGTTCTTTGACAGTCCTAATCGCATCTACCAACGCTGCTGCAATATCAGCATCTGATTGCAAGATATGAAAAGCAATGCGCTGCGCGCTCTTTGGTCCAACACCAGGCAAGCGACCAAGTGCGTCAATTAGATTTTGAATCGCACCTTCATACATTCCACTCATTATTACTTCTTATCCGTAATAACTTGTGCGCCCAGCTCGCGAGCCAACAAAGCTGCACCGCTTAACTGTTCTACATCACTTGGTGATTCATCCACGCGCACAGCACGTGATGCTGGCGTATTTGGATTCACCGATGGATCCACCACACAATCAATCTTGCGGTCTAGTCCCACAACTTCAATAAATGCTTGGCGCAGAATCTCATCGCTTTCAGATCGAACAAATGAATCTCGTGCACCAGCATTAACGATTCCAATCGTAATGTTGGTCTCATCGACGCCAAGGATCTGTGCGCTCGCTGATAACAGAGACCACGTCAATCTACGACGCTTCTTAACATTTTCGATTACGTCCGGCCAGATTCGTCGAAGGCCAGCAATGTCCATACTTCCAACTGAAACCTTCTTCTCAGTTGGTTGTTCCGAAGACACGGGAAGAACTTTTTTAGTGTCTTCTTGAACAACAACTTTTGAAGAAACCTTTGGAGCACTAGGAGCTGCCGTAGGCATTGGCGCAATGTTTTCGACGCGCTCTAAACGCTCGATGCGCGCAAGTAATCCAGTCTCTGTTGCATCGCTTATTGGTAACAAGATGCGACCGCAGATGAGTTCGAGAATCAATCGCGGTGCGGTAGCACCGCGCATCTCTGTTAATCCTTGCGCGGCGATGTCAGCTGCGCGAGATAAAGATGCGGTGCCGATGCGCTGTGATTGGTTGCGCATGCGTTCTAGTTGGTCATCTGGCATATCGCGCAAGATTGAATTGGCACTTGTTTCGCCCAATGCATCGACAATCATCAAGTCACGTAATCGTTCTAATAAGTCTGCTGTGAATCTCTTTGGATCGTGACCACTTTCGATCACGCGATCGATAGTTGCGAATAATGAGCCGGCATCGTGTGCTGCAAGTGCATCAATTGCATCATCGAGTAATGCGCCATCTGTGAAACCAAGAAGTTGTACTGCGATGTCATAGCTCACGCCATCTTTGCCAGCACCTGCAAGTAATTGCCCGAGCACGGATAACGCATCGCGCACTGATCCACCGCTTGCGCGAACCACCAATGGCAATACACCTTTAGCTACTTCCACGCCTTCTGCCGCGCAAATCTTTTCTAAGTGCGAAGTAAGAATGCCTGGTGGCACTAAACGGAACGGATAATGGTGTGTACGAGAGCGAATAGTAGAAATGAGTTTTTCTGGTTCCGTAGTTGCAAATATAAAAATAACGTGAGGAGGTGGCTCTTCAACCACTTTGAGCAAAGCATTTGCCGCACCCGGTCCAAGTTGGTGTGCCTCGTCAATAATGTAAATTTTGTACTTGCTATTTACTGGAGCAAAGAAAGCTTTATCTCTTAAATCTCTTGCATCATCTACTAAACCATGAGTTGCAGCATCTAATTCAATAACATCAATTGACCCTGGACCATTTGCTACTAAATCTTTACATGATTGACACTCACCGCACGGAGATGGTGTTGGACCTTTTTCACAATTTAATGAACGCGCCATGATGCGCGCACTAGAAGTTTTTCCGCACCCACGTGGACCGCTAAATAAATAAGCATGATGTGTGCGACCAGATGACAGAGCATTGCTTAAAGGAACAGTTACATGTTCTTGACCAATAACATCTGCAAATACAGAAGGGCGATACTTGCGATACAACGCTAGTGACATCACATCCCCTTCCGTAGTTACTTGAAAAATTTAAAGGATCCCTCGCGCACCCGCTAGAGCGCACCTACCCTTGCTGTATTCCTACCCTGGGGGAGTTCAGTGCGATAATGCCGCACGAGGGATCTGGTCTAAGCATAGTTAGCGCACCGATAGAGTTCTTCCCCTCAGGAGGATTCGCATAGTGGCCGAGTGCGCACGCTTGGAAAGCGTGTAAAGGGCAACCTTTCAGGGGTTCAAATCCCCTATCCTCCGCAGAAGGCATAAAAAAGGAGAGAGCAATGAAGATCAAGTCATTATTTGTAGCGGTTTTGCTTATGGGAGGGGTTCTCGTTCCGCCTGCTCAAGCAAGTGAAAAACCAACCGTTGAATCCTTTACTTTCTCTCCACAGGAAGTGGATCTCTCCATACCTAAGCCCTCTGTCCAATTTGAACTAGTTATTTCCCATCCTAAAGGAATCGAATCGGTTTCAACATTTCTAACATTAACGAATGCTCGCAATGACACTTTCTCAACATACTTGACTCGAACTGATTCAAATTTTGCCTCAACAAAAGTTGTATTTAAAGGTGCTTTAAATCTTCCAAGGGATACCGCTCCAGGTGTTTACACATTTTCCACCGCCAGTATTAGAAATAATCCTTCTGCGGGTTATCAATATGAAACTGGAATTATTGAAGGGGGTAAAGTTAGAAATCTAATCGGAGCAGAAAGTGGAGTTTTAGTTCGGTTAAATGGTGAATTAAACCTAGATTATGAAACTTTTGTAGGTCCGAGTTATGACTCAACCTTGGGAATTTCTTATAGCGATCCCTCAAGATTTAATTTATTAAATACTCCAATTTGGAAGGTGGGAGAATCTTTAGACCCAACAAAATACTTTGAATTAAAAGTTCCTGATTTGCCACTTTCTGTTACTGTAACTTCTTCATTGGCAGGTTCATGTACGTCCAATGGAAAAGTGCTTGAATTTACTAAAGAAGGCACGTGCTCATTTATTGTTTCAACACCTAAAACGCCTAACTATAATGAGAAAAAAATAAATCAATCGGTGACAATAACTTCTGCAAGAATCAAACCAACCTTAACTCTCAATAAGATTTCAAATCAAGATGTTAAGGATTTGGGAAAATTAATTGAGATTGGACGTGTTTATAGTACCGCTGATGGTTATGTGCTTCCTTTAAGTGCTACTCCTGCCACATGTCTCGCTAGTGGATTATTTGTTAAGCTCATTTCGGCCGGAACATGTAAAGTCACTTATCAAACGCCCGCTAATTCATCCTTTCTCGAATCAGATTTATACACTGTAAGTTTTGAAATTCTCAAGGACGGACAACCAGTTGTTGTTCCAACGCCAGTTGCAACACCAACACCAGTTGCCACTCCAACACCAACAGCCAAACCAGTTGTAAAGAAAACCATCACCTGCGTAAAGGGCAAGAAAACAGTTAAGAAGACTGCAATTAGCCCTAAGTGTCCTGCGGGTTACAAACTAAAGAAATAAGTTAAATCTCGACGCCAATGTATTTGGTTTCGAGGAACTCGTGGATTCCATCGAATCCACCTTCGCGTCCTAGGCCGCTCTGCTTCACGCCACCAAATGGTGCAGCAGGGTCAGAGATAACGCCTTTATTGATTGCGACCATTCCTGATTCGATTGCTTCGGCTGTGCGAATAGCGCGTGCGAGATCTTTAGTGAATACATAACTAATAAGTCCAAAGTCTGTGGAGTTAGCTAGTTGTACTGCTTCGGCATCCGTTTCGAAAGTAACGATTGGTGCGACTGGACCAAAGACTTCGTGGTTGAGAATGTCATTTGTTTTATCAACTGAGATAACTGTTGCTGGATAGAAGGCGCCAGCGCCTTCTGGTGTGGTGCCGCCGGTGTGGATTTTTCCGCCAGCTTTTACAGCGGCATCAACGAGTTCTGCAATCTTGTTGCGTTCTTTAACAGAGACACTTGCACCGAGTTGTATTCCAGCGTCTGTGCCTTTACCCATCTTTAGTTGTGACATAGCTTGTGAGAATTCTTTTGTGAATTGTTCCGCAATGCTCTTTTGTACATAAACGCGATTAGCGGCTGTGCACGCAGCGCCACCGTTACGCATCTTGGCGAGCATTAATCCAGCAACTGCTGCAGGGATATCCGCGTCTTCAAATACAACAAATGGTGCGTTGCCACCGAGTTCCATGGAGCAACGGATGACGCGATCAGCTGCTTCGCGAATAAGAACACGACCAACTTCTGTGGATCCGGTGAATGAAAGATTTTTGACTCGTGGATCGTGCAAAATCTTTGAGATTGATTCGCCAACTTTTTCAGGAAGGATGACGTTAATAACTCCCTTAGGAACACCAGCACGTTCCATGATGTCAACGATTGCGAGCGCTGTGAGTGGAGTTTCAGATGCTGGTTTTAAAATCATTGTGCAGCCCGCTGCAATTGCTGGACCAATCTTGCGTGTGGCCATTGCTGCTGGGAAGTTCCA
>Ga0315906_10010929_pt1 | contig 10611 bp, 8 predicted proteins | sample LakEriMetagenome_4_FD_203526 | JGI IMG/M metagenome (GOLD analysis project Ga0315906, IMG submission 203526) | Freshwater fungal communities from buoy surface, Lake Erie, Ohio, United States - Buoy 2 MA122 | ecosystem: Environmental > Aquatic > Freshwater > Lake > Lake biofilm | place: USA: Lake...
CGCTACTCCGTGATGGCCATGTACTACCACCACCAGCTGGATGAACCGCGCTATTTCGGGGTAAGCACACCGGGCACCGCCTGGTCGGATGAAGTGAATGTGGAGCTCGAGTTCCACCCGGACGACCGACTCTACGGTCTGGTCGGAGTGGCCTGGGCCACGCCACACCGCGCCGCCCGTTCGGTGTTCGGTGACGACTCGCAACTGGTGCTTGAGCTGTTCGTCTCCTACACCTTTCGCTGAGCAACCGGTGCCGATGGGTCCCCGGCCGCCACCCTGTCGCACGGCGTCCGGCGTGTTACCCTTGCCCCGCCGTGGTTGGCCCGCTACAGGGCAGGTCACCACCCGTCATACCCTTTGCAACGCAGGAGGAAGCGCCTCATGAAGGCCGTCGTCGCCAACAAGCTCAACGAATACTCGGTCACCAGCGTCGATCTCGATCCGCCGAAGATGGGAGAGGTGCTGATCAAGATGAAGGCGACCGGCGTTTGCCACTCGGATCTCTCCGTGATCAACGGAACCATCCCCAGCCCCTTCCCTGTCGTGCTGGGTCATGAGGGGGCCGGCATCGTGGAACAGGTCGGCGAAGGCGTCAGCAACGTGAAGCCCGGCGATCACGTGGTGATCTCGTTCATCCCGCATTGTGGCGACTGCTTTTATTGCCTGCATCAGGAGCCCTATCTCTGCTCCGGTGCCAAGCAGGACGGCAATCTGTTCGACGGCACCACCCGGGTGTCCAAGGACGGCCAGCGCATCTTCGTGATGTCCTTCGTCGGCATCATGGCCGAGTATGCCGTGGTACCTGCGGCATGCGTCATCGCCATCGACAAGTCCTTCGACTTCAAGGCTGCGGCCCTCGTCGGCTGCGGCGTGACCACCGGCGTCGGCGCGGCCATCAAGACCGCAGACATCCGCCCCGGCTCGACGGTGGCCGTCTTCGGCTGCGGTGGCGTGGGCCTCAACGTAATCCAGGGCGCCCGCATCGCCGGCGCCGCCCGGATCATCGCCTGCGATCTGTCACTGGAGAAAATGCAGATCGCGAAAGAATTCGGCGCCACGGACATCATCGATCCGGGCTCGGACATGGTGAAACAGGTCATCGGCATGACCAACGGAATTGGTGTCGATTACGCCTTCGATGTGGTCGGACACAGCAAGGTCATCGAATCCTGCATCAAGGCCACCCGCAAGAACGGCACCGCCGTGCTGGTGGGTGTGGGACGCCTGGATGATCGTTTCTCGGTGAATGCGGCCATCCTGCCCTTCACGGCCAAGACCATCAAAGGCTGCATGTACGGAAGCGCCAACTTCAAGGTGGACTTCCCCATGTATCTCGACTTCTACCGTTCCGGCAAACTTGATCTTGACCGCCTGATCACCAAGGTCTACACCTTGGACGAAGCGCCCCAAGCCTTCGAGGACATGGAAAAAGGCAAGAATGCCCGGGGCGTGATCGTTCACCCCTGAGGTCCGGCGCCGGGTTCACGCCCTGCTCGCACGAAGCCGGACGGATCACCGTCCGGCTGTACCAAACCTCCACAGATAAGCCCGGCTATCAGGCCTGCGCGCCTGCGGCATGCCCCTTCACTACCCGGGTACCCTGCAGCCAGGCACCCAGCACCAGCAAGGCCAGTCCGATCACCCTGTAGCTCGGCGCATAGCCGAAATGATCGATGGCAAGGCCCAGTCCCCAGGCCCCGATGGCCTGGCCCGCAAACAGCACGAAAGCCATCATCGAGACAGCAGTGCCCCGGGCCTCGGGAATCAGCTCGGTGGCGAGCGTCTGCAGCGTGTTGTGCATGAGATAGATGGCAAGACCCAGTAGCACCAGAATGGGCGCTGCCGCCTGCCAATCGTGCAACGCGACCAGGGCAAAGAAGGTCATGGTCATGAGCAGGCCGCCGAGCGCAATCATGCGTCGTGGACCGAGGTGCCTGATCAACCAGCGCACGCTCAAGGTGTAGCAGAGGCTGCCCAGACCCACGCACATCAGCATGAGGCCCGCAGCAGTGAGATTGAGTCCGTAGGACTCATTGAGCAGCGCGCCCAGGAACGCCGTGCCTCCGAACAGCAGCATGCCTTCCAGAAACACCGCGAGCATCACTTCCCGACCCTTGCGGGTGGCGAATACAGCGCGATAGCGCCCGAAGGCACCACCCGGTGCGCTGACCTGTTGCGGGGGAAGCTTGATACGCCGCGTGCCCATCCAGACGATGAGGGTGACCAGCGCGGTCAGGCCACCATAGGCCCAGAAAAGACTGCGCCACCCCAGCTGGTCTGCCCAGACTCCTCCGATACCGGAACCCACGATCTGGCCCAGCACCACGCCGCTGATATACCGGGCGAGCGCACTCTGGCGCTCCTGCAGGGGCACGTGATCGCCAATGAAGGCGAGCGACAGCGGCACGATTGCGGCGCCACAGGCGCCGGTGAGAAAGCGCCAGAGCAGGAGGCCATCGAGGGTCCGCGAGAAGCCGCACAGGGTGATGCACAGGGCGGACAGCCCCATGGCAGCGAGGATGACGCGCAGCTTTCCGATGCGATCACCGAGGGGCCCGTAGAGCAGTACACACAAGCCGTAAGGTAGCGAATAGGCGGCAATGATGAGACTGGCACGCCCGATGCTGACGGAGAATTCCGCGGCCAGAACCGGCAGCAAAGGATCGATCATGCGCATCACGACCACGGCGGCAAAGCCGGCGACGCTCAACATGAAGACCAGGGATTTCACCGCCGGATTGTAGCGATTTGTTGCCTGCCGCGCCGGCCGTCACAGTCCCCGGCAGGCCCCGGCAGGCCCCGGCAGGCGCGGACAGGGAATTTCGGGCTCAGCCGGCGTGGATGGCTGTGATGAGTTCGCGCCAGCGGGTGAAGTGGCCCTCACCGCCCATCGTCATGTAGAGCGAAACCCGATCCAGCAGCCCGGTATAGCGCTGCCTGATGAGCCCACCAATCTCGCCCGGTTTGCCGATGATGGCCACGGCTTCCAGCAGGGAATCCGGCACAGCACCCGGCATCTCATCCATGCGTCCCTGCCGCATGAGATTGCCGAGTTCCTTGCCGAGGGCGTGCAGCCCGAGATATTCGAGGACTGCGCCGTAACTCGGGGTGGAGGCGTAGAACGACACCTGCTTGCGCACTTGCGCCGCCATCTGGTCCATCTCGGCCTGGGTCTCACCCGTGATCACGAAGACCGGCGAATACAGCACGAGGTCTTCCACGCGACGGTTGCCGAGCCTAGCTCCTTCATCGAGGGCAGGCCGCACCACATCGCGCAGATAGCCCGCCGTATGCATGGGATGAACGTGGAAACCATCAGCCACTTCACCGGCCGCCCGACACATGCGGGGATTCACGCCAGCGAGATAGATCGGGATACGTGGATGCTCGAGCGGCCCCGGATTGAAGAACGGATTGATGAGCCGGAACTGGTAGAACGGCCCTTGGTAGTCAGGCTTGCTTTCGTTCTGGAACGTGTCCCAGATTGCGCGCACGCAGCGGATGTAGTCGGTGACCCTGGCGGCGGGATGCTCGAATGGCGCCGAAAAACGGCGCTCCACATGCGCACGCACCTGGGTGCCGAGGCCAAGATGGAAACGTCCATCACTATAGCGCTGCATGTCCCACGCCGTCTGCGCCATGGAGAAAGGCGTGCGTGCGAAAGCCACAGCAATATTGGTCCCGAGTTCCAGGCGCTTTGTATTTGCAGCCGCATAGGCCAGCGGGAAGAAAGCATCGTTGGCGGCCTCGAAAGTCCACACCCCGTCGAAACCGAGTGTTTCAACCTCAGCCGCCCGGGCTGCGATCTCGGCCGGCATCGCCGCCGGCAACAGGCAATCAATCTTCATCACTCTCCACTCTCCGGTCTTGTGCCGGCGGTTGTAATCAGAACGCTTCGGCAGCGAGCGCCATCAACGGCTCTGCGCCCACTTCCACCCGGGCGCGGTGCACGGCAGTCTCCGGCAGGGCATGCCTGAAAAAATAGTGCGCCGTGATGCGCTTGTTGGAGTGGAATTCACTCTCTCCCTTGGCCAGCGTGCGCTCCGCCAGCACGAGCATGCGCAGCCACAGGTGCCCCATCGCGACCAGCGCCATGAGGCAGAGATACGGGGTGGATGCGGCGCCTGCATGCTCGGGCCGCGCCATGGCATTACGCATCAGCCAGCTCGTCGCTGTCTGCAGATCAGCCAGTGCGCAGCCGAGGGTTTCGGCCGCCTCGGAGGTTGCAGCATTCTTGCGGGCTTCCTCTATCCCGGCGCTCACCTCATGCATGAAAAGCCGCAAGGCACGTCCGCCATTGGCAGCCAGCTTGCGCCCCACCAGATCCAGCGCCTGTACCCCATTGGTGCCCTCATAGACCATGGCGATACGCGCATCACGCACGAACTGTTCCATGCCCCAGTCGCGCACATAGCCATGACCGCCGAAGCACTGCTGGGCATTGGTGGCGTTCTGGTAGCCCTGGTCCGTGAACCAGGCCTTGATCACGGGAGTCAGCAGCCCGATGAGATCGTCTGCATCCTGGCGCGCTTCCGGCGTGGAGGCGAGGTGCGCAAGATCCACTTGCAGAGCACCCCACAAGGCCAGTGCCCGCGCGCCCTCGTTGAATGCGCGTGCCGTCATCAGCATGCGGCGCACATCGGGATGCACGATGATGGGATCCGCAGGGCCTCCCGGATTCCTCGGTCCGCCCAGGGCACGCCCCTGGAGGCGGTCGCGCGCGTAGGCGGCGGCGTTCTGGGTTGCAACCTCGGATATTGCGAGTCCCTGCAGACCGACGCCCAGGCGCGCTGCATTCATCATGATGAACATGGCACGCAAGCCCTTGTCGCGTTCGCCCACCAGGTAGCCTGTGGCACCCTCGTAATTCATGACACAGGTGGCATTGCCGTGGATGCCCATCTTTTCCTCAATGGCGCCACAGCTGACGCCATTGCGCGCGCCAAGGCTGCCGTCGGCATTGACGAGGAACTTCGGCACGATGAAGAGAGAAATTCCCTTCACCGATTCGGGCGAGCCCGGAATGCGCGCCAGCACCAGGTGGATGATGTTTTCGGCGAGATCATGCTCCCCCGCCGAAATGAAGATCTTGGTCCCCGTGAGCCGGTAGCTGCCGTCGGCCGCGGGTTCGGCGCGTGTGCGCAGCAGTCCGAGATCGGTCCCGCAGTGGGATTCGGTCAGGTTCATGGTGCCGGTCCAGCGGCCGGCGACCATCGGTGGCAGATACAGCGCTTTCTGATCATCCGAGCCAACCGCCGTAATCGCGGCAATGGCACCCAAGGTCAAGCCGGGATACATGGAGAAGGCCATATTGGCCGAGATCAGGTATTCCTCGAAGGCGGTGGAAATCACATGCGGCAGGCCTTGCCCGCCGTAGGCTGGATCGCCGGACAGTCCACCCCAGCCGGCTTCCACGAACTGCCGGTAGGCCTGCTTGAAGCCCGGCGGGGTGGAGACTGTATGGTCCGCGTGGCGCGTGCAGCCCACCCTGTCACCCGTCTGGTTGAGGGGTTGCAGCACCTCCTCGGTGAAGCGGCCGCCTTCTTCCAGAATGGAGTTGACCAGCGGGGGCGTGAGTTCGCCAAAGCCGGGCAGCGCGGCATACTGGCCGAGTTCCAGCACCTCTTCGAGTACGAAGCGCGTATCGCGCACCGGCGCCTTGTAGGTCGGCATGGTCAATCTCCGGAATTCTGCTGATCGAAAGGAAGATTATGCGCGGGGTCGCGCGCAGGGTCATCAGGCCTCGCGGCACTCAGCCTCGGCTTGTGCGGCCGGGTGCGCGCGCCGTCCGTCCGACGGGCATGGTATCGAGTGGCAGCTGTGTGGTGTACTTGACCCTGCGCAAGGCGGGACTGCAGCGGGTCTCCTTGATGCCACGGATGCGGTGAAGCTTGTCCGTCATGAATCGTTCGAAGGCCGCAACGTTGGGCACGACCACCCGCAGCAGGTAATCGCTGTCGCCCATCATGAGGTAGGCTTCCATCACCTCGGGCAGGCTGCGCAAGGCCTTGTCCATGGCGCGAAACAATTCCGAGTCATGCTTCTCGACCTTCACGTGCACGAACACGGTGGTCTCGACGCCCGCCGCCGCCCCATCCACCAGGGCCACGGTGCCGGTGATCACGCCTTCCTTGCGTAGCCGCATCACACGCCGCCAGCACGGGGTTTTCGACAGGCCCACACGGGTCGCAAGGGCCTCCGCGGACAGTGTGCCGTCCCGCTGCAACTCATCCAGGATTCGGATATCGAGCCGGTCCAGCGCAACATTCATCCTTCTATCCTCGTTTAATGGAAACATTCATCCCGAGCATACCGCCTTCGGGTCGAAATCAGGAACATACAGCCCCGGGGCTTGCGGCATCATTCCCATGCCGGTTGCCGGGATCCAGCCCCACGAAGGTCGGCTCCCTCGGGACGACTGCCCAGCCATGAACCGGGCAGTCCATCCCCCGCAACCGGGCCCCGCCAGCACATCGTTCAACACAAGAGGTCCCTCATGCACGCCAACCTTTCAATCGGCCAGTACCTGATAGAACGATTGCAGGCACAGGGCATCCGCGATGTCTTCGGCATCCCGGGTGATTTCGTGCTCGGCTTCTACCAGATGCTGGAACAGAGCCCATTGCGCGTCATCGGCACCTGCAATGAACTGAACGCCGGCTATGCCGCAGACGCCTATGCGCGACTGAACGGAATCAGTGCGGTCTGCGTGACCTACAACGTCGGAGGACTCAGCCTCGTCAATGCTGTGGCCGGGGCGTATGCGGAAAAGAGCCCTCTGGTCGTGATAACGGGTTCACCCGGCATGGCTGAGCGTCGCGGCAACCCGCTGCTGCACCATCGCGTGGGCGCCTTCTCGACCCAGCGCGACATTTTTGAAAAAGTGACTGTCGCAGCCGTGGTGCTGGACGACCCGGAGACAGCCTTCAGGGAGATAGATCGCTGCCTCGAGCTGGCCCGCCTGCATCAGCGACCTGTCTATATCGAGATTCCCCGTGACATGGTGGAAGTCATCCCGCCCCACCCGCACAAGCCATTCAGCCTGCCGAGGGAAAGTGAACCCGAGGCCTTGCGTGAGGCGATCGCGGAGGCGCGTGAGCTCCTCGCCAAGGCCAGGCGTCCGGTGATCCTGGCCGGGCTGGAAGTCCACCGCTGTCGTCTGGGTGATACGGTGATGGCGTTCGCCGAACGGCATGGGATCCCGATTTGTTCCACCATTCTCAGCAAATCGGTGATCGACGAGCGCCATCCGCTTTACCTCGGCGTCTATGAAGGCGCCATGAGCCGAGAAGCCGTCCAGCGCTATGTGGAGGACAGCGACTGCCTGATCCTGCTGGGCGTGTTCATGACCGACATGGAGCTCGGCATCTACACGGCAACCCTCAATCCCGAAAACTGGATCTTCGCAAGCCTCGAAGATCTCAGGATTCGTCATCACCATTTCCACCAGGTGCAATTCGCCGATTTCGTGCAGGGCCTCGCGGCCGCAGAATTACCGGCTCGCAGCCCGCCGGAGTCCTTGCCCTCGAGTCCGCCGCGCGCCTCGTGGAAGCCGGTACCCTCGGCGCCGATTACCAACCGCAGGCTTTTCGAGAAGCTGGACGGGATTCTCGATGAGCGGATGGTAGTGGTCTGCGACGTGGGCGATGCGCTGTTTGCCTCAGTCGATCTCGGGACCCAGGGAGCCACCCAGTTCATCGGCCCGGCCTACTACACCTCCATGGGCTTCGCCGTCCCGGCCGCGCTGGCGGTGCAGGTTTACGACCAGAGCCTGCGCCCGCTGGTGATCGTGGGCGATGGCGCCTTCCAGATGACGGGACACGAACTCAGCAGCATTGCGCGACTCGGCTTCAACCCCATAGTCTTGGTGCTGAACAACAAGGGCTATACCACCGAGCGCTACCTCGCCGAGGGACGCTTCAATGACATCCATCCCTGGCACTACCACCGTCTGCCGGAGGTGTTCGGCTCCGGCCTCGGACTGGAGGTGCACACCGAGGATGAACTGGAACAGGCAATTGAGCGCGCCGTGGCCCATACCGGGGCGTTCACGCTCATCAACATCCATCTCGATCGCATGGACATCAGCCCGGCGCTGGAACGTCTGACCCGAGGCATCCGGGAGAGTCTATGATGAGGTGACGGTGCATTCAGCGCCCGGACTTGGCACTTGCGGAGGGGCTCCCTAGAATCCACCAAGGACTCATCCGCAATGACAATTCCGTGTTGATGCATATCTCAGCCCGCTTCTCCCTTACTCTGGAACGCGCCCGTGGCGGCGCGCTGTGGTCCACCACGTACACCGGGACGCGGTCGGCGCTGGTCAATGCTGGCCTCGCCACTCCCGGTCAGTTTCCGGTGGGGACCAAGGCACGCTCCTCCAGCAACGGCGGTCACCCGGAGGCAGGCCGATGGTACCTCTGGCAGGAGCAGCCAGTGGAAGATGTGTGGTCGGTGACCTATTACACCGACTCGTTGTTTGGGGAACTCGACGGGCGGGAGTTGCGGCAACTCCAGCGCCATCTCCTGAATGATCTGCAGATCACACCGGAAAGCATTGGCGATCTGGTCAAGCTCTGGCGGGCGCAGGCTGCTCCCGCTCCGTCGCAACGGGCGGCGGGGCCAGCCGGCGCAGCCTGATCCCTGCATCGCGTCCGCCACCTCTCATTTCCGGGTGAACACCCGAGCCTCGTTCATCGCCGAACTCACCGTCACCGGTCGTGACGGAACCGCCCCCGATTTGCTCGCCGCGGCCACCGGACTGTCCAAATCCCGAATCAAGGAAGCGATGCAAAAGGGTGCTGTCTGGACCACCCAGGGCTCACGCAAGCCCCAACGCCTGCGCCGCGCCACGACGTCGCTCACTGCCGGCACCCGACTCAGCCTTTACTACGACAGTCAGGTGCTGGACCGTGAGCCTCCGCGTGCCCGCCTGGTCATGGATCAGAAACGCTACAGCGTGTGGTTCAAACCGCCCGGGCTGCTGGTGGAAGGTTCACGTTATGGTGATCACGCCACCCTGCTGCGCCAGGTAGAACAGGGCTTTTCTGCGCCGCGTCGGGTATGGCTGGTCCATCGCCTGGATCTGGAAGCCTCGGGGCTCATACTCATCGCCCACACTCCGCAAGCAGCCGCCAGACTATCCGCGCTGTTCCAGGCCCGAACGATCGACAAACACTACTGCGTCGAAGTGGCCGGCATCATGGGCGAGGCAGGCAGCTCAGGACATTGGGATGCCCCGCTGGATGGAAAATCTGCGCGTACGGATTACCGCGTGGTGGCGACCTGTCCTGACAATGGTGCGAGCCGCGTGGAGATTCGCATGGCTAGCGGTCGCTACCACCAGATTCGTCGGCATGCGGCGACTGCCGGCTACCCGGTGCTGGGGGATCCCGCGCACGGTGAGCGCAATTCGCACCCGGCAGGGCTGCGCCTGATGGCGACCCGCCTCGCCTTCATCGATCCTTGGCGTGGGACGCGAGTGGAATATTCCTGCGAGGACGAGCTCCGCGCCACCTGGGGTTGGGCGCCGGCGGACGGCTGAGCCCCCCCTCAAACCGCCCGTCGTCAGCTCAAGCGCGGGCGAGATAGGCTCGCCAGCCCCCGAGCGCCGTGATTTCCTCCGCATTATGCAGCGCATGAGCCTCGCACAGGAAGCCATGCGGCCGACTTCCGTCTTCCAGTTCCACGCGTCCGATCGCAAGTGGCGCGGGCACTCCCGCCATGAAGTCACCAAGGGCTGCACGCGGCAGCGCCCACTCCTCCACTTCGATGGCAGCTCCCCTTGCCGCATCCCGTGTGAGACCCGGCCGGTGCGGTGGCCCGCCGGCGAGCGCATGGAGTCGATAGACGGGCGCCGTACGGCAGGCGCGCACCAGACGGCCGCCCCTGGCGAGCAGTTCACCGTTGAGCGGCAGTCCGGACAGGTGCGCTCCGCAAACCACCAGGGTGGTTTCTGTTGCCGACTCCCTCTGCCGCGGCTGCGTGGGCGCAGTGTCAGACCCGGTTTCACCCAGGAACCGGCCCCCGAGATCCAGCAGCCGTGGATCCGCGAACGCCGGTGCAAAGAGGGTCACGCCCCACGGCACACCCGCCGTGCCGATACCGGCAGGCAAGGCCACCGCCGAGTAGTCGAGCAGGTTCATGAAATTGGTGTAGTGACCGAGCTCGGAATTGAGGCGAACGGGATCCGCGGCGACGGCCGCCAAGGTATGCGGCCGGCCGAGCGTCGGCGTCAGCACGCAGTCGCAGCCGGCGAGGACCTGGTCGGTACGATGCTTGAGTGCCTGCAGCCGATGCTGCGCCTTGAAGAGATCGACCGCGCGCTTGTCCCGACCAGCGCCGATGATTGCCAGCGTCACCGGGAAGAGGGATTCCGGTTTTTCCGCGATGAAGCGCTCGAGGGCTGCATAGCGCTCGCTCACCCAGGGACCTTCATACAGCAGGCGCGCGGCCTCCAGAAAAGGCTCGAAGTCGATTTCGATCTCCTCCCCGCCCAGGGCCTGCAAGCGGGCGCAGGCGGCTGCGAATAAACGGGGCGCTTCGAGATCACCAAAAAACTCGAGCTGGCGAGGCACGCCATAGCGGAACGCGGCCCCGCTGAGCGAGAGG
>Ga0315906_10010932_pt1 | contig 10609 bp, 5 predicted proteins | sample LakEriMetagenome_4_FD_203526 | JGI IMG/M metagenome (GOLD analysis project Ga0315906, IMG submission 203526) | Freshwater fungal communities from buoy surface, Lake Erie, Ohio, United States - Buoy 2 MA122 | ecosystem: Environmental > Aquatic > Freshwater > Lake > Lake biofilm | place: USA: Lake...
AGCTTGCCCTGTCTTTTCGTTCCAGTACTGAGCGACCTCGCGTACCGAGATCGGGTGGTTCTGGTCGATGTATTGAAGCAGTTCCCATTCGACTCTTCCGAGCGACGCTGGCTTTTTGACCATCGCATATCCTTTCAAGCAACCACAATGGACGACAACCGTAGTCATCGTAGTCCATACTACATGCGTAGTCAATCAGGGTTTTGGGGTTTTTTGATTGCGATGGTACCGATCGATCAGATGTTCGCCGCAAGCACGGACACATCGACTTGAAAGTATTCTGACAGCTTGCGGATCATCTGCCGGCTGAATCGCTTCCTTCCCTTGAGTACTTCTGAGATCGTTGATTTGGCAAGATCCGCTTCTCGGCTCAACTGAGCCTGCGTGATCCCTTTGGCATCAAGCAGGTGCTGTAGCATATCGGCATCCGACGCAGTAGCGATGGCGTGATGCTCATCTTCATAAGCACCCACAAGATCGCTCAGGGCATCTAGGTAGGTTTCCTCGCCTTTGTTCAGAGTGACACGAGCCAGTAACGCATCTATGACCTTTTGGGCTTCCTCAAGGTGATCGTCGCTTTTGATTGAAGCAAGGGGGAAATCGAGAACTAGTTCAAGGTAGGAGTCTTTGCTTTTGCCTTTTAGGCGAAATTGTGTCTTAGTGGCCATTGTTATTTACCTCGCTTTTTTGGCTTTGCCGCCGATATTGAAGACAACGCAGTTTCCGAGAAGACTTGCCGACCCAAAGATAATCTTTACATCTGACCAAGACTGCCAAGCAACGGAACGATGGCTCACGTGACTGTACCAAGCCCGAAGAGGCCCTTCCGAATCCGTATTGCCGGCGGATTCCCAGAACTTCCGAAGTCTTGTTCTCGAGATCACTCGCATGCAATTTCCTCCCTGTCACGGATTGTCTTGGCATTCTAGTTCGTGAAATGCGAACTGGCAAGCACAAGTGTTCGAAAAACACGAACTTTCAAAGTCCTGCATCGAAGCCTCGCAAACCTTGATGCCTTGCCGAGCCAGTCTGCATCCAAGCTCTTGGGAATCTCGGTACAATCCGTTAGACTCCTGGTATGAAATGAAATGCTACCCGTACTCGAAAAGAAGCGTTGGACTCAAGGGCTTCGAGTACCAGTAGCGATGCCCCATAGAATCACTCGAAGAACCGAAAACTTGTTTATGGGTGGTAGCTGTCAAGTTTGGTGCGATGTCGGTGGTACCTTTACCGATTGCTTTGTTCTAACTCCACAGAAGCAGCGACTCCGAACCAAAGTCCTCTCGCATGGTCGCATGCCAGGTTCGATCGATTCATGGATCGACGCGTCGAGTTGGGTCGATTCTCGGCGTATCGGCCAACCGGATCGCTTTTGGTGCTCAAGCTCCGTTGTGCTTTATGATGCTTCACGAAAACCCATTGCCCAAGGTATCTGCAGCGACTTTTGTGGCTCGACAGGTAGCATCCGGGTCGAAGGCCTTTCGAACACTCAAGCCGCGGTGACTTATGAGTTTGTACCTGGGATCGAAGCACCTGTGCTTGCTGTCCGAATGATGCTCGGAGTTCCGCTCGAGAGACCACTGCCGATTCTCGATGTTCGGTTGGGTACAACCCGGGCTACCAATGCGCTGCTGACTCGATCTGGTGAACCGACCGCTTTGGTGACTACCAAGGGGTTTGAAGATCTGATCGAAATCGGATATCAAGAGCGTCCCGAACTCTTTGCAATCCACGTTCAGAAAAGACCAAAGCTCTATACCCACTCGGTCGGGATCGTCGAACGACTCGATGCAAGCGGGAACGTTCTGATCGCACTCGATGAGAGCCAGGCCCAAGAGCAACTCCGATCGCTCTGGGACAGTGGGATCCGATCTTTAGCCATCTGCTTGCTTCACTCATACAAGAATCCCGAGCATGAACTGCGATTGGCTCAGATTGCCGCGGCGATGGGATTTTCGTGGGTGTTTTGTTCATCCCGAGTCGCACCGGTGATTCGAGCCGTATCTAGGGGCGAAACGACACTCGTGGATGCTTATCTGACCCCAGTGGTCCGCAAGTATCTGACGGGGCTAAGTCATCAGGTCTGCCAGATCGCCGGAAGCAAGTTGAGGGTGATGACCAGCAGTGGAGGATTGATCGACGGTGGGGAAGCATCAGGCAAGGAGTTGGTGCTCTCGGGTCCTGCCGGAGGTGCGGTCGCGCTGCAGGCAATCTCCAAACAAGTCGGTGCGCCAAAGCTGATCGGCTTGGACATGGGGGGCACCTCGACGGACGTTTGCCGGATCGATGGCCGATTGCAACTCGAGCATGAAACGGTCAAAGCAGGGATCCGAATGACGGTTCCGACCCTAGCGATCCATACGGTCGCTTCTGGGGGCGGCAGCATCTGCTGGTTCGATGGGGTTCAGTTGCGAGTTGGGCCAAAGAGCGCCGGTTCGGAGCCGGGGCCAGCTAGCTATGGCCAAGGAGGACCGCTGACGATCACGGATTTGAATTTGCTCCAAGGTCGGATCGATCCTCAAGCGTTCCCGATTCCTCTGCAACTCCAAGCCGCTGAGGATCGTCTAGGGGAATTGCTCAAAAAAGTTCGGTGCAATGCGTTGTTTGAGTCGATGGATTCCGATAAGCTTGTATCGGGTTTGCGTCAAATCGCTAACGAGCAGATGGCTTCGGCCGTGCGGGCTATCAGTACCCAGCAAGGAGCCGACCCTCGCGAACATGTCCTCGTTGGATTCGGAGGTGCAGCCGGCCAACACATTTGCCAGATCGCCGATCTACTCGAGATGGATCGGATCATCGATCATCCCGAAGCCGGTTTGTTAAGTGCTCTGGGGATGGGGCTTGCCCAAGTCAAACGCTCGGCAATCCATCCGCTGTATATGCCTCTAGATAAGATCGCCCCAGAGCGATTGGATCAGATTCGTAACAGACTCACCGAACAAATCAGCTTGGAATTGGCCAATGAAGGAATCGCTTGCGAGCAACAGTCGTTTTGGGGTGAGATCGAGCTTCGTTACATCGGTACCGAAGGATCGCTGAGGATCCTCTGGGACGATCACCCAGAGACTTGGGTTTCAAGGTTTGAAGCCAAGTACAGAGACAAGTTCGGCGTCACCAGGGGCTCACATCCGCTGGAGGTAACGAGCTTGTGGCTCGAAGGCTCTTCCCCAGAACCGAGCCTTGAACCTGTCGCGATTGCTCAAGATGAAAGCCTACCGCAGCGTTCTATATCGATGGTGGTGGAAAATCAGAGGGTCGATGCACCCTGCATCGATCGCCGAGCCCTAGCGATCGGGCAAGTGATCGCTGGACCGGCACTGGTTCAGTCGAGTGGTTCGACAACAATCATCGATTTGGGTTGGAAGGCAACCATGCAATCCGATGGATCGCTCTGGATCGAACGAGCGAAACATAGCGTCGAGCAAACCATCAAGAAAAATGGATCAGAACAATCTTTCGAGAGTGGAGTTGATCCGATTCTTAGGGAAGTCATCGCTCAGAGGATTGCAGCGATTGCCGATCAGATGGGAATCGTGCTTGAGCAGACGGCGCTGAGTGTGAACGTCAAGCAACGGAGGGACTTTAGCTGCGCGGTCTTCGATGCCCAAGGGGAATTGATCGCCAATGCACCCCATGTGCCGGTTCATCTCGGGGCCATGGGACGAACAGTACAAGCGATGATCGAGCGGTTCGAGACGATGAGTCCTGGGGATTGCTTTGTCACCAATGACCCCTATCAAGGTGGCTCACATTTGCCGGACGTGACGGTTGTCACACCTGTGTTTGCGCCGGAGGAATCGCCGCGACCGGCGTTCTTCGTCGCTTCGCGTGCGCATCACGCTGAGATCGGTGGAATTGCACCTGGATCGATGGCACCGACTTCGACACGTTTAGGCCAAGAGGGTGTCATTATTCCGCCGATGCATTTGACTGAGGCTGGGGTCGATCGCATGGATCGAGTCGAAGGGTTGCTCAAGAGTGCTCCTTATCCGTCGCGAAACGTCGCTGAAAACTTAGCGGATCTGCTTGCCCAACAAGCGGCCAATCAGCGAGGTGCACTGGCCATGGTCGAGTTGGCTAAGTCGCTCGGAGTGGCTCGGTTGCAGTCGATCCTTAAGTCGATTTTGGAAGTGGCCAGAGCCAAGACATCGCGATGGATTACGGGATTGCCAAAGTCCCATTACCGATTCGAGGATGCGATGGATGATGGGACTCGCATTGCAGTCCTGATCACCAAAGAGCCTGAGGATCGACTGCGTATCGATTTTCAAGGTACGGGAACTGAGAGTTTGAGGAATCTCAATGCCAATCCAGGGATCGTCACGGCCGCGGTGATGTATACGATTCGATGCGCGATCGGCGATACGATGCCACTGAACTCAGGAGTCATGCGCTCTGTTGATTTACACATCCCTCCGGGCATCCTTAATCCTCGCGGAACAGGACCCCTGGAAAACTGGCCAGCCGTAGCAGGCGGTAACGTTGAAACCAGTCAAAGGATCGTCGATGTGCTCTGGGGTGCTCTTGGGCTAGCGGCGGCCAGCCAAGGTACGATGAACAACTTTTTGTTTGGCAATGAACGTTTCGGTTACTATGAAACGATCGGCGGAGGGACTGGGGCAAGCCAATACGGGCCAGGGGCTGACGCTGTTCATTCGCATATGACCAATACACGATTGACGGATGTCGAGGTCTTGGAAAGTCGTTATCCGGTGCGAGTGATGCGGTTTGGAATTCGGCGTGGAAGCGGTGGCCAAGGCTTGCATCAGGGAGGATGTGGTATGGAACGAGAGATCATGGCGCTCGAAGCACTTGAGGTATCTCTAGTGACGAGTCGGCGCAATGGTTCGGTGCCTTATGGACTGGCAGGAGGCCAAGCGGGTTTGCAAGGGGAGAACTGGTGGATCGATCAACATGGCAATAAGCAGCAGTTGCAGGGTTCATGCCAGCTGCGGATCCAACCGGGTGATCGCATACGGATCATGACTCCCGGTGGTGGCGGTTTTGGGGCAAGTCGTTGAATTGTTTTGCATGGGACTCGGAGATTGAAAACACAGAGTCACCAAGGGCACAGAGGGCTAGGGAGACTCCATCAAAACTCAGAGAACTTCAGTTTTGACGGGCATGATAAGATGAGTTAGTTGGCTTTTGCGTATTTTTCGAAGGAGCGAATGGTTTGATGGGCGGCTTGGTGGGAGTCTGGTAAAGCAAACACCTCTGCGCTGAGATAGCCGCTATATCCAATCGTGCGCAGAGCATCGATGACGGGACTGACCGTGAGATGTCCAAGCCCGATCGCTTGTCGGTTGCTGTCGGCAAAATGGACATGTCCTATTGCCGTACCTGCCTTGCGGATCGAATCAGCCAAATCGGCTTCTTCGATATTCATGTGAAACAAGTCGGCAAGCAATTGGGTGCAGAACAATCCTCGGATCATCGCCGAGCCTTGTGCCAGTGTATTGCACTGGTCGGTTTCGTAGCGATTCAGTGGTTCGTAAAAGATTTTGCCGCCTATCTTTTTGGCTCGCATGTCGAGATGCTCGAGCCCATGACGCAGATATTGTTTGGCAAGCGGCTTTGGCACCCCCGGGCTCGATCGGCCTTGCATCGAACCGAGGATCATCGGGGCACCCAGATCGGTGGCTACTTCGAGCATCGACTCGAGGAATACCAGGGCCTGCGACCTGACTGAGCTGTCTGAATCCGCCAAGGAGAGCTTGTGCCGCACCCAACCGGCTCCGGTTCCGATCGCGGCGATTTGGATTCCCGACACTTCGGAGAGATCATTGAGATTGTGTTGGCGGAAGTATTCCGGGCCGGGTGGAAAAATTTCGATCGCATCAAAACCCATTTCGGCCGCCGCGTCCATGCTCTCTTGGAGCGATCCCCAAAAAACGAAAGGGCCACCGAGAGCTTCTGGGACCGCCGAGTAGGTTATCGAGGATTTCATTTCGTTTTCGTTCATCAATTCTTTGCGTAATCTTCATATTGGTCGACTGTTCCACTCGCAGGGCTTGCATCAAAATCTGCATCGACGATTCTGGAACTACGGTGAGCTAGAAGATAGTCGATTCCCAGGAGGATTTCCATGCGAGAGAAACTAGGTTCCACCTTGATACAGCCACGAAGAATGTTCTATCGCGGAGGTTTGCTCTGCGTCCTAACAATGTGGTTGTTGGCCTTCGAGTCCTGGGGTCAGCTTGCAGTCGACTCTTCTTTGAAACCTTATAAACCTCTGCCAGGAGTCTCCGGGCAGCTTAAGAGCGTTGGATCGGATTCGATGAATCCACTGATGTTGCTTTGGACGGAGAAGTTCAAGACGTATTACAAGGGAGTGCGTACGGAGGTTGAGGGGCAGGGGTCTTCGAAGGCCATGCCGGCGCTGATCGAGGGAGCATCGAGTTTCGGGCCGATGAGTCGAGATGCCAAGAGCAACGAAATTGCGGACTTTGAGAAGAAGTTTGGCTACAAGCCAACGATGATTCCCACAGCGATCGATTTGCTGGCGATTTACGTCCATCGCGACAATCCGATTTCGGAGATATCGGTACAACAACTCGACTCGGTTTTTTCGAGCACTCGAAAACTCGGTGGCGATGCGGTCGACAAGTGGGGCGAGTTGGGTCTTTCAGGTGAGTATGAATCTGCGAACATTGCGATGTTTGGACGCAACGCAGCTTCTGGAACCTATGGTTTTTTCAAAGAGAAGGTGCTTGGAAACGGCGATTACCGGGATTTGGTCAACGAGCAACCTGGCTCGACGGCGGTGATTCAATCGGTAGGGGAAAACAAATTCGCGATTGGTTACAGCGGAGTTGGATTCAAAACCGCCTCGGTAAAAACCCTCGCGTTGGCCTCAAAACCTGGGGAAAAAGCCTTTCCGCCAACTGCCGAGCACGCATATAGCGGAGACTATCCTCTGGCCCGGTACTTGTACTTGGCGATCAATCACAAGCCTGGAACGAAGCTTGATCCGGTGCGTCGCGAGTTCATAAAGTTTATATTCAGCAAAGAGGGTCAGGAGTTGGTCGTCAAGGAAGGGTCGTTTCCGGTTGACGCTACGACGGCTGCCAAGGCCTTGAAGATCCTAGGCATTGACCCTTAAGATCTTCACTTTTGCGTAGCGCGGGCGATCATCATCAGTACCGAATCGAGCCAAGAGCAATCCAACCCAAATCGAAGCGTCTACAGGCGCGATCGCACTTCGCGCGCCAGGGTCTATTGGGCTGATCGCGTTGCACGCGGGGTGATCACCATTGGTGGCATCGGAACGATCATCGTGGTGTTGTTGGTCGTGCTGGTTCTCTTGGCAAATGTTCTGCCACTGTTTCGAAAAAATCGGATCGATCTAGCGTCTGATATTTCGTTAACGAGAATCGGTGGCGAAACAGGCGCGACGTTTCTGGCATTTGGATCCGATGAATACTGCGAATTGGTCTGGTTGGTGCGACCTGACCAGAGTTTGGACATCTATTGTCTTGCCACCGGAGAGTTGATTCAACGATCGACGGCACCGAGTGTTGCTCAAGGTGGCAAACCGCTTCGAGCGACGGTGGCGAGGATTGACGACCAGCAATCCTCGGTTCTCTTGGGCTTGGAAGATGGTTCGATTCGGATTGTCTTTTGCACGATCGATGTGAGTTTTTCTTCCGAGTCGGATCTGGATCGGGAACTCGTACGAGAGATCGATTCCAGGGATGGTTTGCCTGTGTTGCGGGATCAGACCATCTACCGAGCGAGCTCTGAGGGGCTGATTCGCAAGGTCTCCTTCGCGGGCGCTGAGTACCTTGAGCCGATCCCTGTGCATAGCAGTGCGATTGAGAATCTCGATTGGGTTTATAAGACAGATGGATCGCTGATGGCTTCCTCTCAAAAAGGTGCTTGGGCAAGCACAGCCGCAGGTGAACTTGCGATGGGGCAATTCGAGCGTCAAAGTGGTGGGATAGGATCCAAACCCAAGCAGAGCGTGCAAATCTGGCAATCCAAGCTCGATGCACAGCCCACAATTCAGGGGCTGATGCTCAGCGGTTTGCGGGATTCGCTCCAAAGCGTGGATGCCACTGGATGCGTTAGTCGTTGGAGTCCAGACGGATCAGGATCGCTCAAGCGAGTAGAAAACTACAAAACGCTCACGGCTCAGTTGAGCGCACTTTCGGCGAGTGAACCATTGCTCGGTCGCTCGACGTTGATGTTAGGCAATCAAAGCGGCGAGCTTGAGGCTGTAGCCCTGACGACGAGCGAATCGGGAAGGGAATTGCGAACCATCCACAAAATAGTCTGCTCCGACGCGTCGATCCGTGCGATTGCATCGAGTCCAACGCAGAGATTGGTTGCGGTGGCCGACAAGGTTGGAGGGCTGAGTGTCATGCATGTGACGTCCGAGCGTCTGATCGCCAAACTCGAATCTGTCGAGTTAAAGTCGGATGAACAGTTGCGATTTTCGAAGTCGGGTCGAGAGTTGCTTTTGTGTAGCAATTCGGGTGTTCGGCGTTTGGAACTCGACAGCGAGTATCCCGAGGCCTCGATAGAGAGTTTTTTCAAACCCCTTTGGTATGAAGGGTATGAGCAACCGAACTATGTTTGGCAAAGCAGCACTGGAAGCAGCGAAGGTGAGCCGAAGTTCAGTTTGATCCCGTTGGTTTTTGGAACCCTCAAAGCCACCTTCTATTCGATGTTGATCGCAGCACCGATTGCGATTTTAGCGGCGATCTTTGGAAGTGAGTTTCTAAGCGCTACATGGCGAGGTCGATTCAAGCCATTGATTGAACTCATGGCCAGTGTGCCGAGTGTGGTGTTGGGTTTTATCGGTGCGATGGTCTTGGCACCGATCATGAGAGACTCTTTGTTTTGGATCCTGTTTTCGGTCGCTTTGACTGTGTTTCTGTTTTTGCTCGCGGCCCATCTTTGGATTTTGATACCGACCGAGCGATCGATCCCATTGCGTAAGTATCGACTACCGCTGTTGTTTTTGATTCCCCCGACGGCAATCCTTTTATCTGCATGGGTTTCTGGGGCCATTGAGCGTTGGATTTTTGGTTCATCCATGCAAGCTTGGCTGGGTGATCCGCAGATGTCGAGTTGGCCAGGTTGGTTCCTATTGCTGATTTTGCCCTCGGTCTTGGTGGTTCTATGGCTTTTTTCGAATCCTCTGTCCTCATCGCTTGATTGGCTTTCTGAGCGTCTGGGATTGCAAGGCCGTGCTCTATGGCTGACGATCCTCTTTTGCATGGCGAGTGTCTTGGTTTTGTTTCTTTCGGGTGCGATCGCTTCGTTGCTCAGCGGCTTGGAATTCGATTCTAGGCGAGGGCTCTTGGGCGCCTATCAGGAACGCAACGCCCTGTTGGTCGGGGGTATTTTAGGCTTTGCCATCATCCCCTTGATTTATACCTTGGCAGACGATGCGTTGCAGTCGGTACCTCAGCATCTCCGCAGTGCATCACTAGGTTGCGGGGCGACGGTATGGCAAACGACGATTCGAGTGGTTGTGCCTACGGCCATGAGCGGACTTTTTAGTGCTCTGATGATCGGATTTGGGCGGGCCATTGGTGAGACGATGGTGGTGCTGATGGCTGCCGGAAATACACCTTTAATCGATTGGAACCCGTTCAATGGCTATCGGACTTTGTCGGCAACTCTTGCGACGGAGTTGCCTGAAGCGGCACGAGGTTCGACGCACTACCACACCTTGTTTTTAGCGGCCCTGTTGCTGTTTCTCTTTACATTGGTCGCAAACACACTGGCCGAATGGGTTCGGATGCGGTTTCGCAAGAGGGCCTATCAGCTATGATCCGCACCGACTCGAAACGAAGCGCACAAGCCCGAATCGCAGCTCAGGGAGAACCGATGGTTTGGCTCTCAGGTGGGATGTTTGCGATCGCTTGCTTGATGATTTTATCGTTACTTGCGTTTGTGCTGTGGCAAGGGCTATGGACTCTATGGCCTAGGTGCTACTCCATCTACAGCAAAACCGACGGAAGTATTCTTGGAGGTGAGCTTTACACCAAGCAACGTGTCGATGGACAAGAAAAGCTCTATCTTCGTACCGGCAACTACGATGTCTCCAATCGTCATTTTGCTTATGTCTCAAACTTGGAACTCTCGGAAGAGAAACCTTGGACCGATCCAGATCTTTGGCTCGTCGAGCGCAAAGAATGGGGGAACCTTTACGGATTTCCAAAGGAGTTGTCTTGGAAAAAATCAGCACCTGAGGAATTTGCGAAGTATGTTGCGCAAGGCCTGCAAGAGACAACAAAGATCGATCGCCAGTTAGCGGCTGCGAAAAATCAGCTGAAGCGAACAGACCATCAGATTGCCGAAGCTCGTTTGGGTGTTCGACGCGTGGAGTTGGCCGAAAAGGTCGATTTGCAAAAGGCAATCGAAACAGGCTCTCTAGAAGGGGTGAGTCCGGCAGGCAAACGGGCCCTTGAGCATCTTGCGGAGTGGAATCAACGTGCCGACGAGGCGATGATAAAAATCAATGAGCAGATCGCTGAGCTTGAGTCAAAGCGATCCGAGAGGAGTATTATCTTTGAGCTCCCGATCGGCCAAGAGCTTGGTAGACTTGAAGTCGATTGGTCGGAATTTTCAGCGGGCAAACTGACAGACCTTC
>Ga0315906_10010933_pt1 | contig 10609 bp, 11 predicted proteins | sample LakEriMetagenome_4_FD_203526 | JGI IMG/M metagenome (GOLD analysis project Ga0315906, IMG submission 203526) | Freshwater fungal communities from buoy surface, Lake Erie, Ohio, United States - Buoy 2 MA122 | ecosystem: Environmental > Aquatic > Freshwater > Lake > Lake biofilm | place: USA...
TACACCGTCGCCCGCATGATGGAGCGCGATGATTTTTCGCGCCGGTTCAAGGGTGGGGTGCCCATTTCGGTGCATGAGTTTCTGTATCCGCTCATGCAGGGCTACGACTCGGTGGCGTTGCGCGCCGATATCGAGCTTGGCGGCACCGACCAGAAATTCAACCTGCTGGTCGGGCGCGAGCTGCAGCGCGAAATGGGACAGGAGCCGCAATGCATTCTCACCATGCCGCTCCTTGAAGGGCTCGATGGCGTCGACAAGATGTCGAAATCCAAGGGCAACTATGTGGGTATCAGTGAGCAACCGGGCGAGATGTTCGGCAAGCTCATGTCGATTTCCGATGAGCTGATGTGGCGGTATTTCGAACTGCTGTCGTTTCGTAGCCTGGATGAAATCGCCCGCCTGAAGGCTGAATGCGCCGCGGGCCGCAACCCGCGCGACGCCAAGGTGATGCTGGGCCAGGAAATCGTGACCCGCTTCCATTCGGCATCGGCGGCCGAGCAGGCGCTGGCAGACTTTGAGGCGCGGTTCCGTGCGGGGGCCATTCCCGACGACATCGCCGAGGTGTCGCTTGGCGGGGCGCCGCTTGCCATCTCGGCACTTCTCAAGCAGGCCGGGTTGGTGGCGTCGAGTTCGGAGGCCATCCGCAATATCGAACAGGGCGGCGTGAAGATCGACGGCGAACGAGTCGAGGATCGGGCGCTCAAGCTCCCAGTGGGCACTTATGTCGTGCAGGTAGGCAAGCGGCGCTTTGCCCGCGTCATCCTCGGAGCCTGAGCGGGATCTCCCGCCGGGCGCTTTCGCGAAAGGGCCGCTGTGCTCGCATTGGTACAACGCGTTTCCGAGGCTGCAGTCCGGGTCGATGGCCGCATCACGGGTGAGATCGAAACCGGTCTTCTGGTGCTGTTTTGTGCCGAGCGGGGCGATGACGACAACCTCTGTGAGCGCCTGCTCGCCCGACTGCTCAAATTGCGCTGCTTTTCTGACGAGGCGGGGCGGATGAACCGGAGCGTGGTCGATGTCTCCGGAGGGCTTCTGATCGTGCCTCAGTTCACGCTCGCAGCCGACACGCGCTCGGGCACCCGCCCGAGCTTTACCGGTGCCGCGCCACCCGATGAGGGGCGACGGCTGTTTGAAAGATTCGTGAGGCTGGCGCGGCAGGCGCATGCCCCGGTAGGCACGGGCATGTTTGGCGCTGACATGAAGGTGTCACTCATCAATGACGGGCCGGTCACACTGTGGCTGCGGCAAGAACCGAAGGCGGAGCCCTCCGCATGAGCATGACCGAACTGATCTTTATCCGCCACGGCGAAACCGATTGGAACCGGGCGCGGCGTTTCCAGGGCTGTATTGACATCGCGCTCAATGCCAGAGGTCTTGAGCAGGCGCGGCACACCGCTGACAGGCTCCAGAGCCACCGGCTCGCAGCGGTCTATTCCAGCCACCTTGGCCGGGCCCGCGAAACGGCGCGTCCGATCGCCGAGGCGCTGGGGCTGGCGGTGGCGATTGAGCCCGAGCTGCGCGAGCGCAGTTACGGAGCGTTCGAGGGGCAGACCCACGACGAACTGCTTCTCAACCATCCCGAGGCCTATCAGCGCTGGCGCGACCGCGTTCCCGACTATGAGTTGCCGGGCGGGGGCGAATCGCTGGTGGCGCTGCGCGCCCGTGTGTTAGAGCAGATGCACCGGCTCGCAAAGCGCCATGCGGGGCAGACCGTGGTGGCGGTGACCCACGGCGGCGTGCTCGATTCCATCTACCGCATTGCCTCGGGGCTGGCGCCAGACGCACCCCGGCGGTTTGAGCTTAACAACGCTTCGATCAATCGGATTGGCTGGAACGGCGAGCAATTCAGCGTGCTCGGCTGGGGCGATGTGTCGCACCTCGCTAAAATGTCGGTTTAACGCGCCTTTTCGCGCAGGAGTCTGCCGTGTTTGACCGCTCTGTCGGCATCGACCGCGTCGATCCCGAGCTCTGGAATGCCATTCGCCAGGAAAATCAGCGCCAGGAAGCGCATATCGAGCTGATTGCCTCTGAAAATTACGCGAGCCCTGCCGTGATGGCGGCGCAGGGCAGCCAGCTCACCAACAAATACGCGGAGGGGTATCCCGGCCGACGCTACTACGGTGGCTGCGAATATGTCGACGTCGCCGAGCAGCTGGCCATTGACCGTCTGCGCGCCCTCTACGGCGCTGATGCCGCCAACGTACAGCCGCATTCGGGCGCACAGGCCAATCAGGCCGTGTTTCTCGCCTTTCTCAAGCCCGGTGACACCATCATGGGCATGAGCCTCGCCGAGGGCGGGCATCTCACCCACGGCATGCCGCTCAACCTGTCGGGTAAATGGTTCAACGTAGTGTCTTATGGCCTTGATGCCAGCGAGGCCATCGACTATGACGCCATGGCGCGAAAGGCCCGCGAGGCCCGCCCCAAGCTCATCATTGCTGGCGCCTCCGCCTACAGTCTGCGGATTGACTGGGCCCGGTTTGCCGACGTGGCGCGCGAGATCGGGGCGCTCTTCATGGTGGACATGGCGCACTACTCCGGCCTGATTGCCGGTGGCGTCTACCCGAACCCGGTGCCACACGCCGACATCGTCACCTCTACGACGCACAAGAGTCTGCGGGGGCCGCGCGGGGGCTTTATTCTCATGAAGTCCGAGCATGAGAAGGCCATCAATTCCGCCGTGTTCCCGGGGTTGCAGGGTGGCCCGCTCATGCATGTCATCGCGGCCAAAGCGGTGGCGTTTCGCGAGGCGCTTGAGCCGGGCTTTAAGGTGTATCAGCAGCAGGTGCTCGCCAACGCGTCGGCGCTTGCGCAGTCGCTGATCGAGCGTGGGCTGCGCATCGTGTCGGGCCGCACCGAGTCGCATGTGATGCTGGTTGACCTGCGCGCCAAACGTATTACCGGCAAGGAGGCCGAGCGGGTGCTGGGGCTTGCCTACATCACCTGCAACAAGAACGCCATCCCCAACGACCCGGAAAAGCCGATGGTGACAAGTGGTATCCGGCTGGGATCGCCCGCCATGACCACCCGCGGCTTTGGCGTGGACGAGGCCCGCCGTGTGGGTCAGCTGATCGCCGATGTTCTCGATGCACCGGCCGATGAGTCGGTGATGGCGCGCGTGCGCGACCAGGTGGGCGAGCTCACCGCTCGCTTTCCGGTTTACCGCTAAGCGCGGCGGGGCGGGAGGCCGATCATGCGCTGCCCGTTCTGCGATCACGCCGATACCCAGGTCGTCGAAACCCGCGAGACCGACGACGGCGCCTCCACAAGGCGCAGGCGTCGTTGCCTGCAGTGCGATAAGCGTTTCACCACTTATGAGCGGGTTGAGCTCGCGCTACCGGTCCTGGTGAAGAGGAACGGCATGCGTGCTGAGTTCGATCGCCGGAAACTCCGGGCCTCGATGTCGCTCGCGCTTCGAAAACGACCGGTGAGCGCCGAGGCCGTGGATGCGGCCATTCATCGCATCGAGGAGCGGCTGCTTGGTCTGGGTCTGCGCGAGGTGGGAAGCGAGCGCGTGGGTGAACTCGTGATGCGAGAGCTGAAGAAGCTCGACAAGATCGGCTACGTGCGGTTTGCGTCGGTCTATCGCAGCTTTGAAGACGTGGATGAATTCGCGGACGCGATCGAGGAAGTCCGACCGCGCCGGCGCTGATCAGCGCGCCTTGGCGGCCCTGCTGATCTTTTCTAACGACTGGTTGGGCGTGATGTGCTGCGGGTCAACGGTGAGTTCAATGAGCGCGGGCCTGCGCTCGCGGGCCATGAAATCGAGAGCCGCCCGGAGGGCAGGCGCAAACTCGCTGGTGCGCGCCACCCGTGCGCCAAAGCCGCCAAACGCCTCGCAGTAGCGCGCAAAATCAGGATTGACCAGGCGGGTGCCATGCACGCGCTCAGGGTATTCACGCTCCTGATGCATGCGGATCGTGCCGTACATGCTGTTGTTGAACACGATCACCAGGGGGGCGCCGCCGTGCTGGACTGCCGTGGCAAGCTCCTGCCCGGTCATGAGGAAGTCGCCATCGCCCGCCACACACACCACTGTGCGGTCGGGTGCCACGATGCTGGCGGCAACTGCCGCGGGCACGCCATAGCCCATGGAGCCCGAGGTGCTTGCGAGCTGGGTACGCAGTCCTGCGTAGGGCCAGAAGCGATGCGCCCAGGTGGCGAAAGTGCCTGCGCCGTTGGTGACGATGGTGTCGGCGGGCACCACGGTTGAAAGCGTGCGCATCACCTGCCAGAGGTCGAGATCGGGGTCGATGCCCTGATAGAGCGGGGGGCGGCCTTGCCAGGCCTCGTAGTCGGCCCGCGCAGGCGCGAGCTGGGCCGCCCAGGCGGAGGCATCCACCCGCAGGCCAGAGAGCGCTGTCGCAATCTCAGGCATGCCCGAGGCGATCATCAGATCAGCCTGGTAGACAGTTCCGAGCTCATCGACGCCGGCATGAATATGGATCAGCGGCTGGACGGGGCGCGGCGCCTGAAAAAGCGTGTAACCCGAGGTGGTCATCTCGCCCAGGCGCGGGCCGATGGCAATGACGAGGTCGGATGCGCGGACGCGTTCGGCCAGGCGCGGGTTGATGCCGATACCGACGTCGCCCACGTAGTTCGGCAGCCGATTGTCGTAAAGATCCTGAAACCGGAATGCGCAGGTGACGGGCAGATGGTTGGCTTCGACGAACTCCCTGATGTCGGCGCAGGCCTGCGCGTTCCAGCCGGTGCCGCCCAGGATCATAATCGGACGCCGGGCGGCGGCGAGCCGCTGTGTCAGCGCCGCCAGCTGAGCGGGCGAGGGCGCGGCGTGCACCGGCTGGTGCATGGCCGCTGCGGGCGCTTCGGCCGGGGCGGCCAGCATGTCCTCGGGGAGCGCAAGCACCACCGGGCCCATCCGGCCGCTGGTGGCCACCTGAAAGGCGTGGGCGACGTACTCAGGAATGCGGTCAGCGCGTTCGATCTGGGCCACCCACTTGGCCATGGGTGCGAACATCCGCCGGTAATCCATCTCCTGGAAGGCCTCACGGTCGGCGAAGTCGGAGCCGACCTGCCCGATGAGGAGCACCATCGGTACCGAATCCTGGTGTGCGGCATGCACGCCGATGGAGGCGTTGGTGGCGCCAGGGCCGCGGGTCACCATGACGACGCCGGGCTTGCCGGTGAGTTTCGCCGTGGCATCGGCCATGAACGCCGCCCCGCCCTCTTGCCGGCAGATCACGAACCGGATGGTTTCGCGATAACGCCACAAGCCGTCGAGCACGGCGAGATAACTCTCACCCGGTACGCCGTAAATGGTGTCAACGCCTTGTGCGAGGAGGGCGTCTGCGAGAAGGTGGCCGCCGATGGATACCGGCGTTTGGTCGTGGGCGGAACTCATTGTCGATCTCCAGGGCAACCGGCCATGTGCTGCGTCGCGGCATTGTAGTGCCCGGCGCGGGATGTCGACCGGTCGTGTGTCGGCGGCGGGGACAGGGCGATCCTGCGGGGTTACCAAAGCGGGTCCGATAGCGGTCCGATAGCGGTCCGATAGCGGTCCGATAGCGGTCGCGCGGTGGGCGCGCGGTGGGCGCGCGGTGGGCGCGCCGAGGGGGTATCGCCGCTCGGGTGATAATCGCGGTCCTGCATTTTTTTCCGGCCGGGGTCCGCCCGCGGCTGACGGCCTGCCCGATGTTCACTTCCGAAGACCACCGCTGGATGCTGCGCGCTATCGATCTGGCTGCGCGCGGCATGGACACGACCACCCCCAATCCGCGGGTCGGTTGCGTGGTGGTACGCGACGGTGAGACGGTGGGAGAAGGCTGGCATGTGCGAGCCGGTGAACCCCATGCCGAGGTGATTGCGCTCGCCCATGCGGGTGCGCGCGCCCGGGGCGCCACCGTCTATCTCACGCTTGAGCCCTGCAGTCACCATGGCCGAACGCCCCCCTGCACCGATGCGCTGATCGAGGCAAAGGTGGCACGGGTGATCGCTGCAATGGAAGACCCGAATCCGCTCGTGAACGGCGAAGGGCTTGCACGGCTGCGCGCGGCGGGCATTGATGTTCGCTGCGGGCTGCTCGGCACGCAGGCGACCGATCTCAATCCAGGCTTTGTGTCACGGATGACCCGAGGCCTGCCTTGGGTGAGGATGAAAGTGGCCGCGAGTCTTGATGGATTCACCTCGCTGCCGGACGGTCGCAGCCAATGGATCACCGACGAGTCGGCGCGGGAGGATGGCCATCGCTGGCGGGCCCGCGCCTGCGCCATCCTGACGGGAATCGGCACCGTGCGCGAGGACGACCCGCAACTCACCGCGCGGCTGGAGGGCGTGCGGCGCCAGCCCCTCAAGGTGCTGGTGGATTCGCGGCTGGAGGTGGATCTCCAGGCCCGAATGCTGAAGGGCGGCGATGTGCTGGTGGTTTGCTCCCAGGAGCGGCCCGACAAAGCCGCCGAACTGCGTGACCGCGGCTGCGAGGTGCTGGCGCTCCCCAATTCGTCTGGGAAGGTGGATCTGCCTGCGCTCATGCGAACGCTCGCGGGGCGCGGCGTGAACGAGGTCCATGTCGAGGCGGGGCACAAACTGAACGCTTCGCTCCTTCGCGAGCGCTGCGTGGACGAGCTGCTGGTGTACTTGTCCGCATCGCTTCTGGGCAGCGGACGCCCGATGTTTGAACTTGAGGCGGTGGCTTCGCTCGATGAGCGGCTTGCGCTCGAACTGCAGTCCGTTGAGCGATTGGGTAACGACGTCCGGCTGCTCGCCCGCGTGGCGCGTACCAGCTGACTTTTTGGGAATCAGGAAATGTTTACCGGAATCGTCGCGGCAGTGGGCCGCATCGAGCGCTGCGAGCCCTTGGGGACCACTGGCATGCGGCTGGTGGTTGAGGCAGGCGCGTTGGGGCTGGATGATGTCGCCATCGGCGATTCAATTGCCATTCAGGGCGCCTGCATGACGGTGGTGGCGATTGAGGGCAGCTGTCTGTCGTTCGATGTCTCGGCCGAGAGCCTGGCGCGCACGGTCGGCCTTGCGCAGCCGGGTGAGGTCAACCTTGAAAAGTCGCTCCGGCTTGCCGACCGGCTGGGCGGGCACCTGGTGTCGGGTCATGTTGACGGGCTGGGCGAGGTGCGCCGCTTTGAAGCGGTGGGCGAATCCTGGCTGCTCGTCGTTCGTGCGCCGGTCGGGCTGGGCCGCTATCTGGCCTACAAGGGCTCGATCACCGTGAACGGCGTGAGCCTCACCGTGAACCAGGTTGATGATTCACCCGCGGGCACCGACTTCGCCATCAATCTCATCCCGCACACGATCGCGGTCACCACCTTGAAGCATCTGAAGCCGGATGCTCAGGTCAACCTCGAGATCGACCTGATCGCGCGCTACTGCGAGCGCCTGCTCACCGCGGGCGAAGGCGTGTCGGCGAGTGCATCCCACCCCGCGGCGTAGAATCCGACCATGGCGCTTTCAAGCATTTCCGAGATCATTGCCGACATCCGTGCCGGCAGAATGGTGATTCTGGTTGACGAGGAAGATCGCGAAAACGAGGGCGATCTGGTGCTGGCTGCCGAGTTCGTCACGCCCGAAGCGGTCAATTTCATGGCCCGTTTCGGCCGTGGCCTCATCTGCCTCACGCTCACCGAGGACCGTTGCCGGCAGCTCGACCTCCCCCTGATGGTGAGCCGAAACGGCACGCGCCACGGCACCAAATTCACGGTGTCGATCGAGGCGGCTGAGGGGGTGAGTACCGGCATCTCTGCGGCCGACCGGGCGCGCACCATTCAGGCGGCGATTGCCCGCGAAGCGCGCCCCGCCGACCTGGTTCAGCCCGGGCATGTGTTTCCGTTACGCGCCGAGAAAGGTGGCGTGCTGGTGCGAGCCGGCCATACCGAGGCGGGTTGCGATCTGGCCTCGCTGGCCGGCCTTGAACCGGCATCGGTCATCTGCGAGATCATGAATGATGACGGCACGATGGCACGACTGCCCGACCTCATTGAATTCGGTCGCGCGCATGGCCTGAAAATCGGCACCATCGCCGATCTGATCGGCTACCGCAGTGCAAATGAGTCGCTGGTCGAGCGGATTGGCATGTCGTCGGTGCAGACCGTGCACGGCGAATTCCGGATGCTCACGTACCGCGATCGCGCGGCGGGTGGTGCCCATCTGGCGCTGGTCTGCGGCGAGCCCGGACCTGCCAACGACGCATTGGTGCGGGTCCAGGAGCTGGCCTCACCCGTCGACCTCATCGATACCAAGCGCGGCAGCCACTCCTGGTCGGTGCACAAGGCGCTGGCGGCGATTGCCGCCTCGGGCTGCGGGGCGCTGGTGTTGCTCAATTGTTCGAACGCGGGTATCCCGCTTGCCAGTCCGGAGGAGGCCGCCCCCAAATCGGCGCGTCGCCCGAAAATGGACCTGCGCTCATACGGTATTGGTGCGCAGATCCTGCGGGACATCGGCGTTGGGCGCATGCGGCTGCTGTCACGGCCCGTCAAGCTGCCCAGCATGGGTGGGTTTTCGCTCGAGGTCACGGGTTTCGCGCATGAGGCCGAGCCGGAGTTTGAGGCCCCGGTCTTTCAGGGAGAGGCAAATGTCGGTTGAAATGTTCCAGGCTGAGCCCGAAGGCGAGGCGCTGCGAATCGGCATCGTTCAGTCCCGGTTCAACGAGCCGGTCTGTACGGCGCTTCGCGAGGCGTGTCTGGCCGAGCTTGCAAGGCTGGGAGTGAGCGATGACGACATCGTGCTGTGCTCGGTGCCGGGGGCGCTTGAAATCCCCTTCGTGCTACACCGCATGGCCGGTACCGGTTCGTTCGACGCGCTGATTGCGCTCGGTGCGGTCATTCGTGGCGAAACCTATCACTTCGAGCTGGTCGCCAACGAATCCGGAAGCGGCATTCAGGGCGTTGCCACGGAGTTCGGTGTGCCGGTGGCCAACGCTGTGCTCACCACCAACACCGATGAGCAGGCAATGGTCCGCGCACCGGTCAAGGGCGCCGAGGCCGCACGTGTGGCGGTTGAAATGGCAAGGCTGTCCGATTGGCTCGATGATTTCGAACCCGCCGACGATATCGGCTGGGCGCTCGAGAACGGGGCACGCGATTGAATCAACCCGCCAGCCGAGGCACACCTGCCAAGAGTGCGCGACGGCGTTCGCGTGAGCTTGCGCTTCAGGGGCTCTATGAGTGGCTGTTAAATGGCAGTGAAGCTGGCGCCATCGAAGCGCATCTGCAGTTCGACAACCCTGGCTTTGCCAAAGCGGACCGGGAACACTTCCAGGCGATCCTTCACGGGGTAATGGGTTCATCGGCGCTTCTCCATGAAGCCATCACGCCTGCGCTCGACCGGCCGGTTGCCGAACTGAGCCCGGTTGAGCACGCGGTGCTACTCGTTGCCGCCTTCGAGCTGCTGCATCACCCGGAAATTCCGTATCGGGTGGTCATCAATGAGGCGGTTGAGCTTGCCAAAACTTTTGGCGGCACCGACGGCTACAAATACGTGAACGGCGTTCTCGATCGGGTGGCGCTCAAGATCCGCGCCGTTGAAGCTGCTGCCAACGCCTCCCATGGCGCTCGGTGAATTTGAGCTGATCAGGCGGTTCTTCGAGCGACCCGCGCGTCGGGCGCTCCTGGGCGTGGGCGACGATTGCGCGCTGCTTGCCGCGCCTGCCGGTGGCCGAGCGCTCGCTGTCACCACCGACATGCTGGTGTCTGGCCGTCACTTTCTCGCTGACGCACCCCCGGACACCGTGGGGCACAAGGCGCTCGCGGTCAATTTGTCTGATCTGGCGGCGATGGGGGCAGCTCCCGTGGGCTTTACGCTTGCGTTGGCATTGCCCGATGTCAACGAACGATGGCTGGCGGGATTCGCGGCAGGGATGTTCGCCCTTGCCGATGAAACGGGCTGCGAGCTTCTGGGGGGGGACACCACACGCGGGCCGCTCACCATCAGCATCACCGCCTTCGGTGAGGTGCCGCCTGATCGGGCGCTCCGCCGCGATCGGGCGGTTGCAGAGGATGACCTGTGGGTGAGCGGCGCCCTGGGCGGCGCGGCCTTGGCGGTTCGTGAGGCGCTCGCGGGACGGATGCTTCCCATTGGGCACCCGGCCCGCGTGCGAATGGAGCGGCCTCAGCCGCGCATGTCGCTCGGGCTTGCGCTGCGGTCGCTCGCCCATGCTGCGATCGATGTCTCCGACGGGCTGCTGGCCGATCTGACCCATCTTTGCGAGCGTTCGGGCCTGGGCGCCGACATCAGCTGGCCGCTGGTCCCGGTTGACCCCACGCTGGCAGGCGTTCCCGATGGCGAGCGCCAGCGACTGGCGCTCGCCGGTGGTGATGACTACGAGCTTCTGTTTACCGCGCGGGTATCGCAGCGTCACGCGCTCGAAGCGCTCCCCGCGCGGCTGGGGGTTCCGGTTACCCGGATCGGCAGCATGTCCACGCGTGCGGGCGTGCGGGTTACGGATGGAGCGGGGCGGCTGCTTGAGCAGGGCGAACGGGGGTTTGATCATTTCCGCTGATCGGCCCGATGAGCGCAGGCAACCCGCGGGCGAGGCCGCGCTCGGGGAAGCAGAGGATGCCAGCCGCGCGCGTGTGAAGGCTGCTGCCCTGGCTCGATTCCGCCTGGCCTCCCCCCCGCATCTGATTGCGCTCGGATTTGGCAG
>Ga0315906_10010934_pt1 | contig 10609 bp, 10 predicted proteins | sample LakEriMetagenome_4_FD_203526 | JGI IMG/M metagenome (GOLD analysis project Ga0315906, IMG submission 203526) | Freshwater fungal communities from buoy surface, Lake Erie, Ohio, United States - Buoy 2 MA122 | ecosystem: Environmental > Aquatic > Freshwater > Lake > Lake biofilm | place: USA...
CTCGCGAGGCTGGTGGTGCAGGTGGACAGTGCGGCGAGGCCAAGTGCAGCGAGGACTGCGGCCGGGAGCGTTGGATTCATGCTTTGCCTTCCGTATCCATGCACACGCCTGCGAGCGGGCAAAGCTCTCTGGGAGTAGACCAGGCGTGATGCGGACACGGCAGTATCGCGCTCGTTTTTCAGCGCGCCTCGGGCATCCTTCCCGAAACTCACAGGTAGGCGAGCTTGCGCGGCCAGTGCACGAGGTTCGCGCGCTCCTTGACGCGCTCGAGCGTCGCCTCGGCCACCTTGTTCGCGCGCTCGCAGCCTGCCTTCAGGATCTCGAGCACGAGATCGTCGCGACCCTCGTACTTCGCGCGGCGCTCGCGCATCGGCGCGAGCAACTCGTTGATCGCGGCCGCGACCTCGAGCTTGACGTGTCCGTCGCCGATGTTGTCGCCCTTCGCGTACTTCTCCTCGAGTTCCTTCACGCGCGCCTCGTCGCGGATGAACGTGCGCACGTACTGGAACAGCACGTTGTTGATGTCGCCGGGCTCGGTCGGGCTCTGGCGGCCGGTGAAGATCTTCTTGACCTTCTTCTCGACCTCCTTCGCGTCGTCGGCAATGAAGATCGCGTTGTTGAGCGACTTCGACATCTTGTTGACACCGTCGATGCCGGCGAGGCGACCCACGGCGCCGACATCTGCGCGCGGGATCGGGAACGCGCCACCAAGCTTCACATGATCCTCGTCCTCGGCATGCTCGTCGACGCCGCAGAAGATCTGGTTGAAGCGGCGCGCGACCTCGCGCGTGAGCTCGAGGTGCGGCACCTGGTCCTCGCCGACGGGCACGCCCACGGGGCGGAATGCGAGGATGTCGGCGGTCTGACCCACCGCGTAGAGCGGGAATCCGAACGAGTACGACTCGCCGAGGCCCTTCACCTCGATCTCGGTCTTGAGCGTCGGATTACGCATCACCCGGTTGAAGGGGAGCAGCATCGCGAAGAGGAACGTGAGCTCAGCGATTGCCGGGATCTCGCTCTGGAGGAAGATCGTCGTCTTCTCAGGGTCGATGCCCATCGCGAGGTAGTCGCGCACGATCGCGACCGAGTCGCGGCGGATCTCCTCGCTCTTCGCCAAGCGCGTGGTGTACGCGTGCATGTTCGCGATGATGAAGTAGCAGTCGTGGCTGTGCTGCAGCTCGACGCGGCGCTTCACGCTGCCGACCCAGTGGCCGAGATGCAGCTGCCCGGTGGGCGTGTCTCCGGTGAGGATGCGCGGCTTTCCTGCGATGGCGTCGATCGTGCTCATGGAACGCAGGAAGATACGGGAAAGCCTGCGGCCGCAGGCAGACCGGATTCGGCCGCCCTGCATCGGTCGGTCGGTTCCGACGGAAGCGGCTCAGCGCATGAGCGCCATCGCCACGTTCAGGCCGTTGAAGATCGCGTGCGCGACCGCCGGCGCGAGGAATCCACCCGTTCGTTCGCGGAGGACGCCGAGCGCGACGCTCAGGAGGACGAGCATGGCGAGGCCCGTCGCGCGGCCGTCCGCGGGGATCGACGGCCAATGGATGAGGGCGAACACCACCGAGGTTGCGCCGATCGCCGCCGCACCGGAGAAGCGCGCCGCACGCAGCGACGGCTGGAACAGCCCGCGAAAGAGCGCCTCTTCCGCGAGCGGGACGAGGATGACCACGTGTGCGAGTGTGGCTGCCGTGAAGACGAGATTCTTCTGCTCGAGCACGATGCGGAGCGTTTCGTGCGAGACCTCCGGAGCCTTCGGTAGCCCGAGGTGCGGAAGGATGAGGCCGAGGATCGTGCCTGTCGCGAGCACGATCGGCAGCGCGAGAAGGAGACCGATCACCCCCGCCGTGACGGCGCGCGTACGCGATGTGACGGCGGTCGGCCCGTCGGTGAAGGCCTGCGACGAAAGGAACGCGATCGCCGCGATCCACTGGACGAGATTCGCCGCCGCGCCGATCGCAAGCCGCGACCAGGGGCTGTCGCTCGGGAGGAGTGCCGCCGGCAGCGATGCGCCGAGCATGCCTGCCACGTAGGCGACCAGAAAGAAGATCGCGCCGAACAGCGCCTCGCGGGGCATGCGTCCCGCGGGCTCCCGGGGGACGGCGTACAGACGCCATCGGCGGATGCACTCGATCGCGATCGCGGCAAGCGCGAGGAGTATGGCTATCGAGAGGAACTCGCTCGCCCCGCTGCCCACCTCCGGAGGAACCTCCGCGGCGGACGACATGGCTCCGACCCCGGGTGCCGCGCTTGATGCGGCATCGGAGACCGGCGTCGACTGAAGGAGGGGACCCATCGGGTCGATCATCCGGTGCAGAGTACGATGCGCGGCCCGAGTGCGCCGACGGGTCGGGGCGACCTCAGACATCTCTCTGGTCGCGGCGCGCTCCCAAATCCGCTCACGTGATTTCCGCCTCGTGATTTCCGCCTCGTGATTTCCGCCTCGTGATTTCCGACTCGTGATTCCCGCCTCATGGTTCCCGTTCTGAAGGACATCCTCACCCGCAAGGCCATCGAGGTCGAGCGCGCCCGCGAGGCGGTGCCCATCGAGGTGCTGAAGGAGCGGATTTCGGAGCTCGGCCGGCCGAGGAACTTCTTTCAGGCCGTCGTCGACCGTCGTCATCCGAATGCGACGCACGCTATCGCCGAGATCAAGCGCAAGAGTCCGTCGGCGGGCGTGATCCGGGAGGACTTCGACCCCGTCGCCATCGCGCGCGCCTACCACGCGAACGGCGCGGCCGCGATCTCGTGTCTCACCGACGAGGAGTTCTTCGGCGGACGGCTCGAGTACATCCACGCGATTCGCGATGCGATGCCGCTGCCGGTGCTGCGGAAGGACTTCATCGTCGACATCTATCAGGTGTGGGAGTCGCGTGCGGCCGGTGCCGACGCGATCCTCCTGATCGCCGAGGCGCTGCCCGAGCGCGACATCATCGACTTCCAGATCCTCGCCACCGAGCTTGGAATGACCACGCTGCTCGAGGTGCACGACGTCGACCACCTGCTGCGCGCGGTGAACATCGTCGGTTTCCCGCATGCGAGCTACTCGCTCCTTGGGATCAACAACCGCGACCTGCGCACGATGAAGACGAAGATCGAGCACTCGATGCGGCTTGCGGAGATGCTCGAGGACACCAGCATCCTCGTGAGCGAGTCGGGCATCCGGACGCCGGAGGATCTTGCGCGCCTGCGCGCACACGGCATTCACATCGTGCTCGTCGGCGAGCACCTGATGAAGCAGCCCGACCCAGGTGCGGCGCTCAAGGCCCTGCTCGCGTGAGATGCGCTCGAGCGCTCAAACGCACAACGCATCTCGGCCCTCCGCGATTCACTCGCGGCGAGGCCGGCCAGAGCGAGGGCGCGGCAAGAGCCGCGCTCGAGCGCTCAAGCGCACAACGCATCTCGGCCCGCCGCGATTCACTCGCGGCGAGGCCGGCCAGAGCGAGGGCGCGGCAAGAGCCGCGCTCGAGCGCTCAAACGCACAACGCATCTCGGCCCTCCGCGATTCACTCGCGGCGAGGCCGGCCAGAGCGAGGGCGCGGCAAGAGCCGCGCTCGAGCGCTCAAGCGCACAACGCATCTCGGCCCGCCGCGATTCACTCGCGGCGAGGCCGGCCAGAGCGAGGGCGCGGCAAGAGCCGCGCTCGAGCGCTCAATTTCAGAACGCAAAGATCGTGTCGATCAGCTTCGCGAGCACGCCCTTCTCGGCGGTGTTGCGCAGCTCGCCGGTCGTGATCTTCTTGACGACTGCGTCGGCGACGCGTTGCGAGATCACCTGGTTGTTCGCATCGATGTCCTCGGGGCGGCAGATGCCCGAGAGCGTGATGATCTGCGACTCGCCGTCGTTGACGATCTCGCGACGTGCCTCGAGGACGAGCAGTCCGTTCGGACGCACCTCGACGATCTCGGCCGTCACGCGCGCGGTGAAGTCGTCGCTGCGCGCGTACGAGCCCTTGCCCTTGAAGCTCTTCTCGCCGGCAACGCCGATCTCGGGCAGATCGCCCGAATCGATCGGCGTGAAGAACCCATCGCCGAACGCCGTTGGATCCATGCTGATCCACGCGTCGACGGCGGCAGACATCTCGTAGTCCTTGTCGGCCTTCGCGTCGGAAGCGCTCTTTGATCGGCTCGACTCGCTGATGACGATCGTCACGAGATCATGCACCGCGAACGCGCGCGGCTCCGGCTCCTGCACGGCGAAGAGGCTGCCGGGCTCGTTGACGGGCTGTCCGCGTCGGTCGACCTGCGCCGGATCCTGCGAGAGCACGGCCTGCGCCACCAGCGAGCGCGTGGGAACAGCCGCGGGCCTCTCGTCGTCGCGAAGGACGCGCTTCGGCGCCGACTTCGTCGCGGGCGCGGGCGCCGTGGTCGCCGTGCCCTCGTTCGCCGTCGGCTTCGAGCTGTTCGCGGCGCCATCCGCGGCGTGCGCGAGCGTCGTCATCGCGACGATCGGAAGGATCGCGAGGGAAGAGGTCAGGCTTCGGTTCATCTGCATGCGTCGCATGGTTGGCTCCGTCTGTCGAGTGCGTTCGCTTCGCTCGTTTCGTTCGGTTTCAAGCCGCGAGGTCGCGACTCGTTTCGCTGCGTCCTGGGTTCAGTTCATGCCCATCTCGCGGATCACCGCGCGGCCTGGCCCCACGACCTCGGCGGTCAGTGCACGTGCGTCGCGGCGCCGTCCCTTGCCGGCCTGCTCGACGGCGATGACGTCGCCGGCGGAGCCGTCCTCGAGGGCCAGCGCCTCGAACTCGATCGCGACCATGCCGATTTCGCGGCGCACCATCACGCGCTCGTTGCGACGGACGGCAAGCGGCTGCTGGACGTCGTCGGCAGCGATCACCGCGCCATCGGCGACGCTCGCGGCGACGGTCGAACCGATGCATGCGCCCACATCGGCTGCGCGCTCACGGATGCTGGGTGCGACGAAACGAGTTTCGATCGCGCTGTTCGACGCATCGATCGTGTCGCCGCGGCGCAGCGTGCAGCGCGCGACGCAGACCTCGCGCTCGATACGCGGTTCGAAGCGGATCCGCTCGCGCGAAACGAGTCTGGTGCCTTCGTAGGCGACGACCTCAAGATCGACGCGATCGCTCGACAGTGCTGTCTTCGCGATGATCTCGTAGCGGAGCCCGGCCTTCGGCGCGAGCTTCGCGAGATCGTCGTCGCGCACCTCGAGGCGCACGGCGGAGAGATCGTCGCCGAAGGCGTTCGCGACGAGTGCGGTGGCGATGCCGATCGGGGTCGATTCGCCTGCATAACGGGCTGGCTCGAGCAGCGTGGTGCGCGGTCCGTGGTCGAGCGACATGGCGGCGCGCACGCGAACGACCGGCTCGGCCGGCGTCGACGGCGCCTGCGCGACGGCGCGCGAGGGACGCACGACGGTCTTCTCGCCGACGAGGCGGATCGCGCGAAGATCGGCGCCCGCCGCGACGAGCTTCTGCCGCACCGCGTCGACGGCGATCTCAAACGCACCCGCGTCGGCGCGGGCGATCTCGAGCGATGCGAAGCGCTCGGCCGCGCCGTCGAGGTCGGCGATCTCGGCGAGCTCGACGGCGTCGCCTGCCGGCACACGCACCGCGGTGCGCAGCGCCACGGTGTCGGCCGCGAGTGCTGGTGCGGTGGCGAGGCACACGATTACGCCGGCGACGGTGGTGGCGAGCGTTCGGATCGTGGTTGAGTTCGTCGTCATGGTGTCGCTCGTTTCGTGTGGGCTGCGATGGGCTCAGCGTCTCACGGCGGAGACTGGATCAACGCATCGCGAGGTTCGTGATGTTCTGGAGCGTCTCGTTCGAGGCCTGGATGACCTGGCTGTTCATCTCGAAGGTGCGCTGCGTCTTGATGAGCGAGACGAGCTCGGTCACCGGATCGACGTTCGACGCCTCGAGGAAGCCCTGTCGCACCGCGCCCATGCCCTCGACGTTCGGCTGCGACTCGAGCGGATCGCCCGAGGCCTCGGTCGGGATGTAGGTGTTGTTGCCGACCGTCTCAAGCCCGGTCGGGTTGATGAAGCGCGCGAGGAGAATGGTGCCGAACTCGACCGGATCGACCTGGCCGGGCACGTTGCCGGTCACGACGCCGTCCTGCGACACGTTGATGTTGCTCGCGTCCTCGGGGATCGTGATCTCGGGCTCGAGGCGCCAGCCCGGCGAGTTCGCGAGCACGATCTGGCCTTCCTGATTCAGCGTGAAGTTGCCGGCGCGCGTGTAGCCGACGCCGTCGCCGACATCCGCCGAGATCTGCAACTGGAAGAAGCCGTCGCCCTCAATCATGAGGTCAAACGGCTTGTTGGTGGACTCGGCCGGTCCCTGCGCGAAGTCGAGCTGCGTGCCCGAGATCTGCGTGCCGAGGCCGACGTAGAGGCCGGTCGGACGCTGGATCGCGTCGCCGCTCGGAAGACCGGGCTGCGCGAGCTCCTGGTAGAAGAGATCCTCGAAGTTCGCACGGGAGCTCTTGAAGCCCGTCGTGTTCGCGTTCGCGAGGTTGTTCGCGATGACGTCGAGGCTCGTCGAGCAGGCGTTCATGCCGGAGGCGGCGGTGTTGAGTGCGATGTAGCTCATGGTGTGCTTCCCTGTTCGGAAGGTGGATCAGGCGAATCGCCCGAGGGTGTCGATGAGTCGTCCGGTGGCCTGGTCCTCGGCCTGCATGAGGCGCGTCGAGAACTCGACGCCGCGCGAGACCTTGATCATTTCGGCAAGCGAAAGCACCGGATCGACGGTGCTCTCCTCGAGGTGGTATTGGCGCACGACGGTCGCGTCGGGTGCCTTCTCGGCGCGGCCGCCGAGGAGTCGCATCGCGTCGCGGCCTTCCTTCACCAGATTGCGGAGGTCGGAGGGCACCACGACCGCGAGGCGCGCGATCTCGCTGCCGCCCTGCATCACGCGGCCGCCCTCGTCGATGCGGAGATCGGGTTGATCGGCATCGAGCACGATGCGCTGGCCGTTCTGGTCGAGCACGGGGACGCCCGACGTGGCGAGGACGAGCGTGCCGGTCGCGCTGCGGGCGAGCGCGCCCGCGCGGGTGAGCAGCATGTCCTTTGCGCCCGCACCCTTCGCCGGGTTCTCGAGGCGCAGGAATCCGTCGCCCTCGATCGCGATGTCGAACTGCGACTTCGTCTGGCGGAGGGTGCCCTGGCGGAGGTCGATGCGGGTCGGATCGAAGAGGGTGCCGCCGCCGAGGCCGTCGAGCAGGGTGTTCGTGTCGGCGTACTCGCCGGGACGCTCGAGGTTCTCGGGGAGCCGCGCGCGCATCGAGAGGAAGTCGGACTTGAAGCCGACGGTGGTCGCGTTCGCGAGGTTGTTCGCGACGGTCTCGAGGCGGCGCATGCCGGTGATGGCGCCGGTGGTGGCGAGGTGGAAGCCGTAGTTCATGCCGGGACTCCGCAGGTGTCGGTGGTCCGGTTGGCAACTGGCGCGCCAGCGGTGGCGGGGGCGGGGTGGAGGCGCCAGACGACGCTCTTGGTGCCCGAGGTTCCGGGGACGAGGCGACCCTCGTCGGTGCCCTCGCCGGAGGCCGCACCCGAAGCAAGGTCCGCGAAGAGCGCGTCTCCCTCGCGGGCAGTGAGCTTCAGCAGCCCGGCGGCCTGGGAGGCGAGGATCGCTGCGCGCGAGGCGAGGATCGCCGCCTGCGAAGAACGGATGGAAGGAAGGTGGAGCCGCGCGCGGTCCTCGGCGGCGGCGATCCGGGCGGCGCGCGCAATCGCTGCGCCGATGAGGTCGAGGGTGGGCAATTCCTGCGCGGCATCGGCAGCATCGCCGGGCCGGCTGGTGGCCGGACGGGATGCGTCGACTTCGAGCACGCGGAGGACGAGGTTGTTCGCCTGGGTCGCGGCGAAAGTCGCGTGCGAGGCCGTGTTTGAGGCGTTTTCCGCGGCGCCGTGGGCGGCGTAGTCGTATCGAAGCATGGTGGGCACTCCTTGCCGTGTCCGGGTGAGGCGGGGGATCCCGGCTCGCCCGATCCGACCTCCTGTCGGACCTGACGGTGGAACGATGCAAGTGGCGTGCCAGCACACCGGAGTCGCTGCCGCGGAGGTGTGCGAAGCCCGACGCGCGCGCCTTTCGCGCCGCGCTGGGGAATGCACCGGAGGGCGCACGCATCTTTCGCGCACCCTCGGCGGGATTGCCGATGCACGGAGGTTCCGAATGTCCGCCTGCGCCTCGATCTGCCCACGCTTCGACCACTGCGATCCGCGGTGCGGCGCGCGCATGACCCTCGGTCACCTCGATGAAGTCTTCCGCTACTGCACCGCCGACTTCGATTCCTGCCCCGTCTTCCGCGCCAGCGACGACGGGGCTGTCGGCGTCGACGGTTGCTGCGCGGGCGGCGTTGAACTCGAGCCAGCGGGCGCGCAGCGCGATCGATTCCGATTCTGCGACGGACCCATCGCCGACGACGTCGCGCGCCTCGCGGGCGCCTGCATCGAGCGCCTCGCGGAGCTCACCGCCGACGTCGGAACCGGCATCGTGCGCGGGACCATCGTCGAGCTCACGGTCGAGCGCGCTCCGCTCGGTCGACCCGCCGTCGCGTGACCAGACTCCACGCGCTCCGGAGAAGGAAGCCATCCCCGCGGTGCAGCCCGGGATCGCCGCCGCCACGCCCGGCTACGCACGTGCGCTGCGCTCGTTTCTCATGTATCTGCGCGTCGAGTGCGGTCTCGCGCCTGCGACGTTCGAGGCCTACACGCGCGATCTCGACGACCTTGTCGGCGACCTCCTCGCCCGTGGCGTCGCCACGGTGGGCGAGGTCGCGCCCGCGCACCTCGTCGAGCACGTGCGATTCCTCTCGCGCGACCGGAAGCTCGATCCGACCACGATCGTGCGGCATGTCTCGACGATCCGCGTCTTCTTTCGATACCTGCACGCGAACCGCGAGATCCCCGAGAACCCCGCACGTCTTCTCGAGCGGCCGACGAAGTGGCGGAAGCTCCCGAACGTCATCTCGCCCACGCAGATGAAGCGACTCGTCGAGTCGCCCGGCCCCGATCATGGTGAACTCTGGATCCGCGACCGAGCGATCCTCGAGCTGATGTATGCCTCGGGCCTCCGCGCGAGCGAGGTGGGTTCCGTGCGACTGAACGAATGGTTTCCCACGATCCAGAGCCTGTCGGTGATCGGCAAGGGCTCGAAGCAGCGGATCGTGCCCGTCGGCGGCTGCGCCGCGCAGGCGATCCAGCGCTGGATTGACGAGCAGCGCCCCGGGCTTGTCGATGGCAACGAGGCGCGCGCGGATCACCGACTCTTCGTGTCGAATCGGGGCAAGCCGCTCGAGCGCGTGGCGGTGTGGATGCTCGTTAAGAAGTACGCGGCCGTCGCGGGGCTCCACGACGTCCACCCCCACGTCCTCCGGCACAGCTTTGCCACCGACCTCCTCCGCGGCGGCTGCGACCTGCGCACGGTGCAGGAATTCCTTGGTCACGCGAGCGTGGTCACCACGCAGGTCTACACCCACGTCGACAAGTCGCGGCTGCGCGACATCGCGCGCAAGTTCCACCCGAGATTCGGTTGAACGCCCCATGCGCGCGGCCTCCGCGCGCGGTAGTCTCGTCTTTGTACGCCATGCTCAACACCGACCCCTGCATCCTCGTCATCTTCGGCGCCTCCGGCGACCTCACCTCGCGCAAGCTGATTCCCGCGATGTACGAGATGCACGTGCAGGGGCAGCTGCACGCGTCAACCGTCATCCTCGGCGTCTCGCGCACCCAGAAGACCGACGACGGCTGGCGCGACGAGCTGCGCGGCTGGGTCGAGAAGCAGGCGAAGGGCTTCGACGCCGCGAAGTGGACCGATTTCGCCAAGCGCCTCTTCTACTTCGCCGGCGACGCGGTGAAGGCCGAGTGCTACGAACCGCTGCAGGCACGCCTCGACGCGATGGCCGAGGCGAAGGGCACGCGCGGAAACCTCCTCTTCTTCCTCTCGGTCGCGGAGAGCCTGTACGAGCCGATCATCGAGCGGATCGACGAGGCGGGCCTCGTGGTCGAGGGCAAGCGCTGGTGCTCGATCGATCCCGCGGCGAGGAGCTGGCAGCGCATCATCGTCGAGAAGCCGTTCGGTCACGATGCCACGAGTGCCGCGAGCCTCAATCGCTGCCTCGGCCGCGCGTTCGAGGAGGAGTCGATCTACCGGATCGACCACTACCTCGGCAAGGAGCTCGTCCAGTCGATGCTCGTGCTGCGCTTCGCGAACTCGATCTTCGAGCCGCTGTGGAACCAGCAGTACATCGACCACGTGCAGATCACGGCGGCGGAGACCGTGTCGGTCGGGCAGCGCACCGCGTTCTACGACCAGACCGGCGCCATCCGCGACATGATCCAGTCGCACCTCTTCCAGATCCTCGCGTTCGTCGCGATGGAGCCGCCGAGCCTTTATACGCCGGAAAACGTGCGTGCCGAGAAGATCAAGATCATCGACTCGATCGCGATCCCGACAGCCGACGAGGTGGCCGCGCACTGCGCGCTGGGCCAGTTCGCCGCCGATACGCGGGCAGGTTCGCAGGAAGGCGCGTACCACGAGCTTGCGGGCGTGGCCCCCGGCTCGACCACCGAGACCTACGCCGCGATCAAGGTGCACTTCGACAACTGGCGCTGGGCGGGCACGCCGTTCTACATCCGCTCGGGCAAG
>Ga0315906_10010935_pt1 | contig 10608 bp, 9 predicted proteins | sample LakEriMetagenome_4_FD_203526 | JGI IMG/M metagenome (GOLD analysis project Ga0315906, IMG submission 203526) | Freshwater fungal communities from buoy surface, Lake Erie, Ohio, United States - Buoy 2 MA122 | ecosystem: Environmental > Aquatic > Freshwater > Lake > Lake biofilm | place: USA: Lake...
GAGGCTCAGGGGGGAACCGTCGAACCCGGCAGGGCCGCCAGGGTCGCACCGGTCGGGGTGCGGCGCACATGGCCGTCCTCGGCCACGAGGACGCCCGCCTTGAAGACCTTCGCCGGCATCGCGAACATCCGCGCCAGGTCGTGGTCGCGACGGTAGAGCGTGATGTCGGCGTCGGCGCCCGGGCCGAGATGGCCCTTGTGGGCGAGGCCCGCGATCCGGGCCGGGGCGGCCCGCGTCACGATGCAGAGCTCCTGGAGCGTGTATTCGCGGGTGATGTCCTTGAGCGCGGTGTGGTCGCGGACGGCGGCCGGCAGCCTTGCCAGGGCCGCGCGGCGGAAGGGCTCGTCGCCCAACAGCCGCATGAGGTGCGGATAGGCGGTGAAGTGGGCGCCGTTGGGGTGGTCGGTCGAGAGCGCGACCCGCCAGGGATCGGTCGCGCACAAGAACCACTCCAGGCCGATCGCCCACTGCCAGGCATGGATCACGCTCGTGTCGCGGTAGGCGATCGGGAGGACGCCGCAGCCTCCCTCGAGGTGCAGGTCGTGCGCCATCCAGGGCGTGCCGGTCGCGGCGGCGAGGTGCTCGGCGGCGGCGGCGTCGCCCGTCATGGCCACGGTGTCGCCGAACAGGATCTGCCCCACGTCGAGCGTGAGCGTGTCGTGGGCGTTGAAGAACTCCACGAGCGGGGCGACGCCCGAGCCGAACGAGGCCTCGTCGAGGTCGCCACCGGAGTAGCTGTGGAACTGCACGTGGGCGAGGTGGGCCCGGCGGCCGGCGAGCGACCGCATCGTCTCGAGCATCGTCCGCCAGTTGCCCGGCAGGCCGAGGTTCGCGGTGTGGACGTGGAGCGGATGCGGCAGGCCGAGCGTGCCGACGGCCTCGGCGAGCCGCTCGAGGACGAGGCGGGGGGTGAGCGGGCCGCGGCCTGGAAGCGGCGTGTCGAGGTCGTGGTGGTCGCCGCGGCGGCCGTGCTTCCAGAAGTCCGCGCCGCCGGGATTGGCCACCTTCACCGCCCAGCCGCGGCCCGCGGCGAGGCTCGTCCCGATCAGACGCTCGGTCTCGCGGGCGTCGCCGCGGGCGAGGGCCCCGAGCACGTCGTCGCGGTCCGCCGCCAGCAGGTAGATGCCCTTGTCGAGGATCGGCAGGTCGGCGAGTTCGAGGTGGGCGAGGTCGGCCGCGGCGCACGCGATCGCCGCGTCGAACACGGTCGTGTAGCCGAGCGCCGCGTAGAGCGCGCCCGTGGCGTGGATCGTGGGCACGGCGGCGACCGGCCGCGCGGGGCCACGGGCGAGCTGCGGGGCGATCCGCCGGCCGGCGCAAACCTTGGGCCCGGCCACGTGGCTGTGAAGATCGACGCCGCCGGGCATGACCACGAGGCCGGTGGCGTCGATCCTCGCGAAGCCCAGGGCGTCGCCGGGCCGGGCCACGATCCTTCCGCCCTCCACGTAGACGTCGTCCACGACCCCGTCGCGGCCGTTGGCCGGGTCGTGGATCGTGCCGCCGGCGAGGACGAATTTCTCCGCCGAGTTCATGACGCGGTCCCCGCGATGCCCAGGGGGCCGATGGCGGCGACGAGTGCGTCGAGCCGCGCGCGGAGCGCCGCGTCGTCACCGGTGATGCGGATCACGTCGACCGCGCCGCCGCGGGTCGCGAGCGCCGCCTCGACGGCGTCGGCGGGCGGGCCGACGGCCACGACGCAATCCACCTCCCCCCGGGCCACGAGCCGGGCGGCATCGCACTCGGCGGGTCGGAACTCCGCGCCGTCGCGGTCGGCCCGGGCGATCGCGCCGCCGGCGCCGTAGCGCCACGCGCAGACCGTCGCCGTGTGGCCGACGGTCGCGAGCGGCACCTCGAACGCCGGCGTGCGGCGCGTGATCGCCCGCACGAGGCCGGCGAGGCTCCAGGGCTCGAGGCCGAGCCGGTCGCGATGGTGCGTCACGAATGCCACGCATCCGGCCGCCTCGATCGCCGCGGCGATGGCGTCCCGCGCGGCGGCGAGCGCCGGTGGCGGCGGCGGCACCACGCGGTCGACCACCCGCGCGTGGAGGAGCCGCGCCAGGTTCACGGCGTCGGCCGCGGCGACGGGCAGATGCCGGTCGGCGGCCGCGGAGGTGCCCACCGCGAACGGGCCGACGGCGAGCGCATGCCGCGGGCGGCCGGCCGCCGTGGCCGACGTGAGGCAGCGGTGCAGGAAGTCGGGCGCGTCGGCCGCCGGGTCGCAGAACCACAGGATGACGAGGTCGGCGCGGTCGCGAAGCTCCGCGGGGTCGGCGGTCACCTCGCCGACCCGCGCGATCGTGGGGCCGGCCGTCTGGGCCGACTCAATGGCGCCGAAGTCGACGGCGGCGGCGACCGCCTCCGCGAGGTCACAGGCCCGCGCGGCCGTCGCGGCCGCCAGTTCCGCGGAACCGGTCACGAGCACCCGCCGCGCGGCGGCAAGCATGGCCGCCGCACGCTCGATCGGCATCCCGCCCTGCACGGACGGCCACGCCCCGGCGGGAGTGCCCTCTGGGCCACGGGGCGACGTCATCCCCGCACCGGCTCCGGCCGGGCGAAGACGAGGCGGCCGGCCGAGGTTTGCAGAGTGCTCGTCACTGCCACCGGCACGGTGCGGCCGATCTGGCCACGGCCGTTCTCGACCACGACCATCGTGCCGTCATCGAGATACCCGACGCCCTGGTCGGGCTCCTCGCCGTGCTTCACGAGCCGCACCGAGAGCGCGTCGCCCGGGACGTAGGCCGGCTTCAGGGCGATCGCCACGTCGTTCACGTTGAGCGCCGGAACCGACCGCACGCCGGCGATCTTCACGAGGTTGGCGTCGGTGGTCACGATCCGTCCGCCAAGCCGGCCGGCCAGCGTGACCACCCGCGACTCGAGCGCGGCCGACTCGTCGTCGTCGTCACCGGGCCCGACGACGTCGACCTCGGTGGCCTTGCCCGACCGCAGCCGGGCCAGCACGTCGAGGCCGCGCCGGCCCCTCGTGCGTCGCTGCCGGTCGCCCGAGTCGACCGCCGCCTGCAGGTCGTCGAGCACGAACGACGGCACCACGAAGCGGCTGTCGAAGATGCCCGCCTCGGCGAGGTCGGCGATCCGGCCGTCGACGATGGCCGCGGCGTCGAGCACGTTGGGCCGCAGGCCACGGACGTCGCGGGCGAACTCCACGAACGGGATCAGGAAGCGGAAGTCATCGCGGGTCTGCAGCAGGAGGCTCGTGCAGACGTAGCAGAGCACCGAGCCGAGGATCAGCGGCAGCCACTGCCATTCGGCATCGCTGCGGTTCATCGGCAGCATCGGCGCCAGCGCCAGCATCGCCACGTAGGTGAGGAACACGCCCACGAGCAGGCCGAAGTAGACCGCCGTGATCGTCGTCAGGTTCTTGCGGCGCACGGCCGCGTCGATCCCCATCACGGCCAGCGGCAGGGCGATCATCCCCGCGAGCACGGCCCACGGCACCCACTGCGGAGCCTGCCGCAGTGGCTCGGAGTTGACGATCAGCACGGCGATGCCGGCCGATACCGCCAGAAAGATGGCGCGGAGGAAGATGAGGGCCACGGAGAGCGATCCACGATGGATGCGAGCGCGGTGGAAGACGACTTGAAAATAGTACCACACCGCGTCCGCGTGCTCCGGGTGGCCCGTGCGACACCGGGTCGGATCGGGCGTGGACACGCGAACCGTGCGGGGCTCGGGTCAGGCCCCCAGGCGGGCCGCGCAATCCAGATCGAGGTAGCGGTCGGTCATGCCCGCCACATAGTCGGCCACGCTGCGCCGGATGCCGAAGTCGGCGGCCCGGTCGCGGAAGCGCGTCGGCAGCGCCGCCGGATGATCGCAATACCACTCGAAGAGGCGAGTCAGCCGTTCCTGCGCGGGAGCCCGCACCGCGAGCACGCGGTCGCTGCGGTAGACGCGGGCGAACAGGAACCGTTCCAGCTCCCGCTTGTCGGCGGCCACTGCCGGCGCGTGGGCGACGAGGCGGCCCGCCGGCCCGCCGTCCGTTCCGGTGAACGCGGCCCGCACGCGGGCCACGGAGTCGATCCCGCGGGACTCGAGCGCGAGCCGCGTCGAGCCGATGAGGTCGGCGATCTGCTCGTCCACGATCTCGTGAAGCACCGCGTGGCGCAATTCCGCCCCGGCCAGGCGGCCGTGGCGGTCGGCCACCCGGGCCGCCGCGGCGGCCACCAGCGGCACCTCGAGCAGCTCCTCCATGCTCACGAGGCCGAGCTCGACCGCGTCGTCGGCGTCGTGGGTGTCGTAGGCGATCGAGTCGGCCGCATCGACGACCTGCGTCTCGAGCAGCGGCGCGGGTGCCGTGCCGTCCTTGCGGCGCGTGGCCTGCGCGTCGAGCACCTCGCGGGAGAGGTTGAGGCCGGGAAAGTCGGGGTAGCGGACCTCGAGAAACTCCACGATCCGCAGCGCCTGGGCGTTGTGGTTGAAGCCGCCGTCTTCCCGGAGCAGGCCGGCGAGCGTGTCTTCGCCGGCATGCCCCAGGGGCGGGTGGCCGATGTCGTGGGCCAGGGCGAGCGTCTCGACGAGGTCTTCGTTGAGGCCGAGCGCGCGGGCGACCGTCCGCGCGATGCTCGTCACCTCGAGCGTGTGCGTGAGCCGGCTGCGGTGGTAGTCGCCGTGGTAGCCCGTGAACACCTGCGTCTTGTGGGCCAGCCGCCGGAACGCGGCCGAGTGGACCACGCGGTCGCGGTCGCGCTGGAACGGGCTGCGGAAGGCATGGGGGGGCTCGGCGTGCACCCGGCCGGCGGAGTCGGCCGCACGCATCGCCCAGGGAGCGAGCACGAGCGACTCGCGGGTCTGCCAGTCGAGCGGTGGCTGCGGAGCGGTCATGTGCGGCCGTCCCGGGCGGCGGTGAGCTGATCCCAGAGCGCGTCGAGCGCCTGCGGCAGCACGCGGACGCCCGCCACGCTCGTCATCACGTTCACGTCGCCCGGCCAGCGGGGCACGAGGTGCCAGTGGAGGTGGCCGGGCAGGCCGGCGCCGGCGGCGGCGCCGAGGTTGAGCCCGATGTTGAAGCCCCGGGCCTGCATGGTGCGCTCGATGACGGTGCACCATCCCGCGAGCCGCCGCTGGAGGTCGAGCGCCGTGTCGTCGTCGAGATCGGCGAGCGTCGCCCGATGGTCGAGCGGCGCCACGAGCAGGTGGCCATTGGCGTAGGGAAAGCGATTGGTCACGACGACGGCGCGTGCCGTCCGCTCGACCACACCGAGGGTGCGGTCGTGGGCCGGGTCGGCGGCCGCGGCGCGGCACAGGAAGCAGTCGCGGTCGGCCCCGGTCCGCCAGGCCCGCGGCTCGGGCGCGGGTTCCGCAGCCCGGTCGCCCTGCACGTAGCCCAGCCGCCACGGCGCCCAGAGGATGTCGTTTTGCATGCGAAAAATCGTACCCGAAACGGCGCAGCCGTGCCGCGGTCCCGGGCCCTATCATCGGCGGCAATAGTCCGGCCCGAGGCGAGGCGACGGCGTGGAATTCAAGGTTGATCTCGACGTCTTCTCGGGTCCGCTGGACCTGCTCTTGTACCTCGTGAAGAAGCACGAGGTGGACGTCACGGCCGTGCCCATCGCGACCATCGCCACGGAGTTCGTCACCTACCTCGACGTGCTCTCCGAACTCGCGCTCGACCAGGTGGGCGACTTCGTCGACCTCGCGACCGTGCTCCTCGAGATCAAGGCCCGGGCGCTCGTGCCGCGGCCCGAGGAGACCGAGGAGCCGGTGGAGATGGCCCGCGAGGACCTCGTGCAGCGGCTCCTGGAATACAAGCAATACCGCGATGCGGCCGCCCTGCTCGAAGACCGGGCCCGGCTCTGGGAGTCGCGGTCGACGCGGCTGCCGGTGCCCGTGGAGGCGGCGGCCGAGGGGCCGGCCGACGTCTCGATCGGCGACGTCCACGTCTGGGATCTCGTCGGCGCCATGACCCGCGTGCTGCGGAAGCGGGAGAAGCGGCGGCCGCGGCAGATCGTCCACGACGACACGCCGCTGGAGGTGCACGTGGCGCGGATCGAGGCCCTCGTGGCGGAGCGGGGGAAGGTGGCATTCACCGGACTGTTCGACGACGAGATGCCGCGGTCGCGGGTGGTCGGTATCTTTCTGGCGGTGCTCGAGCTCGTCCGCCGCGGCCGCCTCATGACGCGGCAGGCCGACCTGTTCGAGGAGATCTGGCTCGAGCCCCGTCACCCCCAGTCGCCGTCACCGCCGGAAGCCGCATGATCGACAACTCGCCCTACCGCACCCTCGTGCACAAGGGCCTCACCGTCGAGGGCTACTCGCGGGCGGCCGTGCAGAGCTGCTGGCGGATCCCCGAGCTCAAGCTGGGCTTCGACCTGGGCGCGCAGCCCTGGGGCTTCATGGCCACGGCGCAGTGGTTCGTGACGCACACCCACCTCGACCACATTGCCGCCCTGCCGGTCTACGTGGCCCGGCGGCGGATGATGAAGATGGAGCCGCCCACGATCTGGGTGCCGGAGACGGCGATCGAGCCGATCGAGCGGCTCTTGCGGGCCGTGAGCCGCCTCGACCGCGGCCGGCTGCCCTGCACGCTCCTGCCCGCGCGGCCCGGCGACGAGATCGAGCTCTCGCGGGAGCACGTGGTCACCGTCTCCTCGACCTGCCACACGATCCCGAGCGTGGGTTTCGTGGTCTGGGACCGCCGTCGCAAGCTCAAGCACGAATACCAGGGCCTCCCCGGCGACAAGATCCGCGACCTGAGACTCTCGGGCGTGGACGTCACGCAGGAGATCCGCGCGCCGCTCGTGGCCTACCTCGGCGACAGCTCGCCCGAGGGCCTCGACCGCTGCCCGGCGATGTTCGAGGCGATGATCCTGATCACGGAACTCACCTTCGTGGCGCACTCGCACCGCAAGGAGAAGATCCACAAGTTCGGCCACATGCACCTCGACGACCTGCTGGCCCGCCGCGACCGCTTCCGCAACGAGGTGGTGATCGCCACCCACTTCTCCACCCGCTACACCGACGACCGCATCCGCCGGATCCTCGCCAAGAAGATTCCCGACATGCTCGACGGGCGGCTGAACATCTGGCTGTGACGGGATGCGCGCACGCGCCGGCTTCTGGCTCCCCATGCCCCATCGCCGGACGTTCGCTGCGCCCTCCGGGCTTCGCTCACTCGACGGTGGCTCGCTTCGCCATCCTGGCTTCGCTCGCCCCCGAAGGCCGGCTCACGGGGCACGGGGAGCCCGAAGCCTCCCCTTGACGATTGTGGGAAGATTGGAAGCCGGGCCTGCGAGCGGGCGTTGCCTCCCGGCAGGAAGCCCCAAGCGCCAGCGCGGGGACTGAAAGCCGCGAAGCGGTATACGGATCGCCACATCGATCGGCTTTCTGCGGAGCCGGTTCGGCATGCGACCCGCATACCCGTCGCTCGCGCTCCGGGCTTCCTTGGGCCACGTGGTTAGCATGGCTGCACGGAGTTTTCAGTGATGTCGCCCCGCCACGCCTACGTCCACGTGCCGTTCTGCCGGCATCGCTGCGGGTACTGCGATTTCTCGCTGGTCGCCGGTCGCGACGATCTCGTCGACCGCTACGTCGCCGCGCTCGCCGTGGAACTCGAGCGCGTGCGCGAGCCGCTCGACCTCGACACGCTCTACCTCGGCGGCGGCACGCCGTCACACCTCGGGCCCGACGGTCTGCGTCGCCTGTTCGACCTCTTGCACGAAAAACTTCGGCCTGCGGCCGGGGCGGAGGTCTCGATCGAGTGCAATCCCGAGGACGTGACCGCGGCGCTCGCCAAGGCGGCGCGGGCCTGTGGCGTCACGCGGTCGAGCCTGGGGGCGCAGTCGCTGGACGCCGTCACGCTTCGATCCCTCGACCGGAGCCACGCGGCCGAGGACGTCCGCCGGGCCGTGTCGCTCCTGCGCGACGAGGGCCTCGCCGTGAACATCGACCTCATGACGGCGGCACCCGGGCAGTCGGTGGCCGCTGTCGACCGCGATCTCGACGCCGTGATCGCGCTCGAACCGGAGCACGTCTCCGTCTACTGCCTGACGTGGGAGAAGGGCACGGCGTTCGAGAGCCTGCGGCGCTCTGGCGCGCTCGTCGCGGCCGACGAGTCGAGCGAGCGGGCGATGTTCGAGGCGGCGATCGACCGGCTCGAGGCCGCGGGCTACGAGCACTACGAGGTCTCGAACTTCGCCCGCCCCGGCCACCGCTGCCGCCACAACGAGGCCTACTGGGACTGCCGGCCGTGGGAGGCCTTTGGACCCGGCGCCGCGCGGTTCGACGGCCGCACCCGCACCACGAACCACCGCAGTCCGGTGACGTGGATGAACAAGGTGCTTGCCGGCGGAGACTTCACCGGCGACGTGGATGCGATGGACGCCGAGGCCGCCGCCCGCGAGCGGCTCGTGGTGGGCCTGCGTCGCCGTGCCGGTGTCGACCGCACCGCCTTCCGCGCCGCGAGCGGCCTCGACCTCGACGCCCTCGACGGCCCCGCGATCGCCCGCTGGGTCGCGCAGGGCCTCGCGACCGACGACGGCGCCACGATCCGCCTCACGCGCGAGGGCCTGCTCGTGTCGGACGCACTCTGGGCCGCAGTGCTGCGCTCATGAACGAGGATCGACCGGGGCGGCACGCGGGTGCCACCGGGAGACAATCGTCCGATGGCGGGACTGGACGTCAGGCCTCGAGCCCGGGGAGCGGGCCCGTGCTCGATCCGAACGCGTCGGCGTCGATGCCCAGCCGCCGGAGGATCGACACGAAGAGGTCGGAGAGGGGCCGGTTGTCGTCCTGTGGAAACGCCAGATGGCTGCCGTGGCGGAAGCCGCCTCCGGCCACGAGGATCGGCAGGTTCGTGTTGTCGTGGGTGTTGGCGTCGCCCAGATTGCTGCCGTAGAGCACGATCGTGCGGTCGAGGAGCCGATCCTCCCCCTCGCGCCGCTCGGCGAGCGTGGCGAGCAAGCCCGCGAGCAGATCCATCTGCCACCGGTCGGCCTGCTCGAGCTGCGATATCTTCTCGGGTGACTGGCCGTGGTGCGAGAGGCTGTGGTAGCCGTCGGTCGTCGTCTGCTCGGCGGAGAGCCGGAAGGCGGGCGTGGCGAAGCCGTCGACCATCAGCGTGATCAGGCGGGTGGAGTCGGTCTCGATCGCCAGCCGCACCATCTCGAGCATCGTGGCGAAGCCCTCGAAGAGATAGGTGCGGTTGGCCACGTCCTGCGGCTTCTCGATCGGCGGCGCGGGCCGCGGCCGATCCTCCCAGGCGCCGGCCACCTGCAGCCGCTCCTCGAGCTCGCGGACCGACGTCAGATACTGGTCGAGCCGGCGGCGGTCGGCCGCCGACACATGCTGCTCCAACCGGCGGGTGTCGTCACCGAGGGCGTCGAGGATGCTCTCCCGTTCGCGCAGTTGCCGGCGGCGGGCCGCGACCTGCTTCGGACTGCCGGTGACGAACAGTTTTTCGAACAGGCGGCTGGGCCTGTCCTCCGCCGGGATCAGACAGCCGTCGCGGGTCCAGGCGAGGCTGCGATTGGCCTTGTCGATGTTCACGCCGAGATTGAGCGTGGCGAACCGCGTGAGCTGGCCGATCCGCTCGGCGGCGAACTGGTCGAGTGAGATCGTGTTGCGAAAGCCGCTTGCCGTGGGGTTACGGGCCGCCGTCAAAAAGCAGTTCTCGGTCGAGTGGCCGCCGCGGACGTTGGGATGCGACAGGCCGCTGATCACGGTGAAGTCGCCCCGCTGGGCGGCGAGCCGTTCGAGGTAGGGCGAGAGCACGTAGCCGCGGCCTGTGGCCTCGGGAAAAAACGGCTTGGGCAGGACGCCGAGGTTGTTGGAGATGAAGATCGCCCGCAACGGAGGGGCCGCGGCGTCCGCCGCCCGGGCGGCGGACGCGGAGCCCGGCCGCGGCAGCGCCTCGAGCCACGGCAGCGCGAGCGACACGCCCGCGCCGCGGAGCAGGTGGCGACGGGAGAGAAGGCGATTCAGATTCACGGCGGGTTCGTTCATGACCGGCTCTCCCGGGAGCTCTTGTTGTCGGGGGTGCGGTTCATCGTCGTCTCCCCGCCGGCCCCGGCGGGCGGCAGGCCGCGAAATATCCGGCTCGTGACGAAGCCACGGAGCAGGTCGCCCACGCGGTAGCCGGCGGCCGCTGAGGCGTCGAGGATCGCCTCGATCTCGGCCCGGTCGGCGAATCGCACGGGCGCCCCGGTGGCGTAGGCCGTGAACTGGTGGAGCAGGTTGCGGGCCAACTGCCGGTCGTCGGCGGCGAGCAGGGCCTTGAGCACCGCGATGTCGGCAAACGTGCGACCGTCGGGGAGGCTGCCCGACGGATCGACCGGGGCGGCGAGCCGATAGGTGAAGTCGTGGCCGGCACGGTCGATGCCGGTGACGGGATCGCCTTCCTCGAGCCCGCGGTAGCGGTTGCGCCAGCCGCCGCAGATGTCGAAGGATTCGAGTGCGAAGCCGACCGGATCGAAGAGCCTGTGGCAGGAGGCGCACGAGGCGTCGGCCGTGTGCCGGGCGAGCAGGTCGCGGATCGTCTTCGCCCCGCGGATGTCGGGCTCGACGGCGGGCACACTCTCCGGCGGGTGGGGCGGTGGCTGGCCGAGCAGCCGTGTCATCACCCACGCCCCGCGGACCACCGGCGAGGTGTTCGTGCCG
>Ga0315906_10010938_pt1 | contig 10607 bp, 8 predicted proteins | sample LakEriMetagenome_4_FD_203526 | JGI IMG/M metagenome (GOLD analysis project Ga0315906, IMG submission 203526) | Freshwater fungal communities from buoy surface, Lake Erie, Ohio, United States - Buoy 2 MA122 | ecosystem: Environmental > Aquatic > Freshwater > Lake > Lake biofilm | place: USA: Lake...
CCTTCTTTGACCGCAACATCCTTAATTAAAAAATACGTGAATAACATCATAATAAACGGAAGCAATACTAATATCCAAGAAATCGCCTTAAATCCCTTTGAACATAGCCAGTTCAACACCCATGCCCAGATTACAAGGAAAAGCGCCTCGGTAAGAAGCGTCCAAACGCCATAATTCTTTAAAAAACCCATGATTATCCCAATAGCACCTAATATCAAATATAGCTGTGCAGGCGTGCAATATTTGCTAAAATCGAACTTTCTCATTTTCATATATATTATCATTATATAAAAGCGTTTCATATAATTATAAATTTTTACCAAATAAATAACATTTTATTTATTTTATTGGATCGCCTCCGACAAACCCTTCTTTACGCGCAACATCCTTAACAAACAAAAACATAAAAAAGACCATAATAAACGGAAGCAATACTAATATCCAAGAAATAGCCGTAAATCCTTTGGTGCATAACCAGTTCAATACCCACGCCCAAATGACAAGGAATAATGCCTTGGTAAGAAGGGTTTCAATACTAAAATTATTAAAAAACGCGCTCAGGATGCCAATTACACCCAAAATTAGGTATAGTTGTGCAGGAGTGCAATATTTACCGAAATCAAAGTTTCCCATTATATACTATAATTATACAAAAAAGTATTTCAATTGCTAAATCTACAATAAAAAAGAAGGATTTCTTCCTTTTTTATTATTTATAACTTACAACTCAAAATAATCTAACTAACTACTATCTATTTATTTTTATAATTTTTGTTGGCTGTTGGCTATTTAAACCTTCTTACGCACAACCTTCTTCTTCACCGGCTCTGGCTCGGGTTCGGGTACTGGCACTGGAACAGGCTTGGGCGCTGGCTTGGGCGCATCATCCTCTTCTTCCACCTCTTCCTCTTCCTCCTCTGCACCCTCTTGATCGGAATCTTCAACGATTGCACCGGATTCAACCGCATCAGAGGATGCCTCCAACTGCGGAGCGGCTGCCTTCAAGCGCTCCTTTTCAGCAGGCTTTAGCTTGATAAAGCACGTTCCGGTCAAGGAAGCTCTAGGCTTTTGGACGACTGCCTGAATCAACTTCCAGGTAATACCAAACTTGCCGTTTGCGAACCACAAACCACCGCATTGCATGACAAGTGCAACATTAATACCCTTTTGTAGGAAGTCTACAGGAGTAACCACGGGGTTTTTGGGGTTGGGAAACAAGGTATTTCCGTCCTCGTCGTAAATCTCGCATCTCCAATTGCCCTCCCAAACAGGCAACTTGATGCGAAGAGTAGGCGCCTTTGACAAATCAGACTCACCACTAGACTTGTCCTTGCTATACTTTAGCATGGGCGTCCACAACGCATCAATAACCTCAGGTGACGAGTGCACCTTACCAAACCACTCCTTAGAATAAGTAAGAGCATCAGTCTTAATCTTCTTCTCCAACGCCCGCATGTTTGCAAGGAACGCGTTAGCTTCTTCACTAGGATACTCTGCAGAAGGGAACTGCAAAGCCATTTCAAACTTACCATTACCCAACCCCGACTTTTCATCCTTAAAGTCCGTCGCACCCCATGTTAGCATAAGAGGTGTGGATACTCTAAGCCCAGTGTTGGTAAGCTTGTTAAGAATATTCACGCTCTTGCCATTGGACGCGTTCGCCTTTGGTGCGGTGAACTTGATGTTTGCTGCGTTGAATTGAGTGCCGTCTACGATTGTGTCTGCCATTGTCTCTGTATGTGATATATACTCGTCCCGTATCTTTAAATCAATTTTTTTTTATATTAGTACCGGCAAAAAAAAATGAAATGACTTGTCATGTAAAAAAATCAAAAAAATATTATTTTACATGTAAATGTAGATAAAAACAATTTTTCTATATAATATTATATGATGAGTAAATATATGGAAGAATATATGCAATGTATTTATAAAAAATGTGAAACCCATGTACCCTCGTTATGTAAAGCTAGAAAACTACGAAAAATAAACCAACCAGATATCGTTGTACCGACAATCCATAATTTTGAAATTTTAATACAACATCAATATAATCACGCGCAACTCAAATCATTTGTAAAGCATTACCGGCTTAAGCAATCCGGAAACAAAAATGAATTATTTGAGCGCATATATTGTTTCTTATATTTGTCTAAAATAATTATTAAGATTCAAAAGGTATATCGCGGAGTCTTTGAGAGAAAATATATTAAATGTCACGGCCCTGCGTTAAATAATCGATCATTATGCACGAATGATACTGATTTTTTTACCATGGATGAAATCGCTTCATTACCCAATGACAAATTTTTCAGCTACAAGGATATGGATGGATTTATTTATGGATTTGATATAGTATCGTTTCACCAGTTAATAAAAAAAGCGGACAGATATAACGCAGCGCAAAATCCGTACAATAGAAGTGTTATTCCTGGCTACGCCATAGATGACCTAAAGACTCTGATTAAATTAAGCAAAGTATTGAAGCGACCTGTCTCTCTTGAAATCGTGGATATAGTGAATGTTATGACGGAGGAAAAAACATTGGAGCATCGTATAGTGGACTTATTCCACAACATTGATGCACTCGGCCATTATAGTTCTCATGCCTGGTTTACAAGTTTAAACAGACACATGTTGCTCCGATTTATGAGAGAACTTTTAGAGATATGGAATTATAGGGCGCAAATTACGCCGGAGACAAAATACGCGATTTGCCCGCCAAACGGCGATCCATTTAGGGGATTCAACATACATGTAATATATTTAGAGTTAGAACTTGACGATGTTAGAAAATACGTTGTGGGTGTGTTGGAAAAATTTATAAATAGCGGAGTTGACCAAGATAGTAAAGCTTTAGGAGCATATTATGTATTGGGGGCGTTAACTTTAGTAAACGAGGACGCTGCGTTATCTTTAGGATGGCTGCACGATTCTTTTTCGTATTTTTGAAAATACTTTAGCATGATATTATGGTATTAAAAATTAAAAATGATTGTAATATATAATATAATGCGTTAAACCACTTAAAAAGTTCTTGTAGTAGTATACTATAAGATGGCGAAGACGACTAAGACGACGACTAAGACTGAGACCCCTGCCCCTGCTGCTGCCCCCGCACCCGTTGCTGCTTCCGCGGCCCCTGCCGCAAAGGCCAAGAAGGCCGTTGTGAAGACTGAGGCTGCTGCTGCCCCTGCTCCTACCCCTGCCCCCGCACCTGTTGTTGCTGCTGCCGCTGATGCAGTTGCTGAGATGGATTCCTCCCTCGTGGAGCAGTCCGGTGAGTTCCTTGTCAAGCTCCAGCAGCTTGGTGCTCTCATCAATGCCCTCAAGACTGAGTACCGCACTCTCGAGAAGAAGTGGACTCGTGATCTTAAGGTCGCCCAGAAGCAGAGCTCTAAGCGCAAGCGCAAGGCGGGTGCCCGTGCCCCCAGCGGATTTGTTAAGCCCACTCGCATCAGCGACGAGCTTGCCTCCTTCCTTGCCAAGCCCTCTGGAACTGAGATGGCTCGCACTGAGGTCACTCGCGACATCAACAAGTACATTCGCGAGCACAACCTTCAGGACAAGGCCAACGGCCGTCAGATTAACCCTGACTCCAAGCTTGCCAGCCTTCTCAAGGTCGCCAAGAACGACGTGTTGACCTACTTCAACCTCCAGCGCTACATGAGCCCTCACTTCGCCAAGGCGGGTGATGCTGCTGCCTCTGCATAAATGCAAGACAAAATACAAAAAACACGATTAAAACCATAAAAAGTAAATAATCAAACGAAACCATAAAAATGTATATTTATGATATACATTTTTCAAATACTTATAGGCAGCCCGGGCAAACGGGCGTGTAAATTAGGCACTTTTTTTTATATCCATAAAATATACAATGAAACGGGTGCTTATTACGGGTGGATTTGGATTAGTGGGAAGCGCGGTGCAATCTGTCTCTCTTGAATACGATTCTCAATATGAGTTTATCTTTGTAAAATCTCGAGACTATGACCTTTCGAGCATGGAACAAACAAAGTCTATGTTTGAAAAATACAAGCCCGAGTTTGTTATCCATTTAGCTGCATGTGTAGGAGGATTGTTCAAGAATATGAGTCATAAGGTTGACATGTTAGAGAGAAATTTAATGATAAATTTTAATGTTGTCAAGTGTTGCCATGAATATGGTGTCGAAAAACTAGTCGCCTGTCTCTCTACTTGTATTTTCCCAGACAAGACTAGCTATCCTATAAACGAGGATATGTTGCACGATGGCCCTCCACACACATCCAATGATGCTTATGCTTATGCAAAACGAATGTTAGAGATTCATTGTCAAGCATATAGAGAGAACTATGGCTCTAATTTTGTTTGTGTTATTCCGACAAATATTTACGGGCCTCATGATAACTATAGTTTAGAAGACGGGCACGTTATCCCTTCTCTCATTCACAAGTGCCATAATGCCAAGCTGGCGAATGATAAATTCGTTGTGCGAGGAACAGGCGCTCCTTTGCGCCAATTTATTTATTCCATCGATTTAGCAAGACTTCTTATGTGGACCTTGGAGAAGGTAAATAGAGAGAACATTATTCTCTCTGTATCTGAAATAGAAGAAGTCCCTATTGAATATGTTGCGCGACTAATTGCACGAGCATTCAACTATGAAGCGCATATGATATTTGATCATTCTTTTGCAGACGGCCAATTCAAGAAAACCGCCGATAATTGCAAATTAATGAACCAATTGGGCGGTGCGTTTCATTTCACAACTATTGAAAAGGGCATCAAATCATCTGTTGATTGGTTTGTTGATAATTATGAATATGCAAGAAAATAGGCGTCTCTCGTGATATTATATATTATATTTTCTAAATAATATATAACATGGCACAACAAGATGATACCAATGCAATGGATGTTTCTGATGATGGTTACGAGACAGACGATACTATTCTTGTTGGTGATGGTGATGATGGCTATACTAGTGACGAAATTAGACAAATAAACGAATATTATGATCAACTGGATGATGACCGAATGACATTAACGCCCCCGCGTACTAATCGGCATACTAATGCAAATGCTGAGACACCCCGTACACCTCCCACACGGCTTTTGACGAACAACACTCAAATGCCAGGGCAAGTATATAAAATGGTCATACAACCAGACGGAACATTACGACTTGTTCCATTTACATCGGATGATTATAGATCCGGACAACAAGCATTCGATATAACAGGTCGTGTGATTAATCGGAGTGAATTACCATATATTCAGCCACGCAGATTATTTGATGAAAAAGAAGGTGGTGCGTCCAAATCAAGAAGAAGAAAAAGAAGAAGACCAAGCCGACGCACAAAAAAATCATCGCGCAAAAGAAAGACCAACAAGCGAAGAAAAACTCGGTCCAAGAAATAAATTGATAAGTAAATCATTCATACTATTTATCAATATAGAGAGAAAACTACGCACCTGTTATAATTTTTGAACACAACCACGTCCCCAAAATAATCCACATATTATCCACCATATTGCCGCCATTGTGAATAATCCACCGAATTGCACGACAATGAGGCGCCGCAACCAAAAAGGGAGAAATCAAGAACCCATAAAATCCGCGCGGAGCACAATAATACACATACATTTGTGTAGAAAAATAATGTAGCATAATCCAAAACAAATAGAGGCTTGATGCGCCATACATGTATTGGACGCAATACCTTCCCTTTTCAGCCATCTCCCATATATAAGGCGATGACATTGCTACTATGTCGCTACATATACGAGTCTCCTCATCAGAATAATAGTCGTCGTCATCATCCGCGACCACTCCCACATAATCGTCCGCATCACCATCCAGGTCATAGATATCGTGAACTATCATTTTGGGGTTATTGTTAATATCAGACGACTCATGGTCTTGTTCGCTATCATTCTCATGGTTGTCGCACACCTCGGCATCAGATTCTTCTGGTTCTTCCTTTTCTTCTTTACTTTCTGCGCGTAAAAAAGAAGACGTCTGGTCCGCATTCACGTCATCATTTGCTACCAAGACCGGATCCTCTACGGGTAGTACTTCATTATCAATATCATTGGTCGCTTTACGGCCTCGGTTTCTTGTAACCATTTTATGCATTATACTAACTAATATGTTTTTATATAATTATTTTTTTAGTTAAATTACTTAAAATTACTTGTATATGAAACCATCATCTTCCAATATACTTCGTAGCTTATCCTTGCAAACTAGCAAGTTATCTGGTGTCGTTTTTATATTGTTCGCAATATCCGCGCATTCCGCAGTCTCATTTACAAACATTTTATATATGTGATTCAATTCCACATATTCATCCGAGCCGATCAAATTGTCTTTAAGAAGCCAATCATAAAATCCGTCCGTGTAACAATAATTCTTGTATTGCTGGAACAACCATATCGAATCATGTAATAATGAGCCATGTCCGACAACCGCTTGTCTACTATGACTACTACTCAAATTGTAATCTGTCCCAGATAATATACACACTTCACTAAACTCCTTTTGTGTCATTCCCAACTCTTGTAAGATACTACTTGTGTTATATAATACGATCGTGTGGTTTAGCAAACTAAAGTACCTTATAATGCGAGGCACTCCATACACAAACATGTCCATATCTTCGCTCATACACGCCCAAGCCTTGTTTTTTAGGACAAGCAACGCGCATAACTCGTCGGCTTCATTCGGTGCATCATAATAGGTCGCGCCAAACGCATGTATGAGCGTCTTAACATTGGCGACTTGTTTTTTTGTAAGATATATTATTTTCTTCCTTAGAAGCTCCATCTCAGAAACAAGATCGCCTTTATCCAATGATTCTTCCTCTAATAATGCACTCAGTCTATTATACTCTGCTTCCGCGACTACCTTATCATTATATCGCTGCCGCAATAATTCTCGCTTCTCAATCGGCGGTTTGCCATCAAATATAAATATAGGAATAATTCTGTAATGCTTGAATAGAGAGAGCATCAAATATATATTTTCAATCAAGGTCCCGTCCGTTTGATATTTATACATGTAAATACTAATATCAATTACAATAGTCTTGTTTGCCAACTCTTTCATATCCATACATGATATTGATTTGGCACATTCCACTCTTAAAAATTTATTTAAATGTTTAATCCCCATTTGAAATAATTTATATTATATGAGTTCCAATTTATTATATTATTATATTTCAATTTTAAAATTTAAATATCTGTTTATTCTAGTATTATGTCTGATATTGTTATCACAGACCCTAGCGGGGCATTATTACAAAATATAAATTATATAAATTATAGAAATACAAGTGTTGATTTAATTCCAGTATATAATAAGACATATCAATTAAGAAATAGTGTTGGTAAAGTTGTTGCTGATAATTTTTATCCATTTAAACCTCCTTCAACATTTAGTACACCGAACCCATATCTAGCACGCGATGCATCAAATAATATTTATGTTACTAAAATAGATGGTACGAGTACAAATAGTGGCACTGTAGCGGTACTAATTAATAATACATTTGTTAATTTAGATTTTACTATACCAAATAATGCATTTTCATACTATCCAAGAGGTATTGCATTTGATTCAAGTGGTATTCTATATATAACAACATCATTAAGTCGTGATGCAAATTATCCTATTTCTTTAGTATACGAAAGTTCAATAGTATATAAGGTCAAATTTACTGGAGATACAACAACTATTTCTACTTTTAATATCTCAGATGTATCACTTGGAGATTTAAGAGGATTATCTTTTGATTCTTCTGGAAATTTATATATCGCAGATAGATTATCCAATAAAATTATCAAAGTAACCATGGTTGATTATAATAATGGTATAGGCACCATATTTATTCCGAGTTCTACTGGATTAAATGGACCTTTAGATATTAAATTTGACCGACAGAATAATGCGTATATTGCGAATTCTTTAGAAAATAATATTATAAAAGTATCATCTTCACAAATTATATCAGTATTTGCTACAGGACTACTTTATCCTACAGAAATAACATTCAATGATATAGATTCTACTCTATATGTTACAAGTTATGGATATTCTCAATCTGATTCAACTATTACATCTATTAGTAATATTGTTAATGGTTTTGTCACGGAAATCATTCAAACACCATTCCCATACGGAATCGTATCAACTACTACTGGTAATATTTATTATACTTCTTCATCTAACTATAATTCAAGTAATGATATTGTCATAGATACTACAAATACATTACATGAGATTACATCATATAATACTTCTAGTAATTACGCCAATCTATATACTGACGCATCAATGAATAGATATAGTATTAGTCCAATATCATCTGTTGCATTTGATGCATCATACACCTTTTTATATGCGGCTCAATACAACTTTATAAATCAAGAAATTTTTACAAATACGCCCAATGCCAATGGTACTATTTGGAAAATAAGTAATGTTGCTCCATATGATCCTATTTTATTCTATCCGACATCTTCTTCAATCGGACATGTTTTAAATAATCCAACATCTATTGCATTTGATAATAGTAGTAGATTATATGTTGTCAATTCGGCAAGTAATAATCTTATTGTTATTAATTCATCCGGTAGTACTGGGACACTAGTAGATATAAGTGGAGTACAATTAAGTGCCCCAAGCGCAATCGTGTTTGATGGAAATTGGAATTTATACATAGCGAATAGTATAAGTAATCAAATTTGCAAATTAACGTTTTCAAATAGTACAACCGCAACTAGTATTGTTTATGATATATCGGGTTCTCCAATTTTAACGCCATGTGGGTTAGATTTTGATTCAAGCTTTAACAATTTATATATTTCCAATTCTGGATACAATAATATTTTAAAGGTATCAATGTCCACTAATATCGCGTCTATATATAATTTACAAGGTGTCAATATTAACACACCATCCGGCATTTACTTTAACAATTCTACTGGTGTACTTTATGTATCAGAATTAGATACTAGTAATATTATTCAGATAACAAATAACAATTATGCAAGTATTGTGAAAATTGTTGCAGGTGATTCCGTGATTGTTCCTAACAAAATAACTATTGAGGAACCTATGGGACTTACATTAGATAGTAACAACAACTTGTATATATCAAATTATGGTAATGAATATGATTCTATCGTGAAGCTATCAATCGATTCATCTTCAAATATTATAATCAATGCTGGAACCTTAGCTGGACCAACAGATGCAACTATGCAACCAACGAGTAATAATATATTTATTTGTAATTCTATTTCAACTATCGTATCTAAATTAGAAGAATCAAATAATTTGTCAAATTATGCAGATGTTGGAGTTATTGCTGCTATATCAATTACTTCAAACATTTATACAGGAAGAATATACGTTCTATTCGATAATGGTAGTGTAAGGTCTATTAGTTCAACCCAAGAGGTATCTTTGTTTAACATAACAGGCGTGCCAATTGGGGTCGGTGCAAAGTGTATTCGATATCAACACCCATCAATTAATAAAGCATTATTTACTGTTGATTTTTTATACGTGGCGGATACACCCAATAGACGAATTCTTAAGATTAGTATTGATAATCCAGTCTATACTGGAAATAGTAGCATTTTAGCAATCACATCGCTTCCCGTACTTTTTGCACCAACCAGTATAGCATTTGATTCAAGTGGTGTAATGTATTTGAGTGCCGGTAATAATTTGATCACATCATATAATTCTAAAATAATATATAAGATAGACGCATCATTAAACGCATCTGAATATGCAACAATACCAATTTTTGTAACCAGTGGTATCAAGAGTATTACATTTGATTCTTACAACTATATGTATTCTTTGGCTGATTATAATTCAGCAATCACGCAAATATATAGAACAACTCCCGACGGGAATATTACAGAACTCGCATACACATTTCCAGATACTATATATCTAAGTACGTTAAACTATATCCCTTGGGAAGATGCAATATTAATGACGGATACGATTCACAATAAATTATATAAATTATACTTATCCTATCCATTCACTAATATGAAGAATAAATTAGGCTTCTACGATAATGAGTTATTTATTTTTGATATAACTAACGGCGCAGATGAGTTTGATATTAGTTTTAACGTTTATACACCATATCTAGTAATTGATCCAAGCAATATTGCGCCAAATGTTTCTACAAGTATAAAGTTCCATTTTGTTACACGTAATGTGATTCCATATCCTACAGATTCTTATGAGCTTCAATGTAATGGCACAACTATTTCCAGTGTATTTTGCAATAACTGCACTTACAACAAAACGAAATTTATATCAGGAACTTATCCGACTGGATTAGTTTATAGCACAGATACAAACTACTTGTATGTCGCCTTGAAAAATAATACGATTAGTAGAATTAGTCTGTTAGGAGCAGTCGAGAATGATTATTTTCCGCCTGAATTGGGACTCGATGGTCCAACAAGTTTAGTTTTAGATACGTCATATAATATGTTTGTTTTAAATGTTGGCGGTGGTTTTATAAGTTATTTAACATTAGTAAATAATATTATTAGTATCGATAATTCATTTTATACTGGTA
>Ga0315906_10010939_pt1 | contig 10606 bp, 9 predicted proteins | sample LakEriMetagenome_4_FD_203526 | JGI IMG/M metagenome (GOLD analysis project Ga0315906, IMG submission 203526) | Freshwater fungal communities from buoy surface, Lake Erie, Ohio, United States - Buoy 2 MA122 | ecosystem: Environmental > Aquatic > Freshwater > Lake > Lake biofilm | place: USA: Lake...
TGCCGGAGAGTGGTTCCGGCGTGGTCGTCTGCTCATCTTCTGTGCTCCTGAAAACACGGGCTCTATCCTCGCCCATCGGAGCAGCTCTTCCACTTATCGGCGTGTTCAGTTTTGCGCGACCACCTCTACCGGCGCAAAGCTAAAGATCGCTGCAAGCAAGGCGCCGAAGTTCACGCCTGGCTCAGCCTTCAAGGCTGCGGTGGATCCGAAGGCGGCGCGGCGCAAGGCCGACAAGGCGGCAGCGGGCAAGGCGGCAGTTCCTGCAAAGAAGCCGGCAGCCCAGCAAGCGGTAGCCAAGAAGGCCGCGACCAAGAAAGCTGGCAAGGCCGGCTGATTCCACGGGTACGAAGGCGTCAGGATCTGTCGTGTCCGAAGGCTCGCAGATCCTGGTGCCACAGAGCTTCACTGCGCTGTTCATCCCTGCCGGAAAACTGCGGCCCACCGAGACGTCGGCCTTCATCGAGCAGCGCTACGAGCTCTGCGAAGACTTTGCCCAAATGCTGGTCGACAAGGCCAAGGCAAGGCAGTGGGAGCTTGGAATTGCTGAGGCTGATGTCCTGGAGCGCATGGCGCAGGGGCTGTCAGCTTCCGAGGTGTTCAGCGCTGCCGAGTCCCTATGGGTGTTGCGCCGGTTGGCTGAATTGTTGGGTTGGAGCGACCCCTTCGCCTGAAGGTTGCTTACCTTGCTTGCGGCTTCTGAGCTGAAGGGCTCAGAATCTGTCCTGACTTTCCATCGCGGGTGTTCACGTGTCCAACGCATTTTTCGACTTCCTGGCAAGCCTCAAGACGCAGGCGGTCGCGGCGTTGACGGTCCAGACGGAGGATTCAGAGCAACTTGATGGCGACATCAGGGCGGCTATGGTCGCCACCGAGTTTGATCTCTTCGACGATGGTGGTTATGCCGGACGGATGACCTCCAACGGACTTGGGAGCCTTGATGTTGGCGGCGCGCTGGATTGGCCCTCACCAGATGCGGTCGATCATGGAAGCACTCAGGGCTTGACCTGATCTCCTGATACCTTTGCACCCAGGTCTGGGCGATTGGCGGCATCTGCGCCTACGGTTCTCCAGACCGCAGGGTTCCCTCCATGATCCTTGCGAATGTTGGTGGCGTCTACATTCAGGTTGTAGTCCTGGTTCAGAGTTTGCTGGACTTGGGTAACGGCTGACTTCTGGCCTTCAACCGCTACCTGTATCGATTCGCGCTGGGTGCTGGCGCTGCTCTGTGGACCCCGGTCGATCTTCGCCTTCGGACTGCCTACGCCAGCGGCGTTTCTGGCTTGCTGCACGGTTGAGTCGTGCAGCAATCGCTGATCCTCCAGAGGGTCGCCATGCGGAATTTGGCGGTTCACCAACCTGTCTTGGGTAGAGGTTGGAGTTTCAGCTTGCCAGGGCGTACTAAATGGGTTCGCCGGCAGCGGGTTGTCGGCGGGTACGTGGCCCCCGTCCACTGATCCGCCTCGGGCAAAGCCCAGTGCGATATCCATCACGGCGAGCTGCATCCGAGCAGGGTCATCCTCGCGCAGCAGGCCACGCTGGGCCAGGCGGACGGCCGCGTAGTTCGTGAAGTCGGTCTGGACGCCACTGCTCCACTCCCTCAAGAACTGAGCGGTGCGAGCCAATTCCTGTGCCTGGGTGATGGCCCGCTCGCTGGAGTCCTGCCGCTCAGTCGCCTCGCGAAAGGACGAGTCGAAGCCGCTGGTGGCTGCTGCGCGGGTGCTACGTGCCCACTGGTAGGCATCGGAGTTGCGGAATTCGCGAGTCAGGCTCGATGCGTCTGACACTTGAGTGGACTGCATCGCGCCTCGGGCGTAGTCGTACACGCTCGACAGGGCTTGCTGGTCAAGCGTCCTACCCTCGGCCTGCGCCTTGGCGCCAATCTCCGTCATCGGTACCTTGATCCCAGCACTTGCTGAGGCCACGATCGTCTTGCCGACCGTCGACTCCTCCCGCAGACCCAGTTGCATGTTTACGTTCCTCGCAACGCTGTTCAAGGTCTGAACCTGGCTCGACCTCGATCCACCTTCTGAAACGCTGGAATCGCCACTTCGCTGCTCTGACCGCTCATAGCTTTCCTGCAGCCCCATGGCCTGGGTCAGGGCGGTGGCCTGGCTGCGCTGGAAGGCTTCCCGCTCGGTCTGGGCCCGAGTCTGCGCGTTGCGCGCGCTTTCGGCCACCGACTGCACTTGGCGCTCGCTGATCGTGAAGGTGCTGGCCAGCCGGCTCATCGTGGCCTGGTACCGGAAGACCCCCGCCTCGGAGCCGATGCCCTGGATGGTGGTGCCGTGGGCCTCGGTGGTGGTGCCCATGAAGGCCGAGGTGCGGGTGGGGCCGAGCTGCTGCTGGTCGAGGCTGACGCTGTTCTGGCTGATCAGGCCCTTGCTGGTGGCTGCTGCTTCGCTGCTGGCTGCCGACTGGATCGCGCTGCTGGCGGTGACGGCCTGGAAGGCGACTTCGCCGCCCTTGATGATGGCGGTGGCGATGAGTGGGATGGCAGCCACCAGGTAGCCCGCGATCGCCTGATCGGAGATCGCGCCCTGGTAGATGCCGGCGGCGGTGTCCAACGTCAGGCCACGGCTGTTCGAGCCGAGGCTCGCGGCAGCGGCCAGGTTCTTCGCGCTGGCCAGCGTGCCGACGTAGTTGAGGATGGCGTAGAGCGGCGGCCAGAGCTGGATCCACACCAGGCTCATGACGAAGCTCTTGATGGCCAGGGCCAGCCCCTTGCCCTGGGCCAGCAGGAAGAGCAGCAGCACGAAGGGGAAGACCGCGTAGATCACCGCCTCGATCACGTTGCGGATCATCGGCAGGGCCTGCGCAGCAATGCGGCCCATGGTGATGAAGGACGCATTGGTGGAAGCGGTGGCGTTCGCCCGTGCCGTGGCCAGCATGGTGGCTGCCGGGTCGTTCAGGCGCAGGCCGGCCAGGGTGTTGGTGTCCTGCACGAGGTTGATCAGGATGTTCTGGCGCAGCAGGTCGGCGGCGCCCTGGGCGGCGGTGGCGATCCGGGTCTTGGTGTAGGCCTGCTCGAGCTGGCCGTCGATGACGCCGGCGGCGATGCTGGGGTCCAGCGTCGGGTTCATCTGCAGGGCGAGCGTGGCGCGGGCCCGGGCGATCTCGGCGGGCAGGCGGCTGTTGAGCCGGGTGTAGATGGCCGGGCAAGTGTCCACCTGCACCGGGTTGCCCCAGGTGGAGAAGCGCCCCGGGTTGGGCGTGCCCATCAGCGCCCAGATGTCGGTGCTCTGGACGAATGCCGCCGGGTCGATCGTGCTGTCCTGCAGGTCGTAGACGGTGCAGTTGTGCACGAAGGCGATCATGTCGGCGCGCAGCTGCGGGTCGGCCACGTTGGCGGCGCGGCTGGCCTGGATCAGCCGGTTGCCGAACATCACGCCGTTCTTCTGGTAGGCCAGCGCCTCGGGCAGCTGGGCGTTGGTGTCCGGGATCACCTGGAAGGCGGTCTCGAAGAAGCGCGTCATCACGTCGCCCACCAGGCTCGTGGCGTGGCCAAAGAAGGCCACACCGATGGGCACGTTGCCGACCACCGCGGGGGGCTGGCTGCCGAGCTTGTCGACGATGGCGACATCCGCCTTGGGCAGGAACATCGCGTGGTAGACCAGCAGCAGGCCCATGAGCCAGCCCCAGCCGTGGAATCGCCCGGGTGTGAAGAGGCCTGCGGCAGCAGCCACCAGCACGCCGGTGACGGCCATGGTCTTGATGAGGGCCAGGTACCCCGCGCCGCCCATGATGGCGGCGATGGCGTTGAAGACCCCGGTCAGGGTGTCGACGTTGCCGTAGGCGTAGATCTCGAACATGCGGGCTGTCTGCGCCTGCGCTTCGGGCTCAGGAGCCGCGCTGGCCCGCGTTGGCGCTGAAATCCAGCATCGCCTTCACCGCCGGGGGCATGGCGGCCCAGAGCTGGCGCTCCAGGCTCTGCAGGTCCTGGGTCATCGAGGACACCGAGCGCACCTTGGCGTAGGCGGCCTGCTTCTCGATCAGGATCTGCATCTGCGCCTCGCGGGCGTGGGCGCGCAGCTCGTCCAGATAGCGCTGCTCGACTTCGCTGCGGCGCAGGGCTTGCGAGAGCGCCGTGCTGGCCTGGGCGAGCGCTCTGGCGAGGAAGGTCTGCGCGTAGTCGAGCGCGATCACGTCCTTGTAGGTCTCGATCAGCGTCTCGGCGGTGCCCGAGCCCGGCACGGCGTTGGCCACGGCCAGCATCCGGTAGACCGGCTCGCTGGTCTGGTTGATGAAGCCGATGTCGGCCGGGCTCTGGGCGCTGCGCGTGGCGATGTTGTCCGAGATGCGCTTCAGTCGTTCGGCTACCAGCCGGGTGAAAGGCTTGACCGAGACAGTGGCGCGGCTGGGGTTCATGCACTCGGTGGTCTCGTCGCAGACGTAGACGTCCACATCTACCAGGCCAGCGGTGGCGGAGTCGGCCTTGCCCAGCAGCAGATCACGGATGCCGGTGAGGGTGGGCTCCAGCATGCGGGGGCCGGCGCCGCTGCCGTCATCAGTGGGCGGGGTGACGATCACGGTGCCGATCAGGCTCATGATCAGCTCCTTCTCCTGGCGGCTGATGCTGCCGCCCACCTGGTTGAGCGCGTTCCAGGTGACGTTGCCCTTGGCGAAGGTGGCGTTTCGTACGTTGGGGTCGGCGCTGCTCGCGGCGGTGCGCACCACCGACGGCGCGTTGGAGGCGCAGGTCAGGCGCGCCTCGGCGCGGTCGCTGACCGAGCCCAGGTACTGGGCGATGTTCGCGCAGCCGCTTTGCACCGACTGGTCGTATTCGCCCACCACGCCGTTGACCAGCGCCTGCGCCGCTTCGCAGGAGTTGATGTTCATGGCGTTGATCTTGTTGAGCTGGTCCTGCAGCTCGGTGAGCAGCTTGTCGATGTCGGGCGAGATCGACTGCAGGGCCAGCTTGAAGGCGTAGCCCACGGCGTTGGAGCCGATGTTCTGCAGCAGCGCCACGAACTGCTGCTTGTTGATGAAGGAGAAGGCGCCGCCATAGATGTCGATGCCACCGCAGCCGGCCTTCAGGCTGGGCAGCTGGGCCTGGACGAGCGGGTAGTTGCGCCCCGGAGCGCGCATCATCAGGCTGCCGCCGGTGTAGAGGTTCATCGCCTGGCCCCGGAAGGCGCCAGGGCTGGTGACGTTGCCGATGGCGCCCAGGTCGTTGAACATCGTTTGCATCTCGGTGTTCAGGTCGGCGGGCAAGGCCGGGGCGGGGCCGATGGCGATGCTTGTCGCCAGCAGTGCTGCCAGGGCTCGTCTGGTTTGCGTCATGGCGTGGTCCTCGATGCGTTGGGGAGCCCGGTTGGGTCGGCTTCGCGGGCGAGTGCGGCGATGCGTTCCAGCAGGTCGGTGTCCGACATCAGCCCGAAGCCCACCGGCCGGAACTCGCGGCGGCTGGGCTGGGTGAGGTACAGCGCCGGCACGGCGCGGGCGTTCAGGCGCGCGGCGATGCCGTTGTCGGGGCGGGCGTCGGGGTATTCCGGCAGGCTTCCCCCATCCAGGCTCACGGCCAGCACCGTCAGGCCATGGCTCTGGGCGAAGCGCTTGAGGACGGGCGCGAAGCGGTGGCAGAACGGGCAGTCGCTGCGAAAGACGAAGACCAGGCCGTGGCTGGCGGCCAGTTGCCGCACGGCTGCGGTATCCCGCTCGCGCTGGCGCTCGTCGAAGGCGGCGATGGCCAGGGTGTTGGTGGGGCGGCCCTCGAAGGCGTAGTCGAGGCTGGGCTCGCGCCAGACCAGGCGTTGCCAGCGGTCGGCGAAGACCTGGGAGCGGTCCATCACCATCCGCTGGAAGCGCATGTAGGCCATCAGGTTGTCGTCGGTGGGGTTCATGACCGCGACTCGCTTGAGCGCCTCCAGCCGCTGCTGCATGGCCTCGAAGTCGGCGAGTTCGCGCGGTCTGGCCGGGGTGGCGGGTGCCTTCGGGGCGGGGCGCGCTGCCGGGGGCGGCGGGTCGCGGTACCAGAACCAGCCTTCGCGGTGCTGCTGCCAGTAGACGGTGGCGGTCTCAGCAATGTCCGCTGGCTGTGCCGTTGGTGGCTCAGTGGCATGGGCTGCGATCGCGGGGAGGGCGGTGAGCAGCGCGATGAGGGCTGATCGGAGCGCGCTCACCGTTCCTCCGGGAATCGGCCGTCGGCGCAGTAGCTGAGCTGGTAGACCATCTCCTGATCGCCGCGCTTGCCCGCCTGAGTCACGTCGCGCTGCCGGGTGGTCACCTCCAGCCGGCCGCAGCCTAATTGGGGCAACCGCTGGATGCGGCGCACATCGATCTCGATCGGGGCATCGGTCTGGAAGCGGCGCGCGATGGCCTGCGCGCCGGGGCCGGTGAGCGTGCCGCGGGCGCTGCCCTCGGCGGCGGCGCGAGCGAACAGGGGCTTGAGGTCGGTGACGGCATGGCGCGGGGTGGTCTCGGAGGGGCCGGCCGCATGGGCGGTGCAGACGGCCAGTGGCAAGAGAGCGGTCACGGCCAGTGTGGGGAGGAATCTCATCGTGTGTCCTCAGGGCCCGACGGCGCCATTCACGCGGTTGCGCGCCTTGTTGGCCAGGGCACCGACGTCGGGCAGCGTCGGGGCGATCTCGGCGTAGAACTCGGTGAGGTCCATGCGCGAGAAATCGAGGGTCTGCAGTTGCGCGAGGCTGAACCCCGCGCAGTCGGGGTTCTTCGCGCCGCCCCAGCTGCGGCCGAGCTGGGCGCGACCCTGCTCGTTGAGCACCCGGGCCAGGCGCGAGTTGAAGCAGCAGTAGCTCTGGGTGGTCTCCAGGCAGGTGCCGAGGATGGGCACCTTGCGCGAGCAGTAGCTGCCGACGCTGTGGCACAGGCGGTTGTCGTTCTTCATCGCCAGCACCTGCTCGGCCTGCTCGCAGGACAGCAGCCCCGAGAGTTGGATGGCGAGCATGGCGATCGTCCACGGGCCGGGCACCAGTGAGGTCATGAACGAGCCCACCGACAGTTCGCCCGCGATCAGCCCGGCCAGCGCCGAGCTGCCGCCGCCCGCTCCGAAGAGGGCTTCGAAGCCGGCGATCACCATGTCCGGCGCGTCGGCCGCGAAGAGCGCGTCGTAGGTGTAGCTCGATCCCACCGCGCCGATGGCTTGACCACCGGCACCGGAGATCAGCGCCATCGTGCTGAAGAGCGAGCCGCTGGCACCGCCGCCCTTGCAGCAGTTCACCAGGCCGAAGAGCTTCTTGCGGCAGCGGTTGTCGAAGCCCTTGAAGACTTCGAGCGTGTCGGGGTCGACGTAGCGACCGGCCTCGCGCTGGATCTCCAGGCCGGCGACAGCGCGGGCGAAGTCCGGGTCGGGCGTGTGCGACGTGTCGAAGCAGTTGCCGTTCAGGCAGAAGCGCCGGTCGCCGCAGTTCGTGACGGTGCTGCTGGTGCCGCTGGCGGTCTTGCACTGCCAGGACTGCTCGAACACGGTGCACAGGCCCTGTGGGGTGGTCTCCACGCAGGTGGAGCCGACCTGGCTGCAGCCACGGTCGCGCAGCGGCTGGCAGTCGTCGTTGCTGCGGGCGGAGAGGCAGCTGTAGGACGAGGTCGTCCGCCAGCAGTCGCGGTAGACCGGGTGCCCGCTGATGATGCGTGTGGCGGGGCCTTCCACGCAGACCTCGGCCTCCTTGACGCAGTCCGCGGCGAAGGCGGGCGAGGTTGCTATTGCTGCTAGGGCTGCTACGGCAGCGAGGGCGAGGCGAAGCAGCTTCATCGGGCGCGCGCCTCCAGTGCGCTGCACTGGTTGTCCCAGGTGTCGGTGAAGCTCACGCGGGTGGGCATGGCGAAGGTGCTCACGCCCTGGAAGCTCGTGCCCTGGCAGGGGTTGGCGAACCAGGCGCCGATGCTGCAGTTCGCCCCGCTGCACGACTGGCTGTAGAAGGTCTGGTAGCAGTAGAAGCCTTCGATGCGGCTCGGGCCGGGCGTCTTCGGGATCTGTGTGTTGAGCGCGCCGGGCACGTTCTGGCTGCCGAGGTCCATGTAGACCTCGCCGCTGCCCTTGTTGAGGGTGAAAGCGTGCATGCGGTAGCTGTCCACCGCGCAGCTGAAATCGAAGGCCAGGTAGTCGATGCAGGCCGGGCAGGGGTCGGCGGTGACGCGGGTGAGGAACTCGCCGTCGCTGCAGCCGGGCGTGAGCACCGGCGTGACGATGAGCACCTTGTCGCACGTGAGCGTCTCGGTGGTGCGGTACTGGTGGCACAGCGCCGTCTCGAAGCGGTCCGGCGTGGTGGTGGTCTGCACGCTGCATCCGCTGTAGGTGCCGGCGATGTTGCCGGCAATGCTCTGCGGGTCGGCGGTGATGGTGCGGGCGCGCGTGAGCAGCGGATCGTTCGGGGCGATGCTGAAGGTGGGCCGGCGCGTCGGGTTGGTCTGCGAGAAGTTCACCGCGTTGCAGGCTTGTGCGCCGTTGGTGTTGCCGTTGCCAGCCGCTGCGCAGGCGCTCGTCGCGGCGCCGGCCTGCGAGCCCAGCCCGGCGCTGCCGAAGTAAGAGGCCTGCGGTGGACTGGTGGTGTAGCCGGGCACCGTGCCCTGAGCGGTGGTCGGGTTGATCTGGGTTCGGGCGGCGGCGTTGCCGGAGCGCCCCATGGCTGCGCCCTGGTTGAAGGCGTCGGACAAGGATTGCGCATGGGCGGGCGGCGTGGACAGGGAAAGCAGCACGACGGCGGCTGCTAGTGCTGCTACTTGTGCCACTGCTGGCTGCAGGTTCTTCATCGGGAGCGCAGCCGAGAGAGGTAGGGACCTGCGACCGCACCGGCGCCGGGATGGCGGCGGACCATGTGCTCCAGCGCGTAGTCCAGGCTGACATCGCCCGACACCGACACGAAGGGGCGCGGCACGGTGCAGGTGGTGGCGCTGCAGGGCGGGGCGTCCTCGCCGATGGTCAGCAGGAAGGTGGGCGCGGCCTCGACGCCGTGCCGCTCGAAGGCCTCGGGGTCGATCACCCATCCGGCTTTGCGTTCGCCGAGCAGGTCGCTGACGGAAGCGACCGTCTGGCGCATCGACTGGTTCTTCAGGCCGCGCAGCACGAGCACCGCGCCGGCCCGCTCGGCCTGGTCGACAAGGCGGCGCAGACTGCCCAGGGGCATGTCCAGGGTGACGAAGATGCGCAGCGCGGGCTCCTGCATTGGGAGGGCTCCGGGGCTCATGGCGCCGCTGATCTGGTTGCCCTGACGGGCCAGCGCGCCGATGTCGATGCCGGCGCCGCTTGCGGGAGGGCGCTGGGCTGCGCCCGGTCCCTCGCCAGAGCCTGGGCCGATGCGGGGCAGGGCGCGCGGTGCCGGGATGGGGGCTTCCGGTGCGGGGATCGGACGCTCGACTTTTGCGCGATCGATCTCCTGGGCCGTTGGCCAGCGGAGAGCGGTTGGCTGTCCCTGGCCGAAGGCGTCGGGCGCGAGCAATGCGGCGAGACTCATCGCGGCGAGGCGTGCGGCTTGCCGGATGGGCGCGATAGGGCGCCGCTGCGCCCGCGGATCACCAGGCGCCGACACAGCAGTTCCTCTTGCGGAAGATCTGGTAGCTGAAGTCTTCCCCGCTGACCGGGAAGGACTTGCCCGAGCCCCAGATCATGGTGGTGCGCCCGTAGGGCTGGCAGCACTGGCCGGCGACCTTCGCGGTGGCAGGCACCGGGTAGGTCATCTGCAGCTTGTAGTGCGTCTTGTCGAAGATGGGCAGCGGGTAGGCGCCGCACAGGCCCCGCGAGCCGGCAGTGGCGAAGGTGGTGAGCTGCCGGTGCATCTTGGCGGTCATGCGCTGGGTGAGCAGCACCGAGGCCTGCACGCCGCCGATGTGGGTCGTGACGTGGCCGGTCATCGGGTAGATCGAGCCCTGGCAGCCGGCGCACCAGAAGAGGCTGGCCACCGGAAAGCCCGCGCTCGCCGCCACGCAGTCGGCCGCGCAGGCGGCCTTGGCCACCGGGTTGGCGAAGAGCACCGCCTCGGGGTTGAGGATGGCCGAGAGCTCGTCGTCGGACCACAGCGGGTCCACCTCGGTCAGGTAGGACAGATCGAGCGAGCCCTGCTCCAGGCAGGGGAAGTCCAGCAGCACTTCCAGCCAGGCGAGGATGGGGTTGGCGTACCAGTGCACCTGGTAGAAGCTGGTGCGGGTCTGCGAGTCGTGCCCGACCTGCGCGCCGCGCGGGGCGCCAATTCCAGGGTCCAGCGACAGGCCACCCAGCCCGACCATGCAGAAGGGCGTGCGGGTGACATCCACCATCCGTACCGGCTCCCAGAAGCCGATGGAGATGCCCAGCCGGGGCGGGTTGTTGCAGAAGCAGACTGGCGAGGAGGGGTTGCCGATATCGGGCTGGCCGTCGGAGACGATGCCGATGCCGCCGATCGTGAGCGGAAAAAGGCAGCTCCAGCAGATGTCGGTGATCGGGTTGGCGAAGCGCCCGTGACAGGTGGCGCCGCCGGTGGGTACGGCGGCGTGCGCGGGGGTGAGCAGCATGCTGGCCAGCAGAAGCATGGCCAGCAGCCGGGCACGGAGGTCAGCGCAGTTCATCGATGCGCAGCCTTCGGCCGTCCTGGGTGACGCGGGCGGGCACCTGGCGGATGCCCAGCCGGGTGGTGAGCAGGCCCTGCTGGTCGTAGTAGACCGTCTGCTTCCAGCGGCG
>Ga0315906_10010941_pt1 | contig 10606 bp, 8 predicted proteins | sample LakEriMetagenome_4_FD_203526 | JGI IMG/M metagenome (GOLD analysis project Ga0315906, IMG submission 203526) | Freshwater fungal communities from buoy surface, Lake Erie, Ohio, United States - Buoy 2 MA122 | ecosystem: Environmental > Aquatic > Freshwater > Lake > Lake biofilm | place: USA: Lake...
GAACGTATACTCGTCGGCCCAGTTGCCGCCGGCCGGGACGTACAGCAGGTGCCGGCCGTTGTACTCGATGCCGTCGAGGAGATCGACCGTGCGGTCGACTGCGGCCGCAAATTCGCCGTAGTGCCCCCGTTCCGCTGCGCAGAGCACGGCGACACCATACAGGAACCACGTCGCCGAATCGAAGCGCGGGGCCAGCGTACCGAAGCTGACCTGCGTCGATCCGTCGGCGGCCACCTTGAAGTTGGACGCGATCTGCCCCTGCCCGCCCTGCAGGTCGCGGAGCTGTTCGAGCGTCCGCCCGAGACCGCGGGAGATCACCTCGTCACCGGCGGACAGCCCCGCCAGTCCCGCCATGATCGCATCGCGGGCGAAGATCGCCTCGTAGTTCGCCACCACGCTGCGCGATGCCCGGATGCCGTTCGCGGTCGTCAGGGCGCGCAACAGTGCGATGGATTCGTCAATCGGTAGTTCGTCTTTCATGGAGTCCCGATGGCCAGTACGATGACTGCGGCGCCGACGTCGGCGCCCGCCGCGCCCGCGCCGACCCGGCCACATCTGCCGTTCATGTCGATCGTGAACATGAACGTGGGATTCTTCGGAATCCAGTACAGCTTCGGGCTGCAGCAGAGCAACATGAGCCCCATCTACCGGTACCTCGGTGCCGATGAGGCGAGCCTGCCGCTGCTCTACCTCGCCGGCCCGGTCACCGGGCTCATCGTACAGCCGATCATCGGGGCCATGAGCGATCGTACGCTGAGTCCGCGCGGCCGGCGCACCCCCTATTTCCTCGTCGGTGCGCTGCTCTGCTCGCTCTCACTGCTGGCGATGCCCTTCAGCCGTACGCTGTGGATGGCGGCCGGTATCCTGTGGATCCTCGATGCGGCGAACAACATCACGATGGAGCCGTACCGGGCCTACGTCTCCGATCGGCTCGACGACACCCAGACGTCCCTCGGCTTCCTCACGCAGAGCGCCTTCACGGGACTCGGGCAGACGCTGTCGTACATCACGCCGTCGCTGCTCGTCTTCCTCGGGATGAATCGTGACGCGGTGAACGACCGCGGCATCCCGCATATCACGATGCTCGCGTTCCTCATGGGCGCCTTCTTCTCCACGGCGTCGATTCTCTGGTCGCTCCGGCGGGTGCCGGAACTCCCGCTCACGGCCGAGGAGCGCGTCCGCATCGAGCAGATGCCACGCGGATTCGGACATACCCTGCGGGAAATCGTGGACGCCTTGCGCGACATGCCCACCACCATGCGGCAGATGGCCGCCATGAAGTTCTTCCAGTGGTACGCCATGTTCTGCTACTGGATCTACATCGCGCCCGCCCTCGCCCTCACACTGTTCGGGACCCAGGATCCCGCCTCTCCCGGGTTCCGTGAAGCCGGGCTCGTTACGGGGCAGGTGGGGGCGTTCTACAACTTCATCGCGTTCGTGACGGCGTTCGCCATGGTCCCGGTCACGCGGCGCATCGGCGCGAAGTGGATGCACGTGATCGCCCTCGTGGCCGCGTCGGTGGCGATGCTCGCCATTCCGGCCATCGCCGATCGTACGCTGCTCTTCGTGCCGATGCTCGGGATCGGCCTCGCGTGGGGCAGCATGATGGGCAATCCGTACGTGATGCTCTCCGATTCCATCCCCAAAGCGCGCGTGGGGGTGTACATGGGCGTGTTCAACATGTTCATCGTGATTCCCATGCTCATCCAGAACCTCACGCTGCCGCTCTTCTACGAGTCGCTCCTCGGGGGCAATCCGGCCAACGTGATTCGCCTGGCGGGGGCGCTGCTCGGGTGCGCGGCGGTGGCCTGCGCCTTCGTGACGGTGAAGCGCCCAGGCACCTCCGCCTGACCGCAGGGTCCTGACCTCCTCTCGCCGCGTCGATCATGTTCCGTCGCTTTCTCGGAGAAGAACTCCGGGCCTACTCGATGATCACGTGGTTCTTCGAGCGGCTCTTCTGGGGCATGCACCTGCTGTCGCCGAGCCGCCTGGCCGGTGGCAGCCGCGTGGCCCACGTGCACTCCGAGGCATTCCGCCTGGATCCGGCAGAGGCCACGAAGCGCCGCTCGCGCCGCATCGAGACGTACATCCTCATGTGGTTCGCCATCGAGGCGGCACTGCTCGTCGCAGGCGCGCGTGGCGCTCTCGTGCCAGTGTGGCTTACGCAGCTGCTCGTGTGGGTGCGCATCCTCGACATCTTCCAGTCCTCGGTGAACCTCGGCGTCTTCGATCAGCTGCGCGCCCGTGGCCGGCTGATGATCTCGAACGCCGTGCGGACGCTCGTCCTCAGCTTTCTCAACTACCTCGAGCTCATCGTCTGCTTCGGCATTCTGTACACGACCATTCTGCCGTCGCTGCATGGGGCCGAGTCGTGGGCCGATGCCCTGTACTACTCGATCGTCACGCACCTGACGATCGGGTACGGGGACATCCGCCCGCTGGGGTGGGCGCGGGTGATCAGCGCCGTCCAGGGGCTGATCGCGGTGGCGTTCACGATCCTCATCCTCGGACGCATCGTGTCGGTCCTGCCGCGTATCGAAAGCGTGATGAAGCACGATAGCCAGCGTCAGGGCGACGGGTCGGCGAAGGGTGTGTCCCGAACTGAAACCGAAGGGTAAGTGTCGCGCAGATAAGCACTTAGCGCCGTCCGGTTTTGTCAGACCCGCCTGCGAAGTTCCTCGCACCCCTCCAACTCGGAGTCAGTGCATGGACACGCAATTGCAGGTCGATCACCAGTTCGTCGACGCCCCCCAATCCCCCAATGGCCAGCCCGGCATCATCGTCCGGGCGCTGCTGACCATCAGCGGCACGGCACCGGATACGCTGCACCGGCCGCCGATCGGCGTGAGCTTCGTCATCGACCGCAGTGGCTCGATGAGCGGTGATCGCATCACCTCGGCGCGTACCGCCGCCGCCCGCGCCGTCGAGCGTCTGCATCCCGACGACGTGGTGTCGGTGGTGGCGTTCGACGATGCCGTGGAGACCGTGGCGCCGCCGGAACGGCGCGCGCGGCACGCCCAGCTGGTGACCACGCTGCTGCAACTCGATGCCCGTGGATCCACCAACCTCAGCGGCGGCTGGTTGCGCGGCCGCGAACACATGCAGCAGGCGCTCGGGCACATCGGGTCGCTCCCGGGGTCGTCGCGCCGCATCCTGTTGCTCACGGATGGACACGCCAACGTGGGAATCACCGAGCCCTCCACCCTCACCGAGCTCGCCCGCACGGCACGCAGCATGGGAATCACCACCAGTACCATCGGTGTCGGCGATGGCTACGACGATACGCTCCTGCGCGCCATGGCCGATGCCGGGGGTGGCAATACCTGGTACATCGAGCGACCGGATCAGTCGGAAGACGTGCTGGCCGAGGAATTGGGTAACCTGCTCTCGGTCTGCGCGCAGGGGCTCACCATCCGGCTGGCACTTGCCGAAGCGGTAAGTGTGGTCATCGTGCACTCCGACTGGCCTGCCAGCGCACCCGCGAATGCCACGTTCCAGTTCGACCTCGGCGATCTGTACGCGGCCGAGCCCAAGCCGTTGCTGTTCGAGCTGTTCGTACCCGTCGACCGGCTGGCGCTGCTGCAGTCCGATCGCACGCCCATTGCGACGCTCACGACGAGCGCCGACGTGCTGCTCGCCACCGGCGGCGTGGAGCACCGCACGACGCATCTGCCCATCGCCTCCTCCATCGAGGGGCAGCAGCATCTCGAACCGGAGATCGAGTTCGCAGTGGTCCTCGCCCGCGCGGCGAGGGGCCGCGAAGAAGCGGCGAGACTGCAGCGCGAAGGGCGTGCGCGTGAGGCGGCCAGAGTCATGCACGAACTTCAGGCCATGGAGATCCCGGTGGGGATTTCGGCCGACCAGGAGCACCTGCTCCGGCAGTATGCCCTCGAGTACGGCGAACTGGCCGCGATGTACGAGGCGGAACGCCACAGCGAACTCGATGCCAAGTACCAGATGCAGCGCTCGTACAACGCCAGGCGCGGCAAGCACGGTTACGACGAGAAGCTGCGCCGCAAACGGGAGCCCTGAGCCACCTCGCAGCACCAGTGCACTTGGGGAGTCGCAATGAATGCATTGATCACAAGGTCGGGACCGGCGCGTGCAGTGGTTCACACGCTGCGCGCGCCGGTGCCGGACCTTGCGTGAGGCGCCGATCTCACGCAGTTTGGATAAGAATCCCGCGGCGATTTCTGGCGATTGCTGGCCGCGTAACAAATTCAGCTAAACCGCTCCTGCGTTGGCGCCCACTCGCGGCGCTTCACCCGGCAGCGGTCATCCGCCTGCCGGGTTTTTCGTTGGTCGGCGATCAGTGGTGTGCCGGACATGGTGTGCAGGACGTCGCGATTTGAACGGCCAGCTTGTGGCGCGACGCTAAAGAAGTCCACTAAAGCGGTCCACCGCATCGTCGCCGGCCAGCGACGGTGCGCCCTGCGCGCGTGAGCGCGGAGGTTACAGTGTCCATCCGAATCGCGCGTCGTACGCGGCGCGCACCGGAGCATGCGCGTCGCACCCTGCTGCGACCCCTCGGCATCGTGGGATACGATGCCATCGAGCCCGCCATCCTGGCGGCGCTCGCTTCGGAAGAACCGCTGTTGCTCGTGAGCGATCACGGCGCGGCCAAGACGCTGCTGCTCGTGCGCCTCGCACAGGCGCTCGATCTGGAGTTGCGTCACTACAACGCGAGTCTGCTGCAGTTCGACGATCTCGCCGGCTTCCCCGTGCCCGACGAACGGGGTGGCATTCGCTACGCCTCGTCAGCCGGATCGGCGTGGGGGGCGCAGGTGATCTTCTTCGATGAGATCGGCCGTTGCCGCCCGGAGGTCGCCAACAAGCTCTTCCCCATCGTTCACGAGCGCAGACTGCAGGGAATCCCGCTCGACCATCTGCGCTACCGGTGGGCCGCCACCAATCCCCCTCCCAGCGCGCAGCAGGCCGATGCCGTGTACGCGTATGACGGCGTCGAGCCTCTCGATCCGGCGCTCGCCGATCGGTTCGCCTACATCGTGACGCTGCCGGCATTCGCCGAGTTCAGCGACGCCGATCGGCGTGCCGTTCTCGCGGGAATCGGCGATCAGGTCGATCCCACCGCCGCCGGCATCGTGCGCGAGCTCGTGCACGCGACCGTGGCTCTCGTACCCACGGTCCGCAGCGCTGCAGGGGATGCGCTCGTGGTCTATGCCGACGTCCTGATCGGCAAGCTCGCCGAGGCGAAGCTCGTGATCGGCGGACGACGCGCGGCCATGCTGGTGCGCAATCTCGTCGCGCTGCGCGCGGCGCACCTCGCCCTCGGGTTGCCGGCCGACGAGCGGGCCTGTCTGGCGGCCGTGGGGTGTTCGATCCCCGACATCGTCCGTACGCCGGTGCCGCGTTCTGTGCTGCTGGCGGCGCACAAGGCCGCATGGCGCGAGACACAACTCGACGACGACGACCCCCAGCGCCTGCTCGCTGCGGTCCGGGATCCCCTGCGGCGAGGGCTTCTCGCCATGACGCTGCCCAACGTGGATCCGTTCGCCCGTGGCGACGCCATCGTGACCGCACTCGCGTCGCTGCCGGCCGACGAAGGGTGCGTGCTCGCGTGGCACCTGCTGCCACACGTGCTCGATACCACGAGGCTTCCGGCGACCGTCGCCGACACCGTGGCCACCCGCGTTCACGACATCGCCGAGGATGGGGTCTCCGTGCGCGGCTATGGCACCCAGCGCGACTGGGCAGTGCGTGTGCGCGCCGGGCTGTCGCAGACGGCCATTCCCGCGGGGGAGCTGGAGTATCTGCACGGGGTGGTGGCCAAGCACAGTGCCCCGCGGAACCAGGGGACCGGCTTCGCGCCGCCGTCCGCAGACGACGTGATCCAGCGCCTGCTGCAGGTACGCGATACCGTGCAAAGCGCGCTCGGTCTGGCCCATGCCGATGGCCCGCGACGGGCGGGGGCCGCGTGAAGCGCGGCTGGCGTGTCGCCCACGACCATGTGCCGGTCCTCAACAACTGCGGGCCGGGACCCATGACGGTCTATCGCACGGGGGCCGTGGGGCTCGTGCGTACCGTGTCGCTGGATGCGGTGCTGCTCACCTTGCTGGCGCAGGTCGGCATTACCGAGGTCCACGGAGGCTGGGTCGGGTTTCACGACGGTGCCACTCGTCCAGCGGCCATCATCGAAGCAGCTGCCTGCGCGGCGCTCGTGCGGGTCGGCGCGGGGAGCGATGGCACCCGAGCGCTTCTGGCAGCCAGTGCCGACCTCCTCGCCCGGGCTCCGTCGCGCCGCCGCAGCGCCGCGTCGTCGGCACGGGCGTGCGATGCGCTTGCCGCGCTCGGCGCCGCGCTCCCGGCCTTGGGGCCGCAGTACCGCTTCGTCGGCACCGTGGCGCAGGTGCACGATCCCGCGGATCACGCCCTGCCGGACGACCTGCCGTGGATCGCGCCTGCCGACGTGCGAGCGGACGGCCTGCACGTCCCCGTCTGGCTGCTCCTCGCGTTCGCGCACTGCGCGCCACCGGTGTTGTTGCACACGCGGGCACCATCGTTGCTCGGACTCGACCACGGCGCATGTCTCAGGCTGCGCTGGTTCGGAGGAGGGACGCCGTCATGACGCACACAGACCATGGCACCGTGGCGCCCGCACCGGGCATTGGGGACGGGCCGCCTGATCATCTGGTGAGTGGCCTGCTCGATCTCCTTGGCAGCCACGCGCGAGCACTCGACGCTCTGCTCAGTGTATCACGCATCGAGTGGTGTGAAGAGGTCTCCACCGCATGCGTGGAGTGTGTCGAACATCCCCGCCTGCTGCTCAATCCGGCGTTCGTGCGCACCTGGTGCCACAGCACCGAACGGCTCGCCGCGCTCGTGCTGCACGAGCTCCTGCACATCGTGCTGGGGCACACGCGGCTGTATCCTCGACCGACCCCACTGCACAACATCGCTTTCGACGCGATCATCAATCGCCTCGTGCTCGAATGTCTCGACCCGAAGAGTCCTCGCGAGCCATACGCGGCGCTCTTCACCGCGTTCTATGCGGCCGACGCGACGCCCGCGTTCATCCTGCGTCCCCCGCCGGGTTGGCCGGATGAGCCGGATTGGAATGCCTCGGTCGGGGCGCACACGGCACTGCGCACGGTGCACCGGCGGCTGTACGACACGTCGTGGGGCAACGGCCGGAAGACATTTGCCGACGTGACGTATGGGGACATTCTCGCGGCAATCCGGGCGGCATCGCGGACTACGCCTCAGGCCGCCGGGGCCGGTGACACGGGGCGTGGCGCGGCCGACCTGCCGTTGCTCGGCAGCCACGGGGTGACCGAGCGTGAGCGGGCCATTCTCGACTTGGGGCGCGACACCGAAGCGGCTGCGCAACTCGTGCAACCGCTCACCGAACTGACCGGGCCGCTGCAGGGCGCCGGTCAGGCGCTGCTGCGTTCACGGCTCCCGTCCGTCCGGCAGTCCCGCCCCTTTGATGAGGCGCTCCAGCAACTGCTGCAGCGTGCGGTGAGACCAGACGACGGGCGCGTGACACGCTGGACGCGCACGGCGCGAACGGCGATCGTGCCTCACCCTCTCCAAGATCGGCGCGCCGCTACCCGTCGCTCGCTCGCCCGCACGTTCGGCGCGCCCGCGCCACTGCTGTTCGATGGTGTGCTCGAGGATCGACGCCCGGCGCGTGAGTCGCTCACCATCTACGTGGATGTGAGTGGCAGCATGCTCGGGGTGCTGCCACGGCTGCATGCCGCCCTGCGCGCACTGCACACGCGCATTGCGCCGCGACTGTACTGGTTTTCCACGAAGGTAGTGACCGCCACGCCGGTCGATCTCGAACGCGGCACCGTGCACGGCACCGGAGGGACGGCCGTCACGTGCGTCCTTCGGCACGCGCTCACGCATACGCCGCTGGGCACACCGTTGCTCGTGATCACCGATGGCTACCTCGAGATCGTGTCCGCGAAGACCGTCGCCGAGGTCCGTCGCAGCGGATTGCGCGTGCACCTCGGTGTCATCGGCAGCGGGCCGCTGCATCTCGATCAGTCGTGGGTCGCCTCGTCGGTACGACTCCCCAATCCCTGACTTCGCCAAGGAGCATTCCATATGTCCAGCGTCATCACGCCGGTCGCCCCGTCCGTGACCGGCCTTCGGGTGGCCGAGGCCGTGCTGCCCGGTCACCCCGACAAGTTGGCCGATCAGGTCGCCGATGGGATCGTCGACATTGCGCTGTTCAACGATCCTCGCGCCATCGTGCAGGTGGAGGTGGCGGTCCACAACGGCACCTGTCATGTCAATGGCCGCTGCAGCACGGCCGAGCAGCCGCTTGCGCGCGACTTCGTCGAAGCGACCGTGCGCGGCGTGTACGAACGCGCGGGGTTCGGTGTCCCATTTCCGCCGGTCGGTGATGGGCGCGATTACCAGTGCCCTCGCCCCGTCAATGTGCACGTCGATCTCACCTGCGTACTCGATGTGGCCGACGCCGATGAGCAGGCCATGCGCGAGTATACCGACGATCAGGCCATCCACGTGGGCTATGCGGTGGGGAACCCGGAGACCCGCTGGTTGCCCGTCGAGCAGCATCTCGCGCTCGCGCTGCGCGACGAACTTCTCGCGCTCACGCTCCGGGATCGATCGTTGGGGGCCGGGCCGGATGGCAAGGTGTTGGTGGCCCTCGCTGCCAGCGGATCGCGCTGGCGCCCCCAGTGGGTGGTGTGCAGTGTGCAACATCTGCGCGAGGCACCCACCGTGGTGCTCGAGCGCGCGGTGCGGACAGCGCTGCTCGGTGTCCTGGTGCGCGAGGCGGCGCGCATGCCGCACCTGCTCGACACGCCTGGGGACGAATGCGTGGTGCGCGTCAACGAGGCGGGGCCGTTCGTGGAGGGCGGGCCGATGAACGACAACGGCCAGACCGGTCGCAAGCTCGTGATGGACTTCTATGGGCCATCGGTCGGCGTCGGTGGCGGCGCGCTGAGCGGCAAGGATCCGTGGCGTCTCGACCGGGCTAGTGCGCTGCGCGCCCGACAGATGGCCGTGGCCATGGTGTCGACGGGGTTCGTGCCGGAGGCCCGCGTCACGTTCGCCTGGGGACCGCGCGACCAGCGGCCGAGCGCCGTGCTGCTGGAGGTCGACGGGCGGGTGCTCGATGCCTCCACCACCGCACGGTGGACGAGGCGTTTCGATCCCTCGCTGGCCGCCACGCACGCGGAGCTCGGGCTCGCTCGGATCAACTGGGAGAACTGCGCCCGTGCGGGGCACTTCGGGCGGGAGATGCCGTGGGACGCCTCATGAGATGCGTGACGAACGCCGCGTCGCTCGGCGCCAGCGCGAGCGTCGCGAGTTCCGCCGGGGTCCCCCAGCACAGCGCCGTGTGCTCGAGTGGCTGCGGGTCCCCCTCGATGACGGTGGGGATGAACACGATGTCGAACCGCGACCCCGGGTCGGCCACGGTGAGCATCGGGGCACCGACGTCGCGTACGCGCACGCCCAGTTCCTCGTGAAGTTCACGTGACATGGCGTCATCGTCCGTTTCGCCCACCTCGCACTTGCCCCCGGGAAACTCCCAGAGCCCGCCGTGCTGCTTGTGTGCCGGACGCCGGCACACCAGCAGGGCGTCGTCACGCCGGATCACCGCCGCGACGACGCGCACCCGATCGCCGGATGGCCCCGCCACTTACGGCGTGACGGGCATGAGATATCGGCCGTACCACGCGAGATAGCGCTCGTACTGGTCGCGCATGAAGCTTGGGCGGCTGATGCCGTGAAACTGGCCCGGGTACACCACGAGCTGCGTCGGTACGCCGAGCGACTTGAGCGCCTGATACATCTGCTCGCTGCCGGCGATCGGCACGTTGAAGTCCTTCTCGCCGCCCATGAACAGCGTGGGCGTCCTGATGCGGTCCGCCTTGTAAAACGGATAGCTCAGCTTCTCCCACAGGCGCGGGTTCTTCCACGGCGCGCCGAGTTCGTTCTCGTACTGGAAGATGTACTGGTCCGTGCCGTACATGCTCGTCTGCAGCGCGCTGCCCGCCCCGCTCGTCGCCGCCTTGAAGCGCGTGGTCGTCGCGATGGTGTAATCGGTGAGAATGCCACCGTAGCTCCAACCGCCGATTCCCAGCCGATCCGGGTCGACGAACCCCAGCGACAGCACGTGGTCCACGCCGGCCAGCAGGTCCTGCACCTCCCGGTTCCCCCAGTCGGCGAAGATCGCCTTCTTCCACGCCTGCCCGCGTCCGCTGCTGCCGCGGTAGTTCACCTGCAGGACCACGTAGCCGTTGGCCGCGAACAGCTCACGCTCGAACTGGAACAGATGCTGATCCTGCGCATTCGGGCCGCCGTGGATGCGCAGCAGGAGCGGATACTTCTTCGAGGCATCGAAGCCGGCGGGCTTGGTGAGCAGGGCGCCCACCGTGAGGCCATCCTTGTTCCGGAACTGCACGTCTTCGGTGGTGCCAAGGCGCAGCGACGCGAACGTGCTGTCGTTCACGTGCGTGAGTGCCCGCAACGCGCCGTTGTCCCAGGCGAACACTTCGGCCGAGCGCTGGGCGGTGCCGGTATTGAGCGCCACGCGACCGCCCGGGGCCACATCGTACGAGGTCACCACGCGACGGCCATCCACCACGCGGCTCACGGTCCCCGT
>Ga0315906_10010942_pt1 | contig 10606 bp, 13 predicted proteins | sample LakEriMetagenome_4_FD_203526 | JGI IMG/M metagenome (GOLD analysis project Ga0315906, IMG submission 203526) | Freshwater fungal communities from buoy surface, Lake Erie, Ohio, United States - Buoy 2 MA122 | ecosystem: Environmental > Aquatic > Freshwater > Lake > Lake biofilm | place: USA...
ATTCAAATCTACACAGTTTCGGGGAGATTGGTTAAAACAATCTTTAAAACGGTTGAAACAAAAGGATTTAGAGTGGATGGAATTGATTGGAATGGAATAGACGACTTTGGAGATCCGCTTGCTAAAGGAGTTTATGTTTATCGATTAAAAATTAAAACTGATCTTGATGAAACTGCTGAAAAAACAGAAAAATTAGTTATTTTAAGGTAGTATTCACAATAATACCTTGCGTTTTACGTATATTTACCAACTTATAATAGAATTTCACTGAATGAAAAGATTTGTTTTAATAGTACCCATTTTTTTATTATCCCTAATCTCTTTAGCTCAACCAACAGGTGGTTCAGGCGCGACACAGAATGATCTCCAACTCAATACCATAACCACGGCATTACCTTTTATGTCAATTACACCTGACTCACGAGCGGGAGGGATGGGAGATGCTGGTACAGCTTTGAGCCCATCTTCTACCTCTGTATATTGGAATACATCAGGCATTAGTTTTGCAAAAGAAAAATCGGAGGTGAGTTTATCTTATACACCTTGGCTTCGACAACTTACGAATGATATACATCTTTCCTATTTGGCTGGCTATTATAAAGTAAATAAAACACATTCGATAGGTGGTTCTTTGCGCTTCTTCAGCCTTGGAGAAATTACTTTCACGGATGCATCAGGTAATGTTTTGAGAGAAGACAAGCCAAGTGAATATGAGATTACGGGAGCCTATGCATTTAGACTAGCTGATAAATTAAGTATCGGGGTGAATGGAAAATTCGCATATTCAAATCTAACCGGTGGATTAACTGTTGGAGGTGTAAATACAAAACCCGGAATTGTCGGTGCAGCAGACTTGTCATTTACATATTTCAATGATCGTGCTAAATTCGGTAATGTAAAAGGTTCATATACTTTTGCGACAACGATCAATAATATTGGGAACAAGGTTGCATATTCCGAATTGGCTAAACGTGATTTTATTCCAATGAATTTAAAAATAGGAAACGCGTTCAAAGCCGAATTTGATAATTACAATCATGTGACATTTGCTTTTGATCTCCAGAAATTATTGGTTCCGACACCTTCGATTACAAATGGGACTTTTGGTTATTCTTCTTTACCGGATGGAGTAATTTTAGGTAAGTCAAATGATATCGGGGTTATTGCAGGAATGCTTCAATCATTTTATGATGCCCCTGGCGTCCCTGTTAAAAATGAAAATGGAAATTACTCCGATAATACAGGTCAAAGTGTTAAAGGGACGCGACTAAAAGAAGAGTTAACAGAAATTAATATTGCAGCAGGATTAGAATGGTGGTACAACAATGTTTTTGCTGTTCGATCTGGTGTTTTTTATGAAAATGAAAACAAAGGTAATCGGAAGTTTTTAAATTTAGGAGCTTCATTAAAGTATAATATGTTTGCTATTGATTTTTCATACTTGGCATCGCTAAGTGGTAGACAAAGTCCTTTGGCAAATACGCTTCGTTTTACCCTTCGTTTGACTCTTGGACAATCAAGTCAAAAATCCGAAAACACTTCTGAATAATGGAAGGATTAAGAATCGGATACGGTGTTGATGTGCATCGGTTAGCCGAAGATCTACCATTATTTATTGGAGGAAAAAAAATCGAATCTGATTTAGGGGCAATTGGTCACTCCGATGCTGATGTTTTGCTGCACGCTATTTGTGATGCGCTTTTAGGAGCTGCGAATTTGAGAGATATTGGATATCACTTTTCTGATACTGATCCGAATTATAAAGGAATTGACTCTAAAATCCTTCTTGCTAAGGTGGTGGAATTAATACATAATAAAGGATATAAAGTAATCAACATTGATTCAACCGTGATTCTTGAAAAACCAAAATTAAATCCTCATGTGCCTGAAATACAGCACATTATTGCTAATATTTTGAAAATAAAATCGAATGCCGTTTCAATAAAGGCTACAACTCATGAAAAAGTAGATTCATTTGGGGAAAGTAGGGCTATTAAGGCTTATGCTGCTTGTTTGATTTTACTCACGAATCCCTAGCATTTTAGCGCAATTGGCATATTTCAATAGTAATTTGTAGAATTAAAACAATTCGTCTAAAAAAAACTGTTTTTAACAGAAAACTGTTTTTGAATACTCATTAACTTATTAAATTTAGTTGGAAATGGTAAGACTCTCCAGCCTTGTATCAGATTTAATAATTGTGAAATGAAATGTCGTTCGGAAAGAATCTCCTTTAACTATATAATTTCCAACTGCAAAAATTCCATCAGAGCTTTCTTTTCCTTTAAAAATAAACGAGAAACTGCCTTTTGGTTTTTTTGTAAAGAATTCATTCAAAATTAATTGGGCTTGGGAATGCGTATAAGCACCTTCTTTACCTAAAATGTTTAGTAAAATTTTATCAGTTCCCAGGTTCATTATGGTTCTGGCGTCATTCGTTTCCATTGCTTTTTCAATCGAACTGTAGGGAATATCAGATTGCACAGAAAAAAATAAGACGAAAGAAGTAACTAGTTTTATCAAAGTATTCATTAATCATTTTTGATCAAAAATAGTGCCGTAAAAATCGATTAAAAACAATTTTTTAACGTGAAAAGTAAAAACTTTCTTTCGAAATATACAAAATTTGGAGAATTTCAATTCATAAAATTGTATCAAAAAAAATCAAGATGAAAAACAAAGAAATCATGTTTCAAAATAGGCTTATTGAATTCTTTTCGAGAAGCAACCCAATCGTAATTTCAATTATTCATGTTGCTTTAATAAGTACTTTCTATTATTACGGGAGTAATCAATTTTATTTAGAGTTCTATCTTCAAATTTTTCTTTTCATGGGAGGGATTGTTGTTTGGACTTTGGCTGAATATCTAATTCATCGATTTATTTTTCATTGGACAACAAAGAACAAAATCTTAGAAGTTATTCATTATGCTTTACATGGACATCACCACGAAAATCCAACAGATCGGAATCATCTGTTTATGCCACCTATTCCTGTTTTAATAATTGTCTTTAGTTTATTTTCATCTTTTTACTTGTTGTTAGGTAAATATGCTTTCTTTTTTTTTTCGGGATTTGAATTTGGTTATTTGATTTATTCTATGATTCATTATTCCGTTCACTTAAAACCTTTTTCTAATGGTTTTATGAAGAAATTATGGATTCATCACGTGAAACATCACTATGAAAATTCTTCAAATCGATACGGAGTATCTAGCACTTTTTGGGATCATGTTTTCCGGACGATGCCAAGAGAGGATTAATATCTTAACTTAGGTCAAGTATTTTAAAATCTTAAATTGTCCAAATTTGTTTTAATTAAATCTAATATTAAAATTTGAAGAATATGAAAAAATTAATGCTGATTACCTTTACATTTATTTTGGCATCTGCTTTTATGGTAAATGAAGTTTCCAAATGGTCACTAGATGGCTCCCATTCTAGATTAGGTTTTACTATAACACACATGGGTATCACCGATGTTCATGGTGAATTCAGTAAATTTGATGTGAATATTGTTCAACCAAATGCCGATTTTACAGGTTCATCAATTGAAATGACCGCTGAGTCAAAGTCTATCAATACTGGTATTTCCATGCGCGATGATCATTTACGAGCCGCTGAATATTTTAATGTAGAAAAATTCCCGAAATTGACGTTTAAAAGTACATCTGTTAAAAAATTAAAAGATAAAGAGTATGAAATCTATGGTGAATTTACATTGAAAGGAGTTTCGAAAAAGGTTGTTTTATCAGCTATTCATACAGGTAATGCGAAATCAAAGGCAGGTGAGTCAGCAGGTTTGAAAATTACTGGAGTAATTAAAAGATCAGATTTTGGAATCGGTGAAGTTGGTCCAGGTTTATCCGACGAAGTAAAGTTAATCGCGGATTTAGAAGTCTCAAAAGAGGATTAATAGGCTAAAATAAAATTAATCATGAATATTTCGGGGTAGTCAAGTTGATGCAGCCAATTTGATTTTCCCGGAAATTTCTGTTTAAAGCCGAGAATAATAAAAATAAATTTAATCCCAATCTTCTAAAATCATTGCACTTGATAAAAAGTTTAATTTCAGTATGTCTATCAACAATACTTTCGATTTTAATTTCAGAATTGTATACTAGTTTTTATTACGGAAAACTTTTAGAGGACTTTTCTATTGCTGATTTCTCTGAAGCTGTTGGATTTTGGACACTTTTGATGTACAACTTAATTTGCAGTGCCGCTTATATAATTACAAACTTATTATTTCAATACCCCATTAAAAATCAACGTTTTGCAGATTTCGTAACGAATTTAATTTTCTTTTTACTTTCTGTGACTATGGTTTTTGGAGTTTTGAAAATGGATGACCCGAATTTTAAAAACGAAGATGCTAAGCTTTTTGTTGATTATTTCAAAGGATTTGTAATGCCTTTAATATTCTTTCCTTTTCTTTCTTACCTTACAATAAAACCATTATTTGGGAAGAATTAATATTAGGAAATAACACGAATAATGTTTTTTACTACTTTCGCCTTTTGTTTTACGCTGTGAAGGTCATTGCCTGTAATTGTTACATGACCCATTTTTCGGAAAGGTTTTGTGAGTTCTTTTCCATAGATATGAGGAAAAACACCTGGGATATGCAAGCACTCTTCTAGCCCGTCGTAAATTGCAACCCCTTCGTATCCCTTCTCACCAAGAAGATTTATCATTGCTCCAGTTTGAAGAGTTTTGGTGTCTCCAAGTGGAAGATTCAAAATCGCCCTTAAATGTTGAGTAAATTGTGATGTTATATTACATTCTATTGTATGATGGCCACTATTGTGGGGTCTAGGAGCAATTTCATTGATTAACAGTTCTCCTGATGAGGTAAGAAAAAATTCTACTGCTAGAAGTCCAACCATATCGAGCTTTTCAATAACTAGGCTAGCAATTTGCGCGGCTTTAATCTCAATTTCAATTGAAACTTCAGCTGGTGAGAATAGAAATTCTACCAAGTTGGCTTCGGAATTGAATTCACATTCAACAATTGGAAAGGTATTGACTTCACCATTTTCATTTCGAGCAACAATAACTGATAGTTCTTTAGTAAATGGAATAAGTTCTTCTATAACACTTGGGGCATCAAAGGAATTCGAGATGTCATCTAAAGAATGTAATACTTGAACTCCTTTGCCGTCATACCCGCCAGTTCTAAGTTTTTGAACGATTGGAAAAATACCATTTTCGACAAGATCATTTCGGTTATTCATCAATTTGAATGAAGCTGTTGGCAATCCGTTTTGGATATAGAATTCTTTTTGAATTCCTTTGTCTCGAATTAAACGAAGTACACGAGATTGTGGAAATACTTTTACGCCTTCTTGTTCAAGTTTTTCGAGTGCTTCCACCGATACATTTTCAATTTCAACAGTAATTAAATCTTTATTTTTCCCAAAATTATAAACAGAGTCAAAGTCAGTTATCGAACCACAAATAAAGGAATGTGCAATTTTAGAACATGGAGCATTCGGATCAGGATCTATACAATGCAAGTGAATATTAAGGTCAATAGCTTCTTGCAGAAGCATTCTTCCTAATTGACCGCCTCCTAATATACCTACCTGAAAAGTTTCGCCATAAAAAATGGAACTCATGAGGCAAAGATAATCATATTCTTTAGCTAGTTGTAGAGTTGACAGAAACAAAAAAGCTACCACAATATAGAGGTAGCTTTAATAAAAAATCACCGAAAATTACTTCAATTGTTTTCCAGATTCGTCTTTATACCAACCAACATTATTTTTAACTTCAACTGGCACATTTGACTTTTCATTCAATTTCTTTTGGATATTCATCCAATAAAAGAATCCGAAAAATCCTAATAGTAGAAGAAAATCATTGAATAGATTTCCTATGTTATCGTAAAATAAAAACGCCCATTGAAATGCGTCAGCAATTGAGTAAATAATATCTGTTGAACTCATATTCTTAGTGTTTGAGATTACAAATCTAAAACAAATTTTTATTAAAAGTTCATCAAAGTTAAATTTCCCCTAATAAATTTAGGGTTTCTTTTGCTGCTATTTGTTCAGCAGCTTTTTTGGAGAGGCCTTTACCAAAACCAAATTCATTGTTATTAATTAAAACTTTGACTTCGTAATGCCACACGTTATTTAGATTTATTTCTGAAACAACAGTGAATTCAATATAAAGTTTTTTCTTTTGACACCAAATAAATAGTCTTGACTTAAAATCAATTTCTTCTGATAACAATTTATTGAAATCGAGGTATTTTCGAAAAACGTAATTGTTTAATGAATGCTTGGCTTTTTCATAACCACCATCGAGATAAATGGCTCCAATTATTGCTTCCAATGCATTTCCTTCAACTGTAGCTAAGTTTATAGCTCTAGATTGGTTGTAGTTTAATATTTCACGAATTTCCATTTTCTCTCCGATTTCAGAGAGCATTTTTCGATTGACAATTTTAGACTTTAGTTTGGTTAAAAATCCTTCATTGTCATCCGGGAACTTTAAAAAAAGGTGCTCTGCAACAACCGCATCAAGAATTGCATCTCCTAAAAACTCCAAACGCTCATTGGAAGATTCAAATTTGGACTCTGTAAGAATTGATTTATGATTAACGGCTTTTATGAAATAATGAATATTATTCGGTTTATATCCAAATCTTTTGAGGATAAAGCGAATGAGGTTTAATTCATCCTCGGTTCTATTATTTGAAAACAGAGGAAGTTTCAGAGGTTGACTATTTATTGAATTTTTTAACGATCACACTGGTGTTATGTCCACCGAAACCGAATGTATTAGATAGAGCAATATTCACCAAGCGTTTTTGGGCTTTATTAAATGTGAAATTGAGTTTTGAATCAAGTTCAGGGTCGTCGTTGAAGTGATTGATAGTCGGGGGTACAAGATCATTTTTAACTGCCATAATACAAGCAATTGCTTCAATAGCGCCTGCTGCCCCAAGTAAATGCCCCGTCATTGATTTTGTAGAACTGATATTTAGGTTGTACGCATGGTCACCGAATACAGCTTGAATAGCCTTAACTTCTGCTACATCTCCGAGTGGGGTAGAGGTTCCATGAACATTGACATAGTCGATTTCAGAAGCGTTGATTTCTGCATCTTCGATGGCTGCTAACATCGTATTTCTTGCACCAATTCCTTCTGGATGTGGCGCGGTCATGTGGTATGCGTCACCTGACATTCCACCACCAATAACCTCTGCATAAATGTTTGCACCACGTTTAATGGCATGTTCATATTCTTCAAGAATTAGAGCTCCGGCACCTTCACCTAAGACAAAACCATCACGTTCAGCATCAAAGGGCCTAGAAGCAGTTTGAGGTGATTCATTTCTGGTGGACAAAGCTTTAAGTGCATTAAACCCGCCCATACCCATTTCATTAACTGCAGCTTCTGAACCACCGGTTACAATGGCATCTGCTTTTCCTAAACGAATTAGGTTAAATGCATCAATGATCGCATTTGTAGAAGATGCGCATGCTGAAACAGTTACGTAGTTGGGTCCCCTCAATCCAAATTTAATTGAAATGTGCCCAGCAGCGATATCTGCAATCATTTTTGGGATAAAAAACGGATTAAAACGCGGTGTTCCATCGCCTTCAAAAAAAGCTTTGGATTCATCTTGAAACGTTTTTAATCCGCCGACACCTGAGCCCCATATGACTCCGATTCGATCTAAATTAGGACTTGATTCCATAAGTGCAGAATCTGCCATAGCTTCAGTTGCTGAAACCATGGCATACTGCGAAAATTGGTCTAATTTGCGAGCTTCTTTTTTATCAATGTGATCCTCCACATTAAAATTTTTAACTTCACAAGCAAATTGTGTTTTGAAGAGCGATGCGTCAAAAAGCGTAATAGGAGCTGCGCCACTTTTACCCGCGACAAGAGCATCCCAATATTCACCTAAAGTATTTCCAATAGGAGTCAAAGCCCCCATTCCGGTAACAACAACTCTTTTTAATTGCATAGTTTTCGAGAAAGAATCAACGATTACTTCGCGTTGCTTTCGATATAAGCGATTGCATCTCCAACTGTTTGGATACCTTCCGCTTTATCGTCTGGAATAGAAATATTGAATTGCTTTTCAAATTCCATAATTAACTCAACAGTGTCCAAAGAATCGGCACCTAAGTCATTTGTGAAGCTCGCTTCGTTTGTTACTTCACTTTCTTCAACATTCAGTTTATCAACGATGATCGCGATAACTTTAGCTTTGATTTCTGACATTTTTTCTAATTTAAAGGTTTCAGCTTGCAAAGAAAAAAACAAAGATTCAATTAACAAAATAAATCTTCATATTTTATTAACATCCAATTCGGAATCTTTAATTTTGTTGTGTGATAAAACAAATACGTGTTGCTATTTTCATATCAGGTAAAGGCAGTAATGCCTTGAATTTAATGCGTTATTTTCAAAATCATGAAAGAATTAAAATAACATTGATTTTCTCTGGTCGTTCAAATAACCTAATTGAAAAAACAGGTCATGATTTTGGTGTTGACTTCAAACAAGCAGACGATAACAGAAAGCCTTGGGGTGATTTGGCAATTAAATATTGCAAGGATTTTAAAATCGATTTAATTGTTTTGGCTGGTTTTCTTAAAAAAATTCCAGAGAGTTTAATAGAAAATTACACGAATCGTATAATAAATATTCATCCGTCACTTTTACCAAAATTTGGAGGTAAAGGAATGTATGGTAAGCATGTTCACGAAGCGGTAATAGCTGCTGGTGAAAAAAAATCTGGGATTACTATACATTTTGTCAACGAAGAGTTTGACGATGGGGAAGTTATTGCTCAGTTTGAAATCGAATTGACGAATTCTGAAACAGCTGAATCGTTGGCAAAAAAAATTCATTTGTTAGAAATGAAACATTTTCCTGAAGTTTTGGAGGGGTTACTTTTTTAGTTATTGTATTGCCTTTTCAAGCAAGTTCCCCAGCCACCAGCAATCTTCAAATGAATTGTAGAGTGGGGCAGGTGCAACGCGAATAACGTTTGGTTCACGCCAATCTGCAACAACACCTAAATTGCTCAATGCATCAAAAAGTGCTTTTCCTTGGCCATGTGCCATAATTGAAAGCTGAGCACCACGTTGTTTTTTATCACGTGGGGTAATCAATTCAAACGTACATTTTTCTTTATTTCGTTCAGAAATGGAATCAATTACGAATTCCAAATAGGCCGTCATCAAATCACGTTTCGCGCCGATTGCCTCCATTCCTGCTTCATCGAATATATCCACAGCCGCTAAATGTGCAGCCATCCCTAAAACAGGTGCATTACTTAACTGCCAACCTTCAGTACCTGGCATTGGTTGAAATCCAGGTTCCATCAAGAAACGTTTTTCTTTGTTATGACCCCACCATCCTGCAAATCTTGGTAAATCCGAATTATTGGCATGACGTTCGTGAACAAACATTCCTGAAACACCTCCAGGTGAAGAATTTAGATATTTATATCCGCACCAAGATGCAAAATCAACTCCCCAGTCATGTAATCGAAGATTGATGTTACCTGCTGCATGTGCTAAATCAAAACCAACTATAGCTCCCACTTTATGACCTGCTATCGTGATGGTTTCCATATCGAAAAGCTGACCGGTGTAATAATTTACACCGCCAATCATTACCAATGCTAATTCGTCACCTAATTCTTCAATTTTAGAAAGAATATCTTCAATTCGAATAAGCTGTTCTCCTTCCCTTGGACCAACCTCTACCAAATGCTCGTTGGACAATCCATGGAATTTAACCTGCGACTCCAAAGCATATTGATCACTTGGAAAAGCTTTTGCCTCGCATAGAATTTTAGTTCTTTTGCCTTGTGGACGATAGAAAGAAACCATTAATAAATGAAGATTGGTTGTCAACGAGTGCGTAACAACAACCTCAATCGGCTTGGCGCCAACAATTTTAGCTACTTTTTCAGTCAAATTCTCGTGATAGGAAAACCAAGGTCTTTTTGCTAGAAAATGACCCTCAACGCCAAATTTTGCCCAATCATCTAATTCCTCTTGAATATAGTTGGAGGTTGATTTAGGCTGCAGCCCTAATGAATTTCCTGTGAAATAACGAACTTCATTATTATGGAAAGTCGGGAAATGAAATTTATCACGAAACGAACGCAACGGATCAACCTGATCCAAGCTCTGAGCAAATGCTAAGGTATTTTCAAACTGCATAAACGATGGATTATTGCTAAATTTGTTTTTTCGGTACAAATATAAACTTTTAAAAAATGATGCTACAAGAAGGAATCGACCGATCAATATCCAATGAGTTATTTCAAGAATCGAAAAACTATTTTCCAGGCGGTGTAAATTCTCCTGTTCGAGCTTTCAAATCAGTCGGCGGAACACCGTTATTTATTAAAAAAGGAGATGGTGCATACATTTGGGATGAGGATGGGAACAAGTTCATTGATTTCTGCTGTAGTTGGGGCCCTTTAATTCTTGGACACAACGATCCTGATGTTTTCAATTCAATCGTTGAAACATTAAAAAATGGATCCAGCTTTGGTGCTCCCACACGAAAAGAAAACGAGTTGGCATCATTTATCTTGGAGCGAATTCCCTTCATCGAC
>Ga0315906_10010943_pt1 | contig 10605 bp, 17 predicted proteins | sample LakEriMetagenome_4_FD_203526 | JGI IMG/M metagenome (GOLD analysis project Ga0315906, IMG submission 203526) | Freshwater fungal communities from buoy surface, Lake Erie, Ohio, United States - Buoy 2 MA122 | ecosystem: Environmental > Aquatic > Freshwater > Lake > Lake biofilm | place: USA...
TATGTTGTTAAACGTTTTTAACTCATAAATGAAAATACCCTCGACTGTTTTAGCGTAGAATAGCTAAACGACCACTTCGTGCTCGGCTGATTACAAATGACCATATGTCTAAGAGTTGTTTTCATTTTGGTTATAAATATATCGTTGTTTCTAAAAAGTTTTAATTTCTCTACAAATGTAAGTATTTTATTTCAATAAACAAGCTTTTTTAATAATTATCTTATCTCAAAAGCACATCTCATGATTTTTTTGGTCTTGACCGCATCCTCGTAGTTCCCAATAACCACACCATCTTTGATTGTAAATGCGTGTTGTCTAACAAGAACAATGAACGTACCTTTTGGGTTTTTCTTAATGAAGGTCCCTACCGTCATGTCTCTTCTTTTAATTACACCTTTAACTTTTACGTCATAAGAAAGTGAACCTAACATTGAGTCGGTGTAACGTTTTCCAACAGGATAGACTTTCTTATAATTTACAGTAGTCCTGTTATCTGCCATTTTAACAAGTTTGAATACTGTTCCAAATGTTCCTTTCTTTGGTTGTCTACCAAATTTTTCAGCAACATAATTATGTGCTCTGTCATATGAAATGTCAAATGCAGATGCAAATGCTCTAACAACACAATCATTATTTTCTGATTTTGCAATCACCGATTCTGAATAACCCTGGATTGCTTTTGATGTGGCTTCGTATGGTAGTTTGTTTTTCATAATACAAATATACAAAAAATTTTGGATTCAAAAAAAATACACTCAAAATAAAAAACAATTTTTATAAAGAATATTTTGCAAATCAAATTAAGTAATTATCTTTGTGGGATAATCGATTATTAACCATCTAAAAATAAGAGTCATGAAAAAAACAATTCTTTCTGTAATCTTTAGTGTTATCGTATTTACAAGTAATGCACAGACAGTTACAGTTTCTGGTTTTGGCACTATTGAAAAATTTGGTAATGTTGATACAAAAAATGATTTTAACAAAGTTTTATCGGATACTCTTTGGGTTACCTCTGAAGATTCGCCGTATGGTTATAAGTATATAATTAACTTCGATGAGTCAACATGTACATTATATGATGGAAATGGTGAATTTATTATATCCGTCAATTTTAAAATTATTGATAAAAGGTCCAATCGTGATTTCCAAATTGAATTTGTTGATACTCAATTTGAAGACCGATATGGGATTGTTGTTCGTGGAGATACCGCAGCATACTTCCATTATAATGGGATATCTGTACATTTAACAATATTTGAAGCTATGTACATTTTTTAAAGAATAAAAAACCCTAACTTAATAAGCTAGGGTTTCACTATTTTAAATTAATTTTTTTTTTATGCTTTTTTAACTACAGGTTTAGCTGCTGCTGGTGATGCTGGTGCTAATTGAGGCTGAATATCCGCAAACCATTTATCAACTGCCATATGGATTTGCTTTAAGGGCATATTGAACTTAGGCGCTCTAAAGTATTTACTTAAACTATTTAACTCGGGATAGTACCGAACATCGAATTGAGTTTTTATTGAGTTCAGAAAAGTGGTTGCGTCTTTCATTTTCTCATCTATAATATCAATTAACACATTAGTATTAATTGAATAATCGTCATTGATTCTTTTTCCTCCGTATTTGAAAAAATAAAAACTATTACCGTCACTTATTCCTTTATCTACCGTTACTTTGGACGGAGACCAAGGTTCGTTGGGGTGGGTTTTTATTGCCTCATCGATTTTAGTGTTAATTATACTAGCTATTTGATTCATGATATTCTGTATCAGTCCCTCTGTATATTTTGTATCAACCGGAGCTTCTGTTAAATATTGTCTTGATGTCGCATTTTGGTGCATTTCCAAAATTCTACTTTTTTCTTCTTCTGAAATTAAAAACTTCATAATTTTTTATATTTTATGTTTTTTATTTAATAATAAATATAACGATAAACAAAAAAAGGTGTTGTTGCCAACACCTTTAATTTTGATAAGTCGCAACGGGATTCAAACCTGTGACACGTCCATAAATGGATTGCTCTACCAACTGAGCTATGCGACTTAATCTTTCGTTTTTAGGTTACCCAAAAAACATCATCAATTAACCTAACCTACTTTAATTATAATTCATTAATTTCAGAATATAAAGCTTCTTTTTCTTCGTATTCAAAAAATTCTTTCATAAACTGAAAATAATCTTCTGAGTTAATAAAATCATAATGTTGTTGTTCAAAAACGTCTTCCATCTTTTTTGTTTTAGTACACCCGTTTGGATTCGAACCAAAGACCTACTGCTTAGAAGGCAGTTGCTCTATCCAGCTGAGCTACGGGTGCATATTATTAAACCTTCTTAACTTCGTATTTGTGACCTGAGTCGGTATTTGCATTGAGGATGTTTGCCATCTCTTGTGCTTTATCTTTGTTGTCAAATTCCCACACCTCACCTTGTGTATCTAACATAATAACAGGTAATTTTCTGTTGACCTGTGTTTTAACATGTTTAACTATTACGTACATATCCTTTGTTTTTACAAATATATAAAACTTTTTCTAAATAAAAAACCCCCCAATTAAAAAAAGGAGGGTTTAATAAATTTTATTTAATCTTTATAAATTAGATTTAAGTTTTTCAACTGATTTATTTCCTGTTGCTGTAGTTATTTTTGTTTTACTTTTTTGTACATTACCTTCTTTGTCATATTTAGTAACTTGTTTATATTTCTCCCCTATATCATTAGTTCCTTTTAGTACTTGTCTACCGGCACTACCTTTTGGGTTAAATAATATCGAGATTCCTTTTTTAGCCTCTTCTACAGTATTATAACCTTGTCCATTATTTGTTGCATTAACATAGTATCTACTTTCTCTATGAAAACTTGTAATTTTACCTTCAGATTCTTGTTGGATATAAAATTTACCTCCAGGTATAGTTGTATATTCTTCACCACAAGTGGTTCCTGTCATTACATATATTTTATTATAGAATTCAGATGGCGTTTTAGTATATCTACATAATGTTTTTTCTAATTTCATTATATAAACATCACCAGTACCTACATATGCAACGTCTTTGAATGGACCTTCTACCTTGGTGTAGTACTGGCTACCGGTATAATCACTAACTTCTTCGTTGATTAAACCTTTTTTAAATCCTTCATGTAAACCAAGGATTCTACTTTTTTCTTCTTCGCTAATAATGAACTTTTTCATAAAATAATTTTTGTAATTATTTACAACCTAAGGTTTGTTTTAAATCTTGTAAAAACTCTTTATTAAAATACCATTTGTAGTCACTACTATTGAATGCATCTATTTGGGTCCAATCACTACTTTTTAAGTATGTATCAACAGTATTACAATCAATTGATAGTCCGTCCACCATTTTTTTAGTTTTACCGTCATAAATCCGCATATAATATCCTAACCAACTACCATCTTTTTTAGATGATTTTTGTAATGTTATGTACATATTAAATGTAACAGCTTTTTCTCCTGGTGCCCTTTGCATATTAGTTATTGTTACTGAATATTGTTTTGAAGTTGCAACACCATTTACCGCATCTTTACCCCATTCGATAGACTTTTGTGATTTAGTTTTACTTGTGGTATTACTTGTCGTTTGTCCCGAAACCGTTGTCCCTGTCGTTGTGCCAGTTGTTTGCTCATTCATCAAACTTTTTTTGAACCCTTCATGTAAACTAAGGATTCTACTTTTTTCTTCTTCACTAATAATAAACTTTTTCATAAAATATTTTTTGTAATTATTTACAACCTAAGGTTTGTTTTAAATCAATAAGGAATTGTTTATTGTAATACCATCTTAATTGTTCTCCATTTTCATAATCCAGTTTTTGTGGCCCTACTCCTGAAGCATGATTTTTTAATGCCGTACCAACAGTATTACAATCAATCTGTAGTGAGTCCATCATTCTTTTACTTTTACCGTCATAAATCTGCATAGTATAACCTAACCAACTACCATCCTTTTTAGCTGATTTTCGTAATATTATATACATATTAAACTTAACAGGTTCTTCTCCAACTGATTGTTCTAAATTCATTATTGTTACTGGATATTGTTTTGAAGTTGCAACACCATTTACCAAATCTCTACCCCATTCAATGGACTTTTGTGATTTAGGTTCTCTTTCCCCTTTTGGTCTTGGTTTAATGTCATTATTTGGTGTCCATCCTGAAACGGGAGCCCCTATTGTTGTTCCTGATGTGTCTCCTGATACCTGCTCTTTCAACAACTCTTTTTTAACCCCTTCATGTAAACTAAGAATTCTACTTTTTTCTTCTTCACTAATAATGAACTTTTTCATTTTTTTACATTCCAATAATTAATTCATCGGGATTAAACCCTCTTGAACCCTTAACTTTATCTTCAACCTCATCGTACATATATGATTTAACGACAGCAGTTACCATTTGGTCCGCTTGAGCGATTTTGGATTCCATCCAATCTTCAAGTTGTTCACCTTCTTCCATCAACTCCCACATTTTGTATGCTAAAGTTGCGATTGTGAAAAGTTGTTGTTTTGCCATGTAAGAACCCTCTTCATGGTTTTCTTTAAGTTGTTTTACGACTTCTTCAAGTTGTTTTTCTGTTATAATAATTTTTCCCATCTTACGCAGACTTCACAGTACTATTTATAAATCCTTCGTTAAAACCTTTAAGTTGAGCAATTGCCTCCATATAAGCTTGTACACCTGATTCTAAATTTTGTAATCTTTTATCAAGTTCCTGACCACCTCTAGTTGCACCTAATTTATCCGCTCTTTTTTCAACTTTTGATTTATTAGCTTCATCAAATAATAAAGCCAAATCATTTTCCATCTCAGTTAATTCACCTTGTAATCCATTTGCTCTTGACCTAACTCTAGCATATGCAGACTCAAGTGCTGGATTTAATTGTTGGCCTCCACCAAATGCTGAACCAATATTTTGTCCAATAGTTTTGAATTTATTGAAGAAACCTACTGTATTAGCTTTTAATCTATCCATCCAACCTTCGTTGATTGTGGATTTTTTATTAATACTTTCTTGGATAAATCTTTGTTCTAATTTTTTATTAGATTCTTGTATTTGTCTTATTTTACTGTAACTTTTCATTTTAAATTATTTTATTTTTTATTTGTTACCATGTTCTACATGCCCAATATCTTGGTTTCCATCTTGGACCAGGATTATCGCAATTGTGTCTTGCTCTAAATGAACGTCTTCTTTCAGGGTTGTTCTTTTTAATCACCATTCGTTTTCCTTTTGCCGATTTCCCACCAAAACCAAAGTTCACTTTAACAACCTTTCCTTTGTCGTTTTTAACGTATACCTTGAACTTTTTAATGTCTCCTTGCATAATCTTACCTAGTTGAACTTTTCTACCTTGGTATTCAGCTTCTTGTAATAAGTTTACTTCTTCGACTGAACCATGTATATCTTCATACAAAAATTCATTTACTTGAATAAACTCTTCAATTAATACTTTTCTAATAATTGATTCTATATTCATATCTATATTACTTTCGTTTATGTCGTCAGATTCCTCCAAATAAATCTGAATGAAGTGAATTAAATCCATTCTGATTAATTCTTTATTTTTTCTAATCATTTTTTCGTTATTCATGTTTCCACCTTCATAATCATTAATGTAGTTGGAAAATAGATTTAATAAGAATATGATTAATCTAAATTTGTTTTCTCTATTAAAATCAACTGGATAATGGTCTTGTTCTTCAGTTTTAATACTTTCAACTTGTGTGTCTATTGGTCCCTCATTTGAATCGTTTTCTAAATAAGTTTGGATAAAATCAAATAAAATATTTCTTATTTCTTTTTTGTTTCTGTCTACAACATACATTGATTCACGAGCAACTCTTTGAATGAATGGTCTTAGAGTATTTGCAAGTTTTTTGATTTCTTGTTCCATTTGAATGTCTTTTGTGTATTCTTCCACACCATAGAATTCTTCGACCCCATCAGACTCCAATAATACCTTATTTATTATTTTAGATAAATCCATAATAATAAATATTAGGTAAATAAAAAAAGGTGAAGTCTCCTTCACCTTAATTTGGTCCGACATTGAATCTGTCATCTACTCCACCACCTTGTTTTTAAAAGAACAAGGAAACTACATTTCAAGTTTCGACTTTGCAACCACTACGTCAGCCATCGTTACTTGTTTTGCTTGACCTAAAATCAAGCATTCCTTCAACATTCCACTTGGGACGTGGATGAAGAAGTCCTTACCATTGTATGTGGTAAAATCGTTGTTCATTGCAACTGCAGTATGAAGCATTTTCAAAAATATTGAAAACTGAGTTTCATCCAAAAAGGTTTCATTAATCAACTCCCCATGTTTTGGGTGAATAACTGTGATATTTTTGATTGCTGTCATATTGTTTAGTTTCTACAAATATAAAAAGAATATTTCATTATTACAAATAATCCCAAGTAATTTTTTTAACTACAACATGGTCTATAGCATTTAACGCAAAATATTTTAACTCTTGACTGATAGATGCTTCCATTTTACCTCTGTAAAATCTATTACACGTTCTAGGAAATCTTTTACAGTAACCAGTAGACCATGTCCATCCTTGGTATTTCATATCAGCAATTACATCAAACTCATAGATATAACGTTTTTCACCTGTATAATAATTATTATAAGGGTGTTCATATTTTCTAATGTTAGTAATTTTGAAAACCGCATTTTCTAATTCATCCCAATTATATGATTTCTCCATAGGTAAAATATTCTTCGATAAGAATTTTTTGATTACCGATATCTGACTGTCTTTAACTAATTTCCCTTTTTCCATACCACAAAGATATGAAAAAAAATGAAAGCACAAAAAAATGGATAATAAAATTTATCATCCATTCAATTTTTTTTTGCCGGTCGCTCCATGTTAAAAAAGAAACGCTGAGATTACACGTTTATGTGAGTACCTTTAGAGTCATTATTGTTTCTACTCCTATCCACTTCCTTTTGAGAAGTATTACTCAGTGACGGTCTTTTAGGTATACCACTCCTTGAGGTAACAGTTACTCTCTTATTACTTGACTCTCTTCGAGGACGCCTCCCCAATTATTCCTTGCGGGATTAGAGGTGTTTGGTAAGAATATCGTTAAACTTGCGGTTTAATCGATGCAATGAACGGCTCATTACTATGTAGTCACCTTTCACTATTACCTGACGGACACTTTTGCTTCTGTAGTTTCATATTGGAAAATATCAACTTCCATAAGTTTTTGTGTCGTGGATTTTGAAAGTAGTGGTCCGTCACGGGCTCTGTTATCTTTTGAACAACAGAATACTCAACTACTCTCTGAAATGTCCCCATTTCCATATTTTTAGACTACTTCATTACAGGGTTTTGGTAAACCACCGTAAGGGAAGGTAGCGACACCACTCGTTCTCCTTCTTACCTTGTGGTACTTCCACTTGGTTTTAAGTAACCTATCATATTGAAACACGCAATATTGATGTTGGATAACATCAGTTTTTGCAATATTCCTACGGGTTATTCCTATTGGTGTTCCCACCTCAAACGGACGACCCACACCGCCCATTCATTTTGACTCATTCTTTACAGCGTTGCCCTCAATACTAAAGCCAAAACGGTATCCCGCTTGTGTACTCGAGTTCGGTTACCCAAACCGCAAATCGGTTACACTTCCGATTCACTTTATCCTACTTTCGTAGTTTATTTTATGGACTATACACGGCCCAATATCTTTATCATTCCAAGAAGAGAATTCCATCTCAATTACTTGTCAAAGAATCTGACAAAACTTTTCCTGAACGGATAATCTAATTTTTCAAAGAACGTCTCAGGACTTTTCCTGATTTGTTTTACAAAGTTAAGACATTTATTTCAATCTGTCAAGTACTTTGTGAACTTTTTTTAGTTTTCCTCAACTTTAACTAAAGTAACATAAACTGTATCACAACCATAAAAGTCGGCTCTTAGTTGCGCAAATACTTCATTTGATGTCCAAAGGGTTTTTCCGTTTACCTCATAAGAGTACATTTCAATTTCTTTTGATTCTTCACTCATTTGTTTTAATTTTTATATGAAAAATATAAGATAAATACTTTGGTTGGTCAAGAAGGCTAAAGTATTTTTTTCATAATATCTTTAATTCTTAAAGTTTCTTCCATAATACCTCCACCTGAACCTCCAACAGCCTTTTCAAATGCTGCCTGATCACCTTTGCCTAATGCCACTAACGCATCCAAAGCACCACCACCAAACAAACTTAGTAATGATTTTTTTTCACCACCCTCACTTCCTGAAGATGGTGTTGTGCTAATTGTTGATGCCATTTGACTTAACGATTGCGGTTCAACACCTGACCCTGATTCAACATTAAATTTAGCTAAAACTTCTTTTGCTTTACCCTCACCCCAAGAACTTTTTTTACCACCCGCATTTCTAGTCACAAAAAATTCAACCGCTTCGTCAATATTTTTAAATTTATCATTCAAAGAAGATCCTTCTTTTGCTAAAAAATCTAACATAGCATTTGCAGCCCCTTCAGGTTTATTTAATTCTTCAGGATTGTTTTCAAAACCATATTTACGATAGTTTGCTCTTCCTGTAATCCCATTAAACCCTCTTCCTCTATATTTGTAACCGTCACCAGGTTGTGTATTACCTAATTTTACGCCAGAATCTTTTCCGTAAACACAGTCAAAAAATTCTTCATCATCACACTTATATTTTTTACATTTTTCACCTCTGTTAGAAAAAATACTAACAATTCTACTATCAGATGTTTTACAATACCCAATTTCATTTTTCGGGACAAATCCACTTTCTTTACCAATTGTAGCTAAAATGGCAGATTGTACCATAGGATTAGTTATTCCCCTTTCTTTCATTTTATTTATCAACATGTTGATGTTACTAGCAGCTTCGCCTTTATAAGAATTTTGTGTTAGACCTACTTTTGAGAAATCAACTTTGTTTGGTTCTTCCGATTTTGGTATTGTGGATCCTTTAGTACCTTTTTGACTACTTATTTCAGTATCTTCAACAGGTAACTGATCTTCAGGTGTCGACCAATATTTTAAAATGTATCTTTTACAAGTTGCACCTTCACTTGGCATTTTATTCGACTGGATTTCGCCATGGGCATAAATACTCCCTTTGCTGTATCCTAAAGATTTAACTAAAAGAAGTGCTGTTTTACATTGATTTAAATTTATTTTAGTGTCGTCAGAACCAACGATTTCAACCCCTTGAGCCGTTGAATTGGAGAGATCTTTCGGGGCACTTCCCGTTAGTTTACTTGAATTTACGTGTTGTCCTTTTGATCCGGCAGGTAATCCTCTAAATAAATTACCTTCTTTATCAATAATAAATTGAACTCCTAATGCTCCTACTTCTCTATTATTAAGAACATTCATTACATCCTCGGCAGATCCCTCACCTCCAGTATGATGTAATACAAAATATTTATCATCTTTGAGTGGTTTACCTTTACCCTTCATTTTAGACATGCTAGATAAATCAGTTGCACTAGTTGAAGATTCTGCCAATAATATTTCGGACAATATGTTTTTAAAATTTACCAAATTTAGAAATTATATCTTATAAATATCACATACTTATAAACCATTCAGGAATTTCTCGATTTTTCCATTTCGCAAAATCTTTTTTAGCTCCTCTATAGTAGTTTCTGTAAGATTCGATTACATCATCGACTTTATATTCGTCAGGCATAGCTTTGGGTGGTGTTGTAAAATTTTTATCACAAATATTAGGTAAATTTGTAATACACCATTCTATAACTTCTTGAGATTTGTGTCTTTTACCGTATCTATGAGTATATTCTTTACATAATTCTAAACCGAGATCACATAAATAAAGATAGTTAGATAAAGATTCCCGAGACCAAATTGCACATGGGTGATTTTTGTGCGATAACTTATAGGGTACTGAGTCAGTAATTGTTCGTTCTTGGTTGGTCATGTGATGTACACCACATAAAAGTTGTGCAGTTTCCAATATCATTTTAACAACATGTTTGTCACAATGATATTTTGCACATTTTGAGGTATCAAAATCTAAAAAAAAGATATTCATACCGTAAAGGTAATGATTTTTTTTTACTGAGACAAATAAGACATTAAAACTCCACCAATTGAGGATGCGTGATTTTGAAGGTGGTTAATAGAATCTATATCAAGGTTCGTTTTCCTTTTTGTATAATCAATAGCCAAAATCCCGATAAACTTATCTTCCAAAGATTTGATTGCAAAAAGATAAGCCGATTTACATCCTGTTTCTTCCGCAACATATTTTAGACCGTGAGTTGCAATAGTTTCATCTTTAAAGTCTGCAATTTCAATCACATCATTGTGTAACAATTCATTTATAGATCTTGAGAATAAATTAACGGGAATATTTTTAAAATTAGATTGTACTGAAATTGCGTTAGGACTAACACTTTCATACATTATTGAAAATTTTGCCATAGATCTTCCTGTAGGATAAAAATTACCCCCATTGTGAAACTGAGAAATCCAAACTCTATCTGCCTTGAATTCATCTTTAATGTGATCTATTTTTTGATTTATAAGCTCACTTACTCTAA
>Ga0315906_10010947_pt1 | contig 10603 bp, 5 predicted proteins | sample LakEriMetagenome_4_FD_203526 | JGI IMG/M metagenome (GOLD analysis project Ga0315906, IMG submission 203526) | Freshwater fungal communities from buoy surface, Lake Erie, Ohio, United States - Buoy 2 MA122 | ecosystem: Environmental > Aquatic > Freshwater > Lake > Lake biofilm | place: USA: Lake...
GCCCGCGCCCCCCGAGAGCGTGCCGCTCAAGATCGCGTCCACGGCGGCCGAGCCGTCGCCCACCTGGATCGTGCGGTCGGTGCCGGCGTTGCCGAGGGCGATCGGGTTCTGGAAATCCACGGTGTTCGTGGCGCTCGCCGCGCCGAGAATGAACGTGCTGCCCGAGGCGACGAAGTTGCCGGCGCCCCACGTCACCGCGGCGGATGCGCCGCCGAGGTTCACGGTGCGGTCGGCCCCGTAGGCCGCGAAGCCGCCGCCGTTCGTGAGGTTCACCTGGCTCGCGGCGGTGCCGCTGCCGCGAATGAAGTTGCCCGCCCCGAGGCCGAGCACGCCGCCGGCGAGCGTGAGGGAACTCCCGCCCGGGAGGGCGTTGGCGTTGTTGAGCAGGAGCACGCCGCCGGAGACGGTCGCAGAGCCGATACCCGCGCTCGAGCCCGACAGCGCGAGCAGGCCGCTGCCGACCTTCTGCAGGGTGATGAGGCCGCCATTGTTCGAGGTGAAACTCCCGGCGTAGGTGGACGACGTCGAGAGCGCACCGACCTGGTACGTCTGGTTGGTCGCGAACTGGGTGATGATGTTCGAGCCGGCAATGCCGCTGAGCTCGCCCAAGGCGAGCGTGCCACTCACGCTGGGGTACAGGCCGCCAAAAACCGATCCCGCTCCCCCATACCAAGTGCCGGACATCACGAACCTGGTGTTGCTCCCCGTCATGCCGGTTCCGATGCCGACGTAGTCGCCGGAGCTCGACAACGAAGTCAACGTCACCGTCCCGGAAAACCCGGACAAATCGCCGGTGAAACTCGTGGATCTGGTCCCGTCCCCACCGCCAGTCGACGCGCCCGAGGCCAGCACGAGGTTGCCGGAGCCCGTGACGGCGTTCGTGAATCTGGTGGAGAGCGAGGTGATGCCGATGAGCGTGGCCGTTCCGGATGACCCGATGGCGATGGTGCCCGTGCCGAGGGCGCCAACGCTGGTGCCGGTGATCGCCCCGCCGTCGATCCGGGTGCCGCCGGAGTAGGTGTTGCTCGACGAGAGCGTGAGCGTGCCGGCGCCGGCCTTCGTGAGGCCGCCGGCACCGGAGATCGTGCCGCCGTAGGTGAGGGCGTTGGAGCGGTTGAAGGCCAGGACCGCGCCCGAGGAGATGCTCACGGGGCTCGAACTGGTGAGGGAGCCCGTCGTGCTGCCGTTGCCGATCTGCAGCGTGCCCCCGGTGATCGTGGTCGCGCCCGTGTAGGTCTGGTCCGCCGAGAGCGTGAGCGTGCCGTTGCCGGACTTCGTGAGCGAACCGCCGACGCTCGAGAGCGACGAGGCGAACGTCACGTTGTTGCCGTTGGTGTCGATCGCGTAGGCCTGGCCGGCCGCGGTGCTGAACTGGCCCGAGACGTCGCTCGTGACGCCCGTGCCGTACTGGAGGCTGCCGCCGCCGAAGGCGATGCCGCCGCTGCCGAGGGCGCCCGCAACTCCCATCTGCAGGGCGCCGGCGTTGATGTTCGTCAGGCCCGTGTAGGTGTTGGCGCTCGTGAGCGTGAGCGTGTTGCCGCCGAGCTTCGTGAGGCCGCCGGCGCCCGAGATCGTGCCGCCGTAGGTGAGGTTGTCGGAGCGGTTGAAGGCCAGGGCCGCACCCGAGGAGACGTCCACGTTGCCCGCCAGCGAGCCCGACGTGCCGCCGTTGCCCACCTGCAGCGTGCCGGCCGTGATCGTCGTCGTGACCGTGAACGTGTTGGCGGCCGTGAGCGTCAGCGTGCCCGCGCCGGCCTTCGTGAGGCCGCCCGAGCCCGCGATTACGCCGGCGAAGGTGCCGGAGGTCGCGTTGCCGACGGTGACCGTGTTGGCACCGAGCGCGACCGTCGAGCCGGCCTCGCCCGTGAGCATGCCGAGGGTCCGACTGCCGGTCGCCCCGGAGATGTCGAACGCGGCGCCGGACGCCGAGAGCGAGACAGTGCCCGTCGTCGCCAGGGCACCCGACCCGGAGAGCGTTAACGTGCCGCCCTGCACCGTGGTCAGGCCGACGTAGCCGTTCGACGCGGTGAGCGTGAGCGTGCCGGCGCCGGCCTTCGTGAAGCCGCCCGCTCCGCTCATGCCGCCCGAGAGCGTGTTGGCGTTGGACTGGCTGTCGAACGTGCCGGATCCGGTGAGCGTGAAGAGGTTCGCCAGCGTGCCGGACACCGCCGACTGGAGCGTGGCGTTGCCGAGCGTCACGAGGCCCAGGCCGAGCGCCGCCGGGTTGCCGAACACGAGCGTGCCGCCGGACAGGTCCGTGCCGCCAAAATAGGAGTTGGAGGTGGAGATCGTGAGCGTGGCCGGGCCGCTCTTGGTGAGGCTGCCCGCCGTGATTCCGAAGCCGCCGGAGCTCGAGAGCGTGTAGGCGAGCGTCGTGCCGCTGAACAGGAGCGACGAGGGGGCGACGTCGGCCGAGAGCGTGATGGCGCCGGTGGCGGCGGTGTCGCCGAAAAAGGTTTGTGCATCCGGCTGGAACGAGGCGGCGCTGCCGGTGGAGACGCTGATCCAGTTGTTCGCCGTGGACCAGCCGCTGCCGTTCGTCCCGCTCCAGGTCAGGGGGTTGGCTGCACTCACCACGAGCGACAGGGTCTGGCCGACGCTCGAGAGCGTGGCGGACTGCCCCGTGGCCAGCGAGCCCGTGTAGCCGAACGTCGAGAGGCTCGGCGCGGACCCGCCGTAGGAGAGGAGCGTGTAGGTGCCAGGGTTCAGGCCCGAGAGGCCGCTGCCGAAGGCGAAGGTCACCGAGCCCACCCCGCCGCCGGCCGACACGTTGCCGAGCACGTTCACGAGCGACGACACCGCGCCGCCCTGGACGCCCATGGTGACCGTGCCCACGCCGCCGAACGACAGTGAGGAGAGCGTGAGCGTGCCCACGCTGTTCACGCCCGGGGCGAGGATGCCGTTCGTCGCCACGGTGACGGCGTTGAGCGTGGCCGTGCCCGAGAGGGTGGCCGCGGCGGCCACGTTGACCGTCGGCGAGGCAAGGGTGCTGCTCGTCACGAGCAGCGTGCCGGCGTTCACGTTCGTCGTGCCGGTGTAGGCGTTGTTGGCGGAGAGGGTGAGCGTGCCGGCCCCGAGCTTCGTGAGGCCGCCGGCGCCGGAGATCGTGCCGCCGTAGGTGAGGTTATCGGAGCGGTTGAAGGCCAGGGCCGCGCCCGCGGAGACGCTCACGGGGCTCGATGCGGCGAGTGCGCCCGTCGTGCTGCCGTTGCCGATCTGGAGCGTGCCGGCGTTGATACTGGTGGTGCCCGTGTAGGTGTTCGCGGTCGTGAGCGAGAGCGTGCCAGCGCCGCTCTTCACGAGGCCCGCGCCCCCCGAGAGCGTGCCGCTCAGGATCGCGTCCACGGCGGCCGAGCCGTCGCCCACCTGGATCGTGCGGTCGGTGCCAGCGCTGCCGAGGGCGATCGGGTTTTGGAAGTCCACCGTGTGCGTGGCGCTCGCCGCACCGAGGATGAACGTGCTGCCCGAGGCGACGAAGTTGCCGGAGCCCCACGTGACCCCGGCACTCGCGCCGCCGAGGTTCACGGTGCGGTCGGCCGTGTAGGCCGCGAAGCCGCCGCCGTTCGTGAGATTCACCTGGCTCGCGGCGGTGCCGAGGCCGCGACTGAAGTTGCCGGCCCCGAGGCCGAGCACGCCGCCGTTCAAGACGATGGCCGAGAGCCCACCGGTCGCACCGATGCCGCCGTTGATGGCGCTGCCGCTGTTGAGCAGGAGGACGCCGCCGGAGACGGTCATGGTGCCGGTGTTGATGTTCGAGCCCGAGAGCGCGAGCAGGCCGGAACCGACCTTGTTGATCGAGGTGTTCCCCCCGGAAATGGTGTTCCTGATCACGCCGCTGAACGTGGAGCTGGTGGAGAGGTCACCGATGCGCCAGAGGGTGTTGGTGCCGAAGGTGCCGCCGAGATAGCCGTTGCCGCTGAGTTCGCCGATGGCGCCGCTGCCGGTGTTCGTGTAGGTGTAGAAACTGGCATTGCTGGCGTTCACGATCCACTTCGCGTTCGACCCCGTCATGGCGGCGTTCCCGTCGACGCCCACGTAATTCAACGAACTGTCGAACTGGAGCGTGCCGGTGAAACCCGAGAGGTTTCCCGTCAACGTGCCATAGCTGTTGGAGCCGCTGACGTTGACGACGCCGGATCCGGTGATCACGTTCGCCATGAGGCTAGTCGTCGAGCCCCCCCCCAAATAATTCAGCGTGCCCGACGAGGCGATGGCCACGGTGCCCGTTCCCAGGGCGGTGTTCGTTGAAGTAGTGATCGCCCCGCCGTTGATCTGGGTGCCGCCGGAGTAGGAGTTGATCGACGACAGCCTGAGCGTGCCGTTGCCGGACTTCGTGAGGCCGCCCGAGCCGGAGATGATGCCCGAGATCGACGTCGAGCCCGAGCCGGCGATCGTGAGCCGGTGGCCGCCGTTGGCCACGTTGGCGCTCATGGTGAGCAGGCTCGACGAGTTGTTGGTCCACGACTGGGCGGTGCCGAGCGTGATCGGGCTCGAGAACGTGACGGCGCCCGCGCCCGAGTTCATCGTGATCCCGCCGCCGCCGATCGTGAGCGTCTGGCCCGCCGTGCCGATCGTGTAGGTGCCCGTGAAGGGATTGAACGTGATCGAGTTGGCGGAGGTGGTGCTGGAGAGCGTGACGGCGCCGCCCGTGCCGCCGTTGCCGAAGACGGCGTCGGCACCGGCCGTCCAGGCGACGTTCGCCGAGCCGTTCCACCAGTTCGTGCCGGTGAGCCAGGCGCCGCCACCATCCTGTGGGCCGGTCGAGGACGTCGTGGCGTCCCACGTGAGCGTTTGGGCTCGTGCGGGGTGCGCGACCGACATGACGGCAAGGACTGCCGCGGCGAACAGGACACTGTGGAATCGATTTTCGGCAACGCTCGGCATAGCGAAACCTCTCACCCCAGACTTGCCTGACACGTCAGTTAAGTTACCCGGTCGTCGGAGGACCTGTCAATAAGGCGGGCGCCCCCCGGACCGCCACTATCCCGGGGCCCGGCGGATAGGCCATAATCCCGGCGATGGCCGCCCGATCCCGACCACCCGAAGACCTCACCGCCCAGGCGTATCGCACCCTGCGGCAGATGATCGTGGACGGGCGGATGTCGCCCCAGCAGCGGCTTTCCCACCGGGCCCTCTCCAAGGACCTCGGGATCGGCCGCAGCCCCGTCCGCGACGCCCTCCTGCAACTCGAGGCCGAGGGGCTCATCGAGCACCGGCCCAGCTCCGGCATCTACCTGCGGGAAATCACGCCCCGCGAGCTCGAGCAGATCTACGAATTGCGGATGGTGAACGAGCCCTTCGCCGCGGAGCGGGCGGCGACGTTCGCCGACGCGGGCCACGTGGCCAGGCTGCGACGGGTGTGCGACCAGCTCGCGGTCATCGCCTCGAAGCCGGATCCGCAGCAGTGGTTCGCGAACGTCGAGCATCGCCGGGAGTTCTGCCGGCTCGACATGGAGTTTCATGCGGCCGTACTCGAGGCCTCGGGCAATCCGCTCCTGGCCAAGCTGCTCTCCAACGCGCAGATCCTGGCGATGACCTTCGCCTGGGACCTCGGCCACGGCGGGCCCGAGTGGTTCGCCGCCATCGTGGCGGAGACATCCACGTGGCACCGCGCGATCTACGACGCGATCCGGGCCCACGACCCGGCGGCCGCCCGCACGGCGATGGAAGGCCACATCCGCTGGGCGAAGTCGGAGATCCCGGAGCAATACGCCGCCGACCAGGAGCGCGCCGGCCGAGCGACGTGATCGCGCGGATGACGTCCTGACGTTCGGAGCTTTCTCGCGGGCGGAGGCATCGCTTGCAGCGGGGCCATGCCGATGCCTATCCTCATTCGCATGAGCGACCAACACGCCTTTCCGCGGCTGCGTCCGAGCGTCAGCCACGCCGCCTCGCGGCAGGCCGAAATCGACCGGGTCCGGCGCATGACCGTTGAGGAACGGATCAAGGCGGCGCTGGGACTTGCGGCGCGATTCGCGGCACTGCGACCGGCCCCACGCAAGGCTTGACCGATGACCGACCCCGACGAGGTAATCCGAGCCGCGGAGATCGTGAACTTCGGCGGACGGTTTCCGGCGGTGATTGAAAATGGATTCGCCGCGGCCGACACCGTGATCCGTCCCGGCAGCCGCCTGCGGATCGTGCCGCTCCCGCAGCTCGTCGCGCTCAAGCTCTATGCTGGGGGAACGAAGTCGCGCGCTGACATCGTGGAGCTTCTGTCGCGAAACCCCGATGCCGATCGGGCCGCGATCCGCGACCTCTGTCGGACGTGGCGACTCCGCGGGCTCGACCCGCTCATCGAAGAGGCGGCCGGCGAACCGTAAGCGCAGTCCCGGAACACCGCCATGCCACCAATGCAAAACCCTGCCGCGTTCACCGGCGCCGTCGGCACGGCGCGGGCCGACATCACGCCTCCCGTCGGCATCTACTGCCGCAACTGGGGCGCGGCGAAGCACGACGTGGCGCGGGGCATCCACCGGCCGCTCGCCGTCACGGCCGTCGCCTTCCGCGAGACGGCCGGCGGGCCGCCGCTCGTGCTGCTCGATGCCGACCTCGGCTGGTGGGGGAGCGCCGCCCACGAGCGGGCGTTTCGCGGCCGGATCCTCGCGGCCCTCGGCCTCCCCGCCGAGCGGCTTTTGTTCGCGGTCACCCACACCCACTCGGCCCCACCGCTCTCGCCCCCCGAGCCGCACTGGCCCGGCGGCGACCTGCTCCTCGCGTTTCATGCGACCATCGAACAAGCGGCCGTCGAGGCGGGCCGGCGGGCGATCGCGGCCCTCGAGCCGGCGATCCTCGAATGGCACGCGGGCTCCTGCCGGCTCGCCGCAAATCGCGACCTCCCGGAGCCCGACCGAGCGACCAACGCGGCCGACGGATCGCGCCCGCGGCGGATCGTCTGCGGCTACAACCCCGCCGGGCCCGCCGACGACACGCTGCTCGTGGGGCGGGTGACCGCGGCCTCCGGCCGGCCGCTGGCCACGATCGTCAACTACGCCTGCCATCCCACCACGCTCGCCTGGGAGAACGACCTTGTCTCGCCCGACTACGTGGGGGCGATGCGGGAGACGATCGAGGCGGCCACGGGCGGGGCGCCGGCGGTGTTTCTCCAAGGCGCCTCCGGGGAACTGGCGCCGCGGCATCAATACGTGGGCGATCCGGCCGTGGCCGATGGGCATGGCCGCGAGCTGGGCCATGCCGCGCTGGCGGTGCTCTGTGCGATGGAGCCGCCGGGTGAGCGGCTCGGGTTTGCGGGCGTGGTCGAGTCGGGGGCGCCGCTGGCCGTCTGGCGACCTGAACCGCGGCCGGCGGGCGGCACGCAGGAGACGACGCTCGCCGCCCGTCGGGCCACGGTGGACCTGCCGCTCAAGGCCTGGCCCACCGCGGCGGAGATCACGGCCGAGCTCGCGGCCAGCACCGATCGCGCGCTGGCCGAGCGGTTGCGGCGGCGACTGCGGATCCGGGAGGCGCTCGGCGACGGGGCCACGTATCCCTTCGAGGTGTGGGGCTGGCGGATCGGCGGGGCGGTGGTGCTCGGCACCATGGCCGAGGCCTATTCACGGATCCAGCAGCGGGTGCGGGCGGCGCTCGCTGATCGACCGGTCGTGTGGCTCAACCTCGTCAACGGCGGCGTGGGCTATCTGCCTCCCGAGCCGCTCTACGATCTCGACATCTACCCGGCCTGGCAGACGCCCTTCGACCGCGGCAGCCTGGAGCGTGTCGAGGAAACCGCGATCGCCCTCGGCCGCGAGTTGCTCGGGACGGCGTAGGCGGGCAGCGCCGAACGACGAGGCAAACCGGATTTCACAGAGTACCACTCTGTGCTACAGGGGGCATCGCCTCCGCGCAGCGCGTAGGTGCAGACTGGCAGTCTGCACACGGTGGCCGGCCGCGGTTCACAGAGTGCCACTCTGTGCTACAGAGGGCAGTGCCTCCGCGCAGCGCGTAGGTGCAGACTGGCAGTCTGCACACGGTGGCGGGCCGAACGGCACCGCGGTGGCCGAACGACGCGGCCAACCGGATTCCGCAGAGTACCACTCTGCGGCTACACCGGAGGCGGCGCTCTGCGGCTACACCGGAGGCAGCGCTCTGCGGCTACACCGGAGGCAGCGCTCTGCGGCTACACCGGAGGCAGCGCTCTGCGGCTACACCGCAGCGGGCACGGCGTCCGTGAGCCGGTCGAAGAGGCGGTCCACCTCGCGGGCGGTCTCGTCGTCGAGCGACCACGCGTAGGGCTGCCGGCGACGGTCGGACGTGAACAGGCCACGCTTCACGAGCAGGTATTTCTCGATCGCCAGGAAGCCGTCGAGGCCGGCCTGCATCTGGAGCGCCACGATCCCGCAGATCGGCAGCGACAGCTCGTAGATCGCGTCGTCGTCAGCCCCCGCCTCGAGCGCCCGCCAGAGTGCCACCACGCCGTCGAGCAGGTCCACGCCCGGCATCGTGCCGGCGATCCCACGGCGATAGGCATCCACGAGCAGGATGCCGCCGGAGCCCTCGAAGATCCGGGCTCGGCCGGCCGTGGCGTCGCGGAGCCGCGAGAGATTCGGGCCCAGCGGCGCGGCCTCGGGCTTGAAGAGGATCTTCTCCGGGCCGTAGCGGTCGAGCAGGTCGAGGTAGATGTCGAGCGAAATCGGCTGGCCCACGTAGCCCGAGGCATCCTGCACGATCAGCGGCACGGCCACGCTGTCCGCGATGCCGCGGAAATAGTCACCGAGCGCCGAGGGGGCCAGCGGCGTGGCGATCGGCGGCACCGCCATGACGGCGGCGCAGCCGGCCCGCTCGGCCGCGACGGCCAGGCTCCGCGCGGCCGCCCCCGTCTCGGCGCCCACGCTCATGAACACCGGGCCGCGGCCGGCGGCGCACTCGACGAGCAGCTTCGGCAGGCTCTCCCGCTCCGCGGCGGAGAGCCGGTTCACCTCCGACACCATGCCCGTGCCGAGGCCGTCGGCGCCGGTCGCGAAGATCCAGTCGATCTCGCGGCGGAGGTCGGCAGCATCGATGCGGTCATCCGCGTCGAACGGCACGTGCACGATCGGCAGCACGCCGGCGAGCGGGCGGGGGGAGTGTGTCGTCATGCGGGTCGTCTCCGGTTACCAGTCGCCCACGCTGCCGTCCGAGTAAAACACCCGCTGCGGCAGCTCCTGCTCGAAGGGATGCTTCTTCACCTCGGCCTCGTCGATCTCGATGCCGAGGCCGGGCAGCGTGTTGGGCCGCACGATGCGGCCGACCTTTTCCACGGTGAACCCCTCGCGGACGACGTCGTGCCGCCAGGGCACGTCGGCGTGGACGGTCTCGCAGATCACGTAGCTCGGCTGCGAGAAGCCGAGTTCGAGCGAAGCGGCGGTGCTCACCGGCCCCTGCGGGTTGTGCGGGGCGAGGGCGAGCCGATGGGCCTCGACGAGCGCGGCGATCCGCTTCGCCGCGGAGAGCCCGCCGCAGTGGGTGATGTCGAGCTGGCAGACGTCGCAGGCGCCCGCCGCGAAGAGCCGCTCGAACTCGGCCAAGTGCGTGATCCGCTCGCCGGTGGCCAGCGGCGTGTGGACCGCGGCCTTGATGTCGCGAAGCCCGGCGATGCTCTCGGGCCAGCAGGGCTCCTCGAGGAAGTAGAGCCCGTAGGGCTCGAGGGCCTTGGCGAACTGCAGGCCCATCACCGGCGAGGGACGGGCGTGGCAGTCCACCATGATGTCGATGCCGTCGCCCACCGCCTCCCGCATGGCGGCGACCGCCTGCTCGGCGGCGCGCACGGGCTTCAGGCCCTCGAGCGGCATGGTGGGGGGCACGGCCATGCTCTTGAAGGCGGTGAAGCCGTCGGCCACGGCCTGCCGGGCGAGGTCGGCGAACCGCTTCGCGTCATCGGCCGCGGTCTCGTAGAAATCTTCCATCTTCCCGCCGCCGAGGTGGCAGTAGGTGCGCACATGGTCGCGGACGGGGCCGCCCCAGAGCTTGGAGCAGGGGAGGTTCGCCACCTTGCCGAGGATGTCCCAGAGGGCGATGTCGATGCCGGCGATCGCGGTGGCCCGCTCGATGCCATGGCCGTGCCAGAAGTGCTGGCGGACCATCATCTGCCAGAGATGCTCGACCCGCGTGGGATCCTCGCCGACGACGAGCTCGGCGAGATCCTGCACCGCGCCGACGATGCCGCGGGTGTGCCATTCGAGCGTGGCCTCGCCCCAGCCCCAGAGCCCGGGCTGGTCGGTGACAACCTTCACGAACACCCAGTTCCGCATCCGGGCGTTGCAGACGTGGGTTTCGACTCGGGTGATTTTCATGAGGAGCGCGGTGGGGGTGTGTGCCGCGGATGATAGCAGCCCACAACTGCCATGTCACTATGTGCCGACGAGGTCAGTGGCTCCACGCCCCTTGTAGGTGCAGACTGGCAGTCTGCACACGGTGGCGTTGCCACACGGCGACGAGGTGGCCGAACGAAGTGGCGAACCGTATTCCGCAGAGTACCACTCCGCGGCTACAGGGTTGGAGGCCGCGCCCCTTGTAGGTGCAGACTGGCAGTCTGCACACGGTGGCGTTGCCGCACGGCGACGAGGTGGCCGAACGAGGTGGCGAACCGTATTCCGCAGAGTACCACTCCTCGGAAACTGGGATGGAG
>Ga0315906_10010949_pt1 | contig 10603 bp, 6 predicted proteins | sample LakEriMetagenome_4_FD_203526 | JGI IMG/M metagenome (GOLD analysis project Ga0315906, IMG submission 203526) | Freshwater fungal communities from buoy surface, Lake Erie, Ohio, United States - Buoy 2 MA122 | ecosystem: Environmental > Aquatic > Freshwater > Lake > Lake biofilm | place: USA: Lake...
GTGCTCGATCCGCAGGGCGGACCACTCGGCGCGCACCTGCTTCTTCCAGGCTGCGAGGTCGCGCGCGATCGCGTACTGGTCCGCATCGACTGCCCGCGAGGAGATCGCTGCCGGCATGTACAGCCGCGTGACGTACTCACGGAGCATCCGGCTGGCGAGCACCTTCGGCCCGAGCGTCCGAAGGGTGTGCTTGAGCATGGACATCCAGCGCGGCGGGACACCGTTGTCGTCGCGTCGGTAGAAGGCCGGCGCGACGGAGTTCTCGATCAGCGAGTAGAGCGCCTCGGCCTCGATGTCATCGCGGCGGTCGGCGTCCTCGATGCCGTCGGCCGTCGGGATCGCCCAGCCGTTCTCGCCGTCGAACCACTCGTCCCACCAGCCGTCGAGGATCGACAGGTTGAGGGCTCCGTTCAGGGCGGCCTTCATGCCGGAGGTGCCGCTTGCCTCGAGAGGGCGGATCGGGTTGTTCAGCCAGACGTCGCAGCCCGGGTACAGCGTCGTCGCCATCGAGATGTCGTAGTCCGGCAGGAACACGATCCGGTGCCGGACGTCCTCGGCATCGGCGAAGTGCACCAGCTGCTGGATGAGTCGCTTGCCACCGTCGTCTGCCGGGTGCGCCTTGCCGGCGACCACGAGCTGCACGGGGCGCTCGGGGTCGGTGAGCAGGGCCTTGAGCCGCTGCGGGTCGCGCAGCATCAGCGTGAGCCGCTTGTAGGACGGGACGCGGCGGGCGAACCCGATGGTGAGGACGTCGGGATCGAGGACTGTGTCGATCCAGCCGAGCTCGGCCTCGGACGCACCGCGGTTGACCCACGACTCGCGCAGGCGCCAGCGGGCCATGTCGACGAGCTCCTGGCGCAGCACCCGCTTGATGTCCCACAGCTGCTGATCCGGGGTGGAGGCGATCCGCTCCCAGCCCTCGGCGTCGTCGATCGACGCGCCCTGGGCGAGGTCGATGACCTGCCGAGCGGTCCACGTCGGCGCGTGCACGCCGTTGGTGACCGACGTGATCGGGACATCGTCACTGTCGAAGCCGGACCACAGGCCGGCGAACATGCCCCGGGACACCTCGCCGTGCAGCAGGCTCACGCCGTTGGCGCGCTGCGCGAGGCGCAGGCCCATGACTGCCATGTTGAACACGGCCGGGTCGCCGCCGTCGTAGCTCTCGGCACCGAGCTCGAGCACCCGGTCGACCGGCACGCCGGGCGAGGCGTTGTCGCCGCCGAAGTGCTGGGCGATCAGGTCGATCGAGAACCGGTCGATGCCGGCGGGAACGGGGGTGTGCGTGGTGAACACCGTGCCGGCGCGGCCCACCTCGAGGGCCTCGTCGAAGGTCATGGTGGGGTTCTCGGCGACGAGCTCGCGGATCCGCTCGAGGCCGAGGAAGCCGGCGTGGCCCTCGTTGGTGTGGAAGACCTCGGGCGCGGGGTGCCCGCTGATGCGGCAGTAGGCGCGGAGGGCCCGGACACCGCCGATGCCCAGCAGCATCTCCTGCTGCAAGCGGTGCTCGCTGCCGCCGCCGTACAGCCGGTCGGTGACCTCACGCTCGGACGGGCCGTTCTCCTCGACGTCGGAGTCGAGCATCAGCAGCGGCACGCGGCCGACCTGGGCGACCCAGATGCGGGCGGCGATGAAGCGCCCGCCGGGCAGCCCGACGGCCACCTTCGCGGGGGTGCCGTCCGCCTCGCGCAGCAGCGACACGGGGCTGCCGTCGGGGTCGGTGACCGGGTAGCGCTCCTGCTGCCAGCCGTCGCGGGACAGGGACTGGCGGAAGTAGCCGGAGCGGTAGAACAGGCCGATCGCGATGATCGGAACGCCCAGATCGCTGGCGGTCTTCAGGTGGTCGCCGGCGAGGATGCCCAGGCCGCCGGAGTACTGGGGCAGCGCCGAGGCGATGCCGTACTCGGGTGAGAAGTAGGCGATGCCCGCCGGTGCCTCGGCCCCGAGCGACTGGTACCAGCGGTCCGAGGCGAGGTAGCCCTGCAGGTCGTCGCGAGCGCGGGCGACCCAGTCGACGAAGCCGGCGTCAGCGGACAGCTCGGCCAGCCGCTCCGCGGACACCTCACCGAGCAGGCGCACGGGATCCTGGCCCCCGGCGGCCCACAGGACCGGGTCGATGGCCGCGAAGAGGTCGCGGGTCTGCGGGTGCCAGGACCAGCGCAGGTTGATCGCGAGCTCCTCGAGGGCGGCAAGATTCTCGGGCAGCACGGTGCGGACGGTGAATCGTCGGATCGCTCTCACGGCGCACACGGTAGCGGCTCGTCCGCGGCTTCCGACCCGTCGGGACCCCGTTTCATGCATGTAAATGCCGGAATCTTGCATGTAACGCAAGATCTTTCACATCCGTCACTCGACCCCCTGTCCGACCCGTCCCCCGCCACTACGCTGCCGACCATGGCCGCCCGTCGTCGCACCCCCGCTCAGGAGGCCACTCCGGCCGCGACTCCGACGCCCCGTCCCGCTCCCGGCTCGGCGCCGACGCCCTGGGCCACCCAGCTGCTCACGCCACCGCCGGAGCTCGCCGGGCGCTTCCCGATCACCGACGTGTCCCCCGCCAGCCTCGGCGGGCGCCGGCCCGCCACGGCCGCCGTCGGCGAGGCCGTGCCCATCCGGGCCACCGCCTTCCGGGAGGGCCACGACAGCATGGGCATGACGGTGCACCTGCACCGCCCCGACGGCTCCCTCGCCGCGTCGGTGCGCATGCGCCCGGAGGGCGTCGGCATGGACGGCTGGCTCGCCCACGTCCGCCCCGATGCCGTCGGCGACTGGACGTTCACGCTCGAGGCCTGGGGCAGTCCCTGGGACACCTGGGTGCATCGCGCCACCATCAAGATCCCCGCTGGCGTCGACGTCGAGCTCGAGCTGACCGAGGGGTCACTGCTGCTCGAGCGCGCGGCCGGCGAGCTCCCGGCGGGTGCCGACGACGGCCGCACGACGCTCCTCACCGCCGCACGCACCCTGATGGCGTCCGCGCTGCCGGTGCCCGTGCGGCTTGCCGCAGGCACCGACCCCGCCGTCGCCGCCGTCATGGACACGCACCCGCTGCGCGACAGCGTCACCGCGAGCGGACCGTGGCCGCTGCGCGTGCAGCGTCGGCGCGCGCTCGTCGGCTCCTGGTACGAGTTCTTCCCGCGCAGCGAGGGCGCGAGGCTCGACCCGCCGCGGTCCGGCACCTTCACCACCGCTGCCGAGCGGCTGCCCGCCGTCGCCGACATGGGCTTCGACGTCGTGTACCTGCCGCCGATCCATCCGATCGGCCGGATCAACCGCAAGGGACCGAACAACACCCTCACCCCCGGCCCCGACGATCCCGGTTCGCCGTGGGCGATCGGATCGGCCGAGGGAGGACACGACGCCGTCCACCCCGATCTCGGCACCATCGACGACTTCGACGCCTTCGTCGCACGGGCCGGCGACCTCGGCCTCGAGATCGCCCTCGACCTCGCCCTTCAGGCGGCACCCGACCATCCCTGGGTCGCCGCTCACCCCGAGTGGTTCACCACGCGCGCCGACGGGACCATCGCCTACGCGGAGAACCCCCCGAAGAAGTACCAGGACATCTACCCGCTGAACTTCGACAACGACCCCGAGGGCCTGTACGCCGAGGTCGAGCGGGTGGTCCGGTTCTGGATGTCTCACGGGGTGCGCATCTTCCGGGTCGACAACCCCCACACCAAGCCGCTGTGGGTGTGGGACCGCCTGCTGAGCAGCATCTTCGCCACGGATCCGGACGTGCTGTTCCTGGCAGAGGCGTTCACCCGGCCGCCGATGATGCGTGCCCTGGCAGAGGTCGGCTACCAGCAGAGCTACACCTACTTCACCTGGCGCAACAGCCGAGCCGAGCTCGAGCAGTACGCCAGCGAGCTCGCCGGCCCGTCGGCGGCGTTCATGCGGCCGAACTTCTTCGTCAACACCCCCGACATCCTCCCGGAGTACCTGCAGCACTCCGGCCCGGCCGGCTTCGCCATCCGCGCGACACTGGCCGCCACCCTCTCCCCCACCTACGGCGTCTACAGCGGATACGAGCTGTACGAGCATGTCGCCGTGCGGCCGGGCAGCGAGGAGTACCTCGACTCGGAGAAGTACCAGTACCGGCCCCGCGACTGGGAGCTCGCCCGCAAGCAGGGCCGGACCCTGGCGCCGTACCTGACCGAGCTGAACCGCATGCGCACGGAGCGACCGGCCCTTCAGGACCTGCGCTCCCTGCGGTTCCACGCGAGTGACAGTGCCGATGTCATCGCCTTCTCCAAGTGCGACGGCGACGACATCGTCCTCGTCGTGTGCCTGCTCGACCCGGCCAGGGAGCATGAGGCGACAGTGTGGTGGGACCTCGCCGCGCTCGGACTGCCGGCAGACGCCCGCTTCGCCGCGCACGACCTCGTCACGGACGTGACGTGGACATGGGGTCCCAGCACGTACGTCCGCCTGCGACCATGGGAGCACGTCGCCCACGTCGTGCACGTCCGCCGCATCTGACCATCCAGCACAGGACCGGAGTCTCCATGACCAATCCCCCCTCGGGCACAGCGCCGGTCGAGGTCTCCGTGCTCGACCTCGACCGCCTGGTGGACGGCTGGCACCACGACCCGCACTCGATCCTCGGCCCGCATGCGGGCGCCGGCTCCGTCACCGTCCGGGTGCTGCGTCCCGGCGCCGAGCACGTCGAGCTCGTCACCCCCCAGTCCCGCGTGCCCTTCACCCACGAGCACCGCGGTGTCTGGGTGGCCGTGCTCCCCGGAACCGTCGCCCCCGACTACTCCGTCGACGTCTCATATGGCGGCGCCATCGTGCCCGGCGACGACCCGTACCGCTTCCTGCCGACCCTGGGCGAGATCGATCTGCACCTGATCGGCGAGGGCCGCCACGAGCAGCTGTGGACGGTCCTGGGCGCGCACACCCGCTCGTACCAGACCGCCATGGGCATCGTGTCCGGCGTCTCGTTCGCCGTCTGGGCCCCGAACGCCCAGGGCGTGCGGGTGGCAGGGGAGTTCAACTACTGGGACGGCGCCGCGCACCCGATGCGCTCGCTCGGGTCCACCGGCATCTGGGAGCTGTTCATCCCGCACGTCGGCGACGGCACCGTGTACAAGTTCCACATCCTCGGCCGCGACGGCGTCTGGCGAGAGAAGGCCGATCCGTTCGCCTTCGCGACCGAGGTGCCGCCGGCCACCGGATCGGTGGTCTACACCTCCGACTACGACTGGGGCGACGAAGCGTGGCTCCAGCGTCGCGCCGAGACCGATCAGCACAAGCGTCCGCTGTCGATCTACGAGATCCATCTCGCATCGTGGCGAGCGGGCCTGGACTACCGCCAGCTCGCCGACGAGCTGACCGAGTACGTCGTCGACGCGGGCTTCACCCACGTGGAATTCCTGCCGGTGGCCGAGCACCCGTACGGCCCGTCATGGGGCTACCAGGTCACGTCGTACTTCGCACCGACCTCCCGGTTCGGCAAGCCCGACGACCTGCGGTTCCTCATCGACCGACTGCACCAGGCCGGCGTGGGCGTGATCGTCGACTGGGTCCCGGCGCACTTCCCCAAGGACGAGTGGGCACTGGCACGGTTCGACGGCACCCCCCTGTACGAGCACGCGGACCCGCGACGCGGCGAGCAACCGGACTGGGGCACCTACGTCTTCGACTTCGGCCGCACCGAGGTGCGCAACTTCCTGGTGGCGAACGCCCTGTTCTGGCTGGAGGAGTTCCACGTCGACGGCCTGCGCGTGGACGCGGTCGCGTCGATGCTCTACCTCGACTACTCGCGCAAGGACGGCGAGTGGTACCCGAACGAGTACGGCGGCCGCGAGAACCTCGATGCGGTGGCCTTCCTGCAGGAGGTCAACGGCACCGTCTACAAGCGGGTGCCGGGCGTCCTCATGATCGCCGAGGAGTCCACGGCCTGGCCTGGCGTCACCCGGCCGACCTTCCTCGGCGGGCTCGGCTTCGGCTACAAGTGGAACATGGGCTGGATGCACGACAGCCTTGACTACATCTCGCACGAGCCGATCCACCGGCAGTACCACCACAACGAGATGACCTTCTCGATGGTGTACGCCTACAGCGAGCACTTCATCCTGCCGATCTCGCACGACGAGGTCGTGCACGGCAAGGGGTCCCTGGTCGGGCGCATGCCCGGCGACCGCTGGCAGGAGCTGGCGAACCTGCGCGCCTACCTCGGCTTCATGTGGGGGCACCCGGGCAAGAAGCTGCTGTTCATGGGTTCGGAGTTCGCGCAGTCGGACGAGTGGTCCAGCGAGCGGAGCCTGGACTGGTGGCTGCTGCAGTTCCCGGAGCACTCGGGCGTGCTGCGCGCCGTCACGGATCTCAACGCGATCTACGCGGCGACGCCGGCGCTATGGCAGCGCGACGACGACCCGGCCGGCTTCGAGTGGATCGATGCCAACGACTCGGGTTCCAACGCATTCAGCTGGATCCGCTGGGACGACGAGGGCGGCTGTCTCGCGGTCGTGTCGAACCTGTCGCCGGTGCCGCGCGAGGGCTACCGCCTCGGGCTGCCGTTCGCAGGGCGGTGGAGCGAGGTGCTCAACACCGATGCGGTCGCCTACGGCGGATCGGGTCTGGGCAACTTCGGCGCCATCGAGGCGGAGGCCACGCCGTGGCACGGCCGCCCGGCGTCCGCGTCGATCATCGTGCCGCCGCTGTCGACGAGCTTCTTCCGCTACGAGGGCTAGCCGCCGAGGCGACCGCAACTGTCGCGCTGGCGCCGCCCTGGCCACGACTTCGCGACAGTTGCGGTCGCCTCGGCGGTCAGAAGAGGGCGCTGGCGAGGGCCGTGCGCGCCTTGGGCACGGCCGGGTCGTCCCCGGCGAGCAGGAAGTACTCGAGCATCCGCTGCCGGGCCGCCTCTCGATCGTCGCCGGCTGACGCCCGAACCGCGGCGATGCCGAGGTCGAAGGCACGTGGGAAGTCACCGGTCAGGACGGCGAAGTCGGCCGCGACCAACGCCGGCTCGTCACCCGCGGGGGCATCGACGCCCTCCGTGCGCTGGTAGACCCCGACCATGGCCAGGCCCGCCTGTGCGTCGAGATCCGAGGGCTCGGCAGCCAGCACGGCCTGGTAGGCAGCCGCAGCCGCGGGCCAGTCCCCCGCCTCGATGGCCAGGAATGCCGCCTCGTAGCGGGGATCCACGGGAGGCTCCTCGTCCACGGACGCCGCCTCTCCGGCTGGTGCCGCCTCGTCTGTGCTGGCAGCGATGCTGCCGCTCACGCCCTGCTCGGCCGCCACGCGGAGCAGCTCGTCGATGATCTGGCGGATCTGGGGCTCCGGGTACGCACCCTGGAACAGCGGGATCGGCTGGCCGGCGATCACGGCGAAGACCGACGGGATCGACTGGACCTGGAACGCGGCGGCGATCTGCTGCTCGGCGTCGACGTCGACCTTGGCGAGCACCCATCGACCGCCGTCCTCGGCTGCGAGCTTCTCCAGGATCGGAGACAGCTGCTTGCAGGGACCGCACCACGTAGCCCAGAGGTCGAGCACCACGGGCACCGTCGCGGAGCGGTCGATCACGTCAGCCTGGAAGGACTCGGCCGTCACGTCGATGACGACCCCGGGGGGTGCACTCGCCATCGCCTGAGCCGCCTTCTGCTGGTTCTGGCGGGCGGAAGCGAGGGCACCGAGGTCGACGGCGCCGCGGGCGGAGAAGGGAGTCGAGGCCATGCGGGCATTCTCCCGCATCCCCCGCGACGGGCACGATCGGGCGGGTCCTGCTGCGACGGGCGGCGGCCACCCGCCACAATGCCCGAGTGCACGTCTCCGCGAAGGCCGACTATGGGATGCGCGCGCTCTTGGAGCTGACCGCCGCCCATGGGGAGAATCCCAGCCGCCTGGTCAAGGGCGAGGCCATCTCCCGGGCCCAGCAGATCCCGCTGAAGTTCCTCGAGGGGATCCTGCGGCAGCTGCGCCAGGCCGGCATCGTCGCAAGCCAGCGCGGCGCCGAGGGCGGCTACCGCCTCGACCGGGACCCGGCACAGGTGAGCATCGCCGATGTCGTGCGGGCCCTCGACGGTCCGCTCGCCGCCGTGCGCGGCCAGCGCCCCGAGGACCTCGACTACGCGGGCTCGTCCGAGCACCTGCGAGAGGTCTGGATCGCCCTTCGGGCCTCCATGCGGCACGTCCTCGAGCACATCAGCCTTGCCGACGTCGCCTCCGGCACCCTGCCCACCGAGGTGAGCGACCTGCTCGCCGAGCCGGGAGCGTGGCAGCGCCGCTAGCTTCCGTCGCTCGTGACGACCTCATGCCGAGCTCTCCACGAGCGCCTGAAGTGCAGGGTTGTCAAGGCCGTCCGCCATGATCACGGCGGCCCGCGCCGCATCCTGGTCTCCCAACGCCGCACCGTGGAGCAGGGATCGTACGACCATCTCCCGCATCCCCGTCCGGCCCGCCAGCGTCTGGAAGGCGGAGACCCATCGCCGAGTGTCCGGATGGTCATGCCTCCGACCGAGGGCGCAATGCGCGTCGAGGATGTAGGCGTCCAGCCACACGTACGAGTCAGCGAGCCGGTTGCATCTCGTGCGGGCGTCCGCGAGGAGCCCGAAGGCCCGATCGGCCTCGCCCCGGGCCTCGGCGACCAGCGCGGCACCCCTCTCGGACATGCCCTCCCAGCATGGATCGCCGATCTGGCATGCGCGAGCGAAGGCCTGCTGCAGCAGCTCGTCTGCCGCATCGACCCGGTCGCTTGCCAGCTCCACCTCGCCGAGCATCGCCTGCGGCCACGGGAGGAACGCGAGCCAGCGATCGTGCTCCGCATGCTCGATCGAAGCGGTCAGGTCCGCGGCAGCCACCGCCAGGTCCCCTCTTAAGAGGTGGACGCGCCCGCGCAGCGACAGCAGGTACGCAAGGCGTCGACCTTCCCCCGTAGACCGGAAGGTCACCTCCGCCGCATCCAGATGGTCCAGTGCACGCGGGTAGTTCGCCCGGTCGCTCTCGACACTGCCGAGGTACATGCGCGCCTTGGCGGAGGCGGATGGTGAGTCGATCGCCAAGGCCATCGCCTCGCTGAGCCAGTACTCGGCCCTGTCGTACCGCGCCCTGAGGAAGTTGACGTACCCGAGCTCGGTCCTCGCCTCCGCCATCACTGCCCGGTCGCCGTGCTCTGCGGCGATCCGGTCGGCGCCATGAAGTGCGTCAATGCCGTCCTCGTCGAGTCCGCGCTGCGCGTGGATCAAGGCCTCGGCCAGCGCGAGCCGGGAGGACATCTGCAGAGTCGGATCGGCGGCGTCATCGGCGAGCTGGACGGCGGTGCGCATCGACGCCAGGCCTGACTCACCTGCACCGGCCGCGACGGCCGCCGACCCCGCTTCGAGGATCGCCTCGATCGAGGCTCGGTTGGCCGTGGGCACGCGGGAGGGCATCTCCTCGCGCAGCGCGGACTCGACAGCCACCCCCGGACGGATGCCCAGCTCCTCTCGCAGCAGCGTGACGCACGACTCGTACTGGGCCTGGGCGCCGCGCACGTCCCCTCGGCGGCGATGGAGACGGATGACAAGAGCCTGGTTGTTCTCGTCGAGGGGGTTCAACTGCAGGCACCGCACGGCCAGATCGAGCGCCTTGTCGACCCGTCCACCCGACACCGAGGCAACCGCTGCCTCGTGGAGGATGGCCTCCGAGGCAGCAGCGATGCGTCGCCTCTCAGAAAGCAGCCACGTCTCGAATCCGGCGGCCCCGCGTGGGTTCAGGTTCTCCAGCAGCTCACGCCCCAGACCGGGCAGGCTGACCGCGTCCGACCAGGAACCGTGGGTCAGCACATCCACGTCGACCATCGCCGTAGGGGGCAGGGTCAGGCGAACGGGGTCCCCCTCCACCAGCGCGTCATCGCCAAGGCCCCGTCGGATCTCAGCGAGGCTCCATCGCAGTGCGCGGAGCGGATCATCGGCCGAGTCGAACAGCAACTCGCACAGGTGCGTGCGATCGGGAGACCGATCACCGAGCAGCAGGTATGCCAGCAATCCCCAGCTCTTCTGGCTTCTGAAGCGGTACCCCTCAGTCGACGTGACGTCGATCAGGGGACGCCCCAGGAGGTGGATGCTGATGGTCATCAGTCGAATGGTGGCACGCTCGGGGAAGGGAGCGACGACCTTCGATGAGGTCGCCGCTCCTTCCGCCTACGAGCCTTCGGAGACCTGGTAGATCTCCTGGGCAACGAGGCCATGCGCCTCGCGGTGCACGGTGTTCGCTGCTTCGGCGTCGGGAGCCTCCACCAGGCAGAAGATCTTGCCGGCATCCTCGTCGACCCAGTAGCGCACGTAGTTGACGCCGTGAGCATCCTGCGCTCCGAGATCGGCCTGATGAGCGGCAGCCACGTCAGCAGCCGAGACCCCACCCTCCATCGTGTGCACGTCCAGGAACAGGGGCATGGTTCCTCCAGTAGTCAGGGCGCGAACCCTGTGTCGCGCCTCGGACCGAGTCCACACTCCCGGCGTTTGACGGCGCGTTTGACGTATCAGGCGCCGTCGACGAGCCGCTCTGCCGCGGTGTGCGGGTCGAGGTCCCCCGACGCCACCTGCTCGGCCGCCTGCGTCAGCCGCTGAGAGCCCTCGCCCGCCTCGAGCCGACGACGCAGCAGCGCCACGGCCAACGCCTC
>Ga0315906_10010952_pt1 | contig 10601 bp, 9 predicted proteins | sample LakEriMetagenome_4_FD_203526 | JGI IMG/M metagenome (GOLD analysis project Ga0315906, IMG submission 203526) | Freshwater fungal communities from buoy surface, Lake Erie, Ohio, United States - Buoy 2 MA122 | ecosystem: Environmental > Aquatic > Freshwater > Lake > Lake biofilm | place: USA: Lake...
GTCTCTGCATCAGAGTTTAAAAATTTACTTGAAAAACAAAAAGGTATTTTAATCGATTTAAGAACACCTGATGAAATTAAAAAAGGAAAAATAAAAGGTGCAACTGAAATTGATTTTTTAGCAGTTGACTTTAATAAAGAGGCAGAAAAACTTGACAAATCGAAAACCTATTATCTATACTGTGCCGGCGGAGGTAGAAGTGCTGATGCTGCTGAAGTATTAATTTCAAAAGGATTTAAGCAGGTAGTTAATTTAGAAAAAGGCTTTGCCGACTGGAAAAAGCAAAATTTTGAAATCGAAAAAAAACAATAAGCATTGTCGCAAAAAATTAAACGAATTGCCATTTTAGGCAGTACAGGCAGCATAGGTACTCAAGCTTTAGAAGTAATAAAAGCTAATCCTCAGCACTTTTCAGCAGAAATACTAGCAGCGCATTCCAACGCAGAATTATTAATTAAACAAGCCATTGAATTTGATCCAAATGCAGTAGTTATTGTAGATGAATCAAAATACCTTTTGGTTAAAGAGGCTTTACAGCATACTGATGTAAAAGTTTTTGCTGGTTCAAAGGCTTTAGAGCAAATTGTTGAGATGAGTAGCATAGATCTTGTACTTACTGCTATTGTTGGATATGCAGGTTTGGCATCTACATTAAATGCCATTCAGCATCAGAAAAATATTGCCTTAGCTAACAAGGAAACACTTGTGGTAGCTGGTGATTTAGTAACAAAATTGGCTTTTGATAAAGCTGTAAATATTTATCCGGTAGATAGTGAACACTCAGCAATTTTTCAATGCCTTGCTGGTGAGTTTGAAAATAAAATTGAAAAAATTTATTTAACGGCAAGCGGTGGGCCATTCAGAGGTAAAAATAGAGAATTTTTAATGCAGGTAAAAAAAGAACAAGCTTTAAAACATCCAAACTGGACAATGGGTGCTAAAATTACTATCGATTCTGCATCATTAATGAATAAAGGTTTGGAAGTGATTGAAGCTAAATGGTTATTTCAATTAAAACCGGAGCAGATTGATGTAATAGTACATCCGCAAAGCATAGTGCATAGTATTGTGCAATTTAATGATGGAAGTATGAAAGCACAAATGGGTTTGCCAGATATGAAATTACCTATTCAATATGCTATGGCTTATCCACAACGTATTCAAAGTGATTTCCCACGTTTCGATTTTTTAAATTATCCTCAACTAACTTTTGAAAAGGCTGATACCAAAACATTCAGAAATCTTGAATTAGCATATCATGCAATGAAACAAGGCGGGAACAGCGCCTGTATTTTAAATGCAGCAAATGAGGTTGTTGTTGATGCTTTTTTAAAAGATAAAATTGGTTTTTTAGAAATGAGTGATGTTATTGAAAAATGTTTATCAAAAGTTTCTTATATAAGTAATCCAACGTATGAAAATTATGTTGAAAGCGACAAAGAAACCCGTCAGCTTGCTCATTCTTTTTTATTGAAATAAAATTTCTTAAATAGTATTTTATCAATACTTAATTTTACTATTTTTAAAATAGATTTTTAAATTAAATTAAAAATCTGGAACTAAAGTTTAAATATTAATTACTTAAAAACCTTAATTAACAGTTACTTATCATGAAATTTTATAATAATATATTTTTATATTTTATTTTCTGTTTACTCCTTTTTAATCCTTTAAATGCTCAAGAAACAAAAACAGATCTGGAAAAGGAGTTTGAAGAGTTTAAGAAAAAGGAAGTCAAAAATTTTGATGATTATAAAGAAAAAGTAAATAAGGAAATTGCTGATTTTTTAAAAGAAGAGTGGAAAGAGTATAAAAAAATGAATGCACTTCCTGCACCATTTAACCCTGATCCGGTTGTTATTCCTAAAGAAATTCCTAAACCGCTACCTCAACCAAATATTGATAAACTTCCAATTGTTAAACCTGATAAGCCAAATAACAACAATCAAAATTCTCCAAAAAAAGTGGAGGAAGAACAGGAGGAAGATGATGTTAAAGATGATACAACTGAAAAACCAACTGAAAATAATCAACAGCAGAGTTTGAATAATGATGAAAAAGAAAATGAAATACCAAAAACAAATAATAATCCAAAGCCTTTAGATAATAATGAAGAAAATATACTATCAGTATTTAACCAGAGAAAATCCATTTCTTACTATGGGTGTAAATTAAATATTGCTTACGATAATAACATGCTTATACATTGTGTTTCCCCTAGTGAAGAGGGGGTAAGTAAGTATTGGGCAGAGATGGCAAAGCAAAACTATTCTGCATTCGTAAAACAATTAGAAACTCAAATATTTAAATATTCACTTAATGATTGGGGCGCTTATCAACTCATTAAAAAAATTTCAGAGCAGATTCATAGCGATATTAACGATCAGCGATGTTTTCAGTTTTTTTATTTAAACCAATTGTCTTTTGATGTTAAACTTGCTAAATCAGCAGGCAAACTTGTCTTACTAATTCCAATTAAGGAAATGGTTTATGGCGTTTCTTATTTAGATATTAAAGGTAAGCGTTATTTCATCATGGAAAATACCAGAGATTCATTTTATACTTTTGAGAAATCTATTGTTACATCTAAAAAAGATATATCCTTACAATTAACACGAAAATTAAATCTAGATGAATCCATTTCAAAAAAGAAGTTTACCCTACAAAATGGAAAAACAATTTGCATTAACTATAATTTGAACGACATCAGTTTTTTTAATGATTACCCTCAAGCTGATTTATCTGTTTTATTTAATGCATCCGCCTCCTTTCCTGCAGAAGAATCTTTACTTAGGGAGTTAAAACCCTTGTTGGTTGGATTAAATGAATTGGATGCTGTAAACCTATTGTTAAATTTTGTACAGAAAAAATTTGAATACAAAACTGATGACGAACAATTTGGAAAGGAAAAATGGTTTTTCCCGGAAGATCAGTTACATTATCCTTACTCCGATTGCGAGGATCGTTCAGTGTTTTTTGCCTATCTGGTTAAAAAATTACTTCAGTTAAAAGTAATTGGTTTAAACTATCCAGGTCATGTGGCGGTGGCTGTAGCATTTCACGGACAGGTAAATGGTAATGCCATAAGTTACAAAGGAAATAAATATATAATTACCGACCCAACATACATAGGATCATCAGTAGGTATGTGTATGCCACAGTTTGTAAGCACTAGCCCAAAAGTGGTAGAATTGACTGATTAAAAAAACTAAAATTATTTTTTCGTTATAGTTTTAATTTTTTACTGTTTAATAAAAACACTTATCAAAACTTTGTAATTCACAATTTTTGGATTTTGTTTCTGGTTCGTTGAATAAAAATTATTATCTTTATTTACAAACGCTATTAAAATCATATTTACACTTTTAAACAATTTTTTATAATACAATGGATAATGTTCAACTGATATGGGCCGATGATGAGATTGAATTACTGAAGCCACACATTTTATTTCTAAATGAAAAAGGATATAATGTTATTGCCGCAACAAGTGGCGATGAGGTGCTAGATATTATAAAAGATAAAAACATCGATGCGGTATTGCTAGATGAAAATATGCCAGGTTTAAGTGGGCTTGAAACTCTATTACATCTTAAAACAATAAAGCCATCACTTCCCGTAATTATGATTACCAAAAGTGAAGAAGAACATATAATGGAAGACGCAATTGGTTCTAAAATTGCCGATTATCTAATCAAGCCTGTTAATCCAAATCAAATACTTCTTTCTTTAAAAAAAACACTTCAGAATAAAAAATTCATCAGCGAAAAAACAAATACAGAATACCGGAAAGATTTTCAACAAATTGGTATGAGTTTAAGCGATAAACTATCGTTTAAAGAATGGACAGATGTTTATCGTAAAATTGTTTACTGGGACTTGGAGCTCGATAAATCAGCAGATAAAAGTATGCTTGATGTATTGAACATGCAAAAAACTGATGCCAATGTACAGTTCTGTAAATTCATTGAGAAAAATTATATTTCATGGCTGAAAGGTACAGATGCTCCATCTATGTCTCATACTCTTTTTAAAAATAAAATCGCTCCGCAGCTAGATGCTGAACCAACCACTTTTTTAATGCTCATTGATAATTTGCGTTTTGATCAATGGAAAATTATTGAACCAATTATTTCCGATTACTTTAATGTAAGCACAGAAGAAATGTTTTGCAGTATTCTTCCAACTGCAACCCAATATTCCCGTAATGCATTTTTTTCTGGTTTAATGCCAAGCGAAATGGAAAGACGCTTTCCTAACTGGTGGTTAAACGATGAAGATGAAGGGGGAAAAAATTTACATGAACAAGATTTTCTTAATGAGCAACTAAAACGCCTCGGTAAGAATATTAAATTTTCATATAACAAAATTACTAACCTTTTAGCAGGTAAAAAATTGGCAGATAACATTTCCAATTTAATGCAAAATAAACTCAATGTAATTGTTTACAATTTTGTAGATATGCTTTCACATGCACGTACAGATATGGAAGTAATACGTGAACTGGCAGATGATGAGCCTGCTTATCGATCAATCACTCGCTCGTGGTTTGAACATTCTCCATTGTTGGATATGGTTAAACAAATTGCAGCAAAAAAAGCAAAATTGATTATTACAACTGATCATGGAACTGTTCATGTAAAAGATGCAATAAAAATAGTTGGCGACAAAAATGTAAATACCAACTTAAGATATAAAACTGGCAAAACCTTAACTTATAATCACAAAGAAGTTTTTGAAGTTAAAAATCCACACGATGCATACTTACCTAAGCAGCATGTAAGTTCGGTATATGTTTTTGCTAGGGAAGATAAATTTTTTGCATATCCGAATAATTACAATCACTACGTAAATTATTACAGAAATACATTTCAGCATGGTGGAATTTCACTCGAAGAAATGTTGATTCCTTATGTTGTGCTAAAAGCAAAATAATAAAATTAAAGAGTGCTGAAGAATAAATTTTTGTTTTTATGTGATTATATTTAATCGAATTTTATTTACATTTATTAACATAATTGTCTAATTCCCTTTATTAAATAAGCCCTTTCAGAACCTTAACCATGCTTACATGCTTAACAGAACATATAAGTTTTAAGTTAATTTAAAACAATAGTTTACATGTTTGTTAATGTTAAAGTGCAATGTTATATTTGCGTTGTCAATTTTTAAGTTTAAACTAAAATTATGAGCAAAGAAAAATTTTCTCAATCATCAATAGGAAAAAAAGTGTTAATGGGATTAACCGGATTATTTCTTATTACTTTTTTGATTGTACACGTAACCATCAATTCGATGATATTTGCCAATGATGGCGGTAAGTTATTCAATCAAGCTGCCGGATTCATGGCACATAACCCAATCATCCGTGTAGTAGAAATAGGATTGTTTTTAGGATTATTATCACACATTTATTTAGCACTTAAGTTAACTTTAGATAACAAAAAAGCAAGGCCAATTAAATATGCTGTAACAAATGGTAATGCAAACAGTAAATGGTATAGTCGTTCAATGGGAATTTTAGGTTCATTGTTGTTGATTTTCTTAGTTGTTCACTTAGCAAATTTTTGGTTGCCAACTAAAGTTGCTGTTTTTAGTCATAAGGAACACGATACATTCAACGAATTAAAATCAGTTTTTAAAGAGTGGTATTTAGTGGCAATATATTTATTAGGAGTAATTGCTTTGTGTTATCATTTGCTTCACGGATTTCAATCGGCATTTCAAACTTTAGGTTTAAATCACAAAAAATATACACCATTAATTAAAACAATTGGCGCAGCTTTCTCAATTATTGTAAGTATTTTATTTGCTGCGATGCCAATCGTTATGCACTTGGGAATCATTAAGTAATTTCATAACTATTCAATAGCTTTAAAGATATGTCATCACAAAAATTAGATGCTAAAATACCTGAAGGAACACTTGAAAATAAGTGGACTAAGTATCGTTCAACCGTTCCTTTGGTTAATCCGGCTAATAAACGCAGTTTAGAAGTTATCGTAGTTGGTACCGGTTTGGCTGGTGCTTCAGCAGCGGCTTCTTTAGCAGAGATGGGTTACAAAGTAAAAGTATTTTGTTTTCAGGATTCGCCTCGTCGTGCGCATAGTATTGCGGCGCAAGGAGGTATTAATGCTGCAAAAAATTATCAGAATGATGGTGATAGCGTTTATCGATTGTTTTATGATACTATAAAAGGTGGCGATTATCGTGCGCGTGAGGCAAATGTTCATCGCTTAGCTGAAGTTTCTACAAACATTATTGATCAATGTGTTGCGCAAGGTGTTCCTTTTGCTCGTGAATACGGCGGAACATTAAGTAATCGTTCTTTTGGTGGAACACAAGTACAACGTACATTTTATGCTGCCGGACAAACGGGTCAGCAATTATTGTTAGGTGCTTATTCTGCTTTGCAACGTCAGGTTGGTATGGGAACTGCAAAATTATACGCTCGTCATGAGATGTTAGATGTAGTTGTTATTGATGGTAAAGCGCGTGGTATTATTGCAAGAGATTTGGTAAGTGGAAAATTAGAAAGACATTTCGGACATGCTGTATTACTTTGTACTGGTGGTTACGGAAATGTATTTTTCCTTTCTACTAATGCAATGGGCAGTAACGTAACTGCTGCATGGAAAGCACACAAAAGAGGCGCTTATTTCGGAAATCCTTGTTTCACACAAATTCATCCAACTTGTATTCCGGTAAGTGGAGATCATCAATCGAAATTAACCTTAATGTCTGAATCATTAAGAAATGATGGTAGAATATGGGTTCCAAAAAAAGCTGGAGATACCCGTAAACCAAATGAAATTCCTGAAGAAGAAAGAGATTATTATTTAGAAAGAAGATACCCTGCTTTTGGTAACTTGGTTCCACGAGATGTAGCATCACGTGCTGCTAAAGAGCGTTGCGATGCAGGTTTCGGAGTAGGTTCAAGTAAATTAGCTGTTTATCTTGATTTCTCTGCAAATATGATTCGTTACGGACAAATTGAAGCTAATAAACAAAATCTTCATAACCCAAGTAAAGAAACCATACGTGAGTTGGGTAGGGCAGTAGTAAAAGAAAAATACGGAAACTTGTTTGATATGTACAAACAAATTACAGGTGAAGATCCCTATGAAGTTCCAATGAGAATTTATCCTGCTGTTCACTATACCATGGGCGGTTTATGGGTTGATTATAACTTAATGACAACAATACCTGGATTATATGCTTTGGGTGAAGCAAACTTCTCAGATCATGGCGCAAACCGTTTGGGAGCATCAGCATTGATGCAAGGTTTGGCCGATGGTTACTTTGTAATTCCATATACAATAGGGTCATATTTAAGCCAGGAAATTCGTACCAATGCTATTTCAACTGATCATGAAGCTTTTGTTAAAGCAGAAACTGAAGTAAACAATCGTTTACAAAATTTACTAAACATTAAAGGCACAAAAACAGTTGATTATTTTCATAAAGCACTAGGAAAAATCATGTGGGATAAATGCGGTATGGCTCGTAGCGAAGAAGGATTAAAGTGGGCAATTTCAGAGATCAGAAAAATTCGTGAAGAGTTCTGGAAAAATGTTCGTGTATTAGGAAGTGCTGATGAATTTAATCCAGAGTTGGAAAAAGCCGGACGTGTTGCTGATTTTATTGAACTTGGAGAGCTAATGTGTGTAGATGCTTTAGATAGAAATGAAAGTTGTGGTGGCCATTTCCGCGAAGAATATCAAACTGAAGAGGGAGAGGCATTACGTGATGATGAAAAATATTCCTACGTTGCTGCATGGGAAATGAAAGAAGTTGGTAACTGGCAATTACATAAGGAAGAATTGAAATATGAAAACATTAAAATTGCACAACGTTCTTACAAATAATTAAACTTAACAATAAACTAAAATCATGAACATAAACAACGACAACTCAGGTTTTGATACCATTTTTGAAGACGAAAAAGTTGAATTAAAAGCAAAGGTTACTTCTTACAGAGATTTAATAGTTTGGCAACGCTCTATGCAATTGGTAGAGGCGGTTTACCATGTTACAAAAAATCTTACTGATGCTGAAAAATTATCTTTTTCGAGCCATTTGAATGGATCTGTTGTATTAATTCCTGCTAAAATTGCCGAAGGTTGGGGAAGAAAAAACACAAAGAATTACTTGCAACTTTTAAAAACTGCTCGTGCCTCTTTGTTTACAACAGAAACTTACATCATGGTATTGAAAAATGTCGAATTAATTTCAAAACAAGATGAAGACAGAGTATTGAGTTTAGTTGATGAGGTGAAAAAAATGTTGAATGGATTAATCAAGTCCTTAAATAACAAGTTAAAAATTACATCTAACTATTAAAATTACTTTATATGGGTGGCTCAGGTGAAACAAAACTAAATCTTACTTTAAAAGTTTGGCGTCAGAAAAACGCCGCTGATAAAGGAAGGCTAGAGGAACACAAGTTAACAGGCATTTCTACAGATATGTCTTTCCTTGAAATGTTTGATGTGTTGAATGAGAAATTAATTAGCGAAGGCAAAGAGTCAATAGCTTTTGATCACGATTGCCGTGAAGGTATTTGTGGAATGTGCAGTATGTACATCAATGGTCGTCCACACGGTCCGTTGCAAGGAGTTACAACTTGCCAGCTACACATGCGCTCATTCAAAGACGGAGATACCATAGTAGTAGAACCATGGAGAAGTGCTGCTTTTCCTGTTATTAAAGATTTAGCAGTAAATCGTAGCGCTTTTGATAGAATTATTTCATCTGGTGGTTTCGTTTCTGTAAACACAGGAAACGCAAAAGATGCAAATAATATTTTGATACCAAAGGATGATGCAGATGAGGCATTTAACGCAGCTGCATGTATTGGTTGTGGCGCTTGCGTTGCCGCTTGTAAAAATGGTTCAGCCATGTTATTTGTTTCAGCTAAAGTTTCCCAATTGGCATTATTACCTCAAGGCCAGGTTGAAGCTAAAGGCCGTGTATTAAATATGGTTGGCCAAATGGATGCTGAAGGATTTGGTGCTTGTACCAACACTGGTGCTTGCGAAGCAGAATGTCCAAAAGGTATTTCAATTGAAAATATTGCCCGTATGAACAGGGAGTATTTAAAATCAAGTCTAACATAATTTTATAATAATAAATTTTTCCTATTTCTTTTCATGTTATTGTATTCAACGTAATTAAATTTATATATGTCGTTGAAAGAAGCAATAATATTAGCAGGAGGTTTTGGAACAAGATTAAAACAAGTTGTTTCTGATGTTCCAAAGCCTATGGCTTCTGTAAATGAACAGCCTTTTCTAAATTATATATTAAATTACCTTACGCATTTTAATATAGATCGTATTGTAATTTCTACAGGCTATCTTCATCATAAAATTGAAGAATATTATGCAAATTTAATGTTACCTCACAGTTGGAATGGTGCGGAAATTATTTATTCACATGAAGATGAACCATTAGGAACAGGTGGGGCAATAAAGCTAGCAATGGAAAAATGTTTGCAACAGGAAATATTAGTTTTAAATGGAGACTCATTTTTCGATATTAATATTTCTCATTTTTATAAACAACACATTCAATCTAATTCTCAGCATAGCATGGCTTTACGCGAAGTGGAAAATGCTTCCCGATATGGCACTGTGTTGCTTGATGAATCAACAAGAAAGATAATCAGTTTTAAAGAGAAATCAGGACTGGAAGTAAAAGGATTAATTAATGGTGGTGTTTATATAATCAATCAAAATTTATTTAGGTCATCTACTCCTCATCAAACTAACTTTTCAATTGAAAAAGACTTTTTTGAAAAACAATTGTATCGTCAAACCATATTAGGTTTTGAATTTGATGGATACTTTATAGATATCGGTATTCCTGAAGATTACGAACGTGCACAAAATGAATTTAAACGATTTAAATATTGATAATAGCTGGGCATTGTTTCTCGACCGTGACGGTGTGATTAACAAACGAATAATTGATGATTATGTAAAAACATGGGATCAATTTGAGTTTCTGCCGGGAGTTATTGACTCTATTAATAAGTTCAGCACTATTTTTGGAAAAATAGTTGTGGTTACAAATCAGCAAGGAATTGGAAAAGGTATCATGCGCACTGAAGACCTTGAACTCATCCATAAAAATATGCTTTACGAAGTAACATATTTTAAAGGTAAAATTGATAAAGTATATTTTTCACCGTTTTTATCTGCAGAAAATCATCAAGATAGAAAACCTGGAATTGGTATGGCGCTAAAAGCAAAAAAAGATTTTCCTGAAATTGATTTTTCAAAATCAATTATGATAGGAGATTCAATAAGTGACCTTGAATTTGGTAAAAACTGTGGAATGAAAACAATTTATATCAGCAATCAAAAACATCTGCTTGCAGATTTTACTTTTTTAAGTTTAGAGGAAGTTGCAAAAGCGATTTCAAAACAATAGCTAAACAATGAAGTTTGTAATTTTTATATGCTTTCTTTATTGCTTAAGTAATCCTTTTTTAAAAGCGCAAGATAAAGATCCTTTGGTTGTTTTAAAACTTATTCCTGTTTTTAATAATGAAACGCTTATATTAAATAATGGAACTTATGTTACGGATAAAAAAG
>Ga0315906_10010954_pt1 | contig 10601 bp, 5 predicted proteins | sample LakEriMetagenome_4_FD_203526 | JGI IMG/M metagenome (GOLD analysis project Ga0315906, IMG submission 203526) | Freshwater fungal communities from buoy surface, Lake Erie, Ohio, United States - Buoy 2 MA122 | ecosystem: Environmental > Aquatic > Freshwater > Lake > Lake biofilm | place: USA: Lake...
GTTATGTGAAGGTGTGTTTGATGCTATCGCCATTCGTCGGAATGCAGTTCCGTTGTTGGGGAAGTTTGTTCCCAGGAAGTTGTTGAAGATGATGATTAAGAACCAAGTCAAGGAAGTGTATGTCGCATTGGATGACGATGCTATTACTGAAGCACGTGAGATTGAACAGAATCTCTCACAATACGGTATTGATGTGAAGTTGGTGAACCTTGACAAGAAAGACCCTTCGGAGTTAGGTTTCAAGAATACGTGGGAATGTATCAGTAACGCAGCACGTAGTACATTTAAAGACTATATTGGTGGAAGGTTACAGAATATATGAAGATTGAAGTCCCATTTAATAAGTTACGAAAAATAGTACATACCGCAGATATTCACATTCGTCTATTCAAACGGCACGAAGAATATCGGGAAGCGTTTAATACCTTTTATGAACAACTTCGTCGGACGGATTTGACCGATGGAGTGATTGTCGTTGCGGGTGACATTTTACACGCTAAGACTGATATGAGTCCAGAAATGGTGGAACTCGCTTCAGAGTTTCTCCGTAATCTTGCCGATATCGCTCCTACGTTAGTCATCGCAGGGAATCACGACCTCAACCTCTCCAATATGAATCGGTTGGATAGTTTGACTCCGATTATCAAGAATCTCAACCACCCCAACTTACATTATCTTAAGCACTCCGATATCTACCAAGTCGCTGACGTAGATTTCGCAGTATGTTCTATATTGGATGACCGTGAAGAATGGCCGTCTGTCGAAGATTGCCGTAAGAATGCAAAAAAGATTGCACTCTATCACGGACCTGTTCACGGTGCTCAAACCGATATCAAGTACGTCATCACCAACCGTCACGTAGATGTGACCACGTTTGAAGGATACGATGTCGTACTTCTTGGTGACATCCACAAGTATCAGATTCTTCAAGAAAGCAATCCCGTTATTGTGTATTCCTCGTCACTCATCCAGCAGAACCACGGGGAAACCGTCAAGAACCACGGGTGGTGTCTGTGGAATCTAGAAGATTTCTCACATACCTTCCAAGAACTTCCGAACGCCTACGGGTATTACACGTTAGAACTCCAAGACGGTAAGATTAATTTCCCAACCGATATGCCAAAGAATGTCCGCCTTCGTTTATTTACGGGGACGGCAGATACTTCATTGGTCAAGAAGACCACTGCGGCATTACGGAAACGGTATAACATTATTGAAATCAGTATCAATAAGAACCGATTCAATCAAGCAAGTAACGTCAACCGTAAGGGAAATCACGTTACCACGGATGTTACCAACGTCAATACACAGAACACGTTGATTCAAGATTGGATTGAACGGAATCACGAAACCGTTGACGAAGAACTGATGAAGAAGATTATTTCTGTCAACAACTCCTTAAACGCACGGGTCAGTCATGAGGACCAGTCTCGTAATATTCATTGGCGTCCGTTGAAGTTTACGTTCTCCAATATGTTCTCATATGGTGAGAACAACGAGATTGACTTTGAGAATCTCCAAGGAATTCACGGCATCTTTGCGGCAAACGCATCTGGTAAGAGTTCGTCAATGGACGCACTTATCTTCTGTCTGTACGATAAGACTCCACGTGCGTTCCGTGGTGACCACATTATGAACAATCGTCGTGACCAGTTCGAATGTGAATTGAAGTTTGAAATCAATCAAGAAATCTATTATATCCGCCGTATTGGTAATCGTAAAAAGGGTGGAGATGTCAAGGTAGACGTATCATTCTGGAAGGAGAATCCAGACGGAACCCACACTTCGTTGAATGGTGAAGACCGCCGGGATACCAATGCCAACATTCGTAACTACGTGGGTAGCTATGAAGATTTCGTATTGACCACATTAAGTAGTCAGACGGCGAACGCACTTTTCATTGACAAGTCTCATTCTGAACGAAAGGACTTACTCATTCAGTTTATGGGGCTGAATGTGTTTGATAAGCTAATTGATGAGGCGAATGAAGAGAGTAAGGAAATTACTGGTGCCTTAAAGAAGTTTAAGAAAATTGATTTCGGTCAACTTTTAGCAGATACGCAAACTAAGTTGGAAGTTACTACGGAAAACCACCAGAAGGTGGAAGAACTTGTAAAGGATATCAAGGAAGAACGTGATATGTTGGATGAGAAGTTACGGAAATGGCAGAGTCAAAAACGTACTGTACCGAACATTACATTAGACATTGGTGTGTTGCGTTCTAAGCTACAAGAATCACAAGACTTAATTGGAATGTATGGAGAAAATAAGGTCGAAGCAGAAAACAGACTCCAGAAGTTAAACAATATTATTAGAGAACGGACACAAGAAGTAGTGGAAGCAAACCTTCCAGAACTTCGTAAGTCGGTAGAAGAATATAATAAGTTGAATGATTTGTTTAAGAAAGGAACTTCGGCATTAAAACTTACTGCGTCTAAATTAACAGAAAAGGAAAGTTTAAAAAGAAAGTTAGAAAATTATAAGTTTAATCCAAATTGTGATATTTGTGTTTCTAATAACAAGTCTGTAATCGATGATATGGAGCAGAATAAACATCAGATTTTGGAATTATTAGAAGTTCAAATAAATCAACAAAATGCATTGAGCCAAATTGAATTTCAAATAGTACCATTAGAGGAAAAGGTCAATCTGTGTACTCACTACGAGAAGTTACAAACGGAAGTCCAACAACTTCAAAAGAAGGCAAGTAATATTGAGTTAGATATTCAGAAGTTGATTACCACAATTGAAAAGTGTGACCGTATCAAAGAACAGGCAGAAAAGGATATCGAAATCTATCTGACTAACGAAGAAAATATCAAACATAATCTCGGGATTGATGAACATATCAGTCACGTTGAATACGATATTGCGGTCAACAAGAAAGCTATAGACAAGTTAGAAAAGCAACTTCGGGAACTTCACGGTGAAATCAAGGTATTGGAGGCATCCAAGACTGATATTATGAAACAAATCAAGGAAGCAGAAGAACTGGAAGATACTTACGAAGCTTACAAGTACTATATGGAAGCGGTCGGTCGTGACGGGATTCCGTATGAACTGATGTCCCGTGCTATCCCAGCAATCGAATCAGAAATCAACAATATTCTGACCCAGATTGTGGAATTCACGATTTCACTGGAAGTGGACGGAAAGAACATTCTTGGAAAGTTGAACTACGACCACGAACGTATCTGGCCGTTGGAAAACTCGTCGGGTATGGAACGGTTCATTAGTAGTCTCGCTATTCGGGTGGCTTTGTTGAACGCATCCAACCTCCCGAAACCCAACTTTATGATTATTGACGAAGGATTGGGAACTCTCGACCCAGAAAACCTCAGTTCGATGGGTACAATGATGGGTATTCTGAAGTCACAATTCGATTTCATTATGTTAATCAGTCACTTAGACACCGCACGGGATATGGTGGACAAAGTAATTGAAATCAAACGAGAGGACGGATTCTCGTATATTAATGTCTAAATCAACTATTTATATTGAGTTAGACCTTTAGATGAGAATGTATGGCAAAAACCAAGAAAACCTTACAACTAAAGAATTTAGCGAAATATGACGTACTTATCGAAGATACGTCCGCATCTTCTGTATATTTTCAAGTAACGAATCTACCACCATCTTTTACTGGTGGTAGAAATTCGTTTTTATTAGCTGGGTCACCTGCTTTAAAGCCTGGAACAAATATTCAAATAGAAATTCTTGATGCAGATGGTGTACCTATCTACCAAAATCCAGTTCAAAAGTACATACAGGGTAATTCCAGACTTATTTCTGTAGAAATCAATGAAAATACTACTGTGGGGTTTGCTACAATTATTATATTAGGACAAGCAACAGTATTACCGAATGGGCAACCAGTGCCGTCTGATTGGCAAAATTCTTACAATGTTCGTTGGACCAGAAGAATTTTGGTTGAACCAAATTTACGAAATATATCACCTTTAATTTTAGAAAACACACCAACAATATTTGCAGAAGAAGCAAGATTGTACGGTGCGGCTACATCGTCATATATAACATCAAGTGTTGAATTTACTGCGAGTTTGACTCCGACATTATATTCCAGTTTTCAAATTGGATATACCATTAAGGCAGAAGCACCAACATCGTTTTCTGCTGATTATTTTGGTGGATATATTACTGGGTCTATGTTTGTTGATGGTGTGAGTGCAAGTTTGTATCTTCCAATTACCGATGTGTTAAACGAAACAACGGCATTTAGTACGGGACAACTGATTACAACAGAAGATGGTCGTGTTGTAGACAAACTATATTTGTATAGTGGTAGTTATATAACATCACTATTTGGGACATCTTCTGCGATAACAAGTTCAGCAAAATTGGTATACAGTAAGTTAGATACAATTAGTACAGGTAGTAAGGTGTCATATGGAAAATTAAGAATTGTCAATTTAAATACTGTAAGTGGGGAAATATTTAAATTCAAAGTATATAGTACAGTTGCAACAGATTACTCTGATTATAAGTTAATAGCAGATGTTCCCGTAACGACATCTGAATTATTAGTTAGTAGTTCTATTAGAGGAGATTTACCAATTGGCGACTTTAATATTCTACCAACAGCTTCTGCGAATTGGTATGCTGATAGATTGGAGACAAGTTCTAATGCAGTGTATACGATATCGGGGTCTACTGCATATTACGACCCAACAATCGCAGTTACCCCGTTTACTTTAGCTATAACTGATGATATATTGATACGGTCAGTTCGTGCAGAAGTATCAGCATCAGATAACCAAAAATATGATGGATATATCTCCGCAAGTGGATATTTTATTGGGAATAAAAAGTCATTACGACTATTCCCAACCACTGAGTATACATTAGACTTTGATGCGTATTATAAAAAGACTTCCGCATCGATAAATTTAACGGGTGTTCAACCTAAAGTTGATATTTATCTTATAGGGGTCGAAGGTACTAAAGTTATTGATAATAATCCATTAGGACAAAAAATCGGTACTTTAAAATTACCTACTGGAGCAGAAACTTATTGGTTCCAAGACCAACAATTTAATTTTACTCCACAATTATCTATAGATGGAAATGTAGGTATACGATTTGTTGTTAGTAACGGATTCTGGTATTTCTCAGAAATATCACTGAAACCGGCGTCAGATAAATTATTTGCACCAGATGAAGCTACTATTTTAATACCTAATACAGAATATTATAACGAATATTTACAACACAAAATTGAATTTTTCGATATAAACAATAATTCAACGGATGTAACTACAGTATCTATTCCAACTTTCTTTACAGGGTCAGTAACCGATTTGGGTACATTACCATGAAACGTTTAACTAAAGAACAACTTAGCTTCTTGTTACAATTTCCAACTGGACATAGACTCCAAGTTGGAGCGTTGAGCTATATTGAAAATAATAAAATCACTGATATTGATATATTGTTTGAAGCAACTCGCGTTACTCAAGATATCATAGGCTTATTTAATAAAAAGTTAGAAGTTTTAGACGAAAAGAAACGAAAGGTGTGTACAATCCATCCGATGGATTCAAAGAAACAAATTAGTAAAAAATGTAGATTAGCACACACGTGGGGTATACATTATGCACCAATGTGGAATAAGTACGTACAACCAGAACCAACTGACACTACGACAGAACCAGAAACGGATACATCTACTACAGACGGTGGAGATGGTGTAAGTGAACGTAAAGGATTGGCTGGGTCACGCTTCACATATCCAAACTCTGCCTTAGGTCCAGAAGATGACGAAGAGTTTACAAACGAAGCAGACTCCAGTACAGAACGTGTTCGTCGATACTATAAGCGTCATCCAGAAAAAGTCCGTAAGTATTTAAAGGATACTGTAAAAGACCGTGTAGCTCGTAATCGTGACCGTGCAAAGGAAATTAAGAAACACGGTAAAAAGAAGATGAAGAACCACGATGTACATCATCCAAATGGTGCACAAAATGGTAATTGGCGTTTAGCAAAGAAGGATCACGGACGAGATAAGAAAAACGAAAATTATGTATACCTTGAAGAATTGTTAGAAGGTAATGTCCCATACAGTAATTGGATTCTTATCAACGAAGGTGGTGCTGCTGGACACATGGCACATCCGTATGAAGATGATGCATTATCCTTTGCTGATGTCAAGGAAATGGTTCGCCGTGGACTGGTCGGTGAATTGGATGCGGAAGAACCAGTAACCGAAAAACTTGACGGACAAAATATTATGTTCACGGTCAAGGATGGGCGTGTATACTTTGCCCGTAACAAGGGTCAAGTCAAGAATAAAGGACAGAATGCACTTGATGTCGCTGGTATCCGTAATATGTTTGCAGGTCGCGGTGATATTGAAAAGGCATTTACTGGAGCAGCAGAAGATTTACAACGTGCAATAGATGAATTACCACAAGAACAACGTGACCAAATGTTTAGTGGTGGGTCAAAGTTTATGAACGTTGAAATCGTATTTCCAGACACCCAAAACGTTATTCCATATAACAAATCCGTATTAGTATTTCACGGGTCTGTGGAGTATGATGATGAAGGAAACGAAATAGGACGTTCTGTAAATGACGGCCGGACACTATCAGACCAACTTACTAAAGTTAATGCACAGCAACAGAAAACGTTTGGTATTCAAGGACCAAAGACAATTAGTTTCAGTGACGCACAAACTGTAGAAAATAAACAAGCATTAAAAGATATTGGTAAACGTATCACTCGTTTACAAGATGTATATGATTTAGATGATAAGTCTACTATTGAAGATTATAAGCTAGCCTACTGGGAAAATAAATTAATAGAAATAACTGAACAGACCGGCGTAGAATTCAGTAAGGAAGAATTTGAAGGAATCACTCGTCGATGGGCATTAGGTGATAAGTCATTTAAGGTTAATGACATTCAAGACCCAGAAAAGAAACGGTGGTTCCGTGAGTTTGAAGCAAAGGAATTGAAGAAAGCGCAACAAGAAGCAACCCGTCCATTAGAACAAATCTTTTTACAGACGGGTGCACTATCACTTCGTCGTGTCACCGATTTATTAGCGGCAAACAATCCAGAAGCTGCTACCAAGTTAAAACAAGAAGTACTTGATGCTATCAAGAAAATAAAAGAAACTGGTGATGCAAACAAGCTTGCGGCATTACAAATTCAAATTGAACGTTTAGAATCTGTTGGAATCGATAAGGTTGTACCATCCGAAGGTATGGTCTTTATGTACAATGGTAAACCATATAAGTTTACTGGTGCATTTGCGCCTGTAAATCAAATTTTGGGTACACTGAAGTTTGATAAAGGAAAAGCTGAATTGACTGAACCAGATAAGGGTGAACGGTCATCGGATAAACCGCCAGTCGCTCCACCACAAGCAGAAGGGAAGCCACGGACAGTTGCGGTATTTACTGGACGTTTTCAACCATTCCATTCCGGTCACTATAGTATCTACAAAAATATGGTTGATAGATTTGGTAAAGAAAACGTCTTTATCGCAACCAGTAATAAGACAGAGGCTGGAAAATCTCCGTTTGAATTTAAGGACAAAGAACAAATTATGACACGGATGTTTGATATTCCAGAAGAAATGATTGTTCAAGTAAAGAATCCATACGCTCCTGTAGAAGTTCTGCAATCATTACCACCAAATACAACATATGTTACTGCAGTCAGTCAAAAGGATGCAGACCGATTGAAGGGTGGTAAGTACTTTGAACCATATAGCCCAGAAACATCAAAGCTGGGATATGCAGATAAGGGGTATTTCATTGTTGCACCAGAAATGCAACTAGATATTGATGGCAAGAACATTAGTGGAACACAAGTACGAGCAATCTTTGGTAATCCAAATATCACCGATGAAGTCAAGCAAGAAATCTTTACGAAGATATATGGAAAGTTTGACCAAGATATTTTTGATAAGATTGTTAAAACTACAACAAAGTCAGAAGAAGAATTAAAAGTAACACAAAAGTTTGGTAAAGAACCAGAAAAGAAGAAAACGAAGGAAGAACCAAAAGTAAAAGCACAACCAAAGAAAACACCAACAAGACAGAAAACAACCGACCCAGATTTTTATAAGCCGGGGCAAACTTGGCAAACCGCTGGTGGAAATTTTGGCGGTAAAAATAAGAAGAATCAAATCAAGTATTTTGGTACAGAAGAAAAGGCAAAGAAATTCGCAACCACGTGAGGTTATATGTTTAAAAATGAAGAAGCTTTAAATGATGTTCGTCGTAAAGTAGCAGAGAAGTTAAATAAAGATGGTAATAAATTGGTGTTCGGATGGAGAGGTGAACCGGAACCTACCCGTCAAGAAGGTGATGTATGGGTCGATGTGAACGGAAAAAAATGGACCGTAAAAAACGGTATCCGTCAAACTGTAACTAAGTTAGATGATGCAAAAACACCATGGTGGTGTCCAAAGTGTAGTAAACCAATGAATCATCGGTTTGACATCAAGTTCTGGAATATGCGTGGGCATTGTTACGATTGTAATGTTAAGTTTGAAACAGAGTTACGGCGTCAAGGTAAATGGAACGAATTCCAACTTAATATGGGATTACGTAATTACATTTCCGCAGTTAAAGATAGACTTCAAGAGCTACAACATTATTATGATACACTTAGTAAACCAGAATATTTGTTAATGAACGAACACGAAAAAACAGTACTGATGTTTGAAAAGTGGGATGTTGACATTGAAACTATAAAGAAAGATTTGATGGATGAAATGGAATTACTAAAGAAGAATTTAGCAGATGCAATAGAAAAATACGGAACCGGAGAAGACAATGAAGGTTAAACTATTAGCGTTGTTATTAGTATTCGCTGGTGTACTATACTGGCAAGACTCTACCAGTGATGATGCGATGGACAAGTATATTGAAGAATATAAAGAATTTCAGGCAAAAGCAGATTCGGTAACAGAATTAGCAGATAGTTTGAAAGCAGAGATTGTTATTGCAGACAATGAATCCAGAGCAGCAGAAAGTCGAGCAAAAGTACTAGGTCGTCAAGTAAGTGCGTTAACAAACGAAACATTAAGTATGGAAGAACGAGCAGAAACGATGAAGGAAACTCTTCTTGATACATTAGAACTTGCTCGTCAAATCTTACCACTTAAAGATTCAATTATCGCAAAACAAAAAGAAACCATCACCTTACAATCAACTCAAGTAACGGAACTTGAAAGTGCATTAGGAAAGAAGGACGATGCATTAAAGTTAGCACTTATGCGGGGTGATAGTCTCCAAGCAGTAATCAATTTAATTCCACCAGCACCAAAAAATCCAAATCGGATTCTCGGTTTCAAGTTACCAAGTAGAAAGGCTACATTCGTTGTTGGATTAGCAATAGGTCTTGGAACTTCAATCTTGGTAATCAAGTAGAGGCTTTATGAACGCTACGGCGCAACAGTTACGTGACAAAATCAAAGAAGAATTCAAAAAGTGTGCGATAGACCCATCATACTTTTTGACACGGTATTCGTATATCCAACACCCGATTCGCGGTCGGGTGTTGTTTGATTTATATCACTATCAGAAAGATGCATTGAAAGATTTTGAAGGTCACGACTATAATATTGTTCTTAAAGGTCGCCAGATTGGTATTTCGACCTTGGTAGCAGGATACGCATTGTGGTTAATGTTGTTCCATAAAGATAAGAATATCCTTGTTATCGCAACCAAACAAGAAACTGCAAAGAACTTGGTCACCAAAGTAAAGTTCATGCATCAAAATCTCCCCGTTTGGTTACGAGGAAACATTGTCACAGATAACAAATTATCGTTACAGTTCTCAAACGGGTCACAGATTAAGGCAGTTGCATCTTCACCTGACGCTGGACGTTCTGAAGCACTGTCCCTTCTCATCCTTGACGAAGCAGCGTTCATTGATAATGCAGACATCATCTGGACGGCAGCATCTAGTACACTGTCCACGGGTGGTAAAGCAATCCTATTGTCTACCCCAAACGGCGTGGGTAACTTCTTCCACAAAATGTGGCAACAAGCAGAAACAAAAACTAATAATTTTAATACTATCCTATTGGATTGGAGAGTTCACCCAGAACGTGACCAAGCATGGCGTGACCGTCAAACAGAACTAATGGGTGAACTTCAAGCTATTCAAGAACATGATGCGTCATTCATTTTCTCGGGTAATACAGTTATTCCCGCAGAAATATTGGAATTTTATAAAGCTACCTATGTTCAAGAACCAATATCTAAAGAAGGATTTGATAGTAACTTATGGATATGGGAATACCCATCTCCATCTAAATCTTATATTGTCTGTGCAGACGTATCCCGTGGAGATGGTGAGGACTATTCGACCTTCCACGTAATTGATGTAGAAACATCTACCCAAGTCGCAGAATATAAAGGAAAGGTAGAAACCAAACAGTTTGGAAATATGTTGGTGTCTATTGCTACCCAATATAATGATGCTCTCCTCATCCCCGATAACAGTTCTATTGGTTGGAACGCTATCCAACAGATTATTGACCGTAATTACCGTAATCTGTTTTATATGTCTAGAGATTTACAATATGTGGACGTAGAACATCAACTTAATAGAAAGTA
>Ga0315906_10010955_pt1 | contig 10600 bp, 6 predicted proteins | sample LakEriMetagenome_4_FD_203526 | JGI IMG/M metagenome (GOLD analysis project Ga0315906, IMG submission 203526) | Freshwater fungal communities from buoy surface, Lake Erie, Ohio, United States - Buoy 2 MA122 | ecosystem: Environmental > Aquatic > Freshwater > Lake > Lake biofilm | place: USA: Lake...
GACCCTCGCGACCGCGTGCGTCGTGACCGTCGCCGCCGCCAGCGGCGGCCTCTATGCGCTGGCATGGATCCTCGTCCACGGCTGGTCCGCCTGGCACCGCCGCCGGCCGAGGCCCGAGTTCCGCGCGGGCGTCAGCGTGCTCAAGCCGCTGTGCGGTGCCGACGACGAACTGGAACGGAACCTGCTTTCCTTCTTTCGACTCGAGCATGAGCCGCTGCAACTGGTCTTCGGCGCGGCCGACCCGGCCGACCCGGCGCTCGACATCGTCCGCCGGCTGGCCTCCCGCCACCCGCACCGCGACGTGCTCGTCGTCGTGGGGGCCGACGACTCGGCTGCCAGCCCCAAGGTGGGGCTGCTCGAAGCGCTGCTGCCCTGCGCCAGGCACGAGATCGTCCTGCTCTCCGACAGCAACGTGCGCGTCGTGCCCGACGAGGTCGCCCGCGTGCTCCCCTGCTTCGCCGACCCGCGGGTCGGCATGGTGCACCAGCCCGTCGTCGGCATCGGCGAGCACACGCTTCCGGCCGCGGTCGAGAACCTGCACTACACCGAGTTCGCGGGATTCCTCTCGATCGCCGCCACCGTGCTCTCGGGCCAGCACGCGGTGAACGCCAAGGGGCAGTGGGTCCGCCGGGGGGCCCTGGCCGAGATCGGTGACTTCGCGGGCGTGCGCGACCACGGGGCGGACGATTACATGCTCTCACGGCTGGTGCTGGCCCGCGGCTGGCGGCTCCGGCTGGCCGCCGAGCCGGTCCGCACCGTGCAGGCGACCTGGTCGTGGCGCCAGCTCGCGCAGCGGCACCTGCGGCACTCGAGCCTGCGCCGCCGCATGGTCCCCTGGGCCTATCCGCTCGAGCTCCTGCTCAACCCCGTGCCCTGGGCACTGGCGCTGTTGGCCACCGATCTCGCGTGGCTCTCCGCTCCGCTCGTCGCGGTCAAGATGATGATCGAGATCTCCGCCGCCGGGCTGCTCCGGGGCCGCCCGCTCGCCTGGCGGCACGCGGCCGCGATCCCGCTCAAGGACCTGCTCTACTTCGCCGGATGGTTCGCCTCGTTCGCCGTGCGCACGGTCGCTTGGCGCGGCAAGTCCTATGCGATCGGCCCGGGCGGCCGTCTCGAGCCGGTCGAATCGGCCCCGGCGGTGGACTTGGCCACGCGCCCAGCCGCGTAGGCGGCGTGCCACCCGCATGCACACGTTTTGATGTGGCGCGAAGGAGCTCAACAGAGCGGCGCCGCTGCAAGGATCCGGCTGCGAATCCTGTCGTGCCGGACCCGTGACCGCCGGGCGCGGTTCAAGAAGCCCCGGGTGGAAACCCGGGGACTCCGGACACGACAACCAACCCACCGTCCATGCCGCATGACGGCACGTGACTCCCTCGCTCCAACCCACATCGCATGGCACCCGGAAAGGCATGCAACCCGGAGTCCCCCGGCTTCCGCCGGGGGCATTGTGTGCCGTTCACGCGGGTCAAGCCGAGAGCAGGACTGGGGAACGCGGCACACCGAAATGCCCGCGCCTGGAGGCCTACGCCACGGCGCTGCTCAAGCGGCCGTATTTCCGGCGGTCAGAGGCCGCCGCTACAGTGGTGGTCGGCGACCACCACGACGGGCGATCACCTGCGGAGACGAACTGATGCGTCCACTTCTGGCATGGCTGCTGCTCCTTGCCGGCTTCGCGGCCGCCACCGAACCGCCCCTCCGCGTGGGAATGGAGCTTTCGTACCCGCCGTTCGAGATGACCGATCCGCAGGGGCGGCCGGCGGGCGTGAGCGTGAAACTCGCCGAGGCGCTCGGCCGGCACCTCGGCCGCGAGGTCGTGATCGAGAACATCGCCTTCGACGGGCTGGTGACGGCCCTCAAGACCCGCAAGATCGACTGTGTGATCTCGTCGATGACGGCCACGCCCGAGCGGCGCAAATCGATCGCGTTCTCCGCGCCCTACCTCAAAACCGGCCTCGCGCTGCTGGTGGCGGCCAACTCACCAGTGCGGTCCGCCGCCGACCTCGACGCGCCGGGCCGCGTCGTCGCCGTCAAGAAGGGCACCACCGGACACCAGCACGCGGCCACCACGCTGAAGCGGGCGCGGGTGCTCGTGCTCGACAAGGAAGCGGCGGCCGTGCTCGAGGTCGTGCAGGGAAAGGCCGATGCGTTCATCTACGACTCGCTGTCCGTCTTCCAGAACCACCGCCGGCACCCGGACACGACCCGGGCGGTGCTCGAGCCGTTCCGCGAGGAGACGTGGGCGATCGGCCTGCGGCTCGGCGACGACGCACTGCGACAGCGCGTCGATGAGTTCCTGGAAACGTTTCGCGCCGCCGGGGGGTTCGAGCGGCTCGGCGATGAGTTCCTTGCGGAAGAGAAAGCCTTCTTCAAGGCCGCGGGCCTGCCGTTCTACTTTTGATGGGCGTCCGGCAGGTTTTGATCCTGCCAGCATGGATGGCGGGACGGCCCTCACACCCGGAGTCCCCGGGTTGCCACCCGGGGCTTCTTGCTTCAGCACGCCGCTTCCACAAAAAGCCCCCGGCGGGTTTCGATCCGTGCGGCATGGATGGCGGGACGGCCCTCACACCCGGAGTCCCCGGGTTGCCACCCGGGGCTTCTTGCTTCAGCACGCCGCTTCCACAAAAAGCCCCCGGCGGAAGCCGGGGGACTCCGGGACATACGGCCTCCCCGCTGCCCAGCCTGCAAGACGACGTGGATTGACGAATGGGTCACGCCGGAAGTACCGTCTCCGATATGGTCCGGCGCGTACCCCTGATTCTCGCGATCGCCTTGGCATGCTCAACCGTGCTGGCGGGCGTGCCCCTCGTCGCGGCCGCCGCCGATCATCAGCCCGGTCCGGTCATCGCACCGCTGCCGTTCGACCCGGAGACAGTCTCCGAATCCGCGGGCGAGTCGACCGAAAAGGAACGGGAGCAGGAAGAAGACACGGACGGCGAACTTTATCTCTTCACTCGACCGCGGGCCGCTGTCGTCCTCGACATGCACCGCACCGGCCGATCCGCGGTCGATGCTCCGCGGTCCCCGACTGGCTCCAGCGATTCGGCGCGGTTCATTCGCGGCCCCCCTGCCGGCTAACGCACCGCGCGGCCATTCTCGTCGCGCGGCCGTGCCTTGCCCGCCCGGTCCCCCGGGCGGATCGCGATTGCGTCGCCAATCGGATGGCGGCGCGGGCTTCCAGAGCACCGTTCCGGCACCGGTTTCCGCATGGCCAGCTCCACAGCGACAGACGCCCTGACGCGGTCGATTGAAGAAGCCGCGCACCTGCTGCCCGCGCAAGGGCCGATCGGCGTCTTCATCCACCACAACACGCTCCACGCCTTCGAGGGCGAACCGTTCGACGAGGCCGTGGTGCACGCCGCCGCCCTGCTGGAGACAGAACCGTTTCTCGCCGAGAGCCGCTATCGCGAGGAGCTGGGCCGCGGGCGGATCCGCGTGGCCGACATCGACGCGGTGCTCGATCGTGACGCCCGCGAACGGCCACCGCTGCCTCTCGTCGGTGGCCGGGTCACGACCCGCGACCTGTACCGCACGCTGTTGTTGCATCCGGTCCGCCAGGAGTCCGACGCGGCGGTCCGCTGGACGCTCACCGAAAGCGACGCCATCGAGAGGCTCCGAGCCGATCTTCCCGAGGCCACCCGCTGGCGGCTGCTCGCCACCGCCGCCGACGCCGCCGACGGGCACAACCGCCTGCCCGACGTGGAAGACGAAGCCACGCGCCAGGCCACCTACGCCCGGAGGGCCAGGGGGGTCTCCGACCGTGAGCGGCGCGTCTGCGGCGAGTTGTGGCATGCGTGCGTGGAGGCCGTGGCCGCATCGCGGCCCGCACGAGTGCCCGTGCAGCTCCCCGTGCGGTTCCGCGACTTGATCCGCGGCGTGGACCCCGCCATCGATACCGACGACCTGGTCCACCCGCTGCTCATCCGGCTCTGCGCCGCGTTCCTCGACCAGGGCGTGGCGAGCTGGACGATGCCCGATCGCGACCGCGGCTTTCTCGCGGCGGTCGTCGCCCTCTACGGGACCGCATTCGGCCCCGCCGAACCGTGGAGCGTTCGGCTGCCGCGGGCGCTCGCCGCCTGCCGCGACCGCACCGCGGCGGAGGTGATCGAGGCCGAGCTTGCCCGGTGCGGCGTGCCCGCGGCCGACCACGGGGGGTTCATCCGCCAGACGCTGCTCGCGCTGCGGGGCTGGGCGGGCATGTTCCGCCAGTTCGAGGAGCGGCCTGACCGGGCGCCGACGTGTGCCGTCCCCGCCCGGCTCGTCGACTTCCTGGCGCTGCGGCTCGTCTTCGACCGGGTGGCGGCCGAGTGGGCGGCAGCCCTCCTGGGAGCCGGGGGCCGCGGCGGCGCGGACCTCACCGCCCTGCGGAGCGAACTCCAGGATCGGTATCCGGCCCAACGCGGACCGGGCACGCTGGCCCGCGCGTTCCTCCTCCACCAGGTCGCGCAACTTCTCGGGCTCGGTGCCGCCGACATCCGCACGCTCGACGAGAACGATGTGCTGCGGCTCGAGCAGGCGATCGCCGAGTTTGACGGCATCACGCGGCGACGGCTGTTCCACCACGCCTACGAGCGCCGGCATCGGATCACGGTCCTCGACGCCCTGGCCGCACACGTGACGGCGGCGTCGGCACCCGCGGCCGCCGCCCCGCCCGGGCAGATCGTGCTCTGCATCGACGAGCGCTGCGAGTCGTTCCGGCGGCATGTCGAGGAGCAGGGTGTCGGCTACGAGACGTTCGGCACCGCCGGCTTCTTCGCCGTGCCGATGTACTACCGCGGGCTCGACGACTGGCACGCCGCGGCACTCTGCCCGATCGTGATGCAGCCGGCGCACACCGTGATCGAGGTTCCCGAAGCCCAGTCGGCCGCCAATCACCGCCGGCATGCCGACCTCCGCCGCCGCTACGGCCAACTCGCCGACGGACTGTCGTCCGGGTCGCGGACGCTGTTTCGCGGCGGCCTGTTCACGGCCCTTGCCGGCAGCCTGGCTGCGGTGCCGCTCGTGGCCCGCGTGGCTTTCCCGCGGCTCTCGGCCCGCATCGGCCGGTCGGCGGCCGATTTGGCCCGCGGCCGGATCGCGACCCGGCTCGAACTGTTTCGCGACGCCGCAGCGGGTCCGCGCGACGACGGCACGCTGCCCGGCTTCGACGCGGCCGAGATGGCCGGGTGCGTACGGCGGGTGCTCGAGGACATTGGCCTCACCGGCCGGTTCGCCCGCATCGTGGCGGTGCTCGGCCACGGCTCGTCGAGCCTGAACAATCCGCACGAAAGCGCCTACGACTGCGGCGCCTGCGGTGGCGGCAAGGGGGGGCCCAACGCCCGGGCCTTCGCCCTGATGGCGAACGATCCGCGGGTCCGCGCGCTGCTGGCCGCGGACGGCCTCGTGATCCCCGCCGACACGCAGTTCGTCGGCGGCCTGCTCGACACCTGCGCCGACTCGATCGCCTGGTTCGACGAGGAACGCCTGCCCGAGAGCCACCGCGACGACATGCGGCGGCTGCGTGAGGCCTGCCGGGCGGCGACGGAACTCGACGCCCACGAGCGCTGCCGGCGGTTTGAGACGGCGGCCTTCGGCCTTACGCCCCGCGAGGCCCTGACCCACGTCGAGGCGCGGAGCGTGGACCTCGCGCAGGTGCGGCCGGAACTCGGCCACGCCACGAATGCGGTCGCCGTCATCGGCCGCCGCTGGCGGACCCGTGGCCTGTTTCTCGACCGCCGGGCGTTCCTCGTCTCCTATGACCCCCGGATCGACGCCGCCGGCGCGATCCTCGCGCGGACACTCGCCGCAGTGGGCCCCGTGGGTGCGGGCATCAACCTGGAGTACTTCTTCTCGACCATCGACCGGCTCGGCTATGGCGCCGGCACGAAACTGCCCCACAACATCACGGGGCTGATCGGCGTGATGGACGGCCACGCCAGCGACCTGCGGACCGGGCTCCCCTGGCAGATGGTCGAGATCCACGAGCCGGTGCGGCTCCTGATCGTGATCGACGCCACGCCCGAGGCGATCCTGGCGGCCGCCGAGAAGGTGCCGGTCGTGAAGAACCTCGTCGTCAACGGTTGGGTGCAGCTGGTGTCGTGGCACCCGGAGACGGGGGGCCTCGCGGTGTTCGAGGACGGCGGGTTCCGGCCCTACGAGCCGGAAAATCTCCAGGTGCCGGTCGTGGACCGCTCCGTCGAGTGGTATGCCGGCCACCGCGAGCACCTCCCCCCGGCCCGCGTGCTGGCCGCCCTGGCACCGCGCGACCGCCGCACCGCGGGAGGTGCCGCATGACCGGACACGACCTGATCGCCGGAATCGTCGTCGTCCAGCTCGCGGCGCCGGCATTCGCGCTGGCGGCGATCGGCGTGCCGGCGCTCCTCGGTCGGCCGCTCGGCGAGCGGGGCACCGCAGGATTGGTCGGAACGGGCTTCGCCGCCGGATTCCTCGCGGCGCTCGTGTTGCTCGCCGTGCTCGCGCTGCGGGGCTTCCGACCGGAGATCGTGCACGTGGCGACGCTCTTCTCGGTCGGGCACCACGAGGCCACGCTGCACCTCGTGGCCGACGCCCTCTCCGTGCCCTACGTCTGCTTTTCGAGCGGCCTGTGCTGGCTCGTGAACGCCTTCGCCCGCAAATACCTCCACCGCGAGCCGGGCTTCACGCGGTTCTTCATCCTGCTCGCCTTGTTCGGCACCGGCATGAACCTGCTCGTACTCGCCGACAGCATCGACGTGCTGTTCGCAGGCTGGGAGTGCGTGGGCATCTCGTCGGCCCTGCTCATCGGCTTCTTCCACGAGCGCGGCAACGCCGCGCGGGCGGCGCTGCGGGCCTTCACCACCTACCGGATCTGCGACGTCGGCATTCTCGCGGCCAGTGTGGTCGTGCATCGGGCCGTCGGCTCCGGCGACTTCGAGCGGCTGTTCGGCATCCATTGGCCCCACGGCACGTCGCTGGTGCCGGCGGCGACGGCCACGGTCGTGACGCTGCTGCTCGTGTTCGCGGCGCTGGGCAAGACGGCCCAGCTGCCCTTCTCCGGCTGGCTGCCGCGGGCGATGGAGGGGCCGACGCCGTCGAGCGCGATCTTCTACGGGGCGCTCTCGATCCACGCCGGCGGCTACGTGCTGCTCCGCTGCGGGCCGCTCCTCGACCAGGCACCGGCCGCCCGCGCCGCGCTGATCGTGATCGGTGCCGGCACCGCGCTCCACGCCGCCCTCGTGGGCCGCGTGCAGACCGACCTCAAGAGCGTGCTCGCCTACGCGTCGATGACGCAGGCCTCGCTGATTCTCGTGGAGATCGGCATGGGCTGGCGGGTGATCCCGCTGGTGCACGTCGTCGGGCACGCGATCGTCCGCAGCCTGCAGATCCTCCGCTCCCCCTCGGCCCTCCACGACCGGCACGAACTCGAGGCGGCCCTCGGCGGCCCCCCGGGCCCCGCCGGACAGTGGCCGGTGACCGCGCTGCCGGCGGCATGGCAGCAGGCGGTGTACCGCGTGGCGCTCGACCGCGGCTACGAGGAGATGGTGGTCAGCCGGCTCGTCGTCAGGCCGGTGCTGCGGCTGCTCGACCGGGCCGCCGCGGCCGAGAGCCGGTGGATCGCCTGGCTTGGCGGCGAGTCTCCCGGAGGCCGGCGATGACCCCCGTGCCCGCTCTCGAGGTGACGCAGGACTGGCTGCTCCCCGGCATCGCCGTGGCGGTGGCCGCGCCGCTGGCGGGCGCGGGCATCGCCGCCACCGGGCTCGCGAACCACGGGCTCAGGCTGCTCGCCGTCGCCGCGGCGGGCATCGCGCTGGCGGCCAGCCTCGGGGTCGCCGCGGCGTTGCACACGGTCCCGAACGCTCCCCTGGCATGGGGCGCGACGCTCGGCGGCGGCCGGCTGGTCTACGTCGACGGTCTCGGGGCCGCGCTGCTGGCCTACACCGCGTTGGTGTCTCTGGCGATCGCGCTCGTGGCTCCGCGGCGCATGCTCGAGGCCGCCGCCGTCCGCCGGATGCTGCTGGGATTCGCGGCCACGCTCGCCCTGTTCGCGACCAGCCACCCGGTAGTGCTCATCGTGCTCTGGATCGTGACCGCACAGCCCACGTGGCGGTCGGTTCGCGTCACCCCCGGCGGCCGCCCAGCGGCCCGGGTGTACGCGATCTACATGACCGCCGCGGTGGCGTGCATGACGGCCGGCACCTCCATGCTCGTGGCGGACCCGCCGTGGGAACGGTCGAGCGGCCCGCTGGGCGCGGCCGGCGGGTGGCTCGTGGCCGTCGCCGTGATGATCCGCAAGGGGATCTTCCCCTTTCACTCCTGGTATCCAGCCCTGTTCTCGGGGGCGGCGATGTCCACTGCGCTGCGGGCCACGCAGCCCCAGATCGCCGCCTACACGGCGGTGCGGCTGTTGGTCGGTCACGCCGACGGCCTACCCTGGGAACTCGAGGTGCTCTCGCTGCTCGCCCTCGTGACGGCGGTCTACGGCGGGGCGCTGGCGCTCGCCCAGCGCGACCTGCGCGGGTTCGTCGGCGCCCTGGCCATGAGCCAATCGGCCCTCGTGCTCGCGGGCCTCGCCGGCAGGCTCCCGATGGAGCTGACCGGTGCCTTTTGCGTGTGGATCTCGAGCGGGCTGGCGATCACCGGCATCGGTCTCGTGTCATGGTCCCTGGAGAGCCGGGCCGGCGCGATTTCGCTCGAGACGCTCCAGGGCCGATTCTGGGACGCCCCCGCGCTGGCCGCCTTCTTCCTCCTCTTCGGCATGGCCGCGATCGGCTTCCCCGGCACGCTGTCGTTCGTCGCCCACGACCTGATCGTGTCGGGCAGCCTGGAGGAGCACGTGGCCGCCGGGCTGTTGGTGATCGCGTCCACCGTGCTCTGCGGCATCGCCGTCATGCGGTGCTGGTTCCACGTCTTCGGCGGCCCCACGGGCGCCGACCACCCGCGGCACGAGATCCTGCTCCGCGAGCGGGTATCGTTCATCATCCTGCTCGCCGTGCTCGTCGGCCTCGGGCTCTGGCCCGGCCCGCTCGTGCGTGCCCTCGACCAAGCCGCGGAGCAGATCCTGCGCGTGCCGGCCGCCGCGCACTCGTCCGCTCAGGTTTCGTCTCCGGCCTCGTCTTCACCAGCCTCGTCCTCCTGACTGCGAAAGGCATCTCATGTTCACGCTCCCCGTCGCGACGCTCTGCGGTCAGATCCCGGCGGCCCTGGCCGTGCTCAGCACCGACCAATTCGCCCGCATCCTCGAATCGCTCGAGCGCAACCTGCTCACCCCGATTCCGCTGTGCTTCGTGCTCGGCATCGTCTGCACGCGGATTCACGGCGGCATCAAGATTCCGAAGGAGCTTTACCTCTCGATCGCCATCTTCCTGCTGATGTCGATCGGCTTCATCGGCGGCCACGAACTGGCCCACGAATACCAGGAGCACGGCGTGGCCACGATCTGGAAGCCGGCCCTGGCGACGCTCCTGCTCGGCTGCGTGACACCGATCACGTCCTACCTCGTGCTTCGCTACCTGTGCCGCTTCTCGATCGCCGACTCCGCCGGCATCGCCGCCCACTACGGCAGCACCTCCGCCGTGACCTACGCCGTGGCCAACTCGTTCGTCGAGCAGACGCAGCACCCGGCCAACAGTTTCCTGCCCACGCTCGTCACGATCCTCGAGTGCCCGGGCATCGCGATCGCCCTCGTGCTCGGGGCGGCGCTCTCGGCCCGGGAACGGGCGGCGAAGGCGCGGGCGGCGGGCAAGCCCGTGCGGGAGTCGAAGCTCGGCGCGGCGCTGTACGAAGTGATGACCGGCCAGTCGATCATGCTCATGGCGGGCCTGCTCGTGATCGGCTTCGTCTCCACGCTGTTCATGGACCCCAAGGGCGTCCAGCCGTTCTACGACTTTTTCCAGAGCAAGGGCATGCTGTTCCGCGGCTGCCTGTGCATCTTCCTCCTGGAGATGGGCCTCGTGGCGGGCGAGCGGCTGGGCGACCTGGTGAAGGTCGGCCCCGCCCTCGTGGCCTTCGGCATCCTCATGCCGCTGGCCCACGGCTTCCTCGGCGTCTACCTCGGCCACCTCGCCGGACTCAACCTCGGCGGCTGCACGGTGCTCGGCGCGATCGTGGCCAGTGCCTCCTACATCGCCGCTCCGCCGGCCGTGCGGCTCACGCTGCCGGAGGCGAATCCCACGCTCTCCATCACCGCCGCCCTGGCCATCACCTTTCCCTTCAACATCGCCTTCGGGATTCCGATCTATTTCGAGATGGCGAAGTGGGTGGGGGCGACCTGACCTCCAGCACGTAGAATCCGATTCCCTGATCATTTTCCCCCGCCCTCAGCCCAGGAGCCCCGGTCATGCAACTCTATCCGCTCAAACTCGTGACGGTGGTCGGTGAAACCGTGATCATGGACGACATCGCCCAGGACGGCGTCAGGCTCGGCGCCACCGGCTACACGCTCTCGGAGGTGGCGGGGCAGGGGTCGCGCGGCGCACGGGCCGAGATCATCACCGGCGCCGCGAAGACCATGAAGTGCGAGTTCGTGGTGCCGATGGACGTGGCCGAGAAGATCCTCCGGCACGTGTCGCACGACTACTTCGAGCACTACGCCTGCATCGCCTGGCTGTCCGACGTGCAGGTGGTCCGCGGCCAGGCATACGAGAAG
>Ga0315906_10010960_pt1 | contig 10598 bp, 7 predicted proteins | sample LakEriMetagenome_4_FD_203526 | JGI IMG/M metagenome (GOLD analysis project Ga0315906, IMG submission 203526) | Freshwater fungal communities from buoy surface, Lake Erie, Ohio, United States - Buoy 2 MA122 | ecosystem: Environmental > Aquatic > Freshwater > Lake > Lake biofilm | place: USA: Lake...
TTTATATTTTTAACTATTGATATTAAATTCCAAGTATTGTTCCCGTATTCATAATTATTTGCACCTACACTTGCATTTCCAGAATTACCTTGGCAAATTTCAAAACCAGCGGGATTTAATACCCACCAATTTTTATTTGATGAACAAATTTCATCAAATCGTTTAGAGATTAAATAACCAGGCAATGAATTAATGGTAAACCACAAGGAAACAGTAAAATCATTTGAACCGAAGTTACTAATTAGATTTCCAAAATCGATATTGTTTGTTTGTAAATAATTAAAAAGGAATGCTGAATTAGTTAATCCAAATCGATCACTTGTCAATGAAGCCCCATTAACCGTTCCATTATTCCCATTTCCACTCTCGTCATTCGCATTTCCATTGAAAGGCCACCATCCAACTAATCCATTTGTTGGCACATAGCTCGGCACTTGCGCCATAACACTCGCAGTTAAACCAAGCCCAACTGCGAAGGCTGTAAATAAACTTTTCTTCATTTTAAAATTGATTTGTTTCACCCGCCCCGCAGTGAGATTATACACAATAAAAAAAGCGTGGGACAGTTGCAAATGCTTGTAAGAGTGGGAGACGAAGCCCAGTACAACAAAGCAAAGCAACGCCCACGCCGTAGCATGAGCGTTTAACTTTAACTTCCCTGCTGTACTTAGAAATTTCGTCTTTTTCTCTTACAGGTCGTTTAGCAAACGCTATTTTTTATATTTAAATTTTTTCCTCGTTTGGATAAGCAAATGTAAAAAATAATTTACTGAAGTGAAAGTAATCATCTCCCTTTTTTGCCTGTTCGCAATTAGGTGGAAAGGGAGATTGAGGGGATGACAAATATTAATTTTTAAATAATACGTGATACAACCGAGTCACCCTCCTTAATCCTCCCTCGAATAGGGAGGAAGGTTTGGCTCTCGTAAAAAGTATAAAAACTGAGCAATAAAGCTTTTTAATCAAAAAAACGTGCAAATTGAAACACTGACTTTCAATTTACATATAAAATAAAAATTAGTTATCTTTGTGGTTAATAATCAAGAAGTAATAAAATGTATATCCATCGAAAATTAGAGGATGAAATTCAAAAATACCTGCAAATCTTTCCAATTGTAGCGATTTTAGGTCCCAGGCAGTGCGGTAAATCGACCGTCGTTAAACAGTTATTTTCAAATTCTCAAAACGGAATTTACCTCGATCTTCAAAATCAAGAAGATTTGAATAAACTTTTTGATCCTCGTTTATTTCTTAAAATCAATGAAGAAAAAGTAATTTGTTTGGATGAAATTCAATTAGTTCCTGATTTATTCGGGATCTTGAGAAGTGTTGTTGATGAGAATAGACAAAATGGTAAGTTTATTTTGTTAGGTTCAGCTTCTCGCGATTTAATTCAAAAAAGTTCAGAATCTCTGGCAGGAAGAATCGGGTTTCTTTATTTGACTCCTTTTTTAATGAACGAAGTTCCGAAAACAGATTTAAATGTTTTTTGGAACCGAGGAGCCTATCCCAATAGTCTTTTAGCTGAAAATGATGAATTCAGCTCAATTTGGAGAGAAAACTACATCAAAACGTATGTTGAACGAGATATTCCTCAACTCGGATTTGATATTCCAGCTTTGAAACTTCGTCGTTTCCTAACGATGTGTGCTCACAACCATGGGCAAACATTGAATTTAAGCAAATTGGCAAGTTCCATGGATTTAACTCATCCAACCATTCGTAAATACATAGATATTTTTGAACAAACTTTTGTGCTTCGTTCTCTTCCTCCGTATGAATTGAATGTAAAAAAACGAATGGTCAAATCGCCTAAAATTTATGTGCGAGATAGCGGGATTTTACATCAATTATTACTCATAAAAAATATGGAAGGACTTTTTGGCCATCCCATTTTTGGTGCCTCGTGGGAAGGGTTGGTCATCGAGCAATTGTTGTCAAATTTTAATAGCCCAGCATATTTTTACAGAACGGCAACGGGAGATGAAATTAACTTAGTCTTGGAGTTAAACAATAAAGTAATCGCGATTGAATGTAAAGCATCAACTTCGCCTCAATTGACAAAAGGCTCTTATCGCGCGCTTGAATTAATTAAACCGGATCTTACTTTTATTGTTGCACCAATCAATTCAGCGATGTATCAAATTCAAGAAACCATATTTGTGGGAACTATTTCGTCAGTTTTGGAAAAACTACTAGAAATAAACTAATTACAATCCCAACAAAATCTCCATCGGATCTTTGGCTCCGAAAATCATTCGTTCCGGATTTTCCAACATTTCCTTTACTTTCACAAGGAATCCTACAGATTCTTTTCCATCAATAATTCTGTGGTCGTATGATAGCGCTACATACATAATTGGACGGATTTCAACCTTTCCATTGATCGCAACCGGACGTTCAACTACGTTGTGCATTCCTAAAATCGCAGATTGCGGTGGATTAATTATTGGAGTTGACAACATAGAACCGAAAACACCACCATTTGTAATAGTAAATGTACCTCCGGTCATGTCATCTGGGGTGATTTTACCGTCTCTTGCTTTAACAGCCAATCGTTTGATTTCACGTTCGATTTCAGCTAAAGACATTTGCTCCGCATTACGAACTACGGGAACCATCAATCCTTTCGGTGAAGATACAGCAATACCAACATCAGCATAATCGTGGAAAATCATTTCGTTGCCGTCGATTTGAGCATTTACCGCAGGATATAATTTCAAAGCTTCGGTAACCGCTTTCGTGAAAAAGGACATAAATCCTAAATTCACTTCGTGATGTTTGGCAAATTTATCTTTGTATTTAGCACGAATGTCCATGATTGGTTTCATGTCAACTTCATTGAAAGTAGTCAACATGGCTGTTTCATTTTTCACTGAAACAAGACGCTCCGCTATTTTTCTGCGCAACATCGACATTTTCTCACGATTTTGATTTCTTGTTCCTCCCCACCCTTGCGCTGATTCCGTTGAGAAACCAGCTGACATTGCATTTACAACATCTTGCTTCGTGATACGACCATCTTTACCACTTCCTAAAACTTGTTTGGAAGAAATTCCATTTTCACTCATGATTTTAGCAGCGGCAGGTGATGGTGTTCCTGATGCATACGAAACTTCTTTCTTAATTGGATCTGGATTTGGAACGACTGTTTTTGATTCTACAACAGGTGTAACAGCAGGTTTTGCCTCTTCTACTTTTACTTCTGCTTTTGGAGCAGCACTTCCAGCAGGTTTAGCTGCATCGGTATCAATCAAACAAACGACTTGTCCCACTTTTACTACATCTCCTTCTCCTGCTTTCAGTGTTATTGTTCCACTGGCTTCTGCAGGAAGTTCCAATGTCGCTTTGTCCGAGTCGACTTCGGCAATTGCTTGGTCTTTTTCAACGTAATCTCCGTCGGAAACCAACCATTGTGCAATTTCTACTTCTGATATCGATTCTCCCGGACTTGGGACTTTCATTTCTAATATTGCCATGACAATTATATCTTTCTATTATTTAACAACTTTAACTTTCGCGTAAGAGAAAATCTCATTGAACAATTTCGCCAATCTTTTCTCATGTAATTTCTTAGAACCTTCGGCAGAAGCGGCACTTGCCGGACGACAAATTCCGATTAAATCTAATTTTCTCAAATTCATCGCAATGTATGTCCATGCACCCATGTTTGCTGGTTCTTCTTGTGCCCAAATAACATTTTTCGCATTGTATTTTGCCAAAATCGCTTCGATTTGTTTTTGTGGTAATGGGTATAATTGTTCAATTCGAACAAAAGCCATGTTTTCGGCTCCCATTTGCTCTACTTTTTCCTTTAATTCATAGTAGAACTTACCTGAACAAAGCACAACTGTATCAATCGATTTAGCATTCGCAGTAGCATCATCAATTACTTCTTGGAAAGAGCCTTTCGCCATTTCCTCCAGTGTGGAAGTCGCAGCAGGGTATCGAAGTAACATCTTCGGAGAGAAAACAACCAATGGCTTTCTAAATTCACGTTTCAATTGGCGACGCAACAAATGGAAATGATTTGCAGGAGTAGAAGTATTTACTATTTGCATATTCAAATCCGCACATTGCTGTAAAAACCGTTCCATACGACCACTAGAGTGTTCAGCGCCCTGACCTTCATATCCGTGCGGTAAAAGCAGCGTTAAACCACTTTGTGTCGCCCATTTATCCTCTCCAGCACTGATGAATTGGTCAATCATGATTTGTGCGCCGTTGAAAAAATCTCCGAACTGCGCTTCCCAGATTGTCAAACCATTTGGAGTAGCAAGTGAATAACCATATTCAAATCCTAAAACACCATATTCAGACAACAACGAGTTGTAAACGGTGAATTTTGCTTGATCCTTTGCTAGCAAGTTTAATGTTTCAATTTCTTCCTCAGAATCTTCTGTTTTAACAACAGCATGTCGGTGAGAGAACGTTCCTCTTTCTACATCTTGTCCTGAAATACGAACGGGGTGACCTTCAGCTAACAACGTTGCATAGGCTAACATCTCAGCTGTTCCCCAATCTAATTTATTGACTTTAATCGCATTTAAACGATCTTCAAAGATTTTTGCGATTTTTCGAAAGTACTTTTTGCCTTCTGGTAATGTTGCCAATTTGACACCAAGCTCATTCAATTTCACTTTATCAACGCCCGTTTCAGGAGACTTTTCAAAATCCTTCGAATTTCCATGGCGATAACCTTCCCAAGTCAGACTCAAGAAATCATAAACAAGTGCTTTTTCATTTTTACGTGAAGCTTCGAACTCGTCTTCTAAAAATTGATTGTAATCATCTTCAAATTTCTTGGCGTCATCTTTCGAAATGACACCTTCATTTATCAACTGAGAAAGATAAATATCCTTTGGATTCGGGTGTTTTGCAATAATATTATATAGCGCAGGCTGCGTAAATTTCGGCTCATCACCTTCGTTATGCCCATATTTTCTATAGCAAAGAAGATCAATAAAAATGTCTCGACCAAATTGCTGACGATAATCAATAGCAATTTCAATTGCTTGAACAACAGCTTCAACATCGTCACCATTTACATGAAAAACAGGACATAAAGTCGTTTTTGCAACATCCGTACAATACGTTGATGAACGTCCATCTAAATAATTAGTAGTAAATCCTACTTGATTGTTTACAACAATATGAATTGTTCCACCGGCTCTATATCCGTCCAAATGTGCCATTTGAATGGTTTCATAAACAATTCCTTGACCAGCAACGGCAGCATCACCATGAATTAAAACGGGACATACCTTTTTCTCATCGTGATAAACGTGATCAATTTTAGCTTTTGAAATTCCTTCAACAACTGTGTTTACAGCTTCTAAGTGAGATGGATTAGGTGCTAATGTCACACCCATTTGCTTATTGTTCGCCAATGTAATGTGCGAAGTGAAACCTTGGTGATATTTTACATCGCCGTCAAAAGTCGATTCGAAATCAAATTCTTTTCCTTCAAATTCTGAAAAAATATCTCTCGGACGCTTTTGAAAAATGTTTGTCAATGTGTTTAATCGGCCTCGGTGTGCCATTCCCATAACGAAATACTCAACACCAAGATCAGAACCTTTTTCAACTAATGTATCCAAGGCCGGAATTAATGCTTCACCCCCTTCAACGGAAAAACGTTTTTGTCCAACAAATTTCTTCCCTAAAAATGCTTCGAAGCCAGATGCTTGAGTTAGCTTATTAAAAATTTTTAATTTTCGTTCTTTATTAAATTCAGGACGTTTAGTGATTTCAATTTTGTTTTTGAACCAATCAATTCGTTCTGGATCGCGCATGTAAGCGAATTCAATTCCAATCGACTGACAATAAGTCAATTCCAAATGATTGATAATGCTTCTTAGCGATGAGGCACCTAATCCAACATCCTCTCCTGCTTGAAAAACTTCGTCCAAATCAGATTCAGATAAACCAAAATTCTCAATTGCCAAGGTTGGGGAATATTTTCTCCTTTCTCGAACTGGATTCGTTTTCGTAAACAAGTGCCCCCGAGTTCGATAACCATTGATCAAGTTAAGTACCTTGAACTCTTTTTGGAAGTTTTCAGGAATTGCCCCACCCTCTTCGTAATTTGTTTGGGCAAATTCAAATCCTTCGAAAAACTTTTTCCATCCGATGTCAACACTTTCCGGATCTTGACGATATTGTTTGTAGAGGTGATCAATTGCGTTCACATCTGCATTCCCAACATAAGAAACTTTATCCATTTTCTTTGTGAAATTTTAAGGAAAACAAAGTTATGAAAAGAAATTGAAGAATGTCAAAAGTGATTGTTTTTAATGCCGTAGAATTAATATTTCGATGAATAAATTTCCTTTAATGGTATAGATTGTTGTCGACTTTTGGTTCAAAAATTTCAATTGCCCTAAAAATAACCAGTGTTTGACAACCTCAGGTTCTTTGTCGTTTATTTCTGACAAGTCACATCACGTTAAAATGTAGAATGTCAAAAGGATTAAGTCTAAAATAACACTTGAGACTGCGGAAATCATTACCCAACGCATTGGGGCAACAGCGAGTAGAAAACTGAGTGTAATCATTGTTGGTATGATGACAGCAATTAATGCGAATGTATTTTGAATAGCACCCATCCCAACAGTCAAACCACCAAGACATCCTACAATTAATATGATCGCAGAAATGAACCCAAATCGATTAAATTCTATTTCATTTGTAACGGTTTTTTTCATGACTTTTTTATCCAAAGTTCTGAATGAAACTATCAAGTAAAAATGACGTGGGTTTGAAAAATAATTGATTTTTATTTCAGAAAAAGGTAATTTAGGTCAGTTTATTCAACCTCCTCATAATCGTCAAAATCACGTGATTCCTTTTTCCTATTTCCGTTTGAAAAAGATGTTTTGATGTCTATCAAAGGCTGACCTGACAAAATATAAATAAAACCATTTATCATTTTTAGCATCATTCCTAAAAGGAAGAAAAATCCAATAATTTTAAATACAGAACCAATTAAAACAGTTGTTTCAAGATCAATTATACTTTCACGAAACCAATTCGCAACGGTGTTCGAGGCAATTTGAGGGAAATATAGAAATGAAATAAAGAGTAAAATTGAGCTGGCAATTAGGCATATTTCTGCTTTAAAATGAAATGCATCTTGAAATAATTCTTTACCCATAGAACCCATTATTTTTATTTGTTTTTGTTTTTGTTGAAATTTACCAACAAAATACATTAGAAGAATAATCGTAGTTGGAAGTAAATTATTCAGCGATACAACTTGTTTATTAATATCCAAACAGAATAAAAAAGTAACATTTACCAAGAATAAATATTTAATGGATTTAACGAGATAAACTTCAACGATTGTCCTTGTCCTTCCTCCAATTAAACTTTTAAGAATCAAGTCAATAAAAAACCATAAAAAGCCATAAATAGAAAATAAAACACCTAAACGAAAAACAAGGTTTATTAATTCCATTTTATGTGAATGAATACTGTTTTTATTGAATTCACTTTAAAAAAACCTAATTTGGTAAAACTTGAATAGTCGTTCTCCTATTCTTCGTAAATTGATCCTCAGAACAGTTATCACATTTTATATCTGGCTCACGTTCTCCTCTAAAATCACCAGAAATATTTTTTCTTGATATTCCACTTTGAACCAAATAACCAATTGTTCGTTCCATTCTTCTTTTGGATAACCAAATGTTGTAGGTATCAGATTCCCTTCGGTCACAATGAGATGTAATTGTAAGTTTTGCATTTGGATAATCTTTCATTTTTAAAATAAAAGCATCCAAATCCTTATAATTTCGATTGTTTAAATAACTTGAATTAAGGTCAAAATAAATTACTGCTTGTGGCAAAATAATTTCTGGCTTTGGCTCAGGCTTTGGCTCTTGAACAATAATTGGCCCAGGTTCATTAATAGGAACTGACAAGGTGACTTTTTGACCAATTGCATCCGTAACGGTTACTTCATAAACACCTTTAGGAACATTTTGGGGATCTTCGTCCGTGCTGCCATTTGACCAAAGATATGAATAGGGAGCCACCCCTCCCTTGGGAGTCAAATCAATTTTTCCGTCTGTTCCTTGATAAATTGTCACGTCAGTGCCTACAGCAGATGCGAAAAGAGGTGGTGGTAAGGGCAAAAATTTCGTGTAATAAATGTCGCTTTTTTCAGATTCACGATTACTGGACCAATAGAGGTTTCTATCATTCATAGTAAAGTATGCATCAAATTTTGATGAATTAATTTTAGGTCCAATATTGATTGGTTCAGACCACTCAAACCAACTATTTTTATTTTTTCGAATCGAATAAAATATATCTGCATCTCCTTCACCACCAAAACCATTGCTTGAAAAAAACAAGGTGTCACTGTTTTTGGACAGATAAGGTGATATTTCAAAACCTTTTGAATTAATTTCCTCACCCATGGATTTCGGTGCTGACCATTTTTCATTTTCAAGTAAACTAATGTAAAGATCCTCTTCTCCTTCAGAATTTGGCCCGAGATATGAAATAATAATAGCATTTTCTTCCTTATTGATATGAAAACTGTAAAAATTACCCTCAATATCAAGTCCTGGTATTTCGATAGATTTCGGTTCGGACCAATTATTACCTTTTTTTATAGAATAACAAATACCCTTTTTAAGGTCTTTCTTACCGCCATATGAATTTAACAGGTAGATTTTGCTTTCATCAGAATTAAACCCAACAATGCAATTATTGAATTTATTATTGATTTTCTTAACATTTTGTCCAAGCTGATAAATCTGATCTCCTTCTTTTTGACTTTTCCATACATTTTGATCATATAACCCAAATCTAGATGTTTTATCAAATGTTCTGGTAAAATAAAGTGAGCTATCTGATTTTAGAAAAATGGGGAAATTCTCTTCGGCAGATGTATTAACTGATCCACCTAATCGTTTTGGTTCATCAATATTTTCAAACTGAGCAAATAAAAAATTTGGCAGCGCAATAAGTAGCGTTATTAATTTCTTCATCATGATCTTTGATTTATCTTCCCAACATTATTCCTAACGTTAACTCATGTCCTCCGGAAGTGTAATTATTAAACTTCGATAGCGAAAAGTCATATGAATAACCGAATTTAAAACGATTACTAATATTCATTCCTACCATTCCAATTAATGCGTCTGTATGACGGTAACCAAATCCAAACCAAAGCCATTCTTTATATTCTGCTTGAAGATTAGCGTCAATTGAAATTGGTGCAGGACTCATATATTTAGCGAGAATACTTGGTGTAAGAGTCCAGTTTTCTCCAGTTTTTATCTTATAACCTGTTATTATTTGATAATGAATTTGTGGGTTAAAATTTGTCGTTCCGCTTCCGAATTCAACTAAATCTCTTGTTAATTGCTCTGCAGAAATTCCAATAAAAAAACCTTTTCCATACAAGTATAAACCCGATCCAACTTCTAATATTTGCTTACTTGATTGGTTAGCTAAAAAACTAGTATAAGTAGGATCCGAATAAGTAAGCGCAGGATTGACTACATTTAAAACTTGGGCTTTATCTGCAAGAAAATTATTACTTGACAACCCAACTTTCACCCCAAATGACAAGTTCATTTTCTTTGATAAGGGAAGATGCAAGGCATAAGTTCCTGAAAATGATAATTTTCTAAATGCTCCATATTGATCCGCTAGTAATTGCCCACCCACTGTATGTTTCATCTTTCCAGTCTTGATATCAGGATTGGCATACGTTCCACCACTTGTTCTGATACCTGGATTATAAAATTTGGGTTTGAAACTTAATGGGACAGAGAGTGCCAAATAAGAAGTACGTGGAGCATCATCTACACCAAGCCATTGCCAACGACCGCTCAAAGTAACGTCAACAAAGTCATATATACCAGCAGCGGCGGGATTAATCATAAATTGATTTCTTTGAAATTGACTGTATTGAGGTACTTGTTGCCCAAAAATCCAATTGCAAAAACCAATTATACTTATAAAAAATATGTTTCTCATATCAATAAACTATTTCAAAATACTTACAATCCCTACTTTAGATTCTGTGAAATTATCATTATATTCAATTATGAAATAATAAGACCCTACCGGCATGTTTTCATTATTGTACCTCCCATCCCATGGTTTAGTTTCATATTGCCCTGTTTTTGATTGATAAATAAGATTCCCCCAACGGTTGTAGATGCTAACCACATTATTCGGGTAAATTTGGTCAATGTTATCTAAAACCCATGTATCGTTTGTTTGGTCTCCATCAGGTGTGAAGGCTGTTGGAACGATAATCTCACATACTTCAACAGAAATAACAACTGTTGAAGAGGGTCCTTCGCAACCATTGATGGTTTCAGTCACGTAATAATTGGTTGTTCCTAAATTCATGGAGGGAGTTAAGATCGAATTTGTTCCTATCTCATTGGTCAAGGTTTGATCTGAATACCATGTAAATGAGCCCGTTCCTTGAGCGAATAAAGGAATTGGCGATGCATTGTCGCAATAAAGTGTATCGGCTCCAGCAGTTGGCGCAGATGGAATGGAGTTTATCACGATTGTTTGTGTTGAGGATAAATTAGTATTTGTGCAATTTGCATCTGTGATACTAA
>Ga0315906_10010962_pt1 | contig 10597 bp, 9 predicted proteins | sample LakEriMetagenome_4_FD_203526 | JGI IMG/M metagenome (GOLD analysis project Ga0315906, IMG submission 203526) | Freshwater fungal communities from buoy surface, Lake Erie, Ohio, United States - Buoy 2 MA122 | ecosystem: Environmental > Aquatic > Freshwater > Lake > Lake biofilm | place: USA: Lake...
CGCCGCATGCAGCTCAAGGAAGCGAAGACGCTGGTGCGCTTCCCCGGCGAGGGCGGGCGCCTGCAGCCGCTCGACGCCTTCACCGCGCGGATCCCGCGGCTGTCGGACCTCGCCGCCAGCTACCCGCGCATGTGGAAGCTGTACGTCTTCACGTCGCTCGAGGACAAGGCGCAGCGCGCCGAGCTGCAGCGCATGTGCCTGCGCGCGTTGCCGGCCGGCTGCCGCAACGCCTTCGTGCTGTGAGCCGCGGCGGCCGCCGCGCCGCCGTTGCATCGCCGTGCGCGGCGCGGTCTCCTGCCGCGATGCTGCGCCCCGCCTTCGCCGTCGCCGCGCTCGCCGCCGCTGCGCCTGCGCAACTGCTCACGACCGACGCTGGCGTGCTGTCGCCGGCGCTGATCGCCGCGCGCGAGACCTTCGAGTGGCAGCATCGCGCCGGCGCCGACGACCTGCGCGCGACGACGCGCGCGGCGTGGTCGCCCGACCGCCGGCTGCAGTTCGAGGCCGGCGTGCCGTGGATCGCGCGCGACGTCGACACCGCCGGCGCGCAGGGCAGCATGACCGGCTTCGGCGACCTCGAGTTCGGCGCCAAGTGGGCGCTGCTGCGCGACGACGCGGTGATGCGCTCCGAACGCCTGTCCGTGCTCGGCAACGTGCGCCTGCCGACCGGCGACGACGACGGCCGCGTCGACGGCGTCGACCTCGGCCGCCGCGCCGCGCTGGGACTCGGCGTCTACGGCGTCGGCGCCGGCGTCGGCTGGACGACCGTCCGCGATCGCCACCGCGCCGCCGCCGCGCTGCGCGGCTGGACCTACAGCGACGACGGCGGCTTCGCGCCCGGCGAGGCGGTGACGTTCGACGCGGCGTGGTGGATGCGCTTGCATCCCGTGCGCTTCGAGCCGGGCGTGCACCACGACGAACTGCGCTCGGTGGTCGAGCTGATCTCGGGCTGGCAGCAGGACGATCGCCAGGGCGGCGTGGGGCAGGACAACGGCGGTTTCTACGCCAAGGCGCTGCTGGGCCTACAGGCCAATGCCACCGTCGCGACGAGCGTCGAGGCCGGCGTGCTGCTGCCGCTCGTCGACGACACCGAGTCCGCGTACGGCGACTTCCGCGTCGGCGTGCTGGTAACCTTCCGCGTCCTCTTCTAGAGGCATCGCCCCGATGCGCCGCACGTTCGTCCTTCCGCTGCTGTTCGCCGTCGCCTGCCAGGCGCCGCTGCCGCAGGCCGTCGCCGTGCGCGGCCACGGCCTGCAGACGATCTGGATCGAGACGCTCGGTCTCGAGTGACTGCCTTGAGTGAAGGCCGTGGCCGACGGCCTGCTGCGCCTGGATGGCGTGGCCGATGTGAAGGTGGACCTGCAAGCGAACCGCTGCACGATCACGCCCGCGAGCGACCGCGTGCCGGACCTCGCCGGCGTGCCCGTCGCGGTCGATCAGGCCGGTTTCCTGCCGGCGCGCATGTGGCTCGAGGCGCGCGGCAAGACGGTCGTGCGCGACGGCGCGACGTGGTTCACGCTCGCGGGCGCGGAGCTGGCGTGGCGCTGGGAAGGGCCGGCGGCGGATGGCCTGGTGCTGGCGCGCGTCGAGCGCCGGCCCGAGGTCGTGCTGGTGCCGGACGCGCTGCCGTTCGCCCGCTGAGCGCGGCGTCGCCGCGCGTCACTTGCGCGCCGACGCCCAGTCGCTGCGGTAGCGCAGCAGCAGGTCGCGACAGCGCCGGTAGACCGCGCCGGTCGCGCGCACGTCGTGGGCGTTGTACTCGGCGATCTTCACGATGTCGCCGCGCTCGTAGGTCGGCGCGACCATCGAGCCGTCCATCTCGCCCTTGGGGCTCTCGATGCCGAGCGCCCAGCAGATGACGTCGAGCTTGCTCGGGCCGCGGCCCTTCTGGCCGAGGATCTCCAGCAGGTCGAGGTGGGGGCGCAGGCTGAAGCGCTGCGACATCAGGTCGACGCGCACGGGCACGCCGTGGATCAGGCTGCGCGCGGCGAGGAACGGCACGTCGAAGCCGCGGCCGTTGAACGACACCACGGTCTCGGCGCGGCTGCACAGCGCCCAGAACGCGCGCAGCAGCTCCGCCTCGTCCATCAGCCGCAGCCACTTGGGGCACGAGCTGGCGTCGAAGCCGGGCGGCGGCACGGCCAGCACGGTGACGTCGTCGATGCCGCCCTCGGCGTCGCCGTCGCCGACCGCCAGCGACACGACCTTGCCGAGGAACGGCGACATGCCCATCAACGCCGCCGGCTCCATCTCCTTCTGCGTCGCCGACTCCGACAGCGCCGCGGCGATCGAGGTCGGCAGCTCGCGGCGGTCGTGCGCAGGCACCGTCTCGATGTCGAACACGAGCGTGCGGCAGCACAGGTCCTCGACCAAGGCGAGCGCCGGGTCGACGAGCTGGTCGGGGTCGTAGCCCTCGGGCTGCTCGTCGGCGGCGACGACGCGCAGGCGGTCGACGACGAACTGGCCCTTGCCCTGGTACTCGTCGACGCGGCCGCGCAGCTTGAGCGTGCTGCCGGGCGTGGCGGCCTTCGCCGCGGCCATCGCCTCGGCGCTGTTCGACCAGATCTTGCCCTCGATCGTGCCGCTCAGGTCGCCGAGCTCGAGCACCAGGAACGGCTTGCCGGCCTTGGTCTGCAGCTCCTTCACCGACCGCAGCTGCGCGAAGACGTCCCAGTCGTGGTCCGCCGGGCACAGCGCGCCGACGTTGGCGGCCTGCGCGACGCGGCCCTTCATCTCGGACTCGTTCACTTCGCCTCCGCGAACGCGGCGAGCCGGTCCACGGCCTTGCGCAGGGTCTCCATCGACGCGGCGTAGCTGAGTCGCACGAAGCCGGGGATGGCGAAGGCGCTGCCCGGCACGGCGGCGAGCAGGTGGCGGTCGAGCAGGCGCTCGCAGAACGTCACGTCGTCGATGCCCCGCGCGCGGCAGAACTCGCGCACGTCGATCAGCGCGTAGAAGGCGCCGCGCGGCGGCACGAGCTTCATGCCGGGGAGCCGGTTGACGCGGTCGATCAGGAAGCGGCGGCGCTCGTCGAACGCCAGCATGCGCTTCTCGTGCTCGCCGGGCACCGGCACCTCGCAGGCGGCGAGCGTCGCGGCCTGGCTGATCGTGCACGGGTTGCCGAGCACCTGGCTCTGGATGCGGCAGGCGGCGTCGACGACCGCGCGCGGGCCGGCGAGGAAGCTCGTGCGCCAGCCGGTGAGCGTGTGGCTCTTGGTGAAGCCGTTGACCACGATCGTGCGGTCGCGCGCGCCGGGCAGGGCCGCCGGCGAGATGTGCGTCGCGCCGTCGTACAGCAGCGTCGCGTAGATCTCGTCGGAGACGATCCACAGGCCGTGGCGCAGGCAGGTGTCGACGATCGCCTGCACCTGCTCGCGCGTCGGCGCCATCCCGGACGGGTTGTTCGGGAAGTTGAGGATGATGCCCTTGGCGCCGTGCTGCGCGATCGCCGCCGCGACCTGCTCGGGCGTGTGCACGAAGCCCTGCTCCGGCACCGCCGGCACGACGGCCGGCACGCCGTCCGACATGGTGACCAGCGCCGGGTAGCTGACCCAGTACGGCGCCAGGATCAGCACGCGGTCGCCGGGCTCGACGATGGCGTCGAGCGCCATGTGCAGCGCCGCCTTGGCGCCGGCGCAGACCATCACCTCTTCCTTGGCGTACGACAGGCCGAACGCCTGCTGCAGCCAGCGGGCGCCGGCGGCGCGCAGTTCCGGCACGCCGGGCGCTGGGGTGTAGCGGTAGTTGCCTTCCTGGATCGCGCGCACGCCGGCCTCGGCGATCGGCGCTGGCACCGGGAAGTCCGGCTCGCCCGCGCCGAGCGACACGACGTCCTTGCCCTCGGCCTTGAGCCGCGCGGCCGTCGCCGAGATCGCGAGCGTCGCGGATTCCTCGATGCGGCGGGAGCGGGCGTTGGGCAGCAGGCCGGACATGGGCAGGGGAGTAGACCTCTCGTCGACGGGGAAGGCAAATCACGCCGCTCCGACGCGGCGGAAGAACGCTGGTCCAGGCCCGTCCGAGGCGAACTCGCGCTCCCGGCGCGGGGTCCCTGTCGTTACCCTCCGCCGCGATGGCCAAACCGAAGCCCAAGGGTTCGCGACGCATCCTCCGCAAGGTCGGGATCGCGCTCGGCGGGCTCGTGCTGTTCCTGCTGCTGTTCGTCGCCGCCTTCGTCTTCAACCCGCTCGAAGGCTCGCTGCCGGAGATGCGCGACGTGGTGCCGCGCGGCGTCAACTTCTTCGTGCGCAAGGAACGGCTCGCCGACGACTTCAGCGAGTTCCCGAAGCCCCGCTTCTGGGACGCGCTGGCCGAACTCCGGGCATTCGGCGAACTCGCCGATGGCGGCCTCGGTCGCGCCTTCGTGCAGGCCGGGATCCCCCGGATGGCCGCGCAGGCGGCGACGGAGCTCGAGCGCGTTCGCGCCGACTCCGGCGGCTTCCTCGACCTGATGCGCGACGCGATCGGCGTCGAGGTCATCGTCGCGGGCTACGAGCAGGACTACGCGCAGCAGCCGCCGCAGCCGCTCGCCGTGCCCCAATGGTGCGCCTACGCGCGCGTCACCTGGCGGGTCAAGGCGTTGCTCGGCCTCGCGAGCTTCGGCTTCGTGCAATCGCAGCTGCGCCAGTCCGGCGTCGACGTCGTGACCGACGGCGGCGACCTGATCGTCAAGCTGCCGGGCGCGGCGCAGCAGCTGCACGTCCGACGCGTGCTCGACGTCGTCATGATCGGCAACCACAAGCCGCTGATCGAGCAGAGCCAACGGCTGATCGACGGCAATCGCGACGAGGAGCCGATCGGCCGCATGGCGGCCTACACCGACGGCGTGCAGAAGCGCGTCGAGCGCTGGGCCGAGACGCACGACCAGTCGCCGGCGAACGTCGTCGACTTCGTCGTCGAGCCCAACGCCTTCGACGGCTTCCGTCGCTTCGCCGCCGCCTGGCCGGACCCGCAGTCGAAGGCCGACATGAACGAGCGCGTGCTCGCCGCGTTCCTCAACCTGCGCGGCTGGCAGGAGGCCGCCGGCGCCCTGATGTTCATGGATGGCGCGCTCGGCGCGACCGGCCAGGTCGAGCTCAACGGCCGCCAGCACACCGCCTTCCAGAGCAGCTTCTACAAGGCCGAACAGGAGCCGCGCGAGAAGTGGCTCGATCCGTTCCTGTCGATGGTGCCGGAGTCGGCGTGCGCCGCCGCGGCGCTGCGCATGCCGTCGGGCGAGTTCCTCAACGCCATGTTCGACGCGCTCGACGAGCGCGAGCGCGAGCTGATCGACGACATGGTGCGGCGCACGAGCTTCCTCGGCCAGAACGTGCCCAACGTGCGCGAGCTGATCGAGCGGTTGAAGCCGGCCTTCCTGCCGCGCACCGGCTTCGTCTTCCGCCAGAACGACCCGGTGCTGGAGAAGGAGGACAACGGCGAACTGAAGATCCCGGTCGCCGCCCGTTCGCCGATGCCGCAGATCGCCTGGGTGTTCTGGCTGCGTCCGGGCGGCAAGACCATCGTCGACGAGTTCGTGACGATGCTGCGCACCTACGGCAGCACGTTCGGCTTCCGCAAGCAGTGGCTGCTGTCGGTGCCGTTCGCCGGCGGCAAGCTGCCCGAGCCGGTCAACGAGTTCACCAACCCGCAGATCCCCGGCACCGGCGAGCTGGCGGTCATCGTCTTCCGCGAGTTCTTCGTGCTCTCGAACAGCGGTCCGCTGGTCTACGACCTCCTGCGCGCGCGGCATCCCAACCTGACCGGCGCGCGTTCGATCCGCGACCTGCCGTCGTTCCGCGACGTCGAGCGCGAGCTGCCGACCGAACTGAACGCATTCGTCTGGCTGCACGGCGGCAACCTGCTGCCGCTGGTCGACGACTACATCGCCTTCGCCGCGGCCGACAGCGAGCAGCCCGACCCGGAGTGGATGGTGCAGAGCCGTCCGGCCGCCGAGGAAGCGGTGCGCCGGCAGCGCTACCCGGGGTACCCGAGCAAGGCGTCCATGCCGAAGTCGATGAGCGAGCCGGGCGGCGAGTTCGACGTCGCCGTGGTGGCGGCGCTGGGCGAGCAGTGGCGGCGCGAACGCTCGGGCTTCACGGCCGAGGGGCGGGAGCGCATGCAGCAGGCCCGCGGGATCGTGCAGATGTTCGACGCGGCCTACCTGCAGCTCGAACTGGAGAACAGCGCCATCCGCTTCCAGGCCCGCGTCACCCCGGCCGCCCGCTGACCGGGGGGCGGGTCGGCCCGCGTGCAGCCAGGGTTGCATTCGCGCCGCCGGTCGGTAAGGTGCCCGCCCTCGCTGGACGCCCAGGTGGCGGAATTGGCAGACGCACTAGCTTGAGGTGCTAGCGCCCCAAAAGGGCTTGCAGGTTCAAATCCTGTCCTGGGCACCATCGTCCGCGAGCGTCGACGCGCCCGACCGGGCCTGAGCCGACGGACCGCGCCCCGACGCCCCTCCGGGGGCGGATGAAAATCCCGATTCAGGACGGGCCCGTCGCCGCGCCGATACCGGGCCCATGGCCGTAGGGGCATCCGAACTCGGGCGTGCGCATCGTCGGTCGGCAGCCGGCTTCACGCTGCTCGAACTGTGCATCGTCGTCGTCGTCCTGGCGATCCTCGCCGTCGTCGGCGTGCCGCAGTACGCGTCCGCCCTGCGCACGGCGCGCATCGGCAAGGCGCGGCACGAGCTGGTGACCATCGCCAGCGCCGTCGACCAGTTCACCGTGACCCACGGTGGCGTGCTGCCGGGGTCGCTGCACCAGGTCGGCTTCGGCGGCCGCCTCGATCCGTGGGGCGTGCCGTACTGCTACCTCAACTACAGCGCCGGCTGCGGCGACGGCCTGCAGTGGGCGATCGACGCCGGGCTCGTCGACCCCGACGCGTTCCGCAATGCCAACACGTCGCTCGGGCAGCTCGGCGACCAGCTGGTCGCGGTGATCGACAAGAGCGAGCTCGGCTTCTCGTTGTTCGTCGGCGTCGACGCCGAGACGACGCGCCGACGCGACCGCTACATGTTCCCGCTGAACACGGACTACGACCTGTTCAGCCTCGGGCCGGACTGCCGCACGGCCGTCTCGCTCGGCGAGGCCGTCGGCCTCGACGACGTCATCCGGGCCAACAACGGCGGCTACTTCGGCGTCGCCGCGGACTACTGAAGGAGTGCGCCATGATCCCTAGGTTCCAGCGCCGTCGTTTCCTGGTCGACCGCGGCCTGCAGGGCCGCCTGTGCGTCTCCGGCCTGCTGCACGGCGGCGTCGTGCTGCTCGCGATCGTCCTCGGCATCCTCGCGCCGATCGTCCTCGAGCTGTCGGCCGCGCAGCCGCACCGGTTCGAGGAGCAGGCGATCGTCATGCTCTACCTGCACGAACGCATGCCCTGGGTCGTCGCGATCTGCGCCGCGATCCTCGTCGCGATGGCGCTGAGCCAATCGCACCGGATCGCCGGCCCGCTGGTGCGCTTCAAGCGCAACCTCCGCCTCGTGGCCGAGGGCCAGCTGCCGCCGCCGTTGCGCACGCGCCGCGGCGACCTGATGAAGGAGGAGGTCGCGTGCCTCAACGCCGCGGTCGATGGCGTCGCGCGCCGCATCGACGACGTCCAGGACGCGCACGACGGCGTGCGCACGGCCCTCGACGATCTGCTGGCCGCCTCGGTCGATCCGCACGATCGCCGGCTCGTCGCCCTCTCCGACGCGCTGCGCTCGCTCGACCGCGCGCTGGCGGCGTTCCAGCCGGTCGATCCCGGGGACAGCCGTCCGGTCGTCAGGCCGGCCGCGCCCGCGGAGACCGTCGCGTCGTGACGCCGCGACGGCTCGCGCCGGAGGTCCGCAACATCCTCGCGTCGAGGATCGGGCGGCGCTTCGTCGCGATGTTCGCGGTCTGCGCGCTGCTGCCGCTCGTGCTGTTCGCGTGGCTGGCGGTCGGCCGCACCACGGCGACGATGCGGGCCGAGTCGGTGGCCGCGCTGCACGACAGCGCGAAGTCGGCCGGCATGGGCGTCGCCGCCCGTCTCTCGCGCGTCGTCGGCGACCTCTCGCTGGCCCGCGCGTTCGCCGTGGCCGGCGCCGCCGGGGCGCCGTCGCTGGCGGCGCTCGGCGAGCACGCGCTCGCGCGCTGCGAGGCGATCTGGAAGATCGAGGCCGGCCGCGTCGTGCCGTTGTGCGGCGCCGCGCCGCCGCCGCTTCGCGCCCTCACCGCCGCGGAGCACGCGCACCTCGCCGCCGGCCGGTCCGCGCTGCGCGCCGACGCCGAGGACGGTTCGCTGACGCTGGTCGCCGCGCTGCACGAGCGCCGGCCCGACGACGGCCTGTTGGCGGCCCGCGTGCGCCGCGATTGGTTCTGGGACGCCGACGAGCTGCGCGGCGCCGGCGCCGAGGTGATGGTCTGCGACGGCAACTGGCGGCCGCTGTTCGCCACCTGGCCGACGGCGCCGACGACGCGGCCGTTCGCCTTCGCCGCGCTCAACGAGCAGGCCTCGGGAACGGTCGAGTGGTCGCCGGGCGACGAACCGCACCTGGCCCGCTACTGGCGCGCCTTCCTGCGGCCGCAGTACGGCTGCGACCTCTTCGTCGTGCAGTCGCGTCCGCAGGCCGACGCGCTCGCCGTCAGCCGCCAGTTCGCGTGGTGGTTCGCGTGCACCGCGGCGACGACGTTGCTGCTGGCGCTGCTGGCGAGCCTCGTGCAGATCCGTCGCACGCTCGGACCCATCGTCGCGCTCGGCGACGCCACCCGACGGCTCGCCGCCGGCGACCTCGACGCGCGCACCGGCGTCCGCGGTCGCGACGAGTTCGGCGAACTGGGGCGCGCGTTCGACGACATGGCGGCGCAACTGCAGGAGAACGTCCGTCGTCGCGAGCAGACCGAGCGCGACCTCGTCGCCTCGCGCGACGCGGCGCTGGCGGCCGTGCGCGCCAAGCAGGCGTTCATCGACAACGTCAGCCACGAGTTCCGCACGCCGATGGCGGCGGTGCTCGGCGCCACCGAGATCCTGACGCGACTCGAGTCCGGCGAGGTCGACGCGCTGGAGGAGTTCACCGGCATCGCGCACACCGGCGCGCAGCGCCTCGCGCGACTGGTCGACGACGTGATCGAGCTGAGCGGCAACGAGGCCTGGTCGGCCGCCGAGGTCGACGTCGCGGCGACGGTCGCCGAAGCGGTCGCCAGGTTGCCCGAGGCGGCGCGCGGCCGCGTGCGCGTCGCCGTCGACGCCGGCCAGGCGCGCGCGCTCGGCAACGCCGAAAGGCTCGTCGACGCGTGGGGACGCCTGCTCGACAACGCGTTGAAGTTCAGTCCGGCGGACGCGCGGGTCGACGTGCGCGTCGAGACGCCGCCCGGCGCCGTCGTCGTCGCGTTCGCCGACCGCGGCCCCGGCATCGCGCCGGCCGACGTCGCCCAGATCTTCGAGCCCTTCCGCCAGGTCGGTCGCGACGTGATGACCGACAAGGCGAACGGCGCGGGCCTGGGGCTGACCCTGGTCCGGCGCACCGTCGAGCGCCACGGCGGCGTCGTCGCCGTCGACACCGCGCCCGGCAACGGCGCGACGTTCCGCGTGCGCTTGCCCGCGCTCGTCGAGCGGCCGGCAACCCGCGTCTAGTCGCGGCGGCTCACGCCACGGCGTCCTGCAGCAACTGCCACAGCGCTGCGACGTCGGCGCGCTCCGTCGCCAGCGCGCCGATCGACGCGCGCACGGCCCAGCGTCCGTCGAGTTGCGTCGGCGTGAGCCACGCAGCGCCCGTCGCGTGCACGCGCGCGAGCCAGCCGAGCGTGTGCCGGTCGAGGTCGTCGCCGGCGAGGCCGTGGGGCTCGTGGCGGAACACGACCGTCTGCAGCGGCGTCGGCGCGAGCACGCGCCACGCCGGCGCGGCGGCGATCTGGTCGGCGAGCCAGCGCGCGTTGGCGAGGTCGCGGCGCAACCGCGCGCGCAGGCGCTCCGCCCCGTGCGCGCGCAGCAGGCTCCAGAGCTTGAGGGCGCGGAAGCGGCGGCCGAGCGCGATGCTCCAGTCGCGGTAGTTGCGCACGCGGCCGTCGGCCTCGGTGCGCAGGTAGCTCGGGTTGGTGCTGAGCGCGCGCACCAGCAGTTCGTCGTCGCGCACCCAGAACACCGAGCAGTCGAAGGCGGCGCCGAGCCACTTGTGCGGGTTGACGACGATCGAGTCGGCGCGCTCCACGCCGTCCCACAGCGCGCGGCACTCCGGCAGCAGCATGGCGCTGCCGGCCATCGCGGCGTCGACGTGCAGCCACGCGCCGTGCGCGGCCGCGGCGTCGGCACAGGCGGCGATCGGGTCCATCGCGGTGGTGGCGGTGGTGCCCGTCGTGGCCACCACGGCGCACGGCCGCATGCCGGCGCTGGCGTCGGCCCGCATCGCGGCCGCGAGGGCCGTTGCGTCGAGCGCGCGCGCCGCGTCGACGGCGACCTTGCGCACGTGCTCGCGGCCGAAGCCGGCGAGCAGCGCCGCCTTCTCGATCGAGCTGTGCGCTTCGGCGCTGGTGTAGACGACCAGCGGCGCGTCGCCGTGCTGCATGCCCGAGCGGGCCGCGCCGTGCGCCGTCGCGCGTTCGCGCGCGCACACCATCGCCAGGAACGAACACGTCGACGCCGTGTCCTGCAGCACGCCGCGCCACGCCGACGA
>Ga0315906_10010968_pt1 | contig 10594 bp, 11 predicted proteins | sample LakEriMetagenome_4_FD_203526 | JGI IMG/M metagenome (GOLD analysis project Ga0315906, IMG submission 203526) | Freshwater fungal communities from buoy surface, Lake Erie, Ohio, United States - Buoy 2 MA122 | ecosystem: Environmental > Aquatic > Freshwater > Lake > Lake biofilm | place: USA...
TATTCTGGGTAATGATTGTAACATCGAAATGCTCTTCTAGTGCGGCAAGTTCCTGGTGGGCAATATTGGGTTTGGCGGCAGCAATATCCCTTCTTCTTGCATTATAAAAATCGAGAACGAGTTCCGGATTTTTTTTCCATCCTCGAGGAGAAGCCACTTCATAAATATCATGACCCATCCAAAGTCCGTCACTGTCTCTAAAAGTCTTGATGCCACTTTCAGCGGAGATACCTGCTCCGGTAAGGACGACCAGGTGTTTATTTCTTAGATCGTTCATCCGGGGTGAGCATTATTTCATACCTGCTAAATCTAAGATGGCCTTCCATTCCATTTCGGTGACAGGAGAAACGGAGAGACGACTGATCCTGACAAGTGCCATATCTTTTAGTCTCTTATCTGCTTTAATTTGAGCGAGTGAAACAGGATTCTTTAAAGCTTTTACCGGAGCCAGGTCCACAGATGACCAATCGCCTTCCTTTGCGGTAGGATCGGAATAGGCTTCCTTGATAATTTTTGCTATACCGACAATTTCTGTCCCTTCATTACTGTGATAGTAAAATGCCTGATCGCCTTTTTTCATGGCACGCAGATGTATTCTGGCAGCATAGTTTCTTACGCCATCCCAGCAAGTTGATCCGTCTTTGACAAATTGTTGCCAGTTGTAAACAAAAGGTTCCGATTTTACCAGCCAATAAGCCATAAAAATTTATTTACCAGCCGCTGGCAAGCACATCCGCCAGATGCATAGTGGTTATGGGTAGTTGTTGATGTTTTATGCAGCCATCCAATTGCATAAGGCAACTCATGTCCGTAGAAACGATGTAGTTGGCCCCGGTATCCATGGCATTTTTGATTTTCTGATCGGCCATGGCTGTGGATATTCCGTCAAATTTCACAGCGAAGGTGCCTCCAAATCCGCAGCAGGTTTCGTTATCCTTCATTTCCAGCAATTCCAGTCCTTTCACGTTGGCCAGCAATTTTCTGGGCGCCTGTCTGATGCCGCATTCTCTAAGAGCAGCACAACTGTCGTGATATGCAGCTTTTCCGGAGAGGCTAGCTCCGAAGTCGCTTTTCATCAATATAGAGTCGAGGAATTCGGAAAATTCGAAGATCCGGCTTTCCAGATCTCTTACTTTTCTTAGCAAGGCGCTATTTTCAAATAATCGGGAGTAATAATTTCTAACAAAACCGGTACAGCTGGCACTAGGTGTAACCACATAATCCGTGCCGTCAAAATCACTGATGAATTTCTCAGCCACCGGCCTTGCTTCTTCCCAATGACCTGCGTTGAAAGCAGGTTGGCCGCAGCAGGTTTGACCTGGCTCATATTGAATACGGCAACCGGCCTTTTCAAGCACTTTGACCATATTGAATCCTGTTTCCGGATACAGCTGGTCAACAAAGCAGGGTATGAATATTTTTACTTTCAATCAGCCTGATTTTTGAGTGAATGAGCAAGCGAGATCATCTTTATTGCTGAGTATGCAGCTTCTTCTCCTTTATGACCTTGAGTCCCTCCAAGTCTTTCCTGTACTTGCCGTATATTTTCAACCGTTAGTACTCCAAAAATGACAGGAACAGGAAGTGTCATATTCAAATGTGTGATGGCATCTGTCACTGACTTACATACATATTCGAAATGTTGGGTGCCTCCCCTGATCACACAGCCTAGTGCTATGAAAGCATGCGGTCTTATCCCTGATTCCCAAGCGTGGCGCACAGCAAATCCTATCTCAACAGCGCCGGGTACACGCAGCACGCGGTAACGGATATTTTCTTTTTCAAGCACAGCGGCACTACCCTTTTCCAGCCGGTCGACGTATTCCTCGTTCCATTCAGTACGTACCATAACAACAAAGGCATCCTCAGGTAAAAGGATGCCTTCTGTTTGAAAAATATCTGAAGTGCTTTTGCCCACTTTATAAGGTTTGTTATTTCAATTCACCCAGCTTAGCAAGGCACTTGTCCACTTCGCCTGAAGCTACCACATATGCTGCTGGATATTTCTCTTTAAGTTTTCTGAACAACTCTAAAGCTTCTTTGCTATTCCCTGTTTCGTCGGCATAGGAAGCGGCAACCATCAGTGCATCAGAGGTGACGGTCTCGTCTTTCTCATTGATGGTAGCGGCTTTTTTATAGCAATCCAAAGCTTCCTGCTTCTGATTTTTCTCAGCATAAGCATGGCCAAGCATCACGTAAGCACGGCTTTCCATCTGATGTGCACCATTCCCTCTGAATTCCTTCAAATACTGGATAGCCTTGTCGTATTCTTTTATTTGAAGATAGCAGGCTCCCGCCATATACTTCGCTCTGTTTGAGGCTGCAGAACCTTCATATTGGCTGATTACTTTAAGAAGACCGGTAATCTTCTTGCCGTCAAGTTCACCACCGTTAAGCACCTTGTTCACTGAATCCTTGTTAAAGCCTGCTGCGGCCATTTTGCCAAATAGGTTTTCAGCAGGAAATATTTGCTCGGCCGCATCATTTTCCCTTGGCTCCCTGACGTAATTGACATACATGAACCAGCCAACTATGGTGACGATGATGGCAGCACCTGCATAAATGATCTTTTTATTGTAAGTCTCCCAAAAAGAGACCGCTTTTTGTAACACTTCTCCCTCTTCCGAAATCTGGGTTGATTTGTTTTCAGCCATAGTTATTTTTTTATATTTGGAATTGAAATTTTTATCAGTCTGTTATGAATGGATAATTTTCTTCAACATAAACATCTTTAAGCACTTCATCATCATCCGGCCATGGACTTTCCTCAGCAAATGTCACACTTTCCTCCACTTGCATTCTTACACGCTCGTTTATTTTTTCAATATCAGATTCACTGACTTTGAATTGGCTGGTGAGGATCGATTTCACATTTTCAATAGGATCCTTATCCTTGTATTCCTCCAGTTCTTCCTTTGTACGATATTTCTGGGGGTCACTCATACTATGACCTTTGTAACGGTAGGTTTTGATTTCAAGTAAGGTAGGGCCCTCTCCCGCTCTTGCTCTATTAATCGCTTTTGCCACGCCATTGTGAACAGCTTCCGGAGTCATACCATCCAATGCATCGGCAGGCATTTCATAAGCATGAGCCAGTTTGAAAATATCCAACACATTACTGGATCTGGCCACCGATGTTCCCATGGCATAATTATTATTCTCGCAGATGAAGATCACCGGTAATTTCCAAAGCATGGCCAGGTTGAAAGTTTCATGCAACATGCCCTGACGAGCGGCTCCATCTCCGAAGAAACATAGAACAGCGTTTTTGGATCCCCTGTATTTTTCGGCAAAGGCAAGTCCTGCCCCTGTTCCTATTTGAGCCCCCACGATACCATGACCCCCAAAGAAATTCTCTTTTAAACCGAAGAAATGCATGCTTCCTCCCTTCCCTTTGGAACAGCCTGTGGCTTTACCATAAAGTTCCGCCATGCAGCTTTTTGCTGTCACACCTTTGGCAATAGCCAGGGCATGATCCCTGTATGCGGTAATGAATTTATCATCCGGCTCGGTAGCTGTCATGCAACCTGCGGCAACGGCTTCTTGTCCAATATATAAATGGCAGAAGCCCCGGATTTTTTGCATTCCGTAGAGCTGTCCCGCCTTTTCCTCGAATCGACGCAACAATAGCATCAGCTCATACCAATAGAGATAAGTTTCTTTTGAAAATTTGCTGGCCAATGGTCCAAGATTTTGGCTGCAAAGATAAGGGAGAAAACGGAACTTCATAATACAAGAGACCCCCTTTTTGGGTTAATTCTCAATGATTTAGCCGCTCCCCTGCCCTTTCAAGCCCTCATAGTGACCAAAGAGTTAACTTGCACCGGAATGCTAAGGATTCAACAGATCAGGCTTACCCATTTCAAGAATTACAGGGAAAGTGTGTTTGACTTTTCCGCTATAACCGGTATCTGCGGTTTGAATGGAATTGGCAAAACCAATCTTTTAGATTCAATTTATTACAGCTGTTTCACGAGAAGTTATTTTTCATCCCTTGAAAACCTTAACCAACGCTTTGGTGAATCGGGATTCAGGATTGATGCTACGTTCTCTTTGTCGGGAAGGTCTCATGAGGTGATTTGTATTTACCGGAATGGCAAAAAGGAAATTGCATTTGACAATGAGGTTTATGAGAAGCTCTCAAGGCATATAGGCAGATTACCGATCGTGATTATAGCTCCTGATGACATTCAACTTATTTCCGGAATATCCGAATTGAGGCGTAAATGGATGGATGCATTGCTTTCGCAAGCGGATACTGTTTATCTGGATGCTTTGATAGCCTATAACCGGGTTTTGCTGCAACGGAACAGTTTGCTTAAACAAGATCATGCTTTTTCAAAGTATGATTTACTGGATGTGATGGATGAGCAGCTGATAAAGCATGGGAAAACCATTTTTGATAAGCGAAGAAACTTTGCCGAATTAATGGCAGAGGATTGCAGCTCCTATTACGAAATAATTTCGGGTGGCGCTGAGAAGGTAGAGGTCAAATATGAGAGCCATTTCCGTGATTCTGATCCGGTGGATTTGTTCAGGAATTCAAGGGAAAAAGATCTTTATGCAGGTAGAAGCACTGTAGGTATTCATCGGGATGATCTGTTGTTCAACCTTGGGGAAAATACCTTTCGTCAGATTGCCTCCCAAGGGCAGAAAAAATCTCTTTTATATTCCCTGAAGTTATCGGAGTATGCTCATCTTAAAAGGCAAAAGGGATTTCCACCGATTCTTTTACTTGATGACGCATTTGAAAAGCTGGATGATACGCGGATGTTCAATCTACTGGCAGTAGTATGCCGCGATCAGGAAGGTCAGGTTATCATAACAGATACCCATCTTAAAAGACTGGAAGAGGCTTTCGAACAACTAAAGGTGAAGGGACAAATCATTGAACTTAATTGAATAATTTTGATTCATGGGTGAGTTTTCATTGGGCGATGCGATCCAGCAGTTTTTGAAAAACAGCAAACTGAAGAATTCCTATCAATCGTTGAAGATGGAACAGGTATGGGAAGAGATCATGGGGTCTACGATTGCAAAATATACGGATAAGATACAGGTTGTAGGAAGTACCTTGTTCATTCATACCCAGGTGGCTCCTCTCAAGCAGGAGCTTCAGTTCCAGAAAGAAAAAATTATTGAGCGTGTAAATGAGTTGATGGGTGAAAAACTGATCAAGGAAGTGGTAATTCGTTAATCATTTCAGTGGGTCAGTATGGGAACCACTTTATATCCTTCCTTTTGTAATAAAGTAATCAGTCCCTCCGCTCCCATGAGATGCCCCGCTCCTACTGCAAATAAAGAAGATTGGGCAGGAAGTATGCCCTTCATTCGAATTACCCAATTCCTGTTTCTCTGATTAAGTAAAAGTTCCTTTGCTCTTTCAAATCCAAAGTCCTCCATTTCTGTCATGCCCTGAAGTTCCGAGAGATTTTGACTTTTATAGGCATAGATCATTTTTTGAAAATCAATCTTTCCTTTCTCCATACTGTCGAGGGATTTCAACAACTCTTTCGCCTGAATCTCATAGGGGATCATGTCAAAAACAGAAGCTTGGAATTCCACTGTTTCTAAGCCACTTACCTGCTTCTTGAATTGCTTTGTCAGTTTGAGTATTTCCTGTTCAACACCCGATTTATTTTTGCAGTTGAGAAATTTCGTTGCCAGTAATGAGGAGAAAAAGAAAGGTTTGTATCGGAGATATGGTTTAATATTGGTGGAAAGCGAGTCTTTAAAATATTTTTCCACTTTTGTAAAGTCTTCAGCCGAGAGGATTTTATTCAGACTCATGCTGTCTTTCATCAACATTCCATTCATGAGTTTCATGGGAACACCCGGGTCATCCATGTCCACTTCGAAATAAACTTCCTCGCAGTTTTTTATGATCGACTTGAGGCTATCCGAAATGCTGACATCCTCTTTGCACATTAGATGAAAAGTGCCATATAGGTAGCTGACTTCTTTACAGTCTTTGCCGGAGACTTGCCATAAAAGCGCATTAGGTGATTTTGTGGACTGGGCAAGGCAATTGTTGAAGCTTAGTAGCAATGAAATACAAAGCAGAATATATCGATTATTCATAATGATGTGTTTATCGAAATTGTTCGAGACTGGCACCTTTTTTGAAAAACCGTTCTATCTTCTCCTCGGTTTCAGGATCTTTCAGCAAGGGAGGAGCATGGTGAGGTTTGGTTCTTGCATCCAAGATCAATGGCCCATGGCATCCCCAGTGTTTGAATTCAGAAAAACTGTTTATTCCATAAATATCATGGGAGGGGTTGGTCTTGGTAAAGGTAGCCCAGAGAAAATTGTTCAGCGTGGCTGAAATGAAGTCCGAATCATCACAAACTATGATCAGCGGCAGTTCCTTCAGCTCCTCACTTCTTAATTGCTCTTCGAGTGATAGTAATTCAACCTTGGCCTTTTGGTAATCGGCGAAAGCTGAGGCTTGCAGGGCAACCACTCCCGGAAGTATGATTTTAGGATTTCCGAAGCCATTCAGTTCTTTTAGTTTCCCCGGGATTTTCAGGGTCAACTCTCGTCTCTTTCCCCCAAAAGCCGCAATAACGACCTTGCTGCCGCTATTCAGTCCTGTTCCCGAATAGTCCAAGGTATCCATCGAAGTTTGGGTGTGGAAATGAAGATCGCGGGTGAGATCAATTCTTTCCAGCAAATAAGTCAGATATGCTTCAATATTTTTAGTGCTCAGTTTTTTTGAGTTGTCTGCCGTGATGAAGAGGAATTTTGCCAGACTCAACTGACCTGTTCCCAGTATGTGATTGGCGATGGTCAGTATTTCTGCCGGCCTGCCCTCTTTAAGGTAGGGGGTATATCGCTCGCTTCCAATTGTCAGGAGCAGTGGGTGCACTCCTGCTGCATCTACGGCATGCACTTCCCGGAGTCCGGGTATTTCATCTCGTATAGCCTGTCCCGTTAGTGTATGAATGAAATTGCCAAAACCTGTATCTTCCTGCGGTGGTCTTCCCACTACCGTAAAAGGCCAGATAGCATTTTCTTTAGCCCATACCTTATGAACCTTGAGTATAGGAAATGGATGTTGTAGGCTGTAATAGCCTAAATGATCACCGAAAGGCCCCTCCGGCTTATTAAGATCCGGAATGATCTCTCCGGTAATGACGAAATCGGCGTCGAGACTGATGCAGTAGCCATCTTTATGGCAATATCTGAATCTTCTCGAGCCCAATAATCCTGCGAACTGCAATTCGCTCATCCCTTCCGGCAGCGGCATTACTGCTGCTACCGTATGAGAGGGAGGACCTCCAACAAAAATACTCACCTTTAGAGGTTGGCCTTTTTGATTAGCGGAAGTTTGATGTACGCCGATGCCTCGGTGCAACTGATAATGAAGGCCGATCTCCTGATCATGGACATAATCGTTCCCATTTAATTGAATTCGGTACATTCCCAGATTAGATCCTCCAACCCCCGGATGGAAAGGATCTTCCGAATAGACCTGAGGCAGGGTAACAAAAGCGCCTCCATCTTCTTTCCAATGGGTGATCAGTGGCAGATCCGAGATTTTGACTTCTTTGAATTTACCTGAAGAAAACGATCCTTTGGAGGGTAATGCATTAAGTGCTTTCAATCCCAGGGAGAAATTCTTAATTGGACTTTTGAGGGCTGCAGCCGGATCTTTACGAAAATGTATCAATTTCTGGATGGCTGCAATGCTGTCCCTGAAAAGGTATTCATAGCGTTCGGGCTGTCCGAAAATATTGGATACTGCTTTGAAACGGCATCCTTTAATTTTTTCAAAGAGAATAGCAGGGCCATTTTTATCATAAATTCTCAGATGGATGGCGGCCATTTCCAGATAAGGATCTACTTCCTCATGAATGCGCAACAGCATGCCCTTTTTCTCCAAGTCGAGCAAGGCTGATTCCATACCGGTATAAGACATGCGCAGTAATTTGAAACAAAGTTAACCCTGATAAGAGGATTACTTGTGCAAATACATGACCTCTTTCACCAATTTAACAGTTCTTGGAACATCAGGAAGATAGGCAGCCACTAAGTTAGGGGCGTAATGCATTGGAGCATCCAATGAGGTAATTCTCCTAATGGGCGCATCCAGGAAATCAAAGCCCTCTTTCTGGATTCTGTAGGATATTTCGGATGATATGGAGGCAAAAGGCCATTGTTCCTCTACAATCACCAGTCTATTTGTTTTTTTCACACTTTCCAGAATGGTCATCCAGTCAAGTGGACGTATCGTTCTAAGGTCAATCACTTCTGCACTGATTCCTTCTTTTTCTAATTCATCGGCTGCAGCCAAGGCCACTTTCATCATTTTGTTGAAAGAGACCACTGTAACATCTTTTCCTTCGCGGGCAATATGGGCCTTTCCAATCGGGATGAGGTATTCCTCTTCAGGTACTAAACCCTTGTCGCCGTACATCACTTCGCTTTCCATGAATACAACCGGATCATCATCTCTAATAGCTGATTTCAGCAAACCTTTGGCATCGTATGGATTGCTGATGGAGATAACCTTGATACCGGGAATATTGGCATAAAGACTTTCGAAAGCAGTGGAGTGTTGAGCGCCCAGCTGGCCCGCACTTCCGTTGGGGCCTCTGAAAACAATAGGACAACCTACTTGTCCTCCGCTCATTGCCAGCATCTTGGAAGCGGTATTTAATATTTGATCTAAAGCAAGAACGGCAAAGTTCCAAGTCATGAATTCTACAATTGGCCTTAGTCCATTCTGAGCTGCCCCTACGGCAACGGCAGAGAATCCCAGTTCAGAAATTGGGGTGTCAATGACTCTTTTTGCCCCGAATTCATCCAGCATACCCTGGCTGACTTTGTAGGCGCCATTATAATCCGCGACCTCCTCTCCCATCAAAAATACCCTATCATCAAGGCGCATTTCTTCTTGCATTGCTTCCCTGATGGCTTCTCTTAAGGTAATTTCTCTCATGCTGTTGTTTTTATAAAGAAGGCAAAATTATTCTATCCCGGCCACAAGTGCAAGATAGTGTTCTCAATTAATGTTTTCAATAACCATGGCACTTGCTCCACCTCCACCGTTGCATATACCGGCTCCTCCAAATTTGCCATTGTTCTGTTTCAGGACATTGATCAGGGTGACTATGATTCTGGCGCCGCTGCAACCCAAGGGATGTCCTAAAGATACGGCACCGCCATTGACATTGACGCGAGTGGGATCCAGTTTCATGCGTCTAGTATTTTCAATTCCAACTACCGAAAATGCCTCATTTAATTCCCAATAATCGATTTGATCGATCGATAAACCTGCTTTTTGAATAGCCTTAGGCGCTGCAATAGAGGGTGTGGTTGTAAACCATTCAGGGGCTTGTTCTGCATCTGCGTATGAAACGATTTTTGCGATCGCTTTTAAACCGAGTGCTTTTAATTTTTCTCCGCTTACCAGTACCAGCGCTGCTGCCCCATCATTCATGGTGGAGGCATTGGCAGCAGTGACTGTGCCGTCTTTCACGAAAGCACCCTTCAATTCAGGGATCTTATCAAACTTCACATTGAATGGTTCCTCATCTTTTGAAAACATGATCGGATCACCTTTTCGCTGAGGGATGGCGACAGGAACGATTTCGTTTTCAAACTTACCGGCATTAATAGCAGCTTGCGATCTTTTATAACTTTCTATTGCAAAATTATCCTGATCTGCTCTTGAAATATTGCAAGTGGAAGCACAGAGTTCGGCTGCATTGCCCATTGCTTTTCCGTCATAAACATCTGTGAGTCCGTCTTTTGCAAGGCCGTCTATCAATTGGGTATTACCATATTTATTTCCCCATCTCATGCTGTCAACATAAAAAGGAACATTACTCATACTTTCCATTCCCCCGGCTATTACCACATCGGCATCACCCAGCATGATATTTTGAGCTGCTTGTGCTATGGCTTTCATTCCGCTGGCGCATACCTTGTTCACTGTGGTGCAATTGACAGTATCAGGGAGGCCCGCGAATTTAGCAGCCTGTCGGGCAGGTGCCTGTCCCAGGTTCGCTTGCATTACCACACCCATGATCACATCATTTACTTCTTGTGCGTTGATCCCTGCCTTTTCAATTGCCCCTTTTATAGCTATAGCCCCCAGCTGAGTGGCTGAAAATCCTTTTAAAGAACCTCCGAAACTACCCATTGGGGTTCTGACTGCTGAAACGACGAATACTTCCTTCATAACTGAGAATTTTGGAGCACGAAGTTAAGGGATTTGATAGGTCCTTGTTCAGCCTACCCTGATCCTTGGGTCAACCAACCTGTAAACTATATCTGTAAGCCTGCTGATCAACATGAAAAATATGGCAGTGATCAATACAGCACCCATCAGAACAGGATAATCCAGTTTTTCCAGGGCATCCACAGTCACTTTTCCTAGGCCTTGCCATCCAAAAATGAATTCAATGAAAAAGGCGCCGGCCAGCAACTCGGCGAACCAACCGGAAATGGCAGTAATCACCGGATTGATCGCATTGGGTAAGGCATGTCTGATGATGACGCTTGATTTTGGTAATCCCTTCGCCTTTGCTGTACGAATATAATCCTGCTGCATAACGTCAATCATGGAACTGCGGGTCATTTGCAT